>Ga0209632_10003579_pt1 | contig 14152 bp, 15 predicted proteins | sample COG_10_FD_184754 | JGI IMG/M metagenome (GOLD analysis project Ga0209632, IMG submission 184754) | Pelagic Microbial community sample from North Sea - COGITO 998_met_10 (SPAdes) (version 2) | ecosystem: Environmental > Aquatic > Marine > Neritic zone/Coastal water | place: Helgoland, sampling... | reverse complement strand
ATGCCAATCGCAAGTCCAACCAACAAAATTTGGGCACAATTCGCGGAAGTAATTTGTGCTGCGAAATTATCGAATACACGTCTCCCGACGAAACTGCGGTCTGTACACTGGCGTCCATCGCGCTGCCGGAATTCTGCTCTCCATCCGGCTTCAATTTTACAGAATTAGAGCGTGTGACGCGTCTGGTAACGCGAAATCTCAACCGAACCATCGACGTGAATTGGTATCCCATTGAACAAGCGAGAACGTCGAACATGAAACACAGACCCATCGGTATTGGCGTGCAGGGCTTGGCCGACTGCTTTCAGATTTTACATCAGCCGTACGATTCGCCGGCAGCTAGACAACTCAACAAAGACATCTTCGAGACGATTTATTACTCGGCGCTCAGCGAATCGATTGCTCTCGCTAAAAAGGATGGTACGTATTCGACATACCAAGGGTCACCCTTTTCACAAGGACGAACACAAATTGAACTGTGGGGGGCCACTGCCTCAGATGCACGACACCCATGGTCAACCCTCAAGCAAGAATTGTTTCAATACGGCACTCGTAATTCTCTATTAACAGCACCCATGCCGACCGCCTCCACGGCGTCCATTTTGGGAAACACCGAGTCTTTCGAACCCAGGACATCCAACTTGTACACGAGACGCGTTCTGTCGGGTGAATACATCGTCATCAACCGTTATTTGCAACAAACACTGGCGGCACGAGGTCTCTGGTCGGAAGACATGGGGCGCAAATTGATTGCTCACCGGGGGTCGGTGGCCAGCATTGCAGAAATACCCGCCGATATCAAGCAAGTGTATCGTACAGTATGGGAAATATCTCAACGGTCTATTATTGACATGGCCGCCGACAGAGGCGTATACATCGACCAGTCTCAGTCTTTGAACATACACGTTGAAGAACCGACTCGCGCCGTGATGACGTCAATTCACTTTCACTCGTGGTCAAAAGGACTCAAGACGGGTCAATATTATTTGCGTTCACAACCTAAAGCAAAGGCATTACAATTTACAGTACAGGTTAAAAAAGAAGACGAGTGCATAATGTGCTCTGCTTAAATGATAAGTTATTTTTTTTCTATAAAAATTGTAATGGTTTCAGAGATGTTAGTGGTTTTCCCTCCTCCGCGTCTGAAAATTTCTTACTGTCCTGTTTTTTTGGTTTCGCGTGCGGCCAGGCAATCGACACTATTAACAGGCCAATCGACAGATAGTGCAACCACTTGTTATATTCAACTTCACACGCCAAATCTGCGTACAAATCGGCCTGACCGAGCGCCGCACCAGATGCCGCAGTGCCCACAATCACTGTCGCAGTCCACAATGCGATAGCGCCTCGTTTTGTCTTGGACATTTTTTTCTTGTGGGCAACGACCCAAATACCATTGAAAATAAACGACCCGAAGAGACTCACGGACGCGATAATCGGGGCCGTCGATAGTTTTGTATCACAATTCTCGCCCAATTCACTGGCGAAATACGCTTGTAGACCTGCTGCTGCGACCATCATAATCGAAATAAGTATAAATATATAATCCATTTCTATTTTACAGAAGTGCCTAAATAGTTCCATTTTTTGTTACGGAAAATAGTTAACAATTCCGCGATATCGTTTTTGACAGACGCGTCTTTCGGCTCCTGTTTGAGGGCCAGCAACAACCCACGGACAGGGTGTTTGTGGTCGGGTCTTTGGTGTTCATATACTAAATATACGCCTAAAGCATGACCGAAGACCGATACGACTAGCATTCCGAAGTTATTACTCGTAATAAATATGATATTGACGATATGCACCATGGTTCTCAATATGTTAAACCCGACAAGTGTACACATGTCTCTGTCTTTGGGAACTTTTGACAAGGCTTCGCGGTGAAATTGATGTATGTTCGTATCCAAGTAATGTTTTCCGATGAGAATGCCAGTATATACGACGAGCATTAGGACGTACAACGGAATGCTTTCCGATTTATAACCGAGTATATTCATTTCCGTCGACAAGAACTTGGACATATACTCGCAGGCAGACCCGAATAAATATTCCACTTTTGTTATTCATAATTGTGATTGTATATTTGTTCCACATAATGACCAAAAAATGCAATCGCAATCTTTCTGGACAGCTGTTGGAGCGGCCGCCGATATGTTCGAGGCCGAGCCCGTCGAAGGGTCGTTTGACAAATGGATGTCTCGTCAATGGCCTGATTTCGAAGATATGTGTCTGCAAATGGCTAAACATCACTATATAATCCAGACGGCGCACCGACAATGGCGCCAGGAGAAACGGACGGAATTTATTGATTCCATTGAACGCGTTCGATTACAAAATTTGTGCACACAAGTTGGATTGGAACCGAATGAGTTTGTTGAAGAAGCTTTTCAGAGGCATAAAAATAAATGTTTAAATCAATAAATGTAGCGCAAGGAGGAGCGCGGAACCCAGACAACACCGTGCTTCATACGCCGGCGTAAAATCATCAACGACGAGAAGCTTCGCGTGGGCGCGTGCGAGACGTGCGGACGCGTGGTCACCCCGGAGACGTGCAGTGCTTCGACTGGGCCCACAGAGACCGCGCCACAAAGACCATTTGCACACAAAGACCATTTGCATCAAAAAACTGGTCTACACGAACGAAGAAACCTTCCAAAAGCAGTGGCCGATAGAGCGGGCCAAGTGCACGCTCTTGTGCTGCCTATGCCACAATGATGAGACAAACGAGGAGAACAAAAGAGCTAACTTAATCGCGTCGAGTAAAAGAAAATACAACCAAGGAGAAACGAAAGAGATTTAGCGTGCGCAAGTAACATTAAAATGAAACTGTAAATTTTATTTTCTCGGTATTCCAAAAATCTATTTTTCTATTTTTCAAATTCAAATTCACAAACCCTGGATTCGCGTCAAAGTATTTGAGACCTTCTTGCGGATATTCGGCATAATACGCCGACGCACCTCCGCCCGAAATAATTTGGCGAATGCCACGCCACTCGAGGTACTGCATGTTGTGGTCATGGCCCGAAATAATGCCGGTCACATTGTGCTTGTAATACAAGTGCGCCATCTCGGACTGGTAATCAAAATCGACGTCGTGATGCCATCCCGCCGTGACAATCGGGTGATGCGCCACAATCCATTTACAACCGGTTTTTTCAGACAACAATCGATCAAGATGCTTAAATTGTTCCCCGTCTATTTTTTCACTGTCGGCGACGACAAAAAAGTGTTCTCCAAGGTCGAACGAATACACGGCTGCCGGCATATGCCAGTGCGGATGGTCGATATGCATTTGCGCGGTTATATTTCCGTGGTGGTCATGGTTTCCGAGCGCGACAAACCATGGCTTGTTTGGGGCGTACACGTCCAGCCACGATTCATGCACTTGTGAGTCGTCCGCATTCGTCAAGCCGTTTGGGTAAAAATTGTCGCCCACTGATATAACGGCATCCGCGGGCACATCCTTCATCTTGCGAGCCACATCACGTTGAGAAAATTGGCCCTTGCGCCCCCAATCGCCAATAATATGAATTGACGCCACCGCCAATAGTTTCAGCATTTGTTTGTTCGCGGTTATATTTATACGAATTTATTGAGCATATTCGATTATTTAAACGCACTGCCATCTATGAAACAAAAAATGTCTGACGTGAAGAAAGAGAGAAATGCCAAGCGCCGCGGCGCCAAGAAGAAAAGAGATAAAGAACGCAAGCGCGCCCAGATGACGAAATATTCGTTCGTGCAAGAATTTCAGCAGCAGGAACAACCGGAAGAGCAAAATGTAGAAACCCCCGTAGTTAACGATTAAAAAAAAAGAACTATATATTCATTATTGTTTTTTGTATATATGGACGAAACAAAAGAAGCCTTTGATAAATACTTAATCGATAAAAGCATAACTCTTGTCAAAGAATTCCCCAGTACAACGGGACTAACAACAGCACGAGGTGAAGTTCATGTCGGCGAGTATTATTCGATTGGTTTGAGAATATATGAAAAGAGAACAACTAAGACGGCGATTAAAGTTTTTCCGCCAACAGTGCCTCGGTCGTCACCTGATCGCCAAAAGTCTGATTCAGAACCAACTCATGGTACACGAAGGTCTTCGCGTATTAACCCGACTATTGAAATGCCGGCACGTGGCGGGAGTAAAGAGTCGGATACAGTAATATCACCGTCATTTCAATCGGCGAACCCAACACTGCCATTTCAAGCAGCGAACCCAAACGGTTCAATTCATTTAATAGAAGAAAGTCTCGACACATCAGAATGTCAAAAGGCAGAGAATCCACGGATTCTATTAGTATTGTTATTCGTCAATGGCGGCGGCGGCGGTTGGTATATACGTGTATTTGCACAACAAGAAAATGATGAAATATTGCCAACAGAATTAAATAACAGAAGATTATGGTCAATATGGAAAAGTGGACGCTGTGTTGAAGAAATAAAGAATTTGGGAAAATATACCAAATATATAACAACAAAGAATAAACAACCCCCTCGAGGCAAAATGAATACGGGGGATACATGGGATTGGGACAATAATAAACTTGTCGACAAGTTGAAAAACGCAAAATCCAAACACTATGCGAAAAACAGATATGACATAGATGATTTACTATCTATGTCCATTCGCAAGTTAGACACGTTGAGAGATGGACTTGTCATGAATCCACAAGGTATTACCGGGTCTAGTACGCTGACCGCGTTAAATACACCGTCATTAATGATGCCCAAGTATTTTTTATCTGCCGAAGATACAATCAGAGGGTTTGTTTTTGACGAAACAGACAACATTAATAAGGACATGGCCTTTGCAACTCTTATAGAATGTACCCATGATCTTTCTACTATAGTAGAACACGAGACGGGGCGCTTTCGCTCTTCTGCTAAACAATCAAGTTACGAAGAAAATAACATTGACAAAATATTGTGGAGTCGGTGTTATTGTTTTGCAAAAAAATTTGAATCAAAGTCATCTCTAAAACCAATGTTACATATTTGGTATATTTGCATGGCTTGTATTATTGCAGCAGCGGGTCTCGCCACGAACAGTGCGCCAGTTGTTGTTGCGGCAATGTTGGTTTCGTCAATGATGGAACCTATCAAAGGCATGTCCACGGCTTTGCGCGGTGGGAGTTGTTCTGCGCGCTTTTTTGGACACGCATGGATTTTATTGGTTGATTTGGGAATATGTGTTCTTATAGGATATTTCGCTGGATATGTTGCTTCTTCCAAAATTACGGTCAAGCAGACTATTGGAAACATCACATTCAGTGCGCCGTATACCCGATTGGAACGCTTGTCGGGCTACGACACTTGGAAAGGACAGACGTGTATTGATAAAGACTTGATTGTGAACGGCGTGTGCTCAAAAGACCTGGGTGGTGACCCGATTGGTGATCTTATAAAATTACCCGGGGAAATCAGCGGACGAGGTATTGAACTTGGTCTTGTTGTAGCCATAGTTGTGGCTGGGGCGTCGGCAGCAGCGCTGGTGACTGCGGATAAAGCCGACAACAAATCCGCACTTGTCGGAATCGGTATTTCGGCGTCTCTATTACCACCGGCGGTAAACGCCGGAGTTTTATGGGCATTGAATGCAGAAAAATTGAAGTCGAGTACGGTCATCCGCACAGCTTTGGAGAGAGATTTGTGGCGCAAAGGCGGTTTATCGTTCTTACTTACGTTAGTAAATATTGTTATTATTCTTATTGTTTGGACTCTGGGGTTCAAATGTAGAAATAAATTGATAAAAAAATGGGCCAAAAATAAAAAATCACAGGACGTCACTTCTGAAAATGATTCTACAACAGGAACCATAGGAGGAACCATAAGAACCATAAGAACCATAACCAGAGGAAGCAAAGTTGGTCAAGACCCAAACGCAGAAGACCCAAACGCAGAAGAAAATACACCATTGTTAAGATTTTAAAATATTTATTTTTTATTCTATTAATATTTATTGTTTAATGTTTAATGTTAACGCTTCACTATTGTTAACGCTATTGTTCTTTGTTGTCGCGTTTACGTATGGCGCACATAAACCCGTCCAATGTGTTGTAAACGACAGGCCCTTTCTCATAACGGGCCCTCACTCGAATGTCACCAAAATAATCTTGCCATTGACAATTCAATTCTATCCACGCGTTTCTGTAACGCTGTTTAAGAAGGCGCCCTTGCAATTTTTTCGGCATAGAGCCATTCCATCGGATGGTCACACGTGCTTTCTTCAAGGCGGTGATTTGTTCTTCCTGTTGTTCGTAAATGAATCGGGCACGCTTGTTGGTTTTTTTGAAGATGGACATCGTGTCTGCATTCTTCGCCCGCTCATCTTGTAATGCAAGCTTCAATTTGGTATTCGATTTCGCCAAGGAACAATTGGCACTTAGAACACGTCTGTTATTCTCGCGAAGCGCAATTATCTCCTGTTGTTCTGAGCGCTGGTTATTACCAAGGGCAGTTGTTAACGTCGATATTTCGCTTGCATAGTGACCATGGACGTCGGCGAGCTCGTCTTTAGACATCTTCAATTCGCCCTTTAAGGTCGAAATTTCGTCAGAATATTGACTTTTTAAAATGTTCCATGTGGCGGCCATACCCTCCTGTTGCGTGGCGGCCATACCCTCCTGTTGTGCGAGATTGCTTTGCGCCACTTGCAAATCATCGGCTTGCTGCATGACATCCGCGGCCAGAGATGCTACTTTAGTGTTCGCACGGTCTAATTCTAATGATTGTCCATCAATCTCTGTTTTGTAACATTCGGTGGCAAGTTTGAATGTATTTTTCGTGTAATTGAGGTCGGAGAGTGTCTTTTCATGGGCTTGACAACATGATTCTTTCTGGACGCACATTTCTCTGAATTGTTTGGTTCTCACCTTTAACTGTTGGTTTGTTTCTTTGAGCGATGACCGCAATTTGCAGACAGCTTTCTCGTGGGCTTGCGTTAAAGAGTGCATCTGTTCCTGGATTGTGAAGAAATGTTTTTTGGTTGTCGCCAAATTTTTGGCCAAGTCATAGCACTCTACTTTCATTTTGGGAACCAACGTATGCGCACGCGCGCTTTCTTTACAGGACGCGCACACGTAGTCCTTCTTGTCCTCAATATTAATTTGACACCCTAAATGCGTCCATTGACCACATCGTTCACAACCAACGACGTCGCAGTCTTCAGGGGTTTTATTGCAGTCGGGACATGTCCATTCAACAGTGTCCCAGCAATCGGAACAGTACTGGACAGAGGTACTGGCGTCCGCACAGCAAATGAGTGACATCGACGAGACGCTGGTCATGCGCTCTTTGCATCCGTGGCACTTAAACGCGTCAAACTTGTTGTAGACACGAGTATCACGCCCGGGCTGTTGCCATTGTTTGATGGTCAACATCATTATTTGTTTTAAAATTTGAGTTGTATTAAATTTGATTTGAATCAAATCAAAATTTTCATTTTTTGTTTTAAAATTTGAGTTGTATTAAATTTGATTTGATTCAAATCAAATTTTTCATTTTTTGTTTTTCGATTCAAACTGGTGGAGCATTTTTTTGACGGGCTTGACGGGCTTGACGGGCACACGTTTGAAATTAAATGTCCTATATATAGTTGGAACACGATATTAAAATGGACGACGACGAAAACGCGGCGGCCATGTCGGATGAAAATGTCGAACGTATGGAATGCCGTTTTGTAGAAGGAGAAACGGTAGAATTTTATTATAAGAGAAAATGGCGCCCCGCCACGGTATTGTCTGTGAATAATCTTATCGTAGATGAAAGTATAGAGATACAGAGAGATTCCGAAGAATCGTTTAAAAGTATCAAAGATGGCGGTTTTTATTTTTTTATAAAAATAAAATATTTTTATAAACATAAAATGTGCGACGCCAATGTACTACAGACGTCCAACAGACTGGCTTTCACAAATACAAATATTCGCAAAGGCTGTCGTTATTATGACAGGATGTTGTATTGGATACTCGACGAACCCAAAAACATCCAAGCAATGCGGCGCGACAGAGAAAAGCATCGTCTGACAGCGGTGCACGCGTTCCACACAGGGCTTGCGAGGATTCGGAACAAAGACACGTCGGGGCCGAGAGCGCATTTCTCCCAGTATATTAGTACAAAAACAATAGACAGTAAAAATATAAAACCAAGTGGTACAAAAAGAAAATAATGTAGCGAAGGTACGCGTGCCTTTAGGTTCAAATTGACATAACAGGCCGATGGCCATTCGAGGGTTGCGACCATTTGTACATCATGTTCAGACTACTTGTTAGCAGCAAAAGTTCAGCTGTTGTGAAAAGATTTATTGGTACGTGAATTTGTCCGTCCTTTGACCGTCGGACTCGTGTCGCCTCGTAAAAAAGACATAGACAGGACTAACCCTGTACCGGAATGGGATTTTGGCGACATGTCGGAAACAACCGTAGTTTCTCCTCTTGTAGAAACAAAAGAAGAAACAAAAGAAAAAACAAAAGAAGAAACAAAATGAGAATACTAGATTTATATACATGTTCTATTAATCTTTGTGCACTATTTATAAGACGATATTTCATTCAAATGGTCCAATATGTCCAACGAGTACACAAACAAGATACAACGGGTATCTATTTATTACTATTTTTTTCTTCTTTGATAGCATTAACATTACTAAGCGTTGTAATATATAATTGGTGTAAACGTATAGAGAAACAAAATAGAGATACTGAAAGAAAGGCGTGGAAAAAGGCTCGAGAATTTGCTCATCGCGTGGCAAGAGAACAATGGATACCATCGGAAAATGAACCACAAGTTCCACTTAAAAAAAAATTAAAGTTTGTCTTTTGATTCAAATCAAAAGACAACATGAAACCATTCGACCATGTGATTATCGCGGGGATGGAGTTCATGCTCTGGTATAGAAACGACGGGTCGGCCTTTTTTGAAAATAAATGTGACGAATGGTATGCCCTCGACTCAGAAAAACGAAAGGTGGGTATTTCAGAGCGTTTAGCGCACCACTTACCCTCACAATGTACTCACTATGACGTATGGGTGCACCAGCCCAAATTTTTTGGCGAACGTCTGATTGACAACAAGTGGCACGAATTCGAGATAAAAGATGCCCAGATGATATCGGACGTCCAAAATAATCGCACATGCGGTGAATTTACAGAGAATGGAATCGTTTGGAAGTGGAATATAAAGGATTTGTCACTATTCAAAGACAACGAAAGATGGCTTTTACGTGTTATGACACCAGGTGGATATTGGCTATAGTATAAAATGTATCGAGAAACTCACACATTTAACTTCACATACTTAACATATATGTTTTACTAAAGATTGTATGACCGCCGGCCCTATTTTACGTTTTGTAGTGACTTGTATGGTTCTCAATTGTTTCGGGTTTGTGCGTAATTGTTCTTGTAGTTCTGTCAGAGTGGGCCACAGCGCCACAAGCCTGGTCGCAATACGTTCCGAAACGCTGGGTATAGACATCAACATCAACAAAAACACGTTTTCCTCTTTACGTTTGCGTTTGCTCAGCAGACTTTTCATGCCAGAACTACCCTTGATGTCGCGGCCAATTTTCTTTTGTAGAGACAGCAAATGTAATGCAGTATCCTCGAGGCCACGCGTTTGTAGCACCCACATCTTGTCACGTAACATCGTGTTCCATATCGCGCTGGACAACGTTTCGGGCGGTTTATTTTGGTGGTATAGACTGCCCTCGATAAGGTAGACGACGATGGCACCCGATGTCGCGAGACGCGCCTTTTGTTCACGCCAGCGTCCGTCGGTAATGGACGCGGCAAAATCGTCCGTTCTTTTGCGCTCAATGATGCATCTTGTGCCCTTATGTTCGATGATAATGTCGCCCAAAGGTAAACGCTCGACTTTGAACGTGGCTTTTATGGCGGTTAGTTTTTTGATGAGGTCATGTTCGCGGTCATCGACAATCATTCTTTGTTCATTCTTTCAACGAAAAGTGTGATCGAAAATGTGAAAAAAAGATTCACCATGAAATATAAAGCGGACGTCTGACCAACAAAATGGAACAAATAATTAAAAAAAACTTTGTTCTTTGTAATGGCATTTGTGATATATGTGTATCTATCTGGTGGCCCATGACGCACGACCTCATTCGATATAATCCATCGTGGGCGCGTACGTTCTTGCTATTGTGTGGTGTTATTCGGCTTTGGTTAGCACAACACAAATTGCAGGCCGTCAAATGGACGTACGCCATGGAAGCAGTCATCTGTTTACGTACTAAAAGAACGCGCGAACTGGGTATCTTTTACTATTTATTATCAACGATTCTCTAAAACTCTACAAAATTAAACGCTTCTAGTTTATCTATATAATTCTTTGTTTCCATGTACCCACCGATATACCGATTGTTCAAAAACACCATGGGAAACGTTCTCGGTGTTTTCCCAGACAAATCGTCCACAAAAGCCAGGAAAGTATCGCGATTAACAGCCAAATACCCGTCTGCAGAAATTACGTGCGCATTTGGAATTAGTTTTTTCACGTTTCTACAGTACTTGCAATTGGATTTTGTGTAAATCGAATAACCATCCTTGGGTCTCACAAAACTCATTTTTTAGTAGAACATTTTTTAAATAATGCTTTTTTTTGACCAGTGGATTCTTGCTTGTATGTGTCTTCTTCTGTGGAAACCAAAATAGGATTTTCTCTCAAAAAGCGCTTTAAAAACTCCACTGACGAATATTTTGTGAACAACTCTTTGCTGTATTCTTCAATCGTCGTCGGTCATTTCACACATCGTCCCGTCTTTTTATAGATAAGAAAGTGTATGTTCAATCATTTCCAACGGCAAGCGAGTGCCGTCTTTTAGCAATAGGGAAGTCATAGGCTTGACCACTTCTGGCAATGCCGATGCGTGCGCACCCATATGCATGAGATAGCGCGCGATAAGTTCATTCCCCCCCAACAGAGCACAAGTAAGTGCATTCCAACAAGGCCTATTTGCATACTCTTGTTCGCCGAAATATGGGTCAAAATCGATGTCAGCGCCAGCGTCTACAAGCATCTGAACAATCCCTGCGTGGCCAAAAAACGCGGCCGCACACAGTGGTGTTAGGCGCGGTGTCCATTCGTGAGAAAATGGCATCAAACGGCGTTGCCAATCTCGATGAAGCCTTTTAATGGCTCTAATTTCCCACGTTCGTTGGAAATCAATAAAGTGGTCGAATTTATTAATGTCGACGTCGGCTTTCAAGAACGCTCGCACTTTATTTACCTGTCCCATGGCGACCGCAAGAACAAGTGCCAACGATTTAATGACTGGGTTGCCCCTGTAATGGTTGAGAATGCATTGAACCGTATGGAGGTCACCATCATATACAGCACAGTGGAGGTTCATTTGATTCAAAAATCGGCAAAAATTTGATTTGAATCAAATTTGATTTGATTCAAATCAAACCCATCGGCAAAATTTTGATTACAATCAAACTCAAACCATCTCATTCATTTCCGACTATGTTTACTATTATTTAAACAAATTTACCATTCTTTTACAACAAATTGTCTAAATCTATTTTTAAGCACGTTCTCGTCGATTGTTTTTTGGGCAGCGGCCATCTCTTTTCGTGCCGCTGCGAGTTTGGACTCACCATCCTGTTCGGCGGCCAACATCTTATTCCAGCGTTGAATCTGGAAATCCGTCAGAAATTCCAACGTGTCCATGGGTTTTCGACACAGTGGACAACTATTGTTTCTCTGGAGGTGCGTGCGCAACATGGTCGACTCGAACAGTCTTCGACAGGCCAGACATCGGACGGGCACCTTGATGGGCGTTTTGAAAGAAATCGGGCCTTGAGTGTTGACGCCCGATTCACCAACAAAATGTTGGTGAAAGACGACAAACCTTTTGCGTGTAATAATACCCTGTGTGCGTTTGTCCGTCAACAGTAGACGTGCCGCTACCCTACTGAGACCAGATGCATTCTCTGAAAACGCTTCCATGAATGCCGTATTGCCGTGCCGGTTCTTATGATTCACGTCCAATTCTGGATATTTCAATAGTTTCTTTACGATAGCATGATTTCCCTTATACACCGCCCACGCCAGACCAGTGTCGTGCTCTTTGTCCACCGAATTGAGCAGCTCAGGATGCGCATTTAATATATGGTCTATTAATTCGGTTCTTTGTTTTTGACATGCTATTACGAATATATTTGTATCTACGGTTCCATTCGCATCTATGACGTTTGCCCCTGCCGCAATAGCCTCCTCGTATTGTTTAACGGTTTTCGCGTCGAACAACTTATCAAACACCCACTCATAGTACCCCTGTTTGAAAATGCTCAAAACAGGGTTCTCTGTCACTTCAATGTTTAACTCCACATTCCCTGAGCGGGACTCATTTAAACGAATCTCTCCCTCTGCATATGTCCCCCCTTCCACCTTAACGTCATATTTACCGAAAGAAATATTTATATGGTCTATATCGGGGAAGTCCCAGCGGGTCATCCAATCCATGTTATGGTCTTCAACGTCTTCTTTAGATGAAAAATGTGTAAGTATATCGCCCCATTCTGGAACAGAATCTGCGTATTCGTCGCCAAAATCGTAACCAAATGTCTTATCGCCCAGTTTCACCGTGCCTTCCGAGATGGGGTGTTGAAGCTCTCCCCACGACTTTCCATCGTCGCCTTCAAGCGGCTCAGAATCCCAAACTGGAAAAGTCACCGGGCCCGAATAATGAAAAAGCTTAAACACCAGTTCCTTGGTCACGGCATCTCTGATGCTTAAATCTTGCTCAATCATTAAATTGTTTCGACGAAATACTGGTGCAACGTCCGAATATGATTTCATAGTCGAGAAGGCCGCCCTTATTTCGTCCGCCCTTTCTTCTTTGGAGAGTATTTTTTCAATGTCATCGGGTTCAAATTCGTGTTTCTCGGCGCCTGTTTCGTCCCAAGTGCCCATAACAGTGCCATCCTCTTTGATTTCAGTAATAGTGCCGTTTTCCTCGTAATCATCGGCGGCCTCTCCATTATCATCGTATCCAACATCATCAAGACGCTCTTCGTCCTCACGTTTGATTGGTTCACCTTCGCAGTGAATGACGGTGTCTGGTCCCACGATGCAAAAGTCTGCTGGGTCCGTTTCCACTACTATGAATTCTACTGAATGCATTGCTTGTCTTACTAAAAATAAATCACCTTTTTTCACTGGACGATAGGCTTCTATAAAATATGGTTTTAAATAAACATCGAACAGATTACCAGCTACTCCTTCAATAGTATCATCAATCGGCAGGACATGAACATGCTTACCATATGGGACATCCTGACATGCGTTGACCGTGATCACGTCACCCAAACGGCAACGAAGATTTTTGCGAACCACTTTGTTCATACGTATTTGTGAGTCTTCACACTCTTCGTCGTCAAGACAAATACAGACGGTTTCTTTTCCCTTCTTTCCTTTGAGCATTACAGTATCACCACGGAAAAGTTGGAGTTCTTCCATTTTGTCTGCGCTGAGATAAACAACGCTGTTGTCGTTGTTGGTGGAGTCATCGACCACTAAACGATTGGACGCACGCTTCATTACATAACGTACCGCGTCGCCCACCTTTAGGGGTCTACCTTTTGAATCCACTACCTCTACCTTTTCTTGTGTTAGATCAATTAATGTGCCGGCGGCAGCAGCGGCGGCTTGACGCTCGTCAATTTGCTCCTCGGTTGATTTTGTGCCCGTGACGACCACCTCGGACTTGTTTTTGCGATACCGTTCTTGCAAACTTTTTTGAAATGCCTTTGTATTTTCGTCGGCGGGATGTTTGAGAATTATCAGATATTCTTTTGCCACTGTTTTCCATTGGATACGTTTCCAACCATGGGTTTTTTTAGAATCTTCAACAAATTTTTTAAATGTGTCGGTATCCATATTTATAAAATATACATTCTTTATATAGAGGTCTTTTTTATAGAGTTATTTTTTTGTAACAATTCTTCAAACTCAAACCCATCGGCAAAAATTTGATTACAATCAAATCTAACTTCTGTTGGGATTTATATTTTACGTTTTTTTGCAGGTGGTTCATCTTGTTCCAAAACGACCACCAGTGGATGACCCTCGTACATTGCCTTCAACTCCTCCACCGAAATATCGTCAAAATCATCGACAGTTG
>Ga0209632_10003568_pt1 | contig 14179 bp, 9 predicted proteins | sample COG_10_FD_184754 | JGI IMG/M metagenome (GOLD analysis project Ga0209632, IMG submission 184754) | Pelagic Microbial community sample from North Sea - COGITO 998_met_10 (SPAdes) (version 2) | ecosystem: Environmental > Aquatic > Marine > Neritic zone/Coastal water | place: Helgoland, sampling... | reverse complement strand
TGCAAAACGTGAGAAACTCAGTCTTTAATTTGACCACCGTAGAAATTGTAATGTCATCATTGTGATAAAAGGACATCAAACCTCTGAGCTCATTTACGTTTGATTCGGGTGTCATTCCTGACTCAACGACTTTCTGTCCGTCAAATCGTGCCCATTTAATACGGGAGTTTCCAATGTCAATCGCCAAATTCATCGAGGGGTAAAAGTAGCCAGTCAATTTCGTAAAAATCTATGTAGGCTGAAATGGAAATATTTTTACATTTGCAGCCCTCAAAAGAGGTACCATAGCTCAGTTGGTAGAGCAACGGACTGAAAATCCGTGTGTCGCTGGTTCGACCCCAGCTGGTACCACCAAGTTCAAAGCCAAGCGGATTGTCGAACCATTTGTGCTTGGAAGGATTAAAAAAGGCAGGTCTTAGACCTGCCTTTTCTGTTTCAAATCATTCAGGTTTTAACTTTGAACAAGGGAACGTTTATGGCTTTTGCGTAAATAAGTTTAAATCAGAGGTAGGGTATCCTTAAAGAAGTGCAGTATAAGGGTGTAAGCATCACAAACACTTAATCTAAAACACAATGAGAAAGACAGTTTTTATTATCGCAATTGCGGCTGCAGGACTTACCTCTTGCAAAAAGGAAAATCAAGGAACCGACAATATGGTAGAGTATGCTGCTAGATATGGACAGACGGTTGTCGTGCCAAATACGGATTTTGAAACTGTAGAAGCTTCTACTTTGAACAGGGCAAATGACGAGATGGCCTACACCTCAGGAGAATTGGTTTACAATGTAAACGGTACTGAAGTGGCTAAAATCAATTTTGATCATGGGAACGAGCTACAAGCATTGGTTACTAAAGACGGAGTGTCTGAAACGGTATCATTGGGAGAAGGAGACAAAGGAGATAAGGATGACTTCAAGAAGGTGGTCGTTGAACCATTGGTTTATTCAGAAGAATGCGGATACGTGGTTTCTGGAGTTATTAAATTCTTCAAAGAAGAAACTTGGGTTGCAACCTTTGACTATGGAGATGGAACCTGCGATGACCTCATTGCTAAGACCACTGCTGACTATGAGAACTACATGTTCAGTATGAATGACTACCCAGAGTGGAACAAGCCTTAATGGTTATTAACAATTAACTTTCAAGGTCTCTCCAATATTGGGTAGACCTTTTGTTATTAAGAGGTGTCAGAGAAGGAATTCAAATATTGTTATGATGAGTATTTCGATGCTATTCGGAGCTACATCTACTACAGGAGTGGAGATGAGGAGCTATCATCTGATCTGGCACAAGAGGTGTTTCTTCGACTATTTGAGAAGGACTTCGAGTTTATCGAGAGTAAAACAAAAAACCTTCTTTACAGTATCGCAAACCAAGCCTTTCTGATGCACCTAAGAGGCAAGAAAGTATCTGATAGACACCTTCAGTCAATTGAGTTTCGGTACGAAACCGAAGACCCACAGCAACAATTACAATATGCTGAGTTGAAAAAGGAATATGAAAAGACGCTGGCCGATATGCCTGAAGGTCAGCGAGTGGTATTTCTCATGAGCCGAACGGAAGACTTGACTTACAAGGAAATCAGTGAACGGCTTGAATTAAGTGTGAAGGCGGTTGAGAAGAGAATGAGCCAAGCCCTGAAATTGTTCAGGAAAAAATTGAAAGTAGGGTAAGCAGAGATTTGAGCAGTATTAATATGATGAGTTCAGAAATGGAACACAGCGAGCCAGAAGAGCAACTTGAAGATGCAACAGAGAAGCTGTTGAGATCAACACGACCGCCATTCCGTGAAACCAAGGATGAGTTGTGGAAGGAGATGCAGTTGAAAATGGAGGCTTCTAAGCGCAAGAAAGAACCTGTTGTTCGGAGTTTATTTTGGAACAGGTATGCCGTTGCGGCCAGTATTGCCATTCTAATGGTTTCCGGCCTGTTTGCGCGGTTCTATACGGTTAATGTAAGTTCAATACAAGGCGAAAAATTCGTTGCCGCTTTGCCCGATGGTTCTGAAGTTACGCTGAATGCCGTCTCCGAATTGAGTTACTATCCTTATTGGTGGTGGGCAAAAAGAGACGTAAGTTTTGAGGGTGAAGGGTTCTTCAATGTTGAAAAGGGAAGTGATTTCACTGTGAAATCAGCAAACGGAACAACAACGGTTCTCGGCACCAGTTTCAATATCAAATCGAGATGGGAAGATTATGTCGTTTACTGTAAGACGGGTCTGGTGCGCGTATCAAACGCACGTGGTAGTGTTGTATTAAAACCCAAGGAGTTGGCTGTTTCTATGATAAATACTGCGCCAGCAAAATCGATTGTTAAGGATGAAGAACGGTTTACAGGTTGGATGGACAGCAAACTCTCCTTTACAGCCTCTCCGATGCGTTTGGTTCTGAAAGAACTTGAATTGCAATATGGTGTCCAATTTAAGGTGACGGACAAATCAATAGGTAAAATGAGTTATAGCGGCTACTTCGATAATGTGAATGACGTGGATACCGTGCTTAACATCATAGGACAAAGTATGAGACTTAGATTTGTGAAAACAGGAAAGCAGATTTACTCCGTTTCACAAGTGAATTGATAGACATTGCTCGTTTTATACTTCTCACCACGTTCCTGCTTCATGCATTCAGCAGCTGCATTGCGCAGGAAGTGCGTTTGGACATAAGTGACAAACCGCTGAATGAGGTTTTCATTCAATTGAAATATGAGTACGGAGTTCAGTTCTCCTTCAACGATAAAGTAGTTTCCAGTTGCAACGTAAATGTTAGCCAAGACTTCCCATCTCTTGAAACGGCAATATCTTTTCTGGTAGAGGAATGCGGTTTCGAATATCAACTGATAGGAGATGTGTATTTAATTGACAAAGCGGAAAGGCAGCGTAAACAAACATTCAACTTTGCGGGAAGGATCAGCGACAAACTGAATGCTGAACCGTTGCCGTTTTCCTCCATTAGTCTGAGTACTTCGGGGGCGTTAACAGACGCCAATGGTGGATTTTCCTTGTCACTTCAAGACAGTGTTGTCGGCATTTGTGTTTCGCATATTGGTTACTACAGAAAGGACACGGTAATTTCCGCTGGGCGGAATATTTCAATTCAATTGACGCCTCAGACAATTGACCTGAAAGAGGTAGTAGTTTCCGCATCTTCACTTATACAGGAGCCTTCTGTATCCTTTGAAACACCTGCTACAATTAAGTTGAATAGTAGAATGGCTGTTTATGTACCCGGAAGCAGCGATAATACCATCAACAATCTTTTGCGGTTACAGTCTGGAATTCTGGCTGCCGGAGAACAAGCAGAAGACTTCACAATTTGGGGTTCTTATAAGGGGCAAACACATATGATATATGATGGAATAACCTTGTTCAATATCAGCAGTCTTGCGCAGAATATAGGAGTGGTAAATCCACTGATTATCAATGACGTTGAGGTGGTTAAAGGTGGCTACAATGTGGAAAGAGGAGATAGGGTAGGAGGCATTGTAAGTATAACGAGCACTGAGGGTGATCGACAGAAAGTGAAAGGTGCGATACGACTTAGTGATCAATCAACAGCAGCAAGAATAAACCTTCCTCTTGGCAAAGGGCTTTCGCTTCAGGCGGCAGGAAGGTTCTTGTTTCCACAAAATTTTGGAACACTGATACACAGTGGGTTAAAAGGTGCTGATGGGAAGCGGCTTTTTGTGGATGGCAATCTGAAACTTTCTGGAAGCTTAGCCAACGGAGATAATTTTCACCTAAGCTTTGTAGGTTCTGGAGAACAAGAATATCGAGGGTATTCAAATAAGGACTACATGTTCAATTCAGAGCATGACAATTACCAATTAGGGGGCAATGCCAGATATACTAAACGTTGGAAAAAACATGGGGCGAGCACAGGTTCAGTGTCCTATTCCAGATTTCAATCGAGCATTTCAGAATTCTATTCCAAGGAAGGTCAAGGCAGTGCTCAAGATAGTGGCACCTACTATAATGGTTCTCGGAATAGCATTGCCGAATTGCAGGCACGTATCGACCATGAGTTTCCAGCAAGAAGAATTCACCGATTAGGATTTGGAGCCGGCTACGTATTAAATCGGTCGGTACTTGAATTCGACAGCATTACCATACCTCTTGCAAAAGGACGAAATGATGTGTCCAGAGTAAACGCATACGTGAGAGAAGCAGTTTTTTTAGGCAAGTATCTGACCTTACAACCAGGAGTGAGGTTGGACGTGACATTGGAAGACCCAAAGGTTTATTTCCAACCCAGACTTGCGATATTGGTAAAACCGAACAAACATTGGAGGATCCGATTGGCATGGGGCATCTACTATCAATTCATCACGGAAAACGCTTTTGTCGACCCATTCAGTAACCAAGTCTATTTCTGGCAAGTAGCCGATGGTTCACGAACGTTTGTACAACAAAGCATGCAATATGTAGCTGGGGCTTCATTCAATAAATGGGGCTTGAACGTGGCGGTTGATGCGTATTACAAGACCCTAAACAGTTTAATACGATGGAGTTACGATGAAGAGAATAACAGCCCATTTTTCCACGCAAATGGTACTGGAAGATCCTATGGATTTGATGTAGCCATTAGGCAAAGAATTTGGAAACTGACCCTTGCAGGAACTTACAGTTGGTCTAATAGTCAAGATGCGTTCAATAGTATTTCAAACGGCTCATACATACGAGCTCCACACGACCAAAGACACGAAACCAAGTGGACTGCAACCTTGAACCTGAAACCATTTTTCTTGTCCGTTAATTACATATATGGCTCAGGATTTCCTATTCAAACCGTTTCCGGTTTTCATAATTCGAGATACTATGGCAGATTGGATGCAGCTTTCCTTATTCGAAAAAAAATCAGACAAGTTGAACTTGAAACAGGTGTTTCGGTCTTAAATGTTCTCAACCGTAATAATATCAGATACAATAGGTTCACGAGTTTTTCTGACGGAGTGAAGAACTATCAAGAGGCCACGAGAATTACGCCACTAGTTTTTGTTGCTCTTACGTTTTAATCTGCTGCTTATTTATTCCTGCGATACATGTTCCAGGCTGGAACCATATTATGTTAAGCAACGAATGGCATGGAATAACTGCTGATTCTGTTTGATGTTACATCATTAATCACTAGCTAGCAGTATACTGAGCTGTAAAAAGGCATCCAAGTGGTTCGACATTTGTCCGGTTGGCTCCACCTTCAAAGCCCTGCAATTGCGGGGCTTTGTTTTTTCCAGCCCTTCGGTAATTTAGCGTGGTGAGCAAGACACCTCCCATAGCATCTCAGGGTCAGACCTTATTTCATAAAATTTGGGAAGACCAAGCGTTACTAATAGACATGGCTCGTCACTTCAAAGTTCAATTCAGTTTTAATCGGAATACAGTGAGAACCAATCCTTTAATCGTTCTGTAATGAGTAAACCGACCTATGAAGAATTAGAAAAGGAGATCTATAATCTCAAAACGCAATCTGGAAAAGTCAAGAATATAACAGAGGATGAGGCCAAAAGGCTTTTGCACGAATTGCGGGTGCGCAAGAAAGAGTTGGAAATGCAGAACGAAGAGCTGCTAGCCGCGGGAAACAATGCCGATACAGGCGAGAACTACTACGATACCATTCTAAATAACATGGGTGATCCTGTGTTTGTTAAGGATGACCAAAGCAGAATTGTACTCGCAAATGATGCTTTTTGTAAAGTCTTCGGCCGAGCTAAATCCGAAATCATCGGTAAGACACTTGCCGAAGATGTTCCTCTAGGCGAACGCGACTATTTTTTGAAAGTTGACAAACAAGTAATATCAACTGGAAAAGAAAGTATAATTGAAGAGAAACTTACTGTTGGAAGTGGCGAAACAAGAACAATATCTACCAGAAAGACGCGATTTACAGATAAGGCGGGCAATAAGTTTCTTGTTGGCGTAATCCGCGACATTACAGAACTCAAGCAGGCGGAAGAACTCGATAGACTAAACAAATACAATGAGTTTTTGCTGAGGGCGGCTGAAGTACTCTCCCAACCAAATAGGATATATCAGGTTGCCTTACGCGAATTAGCCGAAAACGTGTCTCTTTATTTTGGCGCTGTTTGCGACATCTCTATCCTCAATCAAGAAACGGGGATAATTATTCCGCAAGCAATTTATCACCCCGATGAGGAAATTCGAAACATTATTCTCAAGCTTTTTGAGTCTCGCACTGTAAGAAGAGGAGAAGGTCTTGTGGGAGCCGTAATTGAAACGGGTAAGGAGGTTCTTTTTAAAGATGTTCCTGAAAACATGCGAGTGGGACCACGTTCTATTGATAAGCGGATTGTTCCTATTAGCATGTTGTATGTGCCACTGCATGGATCTAACGGTGTTTTAGGCTCATTAAACGTTACGCGTCTAGAGGGACAAAAGCACTTTTCAGCGTTTCAGCTTGATAGAATAAGGCGGCTGAGCGAATACGTTTCATTATTTGTTGAAAACGGTTTGCTAAAAGAACGGGAAGCAATTGAAACTGAGAGGAGAGTAGCCGCAGAAAAGCAATTGGAACAAGACAAAAAATGGGTTGAATTTAAACTCAGCACATCTCAGATTCTTGCAGATGTGGATTCCAATCTGGAGGAAGTTTTACAGGGTTTTGCAAAACAAGTAGCCTTGTTTTTTGATGTGGTTTGTGATATTCAGTTAATTGAGGAGGAAACAAAAGAAATTATTCCAGCGGCAATTCATCATAAAGACAAGCTGGTACGAGTAAAAATCAAAGAGCATTTCAGTAAAACCAGTTTTAAAATTGGTGAGGGCATGATTGGCAAGGTGATAGCTACTGGAGAAGAAGTGTTCGTGCCAAGGTTGTCAGACGAAATATTGAGCAAAACGAAAGAGCAGCAGGTAGACCTAGATATATTACCATCTTCTTTTTGCTACGTTCCGCTTCGAGGACACAATAACGTGTTTGGCACCTTGAATTTGACCCGACTTCATGACCAAAACCCATTGGTAGAGGAAGATGTATTTCAGATTCGTGATTTGGCACACCATGCTTCAATATTTATAGAAAACCGGATTCTTCAAAACATTCAGCAACGTGAAATTGAGCTAAGAAAGAAGGCTGAAAAGAAGTTAGAAAGAACTACTAAGGTTCTAGCCCAAATTGAAGCGGAAACGCGCATGATACTTAATGCGATTCCAATTTACATATCTCGGATATCTAAAGATTTACGGTATTTATTCTTCAATGAAGCGTACAGAAATAGAGGGATAGACCCTCTTGCATCAGAAGGAAAAAGGGTTGTAGATATCGTTGGACAAGATGTGCTGAACGACCTGATGGTTTATGTAAATGATGTTCTCGAGGGCAATCTTGTAAACTACGAATATCATTACACCATGAATGATGGCGTGCATCGTTACTTTAACGTAGTGCTTGCTCCTGAGTTTGATGCAGATGGTGTGGTTACCGGATTCTATTCCTGCTCAACAGATATGACTACAAAGGTTTTAGCCGAGCGTGAAGCTAAACTGACTCAAGACCGACTCGAATCACTGTCCCTGAACTCTGGAGATGCCTTCTTCTTCCATGATGTGGAACAGAACATTTTGGACGTGAATCAGGAGGCTACCGATATGCTTGGGTACTCTCGTCATGAGTTGCTGACAATGACAGCGAATCAAATTGATCCAGTTTGGAAAGGGGAGCTTTATCAGAAATTCCTGAAGGTGCTAGATGTCAACAGGCCTCAAACGTTCGAAACCACTGTTCTTCGAAAAGATGGCGGTAAGGTACCGGTTGAAGTTCGTTTTGTGAAGAGGGTGGAAGATGGGCAAATCTATATTCAGTCGCTAATGCGCGATCGAACTGAGAAAAAGGAGCAAGAAGAAAAGCTAAGACACTCGGAGGAAAGAATTAGGCTTGTTTTTGAGAATGTGGAAGATGTTATAAGCGTACATGACGAAGAAGGTATTTTTGAATCTGTTAATAAAACCACTCAGGGTAACACAGAAACTGATGTGATTGGTACTTCTTTGTATGATATATATGATGAAAAAAGAGCTGCGGAAATCCGTGTTAAGTACGAAAGACTTAAAAAAACCGGAGAGTCTTTCGAGATTGAACAGGCATACGCTGGGCCAGATGGAAGTACAGTTTTGTACCTGGCAAAATTCGTAGCCATAATTCATGATGGTAAGTTTTTCAAAGCAATAGTTATTGTCAGGGATGTAACCGCAGAACGGAGCAAAGAACTATCAGTTATGAATGCAGTGCTACAGGGTCAAGAACAGGAACGGAAACGTCTTGGTGCTGAGTTACATGATGGGATTGGACAAGTACTTTCTGCTATTGCGCTCCAAGTTTCTCAAATTCGAGAAGAGATTTTAGAAGAAGATGTAAAAACCATTATCACTGACTTAACTAGTTTGAACCAGAACCTTCAGGAAGCGATTAGGGAAGTCAGAAATATTTCTCACGACCTTATGCCGGAGGTATTAGAAAGTTTTGGGTTAAAAGAGGCGATTAACCAAATATGCACTAACCTGCAGGATCGGTCTGGAATTAACGTGATGTTTAACCATGTAGATTTAGACAAGAGGTATAGCCAACAAATTGAAGTAAATGTCTATAGAGTTGCACAGGAGCTCCTCAATAACATACAGAAGCATGCTTCGTGCAGTAAGGTTTTTGTAAGTCTCATCGATCATGGCGATTCAATCAATTTTACCGTAGAAGATGATGGAGTCGGATTTAATATTGAAGAGGCTTCAGATGGAATAGGCTTGAGTAATGTAATCTCTCGAATCAATTCAATTAGTGGGCAAATAGACATAGAGAGTTCGGAAAATTCGGGCACACTTGTTAATATTGATGTACCAAAGAGAAACGAATGAACAAAGTTAAACTGATAGTGGTCGATGATCACCCGATTCTTCGTGGAGGAATTGTCTCATTGCTCGAAAAAGCCGAAAACATTGAGGTAATATGTGAAGCCGCTAATGGCAAAGAAGCTTTGGCTTGCATAGAAACGGACAAGCCGGATGTTGTTTTAATGGACATCAATATGGATGGGAAACTGGATGTCACAACCACGGAAACCATTAAACAAAGGTGGCCAGAGATAAAAGTCCTGGCGTTTTCCATGCATGAAGAAGTGCAAGTAATCAGACGCATGCTAAAAGCGGGAGCTTCAGGATATATTCTTAAGAATGCAGCCCATCAAGAAGTACTACGCGCCATTGAAGCCGTGATGCAAGGAGGAAACTATTATGGCCAAGAGGTCTTGGATATAATGACGCAATCTATTAGTGCAGATGGCGAGGCAGAGCATGAAATAGTTTTAAGTAACCGAGAGAAGGAAGTGCTGCATTTTGTGGCCAAAGAATACACCAATCAAGAAATTGCGGAGAAGATTAACATCGGTCTCAGGACGGTGGAAACTCACAAGCGAAACCTTATCAAGAAATTGAGAGTGAAGAATGTGGTTGGATTGGTTCGATTTGCACTGGAGCAGGGTCAATTACTTGACATTGGATAATGTCCGGTTTTCTTCAAAAAAAAACTTTTAAGGCACCCAAAGGAGCGCTTATTTATTTACTAGGGTTTTATGTGCTCGTGCAATTTGCATGGTGGGCGTATATGTTGGTCAATCTCAATGCAGAGATTTATACGCTAAAGCGAGAAATGCTTGTTCTCTCCGAATTGGTTGGCCCCGAACAGTTGATACAAAAGGCACAACTGGACGAAAAACTATCGCTTAGCATTTGGATGGTTTTGGGAGAAGGGGCAGTCTTCGTTTTCATTCTACTCCTCGGATTTTGGGCGGTCCGCAGAAGCGTTGCTAAACAACTTGATGTAGCCGAGCAGCAGAAAAACTTTCTTCTATCTATTACGCACGAACTAAAATCGCCCCTTGCGGCCATTAAACTTCAACTGCAAACGCTGCACACCAGAAATATTCCTGAGGAGAAAAGAACCCAATTATATGTACGAGCCCTTGGAGATACCAATCGGCTGGAAAGCCTGGTAGAAAACCTTTTGTTGGTTAATAGGGTAGAATCTGGCGGACTTCCTTTAGATAGAGAGAAAATGAATCTTTCTAAATTCTTGAAAGAGTTAGTTGAGGGAACGTATGCCAAGCAACTAGAAGAAAAACAACTGAGATTAACCATTGATTCCGACATTGAATCAAGTATCGATAAAATGGCTTTTCATAGTATTGTCATCAACTTGGTTGATAATGCTGTTAAGTACGGTGGAAGCGGAGCCATTACCGTAAAACTGAACTTAGCGGAGAAGGATGAAATAGAATTTTCTGTTTTAGATAATGGAGAAGGAATCCCGAATAGTGAAAAGAAAAAAATTTTTGAGCGCTTTTATCGCAGAGGAAATGAAGATGTTCGTCAAACTAAGGGAACGGGTATCGGCCTTTATTTAGTAAGGCTTTTAGTTGAAAGACATGGTGGGGTAATCTCGGTTCTTGACAACAAGCCCAATGGCGCAAAATTTCTTGTCAAGCTGCCACGAGTTGATGACTAAACTTTCATCGTTTCAATATTTAGTTTTCTTTGTGCCCCTAAAATCACACCCAAATACGCCATATGAAGAACCTTGTAATTGTTGAGTCACCTGCTAAAGCGAAGACCATTGAGGGTTTTCTTGGGAAGGAATTCACGGTTAAATCCAGCTTTGGGCATGTCCGTGGACTTCCAAACAAAAAACTATCCGTAGATGTAGAGAACAATTACAAACCTGTGTATGAAATCTTAGAAGGGAAAGACTCATTGGTCAAAGAGTTGAAAAAACTCAGTAAGCAAGCGGAAATGGTTTGGTTGGCTTCGGACGAGGATCGCGAAGGAGAAGCTATCGCATGGCATTTGTTTGAAGCGCTAAAATTGGACAAAGCCAAAACCAAACGAATAGTGTTTCATGAAATCACGAAGTCCGCGATTCAAAATGCGGTTGAAAACCCGCGCCCTATCAACAAGGAATTGGTGGACGCTCAGCAAGCACGAAGAATTCTTGATCGATTAGTTGGTTACGAACTTTCTCCCGTACTATGGAAGAAGGTAAAACCAAACCTTTCTGCAGGAAGAGTTCAGTCCGTTTCAGTTCGGATAATTGTAGAGCGCGAGCGCCAAATAGAGAACTTTAATCCGACTTCGGCTTTCAGAGTTTTAGCCTATTTCAATGTGGATGGAATGGAGGTTCGTGCTGAACTCAGCAAACGTTTTGATACAATTGAAGAAACGCGCACATTTATTGCTGGCTGTGAAAACGCTTCGTTTTCTGTAGCAGACCTTCAGAAAAAACCAGGAAAACGAACGCCAGCTGCCCCTTTTACAACCTCAACATTGCAACAAGAAGCAAGTCGTAAACTTGGTTTTGGCGTTACCAGAACAATGCGCGTAGCTCAGGATTTATACGAGCAAGGACATATTACTTATATGAGAACGGATAGCGTGAATCTATCTGACCTTGCTTTAAACGCTGCTAAAGATGAGATTGCGAAACTGTATGGCGCGGAGTATGCCAAAACGCGTAAATACAGTTCTAAATCAAAGGGTGCGCAAGAAGCGCACGAAGCTATTCGTCCTACGTATATGGACAAGAAAGAAGTAAAAGGAGATGCCGCACAACAGCGCCTGTATGATTTAATCTGGAAAAGAACCATTGCTTCGCAAATGGAAGACGCCAAATTGGAGCGCACCACCGTTAATGTTAGTGTGTCTAGTTCTGATATTGGGTTTGTTGCGCAGGGCGAGGTGATTGTTTTTGAAGGTTTTTTGAAAGCATACCTAGAAGGAACGGATGACGAAACGGAAGACACAAAAGGAATGCTTCCGAATATGACTGTTGGTCAGGCTTTGGATGCTGATAAAGTGGAAGGAATTGAGCGTTTTAGTCAGCCACCTGCACGCTATACCGAAGCAAGTTTGGTGAAGAAACTTGAGGAGTTAGGTATTGGCCGACCATCTACCTACGCACCAACCATCAACACCATTATTAATAGAAATTATGTGGTTAAGGAGGGGAAAGAAGGAGTTGAGCGCGAGTATGGCTACATCCTTTTAGACAAGGAAGGAATAAAAGAAGAAGTTAAAACGGAGATTACGGGGGCGGAAAAAGTTAAGTTGTTTCCAACTGCTATTGGAAAAGTGGTTACGGATTTCCTGGTGGAGAATTTCACGGAGATTCTCGATTACAACTTCACTGCTCAGGTAGAAAAAGAGTTTGATGAGATTGCGGATGGTGAGAAAGAGTGGACTTCGATGATTGACGCTTTTTACAAGCCGTTTCACAAAACGACTGTTCATACTGCTGAGAATGCAAAAAAGGCAACGGGCGAGAGATTGCTTGGTGTCGATCCTGCTTCTGGAAGAAACGTTTATTCTCGTTTAGGTCGTTTTGGTCCAATGGTTCAAATTGGAGAAGCGGAAAACGAGGAGAAACCAAAGTTTGCAAGTATTCCTGCAGGAACACGAATGGAGGAAGTCACGCTTGAAGAAGCACTAGAGCTTTTCAAACTCCCGCGTGAAATAGGAGAGTTTGAGGGTGAAAAACTCACCATTGGCATTGGAAAATACGGTCCATATGTTCGTCACGGTAAGTCGTATGTATCCATTGGCGAACTCGACCCGATGACAATTACTAAAGAGGAATCAATCACGCTTATTGAGGTCAAGAGAGAAGAACTCAAAAAGATGATGATTAATGAGTTCAAGGATGGAGATGATGTTGTTCAGGTGAAAAATGGTAGGTATGGTCCTTACATAGCCGTGGGCAAAACAAATTATCGTATTCCAAAAGGGACGGAACCAGAGTCGCTGACCTTGGCAGATTGTAAGGAAATTATTGCGAAAGCGCCTGCTAAACCTAAGCGAGGCGCAGCCCGAAAGAAAAAATAATGGTCTCTGATATCGCCTTATTCTTCGAGCCTGTTGCTTCAGATATAGTTGAGCTGAATGCAGAAGGAACTCTCGGAAGTCGCATCCAAACCTTTTCTGATGGAGTTGGATTTCCCGAAATCGAAAAAGGCTCTGTTGTGCTTTTTGGCGTGTCGGAAGACAGAAGAAGTGATTGTAAAGGAAGTTCTGAAGGCCTGTTGGCCATACGTCAAGAGGTTTATCAACTTAAAGACCATTTTGGAAAGCTGCCCATTCTCGACCTTGGGAATATTAGTCCGGGCGAAACAGTTGAAGACACGTACTATGCTGTTTCAAATTCGGTAGCCGCCATCATCAAGCAAGGCGGAATAGCTGTTATTCTTGGTGGAGGTCAAGATTTAACGTACGCGAATTATCTGGCGTACGAAAAGCTGGAGCAAATCGTCAACCTTGTGTGTGTTGATTCAAGGTTTGACATTGGAGACGTGAATGATGAACTGAACGCAAATAGATATTTGCAGAAAATCATTCTTCATCAGCCTAACGTGTTGTTCAACTTCAGCAATTTGGCTTACCAAACACATCACGTGTTGCCAAAGGAAGTTGAGTTGATGAAAAAACTGTATTTCGATGTCTATCGCTTAGGAGAAGTTCAAGGTAATATCGAGGATGTCGAACCTATAGTTCGGAATGCAGATGCCTTATCTATTGATATGAGTAGCATACGGAAATCAGATTTTCCCGCGAATTATAGAGAAGAACCCAATGGATTATATGGGGAACAAGCATGCGCCATTACGCGCTACGCTGGGTTGAGTGATAAATTATCATCAATCGGTTTATATGACTCACTTTCCTCAGCAGACAACGGGCAATCTGCAAAGCTTATAGCGCAAATGCTTTGGTATTTCCTTTCAGGCGTAAGTAGTAGAAAGCAAGATTATCCGTTTGCAGATAAGAACGAGTATTTGAAATACACCGTTTCTATTGAAAATGGGCAATATGATATCATTTTCTATAAAAGTCAGCGCAGCGATCGCTGGTGGATGGAGGTTCCATACCCATCAAAACGAGGAGAAAAATATCAGCGGCACTTCATGGTTCCGTGTAGTTATGTTGACTATCAACGAGCCTGTGAAGACCAAATCCCAGATCGTTGGTGGCAAACATTCCAGAAACTTGGCTAACGATGAATCGCCAAACGATAGATATTTGGGATGGTTTTTAGTCGATAAATTGATTTAACAACTTGATGTTGATAGAAATATTTCTTTACTTAGCCGCTTCTTGAAAAAGGAATGTCTTCGATCGGGAAAAGGAAA
>Ga0209632_10003564_pt1 | contig 14192 bp, 9 predicted proteins | sample COG_10_FD_184754 | JGI IMG/M metagenome (GOLD analysis project Ga0209632, IMG submission 184754) | Pelagic Microbial community sample from North Sea - COGITO 998_met_10 (SPAdes) (version 2) | ecosystem: Environmental > Aquatic > Marine > Neritic zone/Coastal water | place: Helgoland, sampling... | reverse complement strand
ATTCTATAGACGGGAGCGCTGCACGTATCGCTTACGAAAGCACGCTCGCCAGCCTAAGCAACTACTCCAAGAACTTTCAATCTATGGTGGAGAGTTATGGGAAGAGTGACTTTATCGACAGGCGCAAAGAGGCAGAAGCCAATCTTGTCGAGTGGATCAACAGTGATTCTGACAGACGCGCACGGTATGCTCCTGCGGTAGGTCAACTCGAAGCACTAATAGACTCAAATCATGCCGCACGCGAGTCTGATCTTGTGCGCAGCTATATGGGCTATGCAACTCTGCCTAGCACTGCACATCGCCTGTACCGCTTAGCCATGGAAAAACAAAAGCCCGATGCAGAAAGAGAACCCGGTTACCAAGAGCGAGATTTAAGACGCTTTCGTCAATCGATGCAGGCTATTAGCCGACGTTTCGATGAGACCGTCGACAAGGCAACGCTTAGTTATTTACTTTCCCGCTATGCCGAACTACCTGAGCAGTATCGCTCCCAAGCAACTGACTCCTTCTTCGGGATTTCGAGTAACATCGATCAAAGTCAGGTAGACCAGGTTATCGAAAACAGCTATGCGCAGACATCCTTGAACGACGAGGCGACACGACTAGCGTGGCTAGATAGTTCGATCGAGGAATTCGAAGCTAGCGACGACCCATTGATTCGCTATGCGGTGCTCTCCTACGCTGAGCGCATGGCACTGGAGCTCGAAAGCAAAGAACTGCGTGGTCAATTTCAGCGCTGGCGCCCCGAGTACATGGAGGCTGTTATTGCTTATAACCGGAGCCTAGGCCAGCCCATCTATGCTGATGCCAATAGCTCACTGCGAGTCACATTCGGTCAGGTGCGCGGCAACCAGCCGAAAGATGGACTGATCAACCAGCCGTTTACTTCACTAGAGGGCATCCTCGGCAAGGACACAGGTGTCGATCCATTCAATGCACCTGCGAAGCAATTAGATCTTATCCACGCGGGTCAGTATGGCGACTATGCCCTACCATCAATTGGGTCGGTGCCGGTAAATTTTCTAAGCACGCTGGACATTACCGGCGGCAATTCTGGCACTGCAACTATGAACAGCAAGGCACAACTTGTTGGTTTACTATTCGATGGCGTCTACGAAAGTATCATCGGTGACTGGGATTTTGACGATACAAAGAATCGCGCGATCTCCGTCGATTCGCGCTACATGTTATGGGTAATGGAATATATGGATGGCGCGAAGAATCTCTTAGAAGAAATGACAATCGTCAAATAGTGAGGCAGGTTATGCAAAAAACAGCATCACAGACTATTGCTGGCCTCGTGTTTCTCATACTAAGTATGGGAGTACAGGCTCATGAGTCCACCGCTCATTACCTGGCGAACGAAGGGTTGATGGTGGAACATGGCGACACCAAGATTCTATTCGATCCGCTGTTTCGTAACGACTATGGACAGTACATGCTACTGCCCGAAGCGATGGAAGAAGCACTCTTCGCGGGCACAGCTCCCTTTGACGGTATCGATGCTGTGTTTGTCAGCCATCATCATGGCGATCATTTCTCACCGGTCGATATGGTTCGCCTGTTAAAGGAGCGACCGGGCGTAAGACTGTACGCACCAAATCAGGCAGTCATCGCTATGCGTAGCGAGAGCAGCAATAATGACGCTGACATTTATGAACGCGTCACTGCAGTAAGTCTTGAGTACAAAGAGGCACCTGTAACATTGAACATGGAAGGACTACTGATTGAGGCGGTGCGCATTCCACACTCAGGGTGGCCGACGGGGAGACTCGACATAGAAAATATCGTGTGGCGTGTAACGCTAAACGATGACACGACAGTATTGCATATGGGCGACGCCGACCCGAATGATGTACATTTCGCACAGGACCCGCAATACTGGAATCGTAATATTCCACAGATGGCATTCCCGCCGTATTGGTTCTTTAGCTCAGCTAGCGGGCGGGAAATTTTGGATAACAGAATTAAAGCGAAGAGAAGTGTTGGAGTACACGTGCCTGTCTCGATTCCAGCCGATCCGTTGCTACGCCCAGTCGAGCTACGCAGCTTCGACTTGTTTACCTCACCAGGCGAGACTAGAACTATTTCAGCAGAGAATTAGTTTTCGGCTGCCGCGTCAGCTTCTTCTACCCGACCCGCACGAAGAATTCCTGCCATCGCGTAGTTCCCCGAATGGCAGGCGAATTCGTAGATATTGTCTTCCACACTAGTCATTGAAGACATACCGACTATTTTCTCAGTGAAGGTAGTTGGGTCGTCCACTGTAAATTCATATTCGAGCACCCCCGCGTTAATCGGCGTAAAACGCTCGATCAGTAGCCGGTCTTTCGCGTTGCCATAGGCAATGCCTCTCAGGCTTAGACTGCCAACTTTTTCACTGAAATTTCGTGTCTCTACAACGAGAGTATTGCCATCCCAGTAGCCACGTGAATCACCCGACCACTGCTCGATAGAGCTATCTATATGCGGCTTCTCTTCGAGACTAACTATGCGCGCATCCCAGCCCATCTCGATCAAGAGCACCACATGATCGGCGTTCTGAAAAATCTGAATATGATTGTTGTAGTAGCCCGTTAATAGTGGCGGACCTGACACAAACACCAAGCAGCGCTCCGAGAGGCCACGATCTTCGGGGCCGGTACGCCCGATGCCACCATGGGTGTAGCGAACTGGACGTGACTCGCCGAAATCGACATCGGTGGTAATATCACCACCTAGCTGTACATGGACTCCATCTCTTACCGGAGGAATTCTTCCATTGAGCGGGTGGGTAAGCAACGAAGTTCGGCCACTGATCTGCAATTCATTTGTGTCATTCCAGTAACCGTTATAGGCACCAATCACCCCGCTAGGGTAGGCTCCCGCACTACCACCTCGAGTAGGCCTAGCGTTCAAGGTGGCTCTATCTACATCTTGAAGAAATTCGATGTCGCCGAACCTCTCCGGTCGCTCTAGGGGTGTACGCGACGAGAAATTCCACACGCCACGTAGATCGGGCTGGCCGTGTTCGGTGAGCTTGGGCGTATAATTCTGGGCAGAAGCAGGAAAGCTAAGTGAAAAAAGTACTGCACTAAATAGTGCGAGGCTACTAAGGAAAATATGGCTCATTGCAGACCCTATTTACTGACTACACCGTTCTACAGCTAAGGCTTCGCCTGCAGCATTGTCACGAGCGCTTGCGCATGAGCGGCAGCTTCTAGACCTAAGGGAGTTAGGTAACCGCCGTCTTCGAGCGTGATAATGTTCTGTGTAAATAGACGCTTGGCAGAGGCGATGCGCTCTGGAGCAGCCTCGTGATGGATCTTTATGCCACCCTGTGAACTGTCAAGATTGAATAGGTTGAGGAGTTCTAGGTCTTCGAGAAATTTACTGCTTAAACTCATGGTAGGTCTCTTATTACTTGTTGTTCTTTAGATAGCATAGCACGTGATTCGGTGGTTTTCCCATGGAGTACAGAAAACCCATTATCTCTAGATACAGGACAATGGCCGACTGCAAAAAATTTGTGCTTCATCCTCAATCAACTATTTTCTACGCCAAAGACAATAGTTACTAATTTTCACTTTCCCATTACAAGAAATTTACTAAGTACTCTTGGTAAATTTACTCAGAACCAGGCCCGCCTAGTAACTTGGCGAGGCGGGCTGCTGCTCGGCTAGCTCTTCGTATCTAACCTATTTAGGGCAACGCATAAACAACAAGTTCCGGTACCGGTGTGCTACCAACACTAATCGCGATGTATTGTCGACCATCGACCGCATAACTCATAGGTGCGCCACTCGGATTGGCTGGAATTTCAATTGTCGCCATCTCTGCGCCAGTTTCTTTGTTGCGAGCAACTAGCAAAGGACCATAGCCCGCATTTTGTCCATGAATTAGTAAGCTCGAAGTAACGAGTACTGCATGACGCCCGCCACCACCAAGGGGAGGCAGGTCGATTCCTTCTAGTGCCGGACTGTTTTCAACTTGCGCCGAACCGGCTCCGTTTGGCACTCGCCACAGTATTTCTCCACTATTCATGTCGAATGCAGTAATTGTGGAATACGGTGGCTTTAATAGCGGCAGGCCTTGCGGTCCCGCTACACCCAAAAAATTCAATCGAAAGTAATTGAAGTTCGACTCATCGCCATCCAGTGTTCCCATACGGGGCACTGTTGCACTATCCCTTGAAGGGACAAACAAGACTCCGGACTCAGGATCGATACCCGCGCCAGTCCAGTTGGCGCCGCCACCTGCACCGGGCATTAGTATCGTTCCACGTTTGTCGCCTTGAGGCAGGCTGGGCGGAGTGAACAAAGGCCCGTAGGTAAAGTTCTCCAACCTTTGTACTGCCTCTGCACGAAGCGCGGGAGTGAAATCGATTAGGTCATCTTCGGTGAGCCCTTGCAGAGCAAACGCCGGCGGCTTAGTTGGAAAGGGTTGAGTTGGGGAAGCTCTCTCCCCTGGGATGGTGGCCGCAGGTACTGCCCGCTCGATAATGGGCCATACAGGAACGCCCGTAGCACGGTCGAATACGTAGGTAAATCCCTGTTTGGTTACCTGCGCTATTGCCTTGATCTCTCTTCCATCGACAGTGATATCGATCAGGTTGGGAGCCGCAGGCGTATCGTAGTCCCATAGACCATGGTGAATCATTTGGAAATGCCAAACTCGATCGCCAGTACTGGCATCCAGAGCGACTAGGCTTTGTGTAAACAGGTTGTCGCCTGGCCGATGACCGCCGTAGAAATCATTAGTCGATGCTTCGGTTGGGAGATAGACGTAGCCCAAGTCAAGATCTGCACTCATCTGTGTCCATACACCACCATTGCCTGTGTAACGCCACGATTCTTCCTGCCAAGTCTCTACGCCAAATTCGCCTCCCTGTGGGATGGTATGGAAAGTCCAGATCAGCTCACCGCTGCGGATGTTGTAACCACGAACCCATGTGGGTGGACGTTCCTTGAAGCGAGGACGATTTGAGGTGATGTGTTGAACTACCAATACATCTCCCACAACGGTAGGCGGCGACACACCGCCTAAAGGCTGAGCGCCCGTGTAGTCGAGCAAATCACGCTCAGCTCGTGGAATATCAAGGGTCATATCGATGCGCCCGCCGGCGAAATCCGTGTCCAGCTCGCCCGTCTGCGCATTCAGGGAAATGATAAAACCGTCATTGGTTGTCATTAGCACTCGCGACTCACTGCCCTCACTCCACCAGGCTACTCCACGGTGATGGAAACCAAGGGGGCTGTTTGAAACACCAGACATATAGACTTCGGGATCATAGCGCCATAACTCTTCACCGCTGACCGCGTCCAGAGCAACTACCTGATTTAGGGCAGTCAGCAAATACAACACCCCATCAATCATAAGTGGTGTCGCCTGAAGCCGACCAAATCCTACTTCTGCACCGGGACCCAATAGGGCCTCGAAATCCAACTCGCCGTCGATGGATTGCCAGCGCCACGCTATTTCGAGTCCAGCAAAGTTGCTCCCATCAATTTGGCTCAGGCTTGTGTATTTGGTGGAGCCTGCATCGGCAGCATAGCTGGGCCACTCTCCGTCGCTGTTGCCGTTCTGCGCGAAAGCAATTAAAGAAGTAGAAAAAATTAACGCACCTAGCGTTCTTGTTAATGCCCTATGACGATTGTGACGTGAGCTATTCATCTTACTGGCTCCATTGTTGTTTTAGTGCTTCCCGGTCTACTCTTTTGCCGCGCAGATAGACATCAAAGATCTGCCGTGTGTTGCGAATATCTACTAATGGATTTGAATCTAGGATAAGGAAGTCTGCTGCCTTTCCCGCCTTGAGGCTGCCTACGCTATCTAGCCCGAATGCCTCAGCAGAACGCGAAGTCGACGCAACGATAGCCTCAGCCGGACTCATCCCCATGCGCACAAATAGTTCTAGCTCAACGTGGTCCGCGTAGCCGAAAAAATCACCGACCGCTCCCGCATCAGTTCCAAGAATTATGTGATCTTTCAATTTTAAGAGATTTCTAGCCAGCATAGCTGAGCGCTGCTGCGACTCTGCGTTTTGATTAGCAGGTGGAGCGTTGTAGTTGTCTTCAAGCGACTCAAGCACCGACGCGGGCACCTGATCGTAGAAGAAAGGGTCCTGAAAAGCTGGAATATAGTAGGGCTCGCGCTTAGTAATCATACCCAGTGTTGGAACGATGTAGACATTATTCTGTTTGACCATTTCCAAGTACTCATCGTCCACTTCCCTATCATAGGGCATATGGATGAAGCGCCTGTTGCCTAGATTAACAAGAGACTTATGGTCATCCAGCGTGGTGGCATGGGCGATGATTCGCATGTCGTAATTCGAAGCCGTCTGCAGAACCGCCGTATAGATTTCCGGTGCGAGTTTTACTTGTGCCCCGCGACGCTCGTCTCGCGAGTCCACCCATATCTTGGCGATCCCATATCCGTTAGCGGCTAGCTCTTTTACTGTTCTTACCGCCTGCTCGGGATCAGTAACCGGGTTGACTCCCCAGTAGTCGGGGTCGTCGGTAAAACGCGGGTTAGGTCCGCCGCCCGGAGAACCCATGCCGGGCGATTGATGATAGCGTGCGCCGCCGATGTTGCCTCGCAACTGTTCCAACTTTATCCGTGCGGCGACGTCCTCTTTATCGCTACCCGTGGATATGATCGTACCTACACCGTAATAGGCGTGACGGTAGAGGTGGTCAGTGAGGTTTCCCTCAGTAAATAAAGTAGACCCCCAATCGCCGTAAGCCTCCCAACCTAGATGGGCATGGGTATTAACGAGCGCAGGGATGAGTGTTTTTCCGCTAAGATCATGACTAACTACACCGTCAGAAACATTGCTGCCTGACATTGGCCCAACAGCCAAAATAGTACCGCCGCGAATCAGCACAGATCCCCGCTCAATTACCGTGCCGTCACCGATGATGATGCGCACATTATTGAATACCTGTTCAATAGAATCTGTATCGCCTAACGGTTGAGCAACCGTCTGACCAACCGCTAACAACAGACTGAGGGTTGCACACGTGAATGAAGATAGTTTCATTTCTTACTGTAAGCTCCGATGGTTCCTCAGCTTGTTATCTTTAAGAGCAGGCCTCACCGCGAGTGAGCGGCTGCATGATCTTCGTCGGGAAAGCCGTGCTGCATTTTATTAAGACTTTATCCTAAGCACCCAAGCAATAAATTATTTTCTAACCCATTTCTGCAAACATCCGCCCGACGGGCTAACGTCACAACCACCGGTAAGCCCAGCAAAAATATTGCCTAGATTATCAGCAGCCATGCCCTCTGGTCGGGTTCCGGGAATATAGTATTGCAAGGAGCCATTGGTCTTCCCGATGCGAATGCCTACCTGAAAACCTGGGTTTCGCGCTACGCGTCCCCCGCCCTCTGGAGCGATTGACGGCCCCCCAAGAAGTCCACCAGATTCTGAATCAGCAACCACGAAAGTTCCATCCTCCAGAACTGTGATACCACTGGGTCGCCCAAAATGTCTCCAGTCGTCTACAAAATCCAGATTCTCATCCAATATCTGCACACGGTTGTTGGAGCGGTCTGCCACATACAGACGTCCCTGCGCATCGTAGGCCAGAGCATGCGGTCCCATAAATTCACCCGAGCCAGCCCCCATTTTTCCAACTTCTCGGACAAACTCGCCCGCGGGCGTTATCACCACCAAACGATCGCCATCCTGCTGCGCATTGGAAGGGCGCGGCCAGTGGCCGTCGGCGATTACAATATTGCCATCGGGCATCAGAGCACACGCGGTGGGACCAATGAACGTCTCTGTTCCTGCTCGCGAAACACCGGCCTGCCCAAGACTTAATAAATGCTCACCATCGGGGCTGAACTTGTGAATCTGGAATCCGCGACCGGCAGTTGCTGGGTCATCACTGAAAGGGCCGCTGTCTCCGGCCCAAAGATTTCCGTCATTGTCCATGCAGAAACCATGCGCCTGAACGATCATGCCTTCGCCGAAACTCTTGGTGATCTGTCCTTCTGCATTGACGTAATTGATAGGCGGCTCGGAACGAAACAGCATCCAAAGTCCGCCGGTGTCATCTGGAATCAGCCCAATAGCGGCTCCCCATTCTTGACCAGGAAGTAAGGTTGGCCAATTTTCAACCATCTCATACGGCCCATCCATTGTAGAAGTTGGCCGCCTGGAGAGTGAGATCAATTTTTCAGTTTCAGCCTCTCTAGCTTCAACAACCTGCGCCTGTGATGTCGCAGAAAACAGTGGCACCAGCCCCAGTAAAGATACGATTAGCATTATTCTTCTAGCAGATTTAGACATGGTTCTATCTCCTTACTAACAATTGCCAGCTATCTTGCTGGATTGGAAACTGGAATCCGATGGAGGCCGACTAAAAACACATGACGGCATCCTAACTCGATCCTATTGCCTTTCTTCGGGGCTCGCGCTCTAGCCTAATAGGCTAGAGGATCGGGCCGAACTTGAAACTTGACCATCTTACTGGTCGTGCCCTTGCCGCCTTCGGTGTGCCAATTGAAGTTAGTTCCATAGTTTGCCCACACGCCGCGTCCTTTCCACCCTGCATCAGGATCATCGATACGACCGTCCAGACCGCGAGAATAGAATCCTAGCGGGTAAGGCACTCGCATGATGACCCACTCGCCGGTTTCCGGATTTAGAACCTGCAGGGAATCGGAACCCGAACCGTTAGCGATCGGTAAATTTTCACCAAGCCCAAGCGTATTAAAATTATCTACCCAGTTATAGTAATGAAAGTCCGCCTTGACGTCGGTTCCTTTAAGTGCAGGACCAGGCACTTCATGTAAAGTCCAGCCCTCTTGGCAGTGCTGAGAATCAACAACCGTTGGACCATTCATCACCTCACACTTGCTGCGATCGAAGCTTGCCAAATGACTACTGCCCGATAGCGCTGTCCAAACGACGCCATTTTTATCCACATCAATCCCGCGCGGACCAAAGCCCTCAACCTTTCCATCGATGACTGGTAACTCATACACTTCGGTAATACATGTTTCCGGCGGATTGTCGCCCTTGTCGAAACGGTAGATACGACCAGGAAACTCCGTGCCACCGCCCCATGCCACATTATCAACTTGGTTGACAATGACGCCGTAACTACCTGGGCTCATGCGCGTGTCCAGAGTAGGATCTATGTCGGTAAGCACTTCTCCGCCGCCGCCCTCGCCAACGCTACGCAGGGCGCCGACCGGCTGATTCCACGGCTTGGTAATGCGCCCATCGCCATTGGTATCCACTACCATTGGACACCAACCCTGAGACAACTGCTCATCGCCCGTGCGGTCGAAGAGTTTGGTATTTATCCAGCCCATCACATCGCCGCCGCCGCTGAAATACAGTGTGCGATCTTCATCGCTGGCAAACTGTAGATGGTGAGTACCGAAGCAGGTATCGATCAAACCGAAAGACTCCGTTGCCGGATCGTAGTAGGAGGCCTGCCTAGAGCTTCTTCGTGTTGGATAGTATTGAGCGAATTTATTGGTCGAGCCTTGCTGGCACCACTCGGGCAAAACATCTCCACGCACTTTTGTCGTCATCCAGATTCGACCTAATTCATCCATCATTGGGTTGTGTGGATCTGCCGGTCCTTCCCACAGGGCTTCGTCCTCATAGAAAACAGAAGGAACTGGAAATTGTTGAGCGAAGCGCGTTACCGCCGGATTGTCTGGATTGTCTTTTACCGCAATCTCGATCGTGCGGTACTCATTGGTTTGTGTATCTAATTCCAGCAAAGTCCCGTGCCCACCATCGACTCCGTAGACCTTGCCCCCTGCGTTGATCGATACGTCTCGCTTGTCGGTGACAATCTCATCATGGATGTAGGAGGATTCGTTGCCCCAATCCCACAGCGTAAGTACGACATTGCGCTCAACACCGCTAGGACGCGCTGGAGCAGATGGCACTTCGCCAGCGGCGATGCGATCGGTCCAATCAGCGTACATCTGAATGCCGCGCTCGCGCCCGAAACGACCAGCAAAGGCACTCATGAACGGGCCACGAATACCAATAGCCGTCCTGTAATGCCAAGCCTCAACACTGGTCTCGAAACCAAGGTGGTTGAGATGATCTAGCGAGCGCGTTAGTTTGTTGCCAAGTTGGTGACACAGCTGACAGCCCTGTTTCGTCATGTCGATCCACTGCGCCTGGCTGCGCATGCCCTGTGAGATGCCGTTGCCATCATCGCCGGTGCCTGGAAATTCGCTAGCATCTGGCACTTCGAGCAAGGAATACCAATAGTTTGCAGGATAGACTTGCGCTGCCTCGGCGGGGGATGCCGCAACGAAGGTATTCAGCGTGACATCGGCACCCACTCTCAGGGAAAGCGGTTTTGAATCGACCAGGCCATAACCTCTTACCCAGACCTTGTATAAGGCATCAGGCAGCTCGGGCAGAACAAACCGACCGTCGTCATCAGTGACTACGATCTTAATGAAGTGAGTCGGTAGGTCATCCGTCTCCGCAATTACCCAAACGCCCGCCTCGCTACCCTTGCTGCTTTGCACAACGCCTTCTATAGCACCATTGCCACCTTGGGGCTGCGCAGAGACCGATAGTGCAAGCAGTGCAAGCAGTGTTAGGCCGGCAGCACGTCCAAGCAGTTGAAATCGAGAGTCTTTCGAGATTAGTAGTTTTTCAAGCGAGAACATTAGAGTCTCCAGGCGATAATTTTTATTTTATAGTCACTGTACTGTGAGAGCGCTATTATAAGTTACAAATCAGTGATCTTTAGTCCTCAATTTGTACCATTATTCTCAACAACTGCCTCTGTACTTATAACATATTTCAAAATCACTCTAAAATCGACTAGGCAGTAGGCGAATCAACCGTTACATTTATCATTAATAGCTAAGACGCAATAATAAAAATGATGCAATTCTCAGGAGAATAAACCATGGTGGCGGACGTCGAACAATTAATCAGTGCTATAAAGAACAAGCAGTTTAGTCGCCGTACTTTCTTAGGTTCAGCCGCGGCACTAGCGGTGACCGGCAGCAGCGGTGCTGCTAGCAGTATCAGCCCCCCTCTACCCGTGCAATCGATTAATCACATGACGATTAGCGTTTCTGATCCGACCGCTTCGCTTGCTTGGTATCAGGGCCTGTTCGGCATGCCAATCGCTGCTAGGCAAGGCAACACCATCGTACTACAGGTCGGCGACGGCCCTCAGTTCATGGCCATTGGCGGATCGCCTAGTGACAATCCTCGCATCACCCATCTGTGCTTAGCAGTTGAAAATTTCGATGACGAGCGAACCGTGCAAATCCTCGCTGAACACGGCGTTGCCGCGACTACTGAATCCGGCCCGATGCAGTCCCGCGTAAGAATGCGTGGCGAGGAATTTGGCGGCGCAGCCAGCGGCACGCCGGAACTGTACTTCGGCGACCGCGATGGCATTGTCGTGCAATTGCAAGATACGAGCTATTGCGGGGGAGCCGGCTTGCTGGGAGAAGACTGCCTCGCGACGCCTGAGCCCGCACCCAGTTCGGGGCTACTAACCCTGCATGAGTTCAATCATTTCACTTTGTTTGTCTCTGATCAGGCGCGCTCCATGGCGTTCTATCAGAGCCTATTCGGCATGCAGGTGGACACCTATCAAGGTGCTCTGCCGGTAATGCGAATTGGCGCCGGCAAGCAGTTCCTAGCTATGCCGGCGGTGCCTCCCCTGGCTGGGCGCATACACCACGCCTCACTGGCGGTGGCTGATTTTGATGTCGATCGTCTTTTCTCTGTGCTGGAAGGCTACGGCTTGGCCGTGCTGGAGGGGGCATCAAGTGCCGATGGACCATTGCAGGCCTACGTGACGATGCGCGGATCGGACCGAGGCGGTGCTACTGAGGGCACGCCGGAGCTATATTTTACGGACCCAGACGGTATACTGATCCAGCTTCAAGATTTAAGCTACTGTGGTGGCAATGGTTATCTCGGCGATGAATGCGGCACAGTTGAGAATCCTACCGGGCGCAACAACTGAACCTCGCGTTTTGATCGGAACATGACATGAACAGAGCACTCATTATCAGTCTAGCTATGGCGGCGACAAACTTATCCTGGGCCGCTGAGTCCAGGACTGTCGATACACAAAATCGTGCCTTGCTCGATCAGTACTGCGTGATCTGCCACAACCAAGGGGTCGTTAACAGCGCGGCCACCGCCAACGAAGGTTTGCAGACTACCCAGCTACGTAATCTAGGCCTAACACTGGATACCGAAGATGTGTCCAATTTGGCGGAAAATCCTGAGGTATGGGAGAAGGTTGTTAACAAACTTCGAGTGGGCGTGATGCCTCCTCCTAATTATCCGCGTCCGGACAAGCTCAGCTACGATGGCTTTCGGAGCTGGCTCGAAAATGAACTCGATCAGGTAGCTGCGGCGCGAGTTAATCCCGGCCGGACTCAGGCATTTCACAGACTCAATCAAACCGAATATAAAAACTCAGTCCGCGACCTGCTGTACCTCGATATCGATGTCGCTGGCCTGATCCCTGCTGACTCGCCAGACCAATACGGCTTTGACAACAATGCCGACGTGTTAGCTTTATCTCCGGCATTGGTTGAACGCTATGTTTCTGCCGCACACGAAGTGGCCGAACTAGCAGTAGGTGCGACGCCCCGTGGAGCTTCTATTAAAAGCTACGAAGTTCCACTAAATCTTATTCAGGATGATCGACTGAGCGAGGAACTGCCTTTCGGTTCCCGAGGTGGCACTGCCATCGAGCACCTATTTCCGGTTGATGGCGATTACCGGATTACTGTCAAACTGCAAACAAACTACGTGGACTTCGTGCGTGGTTACGACGCTCCTCACGAATTGGAGATCAGCCTCGACGGCCAGCTGATCGACTCCGCAACCTTCGGTGGCGACGCACCCGGCGTGCCCGCGCCTTACAGCTACGCAGGAAATATCCGCGGCAGCGATGATTGGGAAGCATTCATGATGGCCTTCGCCGACAAAGGCTTTGAAATAGTGCTGCCAGTGCTCGCCGGCCCGCGCATCATCGGCGCGACGTTTCCTCGCGAGATGTGGGAGGACGAAGGAATACAGCAGCCCAGATTGTTTGGTTATCACTTAGCTGTGACTGAGTTACCCGATAAAAATCCTGGAATAGGCAGCATCCAAATAGAAGGACCACTCTCCGTAGCAGGGCCCGGTGACACACCCAGCCGACAACAAATCTTCACTTGCACCCCGGCAAGCCTAGACGAAGAGCCTGCGTGTGCAAGAGAGATTCTCGGCTCATTAGCACGCCGCGCCTATCGCCGCCCGATTGGCGAAAACGATATTGAAGGTTTAGTTGAATTCTATAATGCAGGCAGGCTCGATGGCGGCTTCGAAGCAGGCATTCAATTTGCACTCGAACGTATTCTAGTTTCTCCTGACTTCCTATTCCGCATTGAACAAGACCCCAAAGATGCCCAGCCCGGAGACATGTATGCGATTAGCGACACCGAACTTGCTTCTCGCCTGTCATTTTTCCTCTGGAGTAGTCTTCCCGACGAAGAGTTATTGGATCTGGTCGAGCGCAATGCCTTACGCGAACCCGGCGTGCTCGAGCAGCAGGTAGAAAGGATGATGGCCGACGCGCGCGCTGACGCCTTCATCAAAAACTTTGTGGGACAGTGGCTATATCTGCGGAACCTCGGCGGCATTTATCCCGACCCCGCAAGTTTTCCCGAGTTCGACGAGAACTTGCGCGCAGCGTTCCAACGGGAAACAGAACTATTCATCGACGATCAGATCCGTTCCGACAAGAGTCTGCTTGAGCTGCTAAGTGCTGACTACACTTTCATCAACGAGAGGCTCGCGCAGCACTATGGCATACCCGGAATCTATGGAAGCCGCTACCGCAAGATAGCTCTGGAGGGTTCCGAACGTGGCGGACTACTCGGCCACGGCAGCATCATGATGGTGACTTCCTATCCGAATCGAACCTCTCCTGTGTTGCGTGGCAAGTTCGTACTCGAAAATTTATTAGGCGGCCCCCCTCCTGAGCCACCACCGAATGTGCCCGCGCTCGTGGAAGAGAGTGATGGCAAGAAGCTCACCATGCGCGAAGCAATGGCTCAGCATAGGGAAAACCCTGCTTGCCGTGTCTGTCACGCCGCTATGGACCCTATCGGCTTCTCGCTTGAAAATTACGACGCCGTCGGAAAATGGCGGCTCGAGTTTGCTGATCAACCAATCGACGCGTCGTAAT
>Ga0209632_10003563_pt1 | contig 14193 bp, 14 predicted proteins | sample COG_10_FD_184754 | JGI IMG/M metagenome (GOLD analysis project Ga0209632, IMG submission 184754) | Pelagic Microbial community sample from North Sea - COGITO 998_met_10 (SPAdes) (version 2) | ecosystem: Environmental > Aquatic > Marine > Neritic zone/Coastal water | place: Helgoland, sampling... | reverse complement strand
TATATGACAAAGCCTTTTTCCAATGCAGAGGTGTTGAAAACCATGAATGCGTTGGTCGGACACGCACCGTGAGCGGCAAGCGCGATCAAACTCTGAAAAGAGTTGCCAATGCCGCCCGCGGGCAGCGTGCAACAGATTCAGCATTGATTTTGCCTTGCGTGGGGATGATCCTTTTTTTACTTCCGATCATGTGGCCGCGTACCTCTGAGGTTGCCCCAGCTGCGGGAATCGCGACCTCGACCGCTTTGATCTATCTGTTTTTTGTCTGGGCAGGGTTGATCTGTTGCGCTTTGGGTTTGGCACTTGTGATAAAACGATTTGGCGTAGGACGGAGCTGAATGCTGTCTCTCGATCTGCTGATTTTTGTCTCCCTTATTTACGTGGCTTTCCTGTTTGGCGTTGCCTTTTGGGCAGAGCGGGCGAGTGATGCCGGGCGCGGCGGCTGGATGCGCACGCCGCTCATCTATACCCTGTCATTGTCGATCTACTGCACCGCTTGGACCTTTTACGGCGCTGTGGGGTTCGCGGCGCGGTCGGGCCTGGAGTTTTTGACCATCTATATTGGCCCGACTGTGGTGCTGATCGGCTGGTGGTTGGTACTGCGCCGGTTGGTGCGGATTGCCCGAGCAGAGCGGATCACCTCAATTGCGGATCTCCTGTCCTCACGGTTTGGAAAGTCTGCGCTTTTGGGCGGCTTGGTGACGGTGATGGCGGTGGTTGGCACAACCCCTTATATTGCGCTTCAGTTGCAATCGGTGACCACATCGATATCGGTTTTCGCAATGGGCACTCAGAATATTCTCAGCTCAACGAATATTGCGTTGTGGACAGCCGCGGGGCTTGCTGTGTTTACGATTGTATTTGGCACCCGCAATCTTGACGTGAACGAGCGACACAGTGGCGTTGTCATGGCCATTGCTGTTGAGGCGATTGTAAAGCTCTTGGCGCTATTGGCAGTTGGGGCCTTTGTGGTCTGGGGCTTGGCAGGGGGCCCTGGTGACGTTTTGGCGCGCATTGATGCCTCTCCCATGTCACAATGGGAGGTCAGCACGGGGCGCTGGATTGGGCTTACTTTTCTTTCGGCGGCCGCATTCTTGTGCTTGCCGCGCATGTTTCAGGTGATGGTGGTGGAAAATTCTGAAGAAAGCCATCTCGCGACCGCCAGCTGGGCCTTTCCGCTGTATCTCTTGCTCATGTCGCTATTCGTGATCCCGATCGCGGTGGTTGGGCTGGATATTTTACCTGCGGGGTCAAACCCGGATCTTTTTGTGCTCACCCTGCCGCTGTCTGCTGAGCAAAATGGTCTGGCGATGTTGGCGTTTTTGGGTGGGTTCTCTTCGGCGACCTCTATGGTGATTGTGGCGGCGATTGCCCTATCAACTATGATTTCAAACCATATTGTCACCCCTATTTGGTTGCGCGCGCGCGGTCAGGGGGCGACCATTTCTGGCGACGTGCGTAGCGTAGTTTTGATTTCGCGGCGCATTTCAATCATCGGCATTTTGACGCTTGGCTATCTCTATTATCGCATTTCTGGCGGTGGGGCGGCCTTGGCCTCTATTGGCTTGATTTCCTTTGCAGGTATCGCGCAGATCTTGCCAGTGATGCTGGGGGGCATCTTTTGGCAAGGGGCGACCAAAATTGGAGCCCTTGCTGGGTTGATCTGCGGATTGGTGGTTTGGAGCTACACGATGTTCTTGCCGTCCTTTGGGCCGGAAGTGTTGATCTCTCAAGAGTTAATTGACCATGGGCTTTGGGGGATGCAATGGCTCCGACCGACAGCCCTGTTTGGCATCCAAGGGCTTGATCCGGTGGTGCATGCGGTTTTGTGGTCAATATTGCTGAACAGCTTTGCCTTTGTGGCTGGCTCAATCTTATCCAGACCCTCCCCTTTGGAGCGGGTGCAAGCTGTGCAATTTATCAGCGCTTTTGACAGCGGCCCTTCGGCCCGCGGATGGCAACGCGGAACAACAGACGCAGAAGATCTTTTGAGCATGGCACAGCGCATTATTGGCGCGGCTCAAGCCCAAAACTTGTTTCGTACGGCGGCACAACGGCAGGGCAAACAGGGCTATCTTCCGGATCCGACGCCACAATTTCTGGAAACCCTGGAGCGGGGCTTGGCCGGCAGTGTTGGAGCGGCTACGGCGCATGCGATGTTGGGGCAAATGGCCGGTGGCTCCTCTGTGACCGTGGAGGATTTGATGGCTGTGGCGGATGAAACCGCTCAGATCATGGAATATTCCAACCAGTTGGAGGCTAAGTCGGGGGAGTTGACGACAACTGCACGCAAACTGCGCGATGCCAACGACAAACTCACGAAGCTCTCCATCCAAAAAGATGCTTTCCTCAGTCAAATCAGCCATGAGTTACGCACGCCCATGACCTCAATTCGAGCCTTTTCGGAAATTCTGCAAGACCCAGATCTCGCGGAGGGCGACCGGCCGAAATACGCGCGGATCATCGAAGATGAAACGCAAAGGTTGACCCGGTTGTTGGATGATTTGCTCGACCTTTCGGTGCTTGAGAATGGTCAGGTTTCGTTGGAGCTTCTCCAAGCCAGTTTGCGCGATATATTGGATCGTGCGCAGGCCTCGGCCAATGTGAGCAAGCATATAAAAATTCGTCGCAGCGCTGGGCGTGAGGATATTTCGATCCTCACGGACCCGGATCGTTTGACGCAAGTGTTTATCAATCTCATGTCGAATGCCGCGAAATATTGCGAAGTGCCACAGCCAGAATTACGTGTCATTGTAACCGAGACGCCTGCGGCCATAACCGTGGATTTTATCGACAATGGCGCCGGGGTAGATAAAGCCAATCAGGATATGATTTTCGAGAAGTTTGCCCGTACCTCAGATCATACAAAGGCCGGGGGCGCCGGGCTTGGTCTTGCGATTTGCCGCGAGATCATCAGTAATTTGGGCGGGCAGATTTTCTATCTGCCCGGTCAGCGCGGCGCGGCGTTTCGGGTCAGCCTTCCGCACGATTAAGCGCTATCATCTCGAGCTGTGGCCTCAGATGGGACAATTGATACCCTGCGCTTGTGGTGGCGTTCAAAATGCGATCGGTTGTTATGCGCCCGGCTTGTGTAAAGGCCCAAACAACGCTGGAGCGATTGCCCGAGGCGCAATAGGCAAAGACTGGGCCAGGCAAATGCGCCAAAAGTTGTTCTTGGCGCTCAATCTTATCGGGGCCGAAACTCGAAGGATCGAAAACATTTTCGGCGAAGTCCATCCCAGCGGCTTGCACGGCGGCCTTAATGGCCCCGATTCGGCGGGATTCGGGGTTTTCTTGATCTGGGCGATTGCAGATTACAGATTTGAAACCGGCCTGCGCGATGCTTGGCACGTCGGAGACGTCGATTTGTGGTGATACGGAATAATCGTCGGAAAGGGTGTTAAATTGCATGTTTGGCAAGTCCTCGTTGTCGTATGTCTTAAGTGGCGCGGCGGGTCACAGCATAATGCCAATCACCACCATCATCAGCCCAATTGCAGAGCATCCCATAGCGCCCAAGTTCCAAGCGATCGCTGATTGCAGCTGCATTTTCATGTCATAATCGCTGAGTCCTTGTTTCTTCGCCCGCATAATCCGTGCGATGGCATAAAATAGCAGTCCAAGGCCGATAAAGGTAACGATAATCCCTGGAAGGATGAGCCAATTCATAGTCTACTCCAAACTTTAATTTTGCTCCACAGTCGCGAAGGAAGGCGGCTTGTGCAAGTCGAAAACGAAGAGTATCGCTGCCCCATCACTTATTGCAACGGAGTCCCCCATGTCAGAAATCGACAGCAGCTATCGCGTCACCGCCGATGAATTGCGGCAGTTCATAGAACGTATTGAGCGTTTGGATGCCGAAAAGAAAGATCTGGCAGATCAACAAAAAGAAGTCATGGCAGAGGCCAAGGGGCGTGGGTATGACACCAAAGTCATGCGCAAACTCATCACCCTCCGCAAGCGGGACCAAAACGACATAGCCGAAGAAGAAGCTATTTTAGAAATGTATAAAGAAGCGTTGGGCATGCAATGATATAGCTGGGCTTCACAGGGCCGGCTCAATGACTTTACATCTCCGGGTGAGATGATTGTATTTACATCGTCATGATATAAGTCAGATAGGCTTCTGAGCAGATAATTCGTCCAGCCGGGAAGGATGATTTCCTCTTCCATCGCGTCTGGGTTGGCATAATGCCGTAAAAAAGTCGCCAACACTCTTTGGCGTTCTTTTTCTGAGTTGGGCGGATTGGCTTTGAAATAGTTTTGCATTTTCTGAGCGCCTATCTCAGTTAACAAAGACCCAATCAGATCATAGCCAGCCTTTACCGGATCTTCTGCATTTAACCCGATCAGGTCACGCAGAATTTTGGGCCAAATAAATGGCGTATCCTCGTTGCACCAAGCCGTGATCTTAGCCCTTGGCAAGACCGTGCGAATGCGATGGATCAGCCCGGACCATTGGACTACAGCGGGGGTGGCTTCCGCCATGAAGCGCTTAAAAGATCGACCATGAGATTTACCATAGGCTGCTGGAATAAAGGTGCCGGGGTCGCGCATGCAGATTGACAATTCCATGTCATGGCCGTGGAACAAGGTGCCAAAGGCTTGGAGTTTTTCCACCACCAGAGCATAGAAATCGCCTCCCTCAAAAATTTAATTCGGCACGCAGATGAAATTGGCATTGGTCAAAATCATGCGCTTGGCATCTGAATCACCAAGAATATCGGCCAAAAGTTCCTCTCCGGACATATCCGGACGTTCGCCTCTGGCCATGGCTTACAGGTTTTCTCGAATGACATTTCGGTATTTACGCGGGTGGGGTAGGGCGACCCGATTCTGGACAAGCACGGCTTTGTTCTTCACAAGCGAAGCGTGCAGGGCATCTTGGTCTGTGCAATGGGCGCCAATATGGTAAACAATTTGCATCGAAATATGCTGCCTTGGAAATAAGTCTTAGCGGCCAGAGTATAGGCAACCGTTTATAAAATTAAATAGCCGAAATCAAAAATGAGGGCTTCGTGACAGAAAAATTGAAGAAACGTGCGGAATTGGGCAAATGGCTGGCACTGGCCATTGCTGGCTGCGTGCTCTTACCAATTGTTTCGATTGCTTGGATGGGATTTGGCAGCGATGGCGCGCGCTGGGCGCATCTTTTGGCAACGGTTTTTCCGCGCTACCTGAGTAACAGCCTATCGCTGATGTTGGGCGTTGGCGCGGTGAGCCTCGTCCTTGGCACATCGTTGGCTTATTTGGTTACGCATCTCGAGTTTCAGGGGCGTAAATGGGTGCAATACGGGTTATTTTTCCCGCTGGCGATGCCCTCGTTTGTGGCCGCCTATGCTTGGGTAGATGTCTTGGAATATGCCGGCCCGTTGCAAACAACTCTGCGCGATTTGGCAGGATGGTCTTCGGTTCGTGAGTATTGGTTCCCCGATATTCGCTCACTGCCGGGAGCGATATTCGTACTTTCTTTGACACTCTACCCATATGTGTATCTTCTGGCCCGCGCGGCATTTCGCGAATTGCCCGCCAGCGGTCAAGATGTGGCTCGTTCCCTTGGTTTGGGGCATATGCGGCAGTTTTTGCGGGTCAGCCTACCACAGGCGCGCCCAGCCATTGCCGCCGGTACTGCGATCGTCATGATGGAAACGCTAAATGATTTCGGGACAGTTGATTATTTTGCCGTGCAGACACTAACCACAGGCATTTTTTCGATTTGGCTGGAAAGCTATGACCCAGGCGGTGCTGCGCAATTGGCATTGCTGGCCGCCTTGATTGTGGCCGGTTTGCTGGGGGTCGAGAAAATCGGCCGCCGTCGCGCGCGCTTCAACAAATCGGGGCGTCAAATGGCTCCGATCCAGCCGCAACCCCTGTCCTCTCGGCAGGGAGCCGCTGTGCTAGTGTATTGCTTGGTTCCGATTGTTTTGGGATTTTTAAGTCCGCTGCTGGTTCTGATGGCCCCTGTCGTGTTGGACTTTAACCTTTGGCATGACCCGGGGCTTTGGCGCGCTGCGGGGCACAGCTTAGCTTTGGGCAGCTTAAGCGCCGGCTTGGTCGTGGTGCTCGCCACTATTATGGTTTTGGGGGTGCGTAAAATTTCAGGGGCATGGAAAAAATCTTTGCTGACCCTGACAACGCTTGGCTACGCTTTTCCTGGTGCCGTTCTGGGTTTGGGGATATTGATTCCCTTAGCAGCGTTTGACAATTGGCTGGCAGACCTCGTTTTTGCGACTTTCCGTCTCGATCCCGGCCTCCTTCTGACCGGGACTGCCGGAGCGTTGATCATCGCCTATTGTGTACGCTTTTTTGCGATTGGTGTTGGGGCTGCGGAGGCGGGTTTGGCTGTGATCTCAACCAATATTCCACTGGCCGCCAGCACATTGGGGCATGCACCTAGAGATGTGGTAATGAACATATATCAACCACTTATGCGAGGGAGCCTGGCCTCTGCGATGCTGCTTGTTTTTGTGGATACAGTCAAAGAACTGCCCGCCACCCTCTTGTTGCGCCCCTTTAATTTCGACACGCTGTCCACCCATGTTTACGGACAAGCTAGTCTGGAAAATTTCCACGGATCCACCCCCGCCGCCCTGCTCATCATCACACTATCCTTTGGTGCGATATTTCTTTTGGCAAAAGCGCATAGGTAGGGCTTGCATAGGTAGATCTTTTGTCCTAAATCCCCCGGAAGTGCCCCTATAGCTCAGCTGGTAGAAGCACTGATTTGTAATCAGTAGGTCCGCGGTTCGAGTCCGTGTGGGGGCACCATTTAAATCAATAACTTAGACATTAATCTCCTAAACTTAACATTGCTTTGGGTTACAAATGGGTTACAAAAAACATCTGTTTGACAGTGAATTAGGTTCTTTTTGATACGATCAGGCAGATCAAGACCCATATCTCATCTGAGACGGAAGCTACGTTTAGTTTCGAATCTAAGGGGCAGTGCCTCATGCGTAGATATTTGATCGCTGAAAAGGCAGGGGTTACTGCGCCTGATCCATGCAGCTAAGCCACAGGCAGCAAGACCGGCCCCCCCTATCCCAGGGCCCCGCGCCTTGGACCACGGGCCTTTAGTATTAGCGTTGTGAATTCATTCGGGGGTAGTTTTGTTGGGGGGAGCTCGCCATCTCTACTCACGCATCAGTTTCAAGCTGAACCGCGCCGCTGCTCTCGCCGAGTGGCGCCAATTGGTGAGCGCATAGATTCAGGCTGCTCTAGCAATCTGATGCGAGTTCTCATTCGTCTGACAGCACCCGCTCGTTTCAAACTTGGCTGATTATATAGGTATTTCACAAATCTACGTAACGTCGGTTAGATATCCAAAGTGTTTGTCTTCTCCCACACCGAAAAATGATTACTGAAATCGTTCCATTCTTGCGTCTTCAGCTTCAAATAGGCGGCTGCAAATTCCTCCCCCATCGCAGCCTTCAGACCGGCGTCTTGATCAAACGCGCGCATCGCATCGAGCATGTTCAGCGGCAGTTTCGGCGCGTCCATGACAGAATGCCCTTCGGCATACATGTCGATGTCGTGACGTTTGCCGGGGTCTGCCTTGGATGCTATGCCCGACAGGCCTGCGGCTATGATCACCGCCTGCAGCAGATAGGGGTTCACCGCACCGTCGGGCAGGCGGAATTCGAACCGACCCGGTCCCGGAACGCGGACCATATGCGTGCGGTTATTTCCCGTCCAAGTGACCGTATTTGGCGCCCATGTGGCCCCCGATGCGGTGCGCGGCGCGTTGAGGCGTTTGTAGCTGTTAACCGTCGGGTTGGTGATCGCCGCCAAGGCAGAGGCATGCTTTATAATGCCGCCGAGAAAGTATTTGCCTTTCTCGGACAAGCCAACTTCGCCAGTTTGTCCGGTCCCGTCGCCTGCAAAAATGTTAGTAGTTGCGGCATCGCCCGCCGCGTTCCAGACCGAGATATGCGCGTGGCACCCGTTGCCGGTCAGGCCCTCGATCGGTTTGGGCATGAAGGTTGCGCGGTAGCCGTGTTTTTCCGCGACAGTTTTGACCATGAATTTAAAGAACGAATGTTTGTCCGCCGTGGCCAAGGCGTCGTCGAAATCCCAGTTCATTTCCCACTGGCCGTTCGCATCCTCGTGGTCGTTTTGGTAGGGGTTCCAGCCTAGCTCCAGCATGTAGTCGCTGATCTCGCGGATGACATCGAGGCGGCGCATGAACGCCTGCTGGTCATAGCAGGGCTTGGCCGCAGTATCGGATACATCCGAGATATTATCCCCCGATTGGGTCAGCAAGAAAAACTCGGCCTCAATACCGGTTTTGACATACATGCCATCATTGGCAGCTTGGTCGATTAGCTTGCGCAATACGTTGCGTGGGGCTTGGGCGACGTCTTCACCTTCCATGATGCAATTGGCGGGAACCCAGGCAATTTCTTTATTCCATGGCAAGATGACGACGGCCTTTGGATCCGGCACCGCCAACATGTCCGGATGTGCGGGCGTGAGGTCTAACCATGTCGCGAAACCCGCAAAGCCTGCGCCGTCTTCCTGCATGTCCGCAATCGCGCGCGCAGGGACCAATTTTGCCCGTTGTCCGCCGAACAAATCGGTGAAAGAAATCATGAAGTATTTGACGCTGTTGTCTTCAGCGAACTGTGCGAGGTCTTTGGCCATTGTTTGATCCCTGTCGTCTATCGTGATGTAGAAAAGGTCGCAGACCGCATCGCCGACGCCCCATTGTGAATTAGAAGCCGGTGCCAGCTTTTCCTGGATACCAATCCGTTCCGGCAAGCGGCACTTTGGCCATAGCGGCGGCTTCCATTGTCAGCGCCACGAGGTCCTCCGGCTCAAGGTTATGAAGGTGGCTCTTGCCGCAGGCCCGCGCAATTGTTTGGGCTTCAAGCGTCATCACCTTGAGGTAGTTGCTGAGGAGACGGCCCCCTTCGATTGGGTCAAAACGGCGCATCAACTCAGGGTCTTGCGTGGTGATTCCAGCAGGATCACGGCCCTCATGCCAGTCGTCATAGGCACCTGCGGTCGTTCCGAGTTTATTGTACTCTGATTCCCATTTGGGGTCATTGTCGCCCAAGGCAATCAAGGCCGCAGTACCGATGGCGACAGCGTCCGCGCCCAGCGCCATGGCTTTTGCCACATCCGCGCCAGACCGGATGCCACCGGACAGGATCAACTGGATTGTACGGTGCATCCCGAGGTCTTGTAGCGCCTGAACCGCAGGGCGGATCACAGCAAGCGTAGGCAGACCGACGTGTTCGATGAACACATCTTGCGTCGCGGCTGTGCCACCTTGCATTCCGTCTAATACAATTGCGTCAGCGCCAGATTTCACCGCAAGGGTAACATCGTAATAGGGGCGCGCGGCTGCGATCTTCACATAGATCGGAACCCTCCAGCCGGTAATCTCGCGCAGCTCCAAAATCTTGATTTCCAGATCATCAGGACCTGTCCAGTCAGGGTGGCGGCAGGCAGAACGTTGATCGATGCCCTTAGGAAGATTGCGCATCTCGGCCACGCGGTCAGTGATTTTTTGACCAAGCAACATCCCGCCGCCACCGGGTTTGGCGCCTTGGCCTACGACGATCTCAATTGCGTCCGCTTTGCGCAGGTCATCGGGGTTCATGCCGTAGCGCGAAGGCAAGTATTGATAGACCAGCTTGGCCGAGTGCCCGCGTTCTTCCGGCGTCATGCCGCCATCGCCTGTGGTGGTTGAGGTACCTGCGGCATTTGCACCACGCCCCAAGGCCTCTTTAGCTGGACCCGACAGCGCCCCAAAGGACATGCCCGCGATGGTGATCGGGATATCAAGTTCGATGGGGTTTTGGGCGTTCAACGCCCCAATTGTAACGTTCGTATCGCATTTTTCGCGATACCCTTCTAGTGGGTACCGCGAAATCGACGCGCCCATGAACAGCAGGTCGTCAAACGACGGCACCCTGCGTTTCGCGCCACCCCCTCGAATGTCATAGATGCCGGTTGCGGCCGCGCGGCGGATGTCGCTGTTTACATCTTGGGTGAACGTCGCGGACTGACGCGGTGTGGTCTGGGGAATACCCTTTGGTTTTTGATCATCCATTTTGGGTATCCTTAATACGCGCCAGCGTTGTCGACATCAAAGTTGTAAAGAGTACGGGCAGAGCCATAGCGGGTAAACTCGGATGGGTCAGCGTCAATGCCCGCCTGATCCAGAAGTCCTTGCAGGAGGATCAGATGTTCGGGGCGCATTTCCTTTTCCGTGCAATCGGTGCCGAGTGATTTGACCGTACCGCGCACGAAAAATCGCGCCTCATAGCAACTGTCTCCAAGCGCATCGCCAGCATCACCACAGACGATGATATTGCCTGATTGGCCCATAAACGCAGCCATATGGCCAATGTTGCCCGCAACGACGATGTTCACGCCTTTCATGGAAATCCCGCAGCGTGAGGAGGCATTGCCCTTGACCACGATCAGCCCGCCGTGACCCGTGGCACCTAGGTATTGGCTGGCATCCCCGTCAATCACAATCTTGCCGGACATGATGTTTTCTCCCGTACCGGGACCGGCAGAACCTTCAATATGAATGCTTGCCTGCTGGTTCATCCCCCCGCAATAATATCCGGTTGAACCTTTTACTGTGACCTCAATCGGGGCGTCTAGACCGCAGGCAATCGCATGAGCGCCGCGCGGATTTATGATGTCCCACTTGGTTTGATTGGTGTCGCTCGCTTGCGCATGCAGCTGCTGGTTGGTTTCGCGCAAACCTACATCGGAGAGATCAATTGTTCGCATGCAAAGGGGCCTCACCGAAGTTGGTCGGAGCATCATCATGGCTCCAGAAGTAGACGGTGGCAGGTTCGGGTTCCCAAACGCGGGCCTGCTCGATGCCGGGCAGGTCCACAAGCGCGCGGTACTCTGACCCGAAGGCTACGTATTGATCGGTCTCCGCCATGACAGCAGGTTTGCAGGCAATCGGATCGCGCACCACACCAAAGCCGTCTTTGGTACCGACCACGAAAGTGAAAAACCCGTCCAAATCCTTAAGTGCCCCTTCCAAGGCTTCACCCAAGCTCGCTCCGTTCTGCATCCGCCATGTGAGGTAAGCGGCTCCGACTTCGGTGTCGTTTTCGGTTTCGATGTGCACGCCGTCACGGCGTAGTTGGCGGCGCAAGGAGTTGTGATTCGACAAAGATCCATTGTGCACAAGACATTGATCCCCGCCGGTATTGAACGGGTGCGCCCCCATCGTCGTCACAGCAGATTCCGTGGCCATGCGCGTGTGCCCGACGCCGTGGGTGCCTGACATCTCAGAGATGTTAAAACGCGCGGCGACATCCCGCGGAAGGCCGACTTCCTTGAAAATCTCAAGAGAGGCACCCTGGCTCATTACACGGATACCACGATCAAGACGGTCAATGGCAGCGCGCGCGGCTTCCGTTTCGCCTTGGGGGATTTCGAGGATCGCATGCGTGCTCAGTACGGTCATGTTGACCTGGACACCTAGGGCTTTAGTCAGAGTCTTGTCCAAGCCTTGAAACGCAGCATCCGGCGCATCGGATTGCACAGTCATTTTTGTGTGCTCCGATATTTCGCCGCCATAAATCGCAATACCAGCACTGTCCGGTCCGCGATCCGTCATGGTAATCAACATAGAGGTCAGCAACTCGCCCAACTTTGGTTCAAGCGCCTTGTCTTTTAGGAACAAGCCTACAATTCCGCACATTCTATTTGCCTTCGCCTCACGCACAGCCGTGAATCTAAATGTTACCCAAAATAATACGCAGAAAGTGACAAGCCTTCAATCCTCAGGAAAAGTATTTCATTTTGGGGAAATTTTTAGCAATTATTCTGCGCCTAAGAATCCTGCGGATGGTACTGTCAGACAAAACTAACTTGAGACGGAGAGGGCGGTTTCGTAGCCTCGCCGTATGACAAAATACCCCCATTCTATTACAGGAAACCTAGCCCAGGGTTCCTTAACCATCTTGCCTAGGCCCGTGGACCAGGAATCGAGGGCCGTGGGCATTGGACCTCGTATTGTCGAACTATTGCTGGCGTTGCCTGAGCCTAATCAGCATTGGTTAGCTTTGCTCGGGCCGCGGTCCGTGGACCAACGGCAGGGGTTACTGTGCCTGATCGCTGCAGTTGAGCCGCAGGCCCATGGACCGCCCCCCCCAATCCCAGGGCCCCGCGTCTCGGACCACGGGCCTTTAGTATTAGCGTTGTAGATTCATTGGGTGGGGGTTTTGTTTACTGCCATTAACTGAAGAAGCAGACATTGCCCTATCCAAGCACTAACGGCTGCTATGTGGACTTTGCAGAATTTCACTGCAACGGTTTCAATGGCCGCTTTGCTTGAATCGAGAAACAATCGTCACACCGTTGTCATTCGCGCCTAGCAGTGAGTAACCGGTCGGTGGCCAACTTGATTTGATTCAAGTAGCTGTCATGCCCATCCAAAACTGACATTTCTAAGTCCGGTGTCCCTGTCCGTCCCGCAACTGCAATTTGGGCGCAAAACCAATTGAGAACTGCGCCGCGCGGCAGTGTCTCAGCGGGTGGAAAATCCTGCTCAACTGCAGGAGCTTTCGCAATCTCACCGTGGAGTAATTTGGTGGCAAAAGCTGGATCAGCAATAAAAGGCCGCCCCATCCCAATCAGGTCTGTCTTCCCGCTTTCAACCGCGTCGTTCATGACGTTGGAGGAGCGAAACCCTCCGGTGACCATCAGGGGAATGTTCAATGCAGCTTTGATAGCGGCAGCATAATCCAGAAAATAGGCTTCGCGTATTTGAGTTGATCCACTTTTCGACGCATGTTGATACGCTGTGGGCTCTTCGAAATTGCCACCAGAGATTTCGATGAAATCCACGCCCTCCGCTTCTAACATGACGGCCACTTGAACTGAATCCACGTGGTCGAAGCCGCCTTTCTGGAAATCGGATGCGTTCAGTTTGACGGCAACGATGAAACCCGGATCAACTGCTTTACGAACGGCTCTGACGATCTCGATCGACAGCCGAGCCCTGTTTTCCAGTGCGCCACCCCAACGGTCGGAACGGGTGTTTACACGAGGCGATAGTGCAGAACTAAGCAGGTATCCATGTGCGGCGTGAATCTCGACGCCATCAAACCCGGCTTCCTCAGCAAGCCTCGCAGACCGCACGAATTTTGCGATGATCTCTTCGAATACGGACTCGCTTGCTGGGGTCGGCCTGCCGTAGCCGGGTAAATCTAGCTGGACGTCTGATATCGACGTTGGGTGGGCATTGATTGCCTCAGGGGTTTGGCGTCCGGCGTGCGCAAGTTGAGTAAGGATTTTTGCACCTCCACTTTTGCCTGCTGCGGCAAGCGCTGAAACGCGTTCCATGTCCGAACTTGGGTCTAATACAAAGTTGCCAGCATGTTCGAGATGCATCCGATCAACGGGTGTGTTCCCAGTGATCAAAAGCGCGGCACCACCTTTGCTCCATTGCGCAAAGAGGTCAATCTGGGCTTGCGTGGGATTGTTGTATTCGTCGGCAAGCGCTTCCGACATTGCGGATTTCACGATGCGATTTTTCAGTGTGACACCATTTGGCAAAGTCAGGTGTTGGCCGATATTCATTACTAGAGCTCCTTTGCCAATATTGTCAGGGCAGCCGCAATTGCGTTTTCGTCCCTTGTGTAGAACGTCCATTGTCCATGCCGTTCTGATGTCACAAGCCCTGCATCTTTGAGCAGACGCATGTAGGTCGAGATTGTTGATTGTGAGAGGTTTGCCCTCTCCTGAATATAGCCAACGCAAACCCCGCTCAGGTCAGCGTGCTCCGGCAGAGCTGGTGGAAAATTGGAGCGATCCTTGAGCCATGCCAATATATGGCGGCGAACCGGGTTGTTGAGGGCCGATAGTGTTTTATCAATATCCATATATCGGCATATCGCGATATACAGCTTGAGAGTCAAGTGGCCCGTCTTGAGTCTTTGAGTAAGCAGTCGTTCGCCATCATGCGCCAACGTTGTAGTTGTGGGCTCAAAAAGCCCTTCGCCGCAATTTTAATGAATGACTGCTTTAGCCCAACACTTAAAACTGAGCCTAGACACTAGCGGACCATAGAGCGCGCACCTATGTCCTGCCTTCAGCGTTGTCTGATCTCAATTTGCGCTGGATGGTTTTGCTGGGACCGCGGTCCGTGGACTGTCAGCAGGGTTACTGCGCCCAATCCAAACAGATGAAACGCGCCAGGCTCAC
>Ga0209632_10003562_pt1 | contig 14194 bp, 10 predicted proteins | sample COG_10_FD_184754 | JGI IMG/M metagenome (GOLD analysis project Ga0209632, IMG submission 184754) | Pelagic Microbial community sample from North Sea - COGITO 998_met_10 (SPAdes) (version 2) | ecosystem: Environmental > Aquatic > Marine > Neritic zone/Coastal water | place: Helgoland, sampling... | reverse complement strand
TTATTAATAGAATTCCTTTTGAGAATTCTCTAAAAAACAACTAGACTATTGAAACTCTCGGTCATTATTGTTAATTATAACGTTCGCTATTTTTTAGAGCAGTGTATCATTAGTGTCCAAAAAGCATCGCGTGCTATTGACGCAGAAATTATTATTGTAGATAACAATTCTACAGATGATAGTTGCGACATGGTAAAAGACTCCTTTCCACACATAACACTTATAGAAAACAAAGAAAATGTAGGGTTTAGTACTGCAAACAACCAAGGGGTTGCAATTGCAAAAGGAGATTATGTTTGTATTTTAAACCCCGACACTGCCGTTGCAGAAAATGTATTTACAAAAGCGCTACACTATGCAGATTCTCTAAAAGATTTGGGCGCCTTAGGTTGCTACCTTATGGATGGGACAGGATATTTTTTACCAGAAAGCAAAAGGAATCTCCCAACACCAATGGTTTCTGCATTAAAGCTTCTTGGTTTTTCGAAAAAATACTATGCAAATGCTGTTTCTAGAGATAATAAAGGAAATGTAGCTGTTTTAGTAGGTGCTTTTATGCTTTTAAAACGTTCTGTGTATACCAAAGTTAATGGTTTTGATCAGGATTATTTTATGTATGGCGAAGACATAGATTTGTCTTACAAATTAGAGAAAGCTGGATGTAAAAACTATTATCTAGGAAATGTTACAACCCTGCACTATAAAGGAGAGAGTACTACTAAAAATAAAATTTACCTGCAGCGGTTTTATGGTGCCATGACTATTTTCTATAAAAAACATTTTACCACCAATTTCTTGATGGACGGTGCTATAAAATGTATGGTTTGGTTAAAAACCAACCTTTTTTCACATTCTGGCAACCATAGGCCAAAAACAAAACAAATCAAGGCTGGGTATATCATGACAGAAGACCTAGCGCTATTTTCTAAAATTTCAGCAGTTATAGACGTGCCATTAAAAGCTACCTCTAAAAGTATATTTCAAGACACCCTGCACAGCAACACACTATTTGTTTTTGACGCTGCATATATGTCTTACGATCAAATTTTTACTGTAATGAAGCAATTGCAGGGTCTTGGCAATCATTTTAGAATACGCCCACCAAATTGTGATTTTATTCTTGGCAGCGACCAAAGTGATCAAAAGGGAAGTGTACTTGTTTTTTGAAAAAAGTAAATCAGTTCCTGTAAAAATTTGTTAATTTCGCAGCATAACATTAAACGCTATTTCATAACACCACTATGGCTAAATTTGAATTAAAACTTCCTAAAATGGGCGAAAGTGTTGCCGAAGCTACGGTAACCAACTGGTTGAAAAACATAGGAGATACTATAGAGGCAGATGAGCCTGTACTAGAAATTGCTACAGATAAGGTAGATAGTGAAGTGCCTAGTGAAGTAGATGGCGTATTGGTTGAGATCTTGTTTAACACAGATGATGTTGTTCAAGTGGGGCAAACAATGGCTATTATTGAAACAAATAGTGATGCTGGTTCTGAACCTGTTGAAAGTACTGCTCAAGAAACTGAAAGTGTAAAGCAGGTTGCTGCAACAGTTACTGCAGCTAAAGATACTGTAGCTGCCGCTGTGGTGGTGTCCAGTACACAAGGCAGATTTTATTCTCCACTGGTCAAGAAAATGGCCCAAAAAGAAAATATTTTACAAGCAGAATTAGATACAGTTCCAGGAACTGGAAAGGATGGTCGTGTTTCTAAAAACGATATGTTAACCTACATCAAAAGTAGGGGAGCTAGCACCTTAGTTTCAAAATCAGTTGCTCCACCAACACAAGCAGCGCCTGTTTCTGTAAATGGGGGTGATGAAATTATAGAAATGACGCGTATGGGTAAATTAATTGCCCACCATATGGTTGCCAGTGTGCAAACAAGTGCGCATGTTCAGTCATTTATTGAAGCAGATGTTACTAATATCTGGAATTGGCGTAAAAAAGTAAAAGCATCTTTTATGACTCGTGAGGGAGAGAATTTAACATTCACTCCAATATTCATGGAAGCTGTCGCTAAGGCATTAAAAGATTTCCCGATGATGAATATAGCCCTTGATGGCGATAACATCATTAAACGTAAAAACATTAACCTAGGGATGGCTGCAGCCTTACCTGGCGGAAACTTAATTGTCCCTGTAATTAAAAATGCAGACCAACTCAACCTTGTAGGAATGACAAAGGCAGTAAACGATTTGGCTGCCCGTGCAAGAGACAATAAATTAAAGCCTGATGATATTCAAGGAGGAACCTACACAGTAACCAATGTTGGAACCTTTGGAAGTATCATGGGAACTCCTATTATAAACCAACCTCAAGTTGGTATATTGGCATTAGGAGCCATACGTAAGGTACCTGCTGTTATTGAAACTCCAGATGGAGACTTTATAGGTATTCGCTACAAGATGTTCTTAAGCCACAGTTATGACCACAGAGTTGTAAATGGAGCTTTAGGAGGTCAATTTGTAAAAGCGGTAGCAGATTATCTTGAGGCTTGGGATGTGAATAAAGAAATATAAGATCCCTACTAACACAAACAAAAAACTGCCCTATAAAGGCAGTTTTTTTGTTTGTATATACTTTTGCTATAGCTTGTCCGCGGTAATTCGCTTTTCTCGATTGGCTACTTCCCAAGCGGTGTGAAAAATAAGTTTTGTTCTTTTTTCCATTAAATCATAGGCTATTTTATCTGGTGTATCAGATATTTTATGATAATCCTCGTGTACTCCATTGAAGTAAAATATGACAGGAATATTATTTTTTGCAAAATTATAATGATCACTTCTATAATAGAAACGGTTAGGGTCGTTTTCATCATTATACGTGTAATCTATCTCCAAATCACTATAGGTTTTTGCAACTTGTGCTGATACATCATGCAGCTCTTGGCTCAATTTATCACTACCAATAAGGTAGATGTAATTTGGAGTATCTGCTTTGTCCGGATCTATGCGCCCAATCATGTCTGTATTTAAATTACAAACCGTATTGGCCAGTGGAAATATTGGGTTCTCTGTGTAATATCTAGAACCATACAAGCCAATTTCTTCACCCGTAACATGTAAAAACAAAATAGATCTTTTAGGGCCATTACCTTCTTTTACAGCTCTTTGAAATGCTTCTGCCATTTCGAGCATAGCCACTGTACCACTCCCATCATCATCTGCTCCATTAAAAACATTACCCTTATCATCTACCCCTACATGATCCAAGTGTGCAGATAGAACAATGATTTCTTCTGGAAATTCACTTCCCTCAATAAAGGCAAGCACATTTTCAGAATCTGCAGGTTCTTTTAACCTTGTTAGGTACTCTGCAGGTACTTTTTGAAAATAATTATTGTCTTCTAAAGGAGATTTAATACCCTGAGCTATGTAAAAATCTTTTAAATAGTTTACCGCTAATTTCTGCCCTTTTGAGCCGGTCATTCTTCCTCGCATGTCATCACCTGCGTAGATGTATAACATTTCTTTCAGTTCATTTGAAGTAATAGTTGCGGCATAATCTTCTACTGTGTTTTGTTTTTGTATTGCTGCTTTTTGGGCCGAGGAACAGGCCACTGAGGTAAAAACAAGCATGGCAATGATATAATATTTCATAGGGTTGTAGGTTATTTTTAAACGATAGTGTAAAATATTAATTTTTTGAGACCTATGCTATAGAGTTATCTAAAAATTTTACCTCCCAGTGACCTCTAATTTTAATCTAAGGTTTGCCAACAATTATTATATTTGTATTTAAACTAGCAATATGCAGATTGAACAATTATATACCGGATGTCTATCTCAAGGCGCCTATTATATCGAGAGTAACGGAGAGGCTGTAGTTATTGACCCCTTAAGAGAAACCGCACCTTATTTGCAAAGAGCCAAACGTGATAAGGCTACTATTACCTATATTTTTGAAACGCATTTCCATGCAGATTTTGTGAGTGGTCATCTTACATTATCAAAACATACGGGAGCAACCATTGTTTTTGGTCCTAACGCAAGCACTTCTTTTGATGCCCATATAGCCAAAGACAATGAGGTTTTTACAGTAGGTGACATCACCATTACGGTGCTGCATACTCCAGGTCATACCATGGAGAGCACTACGTATTTATTGCGTGATGGATCTGGTAAAGAGCATGCAATTTTTACTGGTGACACCCTCTTTTTGGGAGATGTAGGAAGACCAGATTTAGCTCAAAAATCTGCCGATATTACTCAAGAACAACTTGCAGGAACTCTCTTTGATAGTTTGCGAAACAAAATTATGCCCCTGCCAAATGATGTGATTGTGTATCCTGCTCATGGTGCAGGTTCTGCTTGTGGAAAGAATATGATGACACAAACGGTAGACACCCTAGGGAATCAAAAACAAATGAATTATGCCTTGCGCCAGGATATGACCAAAGAAGAATTTATTAAAGAAGTTACAGATGGTCTAGTAGCCCCGCCAGCCTATTTTCCTTTAAATGCGAAAATGAACAAACAAGGGTATGAACACCTTGACGCCATTATAGAAAGAGCTTGTTTACCTATATCTGCTCAGGATTTTGAGGATTTAGCCAATAAAACTGGCGCTATTATCTTAGATGTTAGAAACCAGCTTGATTTTATGCAAGGTCATATCCCTAATTCTATATTTATTGGTATAGATGGTGGCTTTGCCCCTTGGGTTGGAGCCCTTATTAAGGATGTAAAACAACCTATCTTGTTAGTAGCTCCCGAAAATAGGGAGGCAGAGGTTATTATGCGCTTATCTCGCGTTGGTTTTGATAATACACTCGGGTTTTTAGAGGGCGGTATTGCCTCCTGGCAAAGTGCAGGAAAAGAAATTGATTCTATGCAGACGGTCTCTGCAAAAACACTAGAAGATGTCCTAGAAAAGGGGATGCCTATTTTTGATGTAAGAAAACAAGGCGAGTTCTCTGCCGCGCATGTTCCAACGGCTAGCCACACACCACTTAGTTTTATTAATGACTACTTGGCTTTATTTCCAGATGCATCACCTTTTTATTTATACTGCGCAGGAGGATATCGCTCTGTCATTGCAGCTTCTATTTTAAAGAGTAGGGGTTTTCATGGAGGTATAAATGTAACAGGTGGTTTTGCATCCATTAAAGAAGCAGCAATTGCTGTGGTCTAATTATTTCAGTGATAGGTGTCAAAAATCACCTACTATTCTAAGTATTTAAAGGGTATATTTGCCCTTATATTGTTAACACTACTTCATGTCTTTTTTAATTTTCGCACTAGTCTATCCTTTTGTTTTGTTATTGTCCAAGCTTCCTTTTAGGGTATTGTACATCATTAGTGATCTAGTGTTTTGCATCCTGTATTATATTGTCGGTTACCGTAGAGATGTGGTTCTGTTTAACCTAAAAACAGCTTTTCCTGAAATGGATAAAGCAACCTTAAAAGAAACAGAAAAACGTTTTTACCATCACTTCTGTGATTTGTTTATTGAGGTAATTAAAACCCTTAGCATCTCAGAGCAAACCCTTAGGGATCGTTATTTATTTACAAATATTGAAGTACTTCAAAAATATGTGGATAAAGGCCAACCTGTACTTGTAACTATGGGTCATTATGCCAGCTATGAGTGGGTGTTCGCACTTGCTACCTTACTAAAAGATCATCCAGGATACGCTATTTATAAAAAAATAAAGAATCCTTATTTTGATAAAATGATTCGTGATATACGCAGCAAATGGAATTCAACTCTTGTGCCAAATAAGCAGGCGCGAGAAAAAATAAAAGAGGTGCTAGCTACTCAAAAAGGATTTGCTTATTTTGGTTTTATTATGGATCAATCTCCTTCAAACCCAAATAACAAGCACTTTTCAAGTTTTTTAAATGTTCAAACTCCTTTTTTTACTGGTGTAGAGAAGTTGTCAAAACAGTATGATTTACCAGTGTTATTTCTAGGCACAACCAGAGTAAAAAGAGGATATTATAGCTCCACTTTTAGTGTTCTTACAGACACTCCGAACCAATATCCAGATTTTGCTATTACAGATGCCTACGCAAAAATATTAACAGAGCTAATCATTAAAGATCCAGCTTATTATTTTTGGACTCATAAACGTTTTAAGTTTTTGAAATAAAACTAAAACCTTTACTAATTAACTTTACATAGTACCCTAAAACCACACCCATGACTTCTGAAATACTTGATAAATTAAAATGGCGCTATGCATGTAAAAAATTTGATGCTTCAAAAAAACTCTCAGAAGAAAAGTTGACAGTTCTCAAGCAAGCTTTTAATCTTACTGCAACCTCCTATGGATTACAACCCTTAAAAATGCTTGTAATTTCTAATCAAACACTCAAAGAAGAATTAGTGCCCTTAACCATGAACCAGAGGCAGGTAGCAGATTGTTCCCAGGTGTTGGTATTGTGTACAGAGACCCAAATCTCTTCTAGTTATATTAAAAAATATTTTGATAGTGTGGAGTCTTTGCGTAAAACTCCAAGAGAGGTTTTACAACCATTTGAAAGCTTTTTAACAGATGAGTTTTCTCAAAAAAATTCTTCCCAGATTAATACCTGGATGGCCAAACAGGCCTATTTGGCTCTTGGTAATTTACTAACGGTTTGCGCCCTCGAAGATATCGATGCTTGCCCTATAGAAGGTTTTGAGCCAAAGAGGTATGACACGTTTCTAAATCTTACAGATAAAGGACTGCAGTCTGTCTTAGTGCTTGCAGTTGGTTACCGTGCTGCTGATGATGTGTTTTCTAGCATGGCCAAAGTACGCCGAGGAACAGATAAGGTGATCCTTGAGTTACTCTAGTTTTGTGAAAAGTGTAGTTTGAAGTTCACTAACAACCTTTCTTAGTTTACTGTCAAAATTTTTGATGCTGTTGGATTTTCTATATTATTTTCAAAATACTCTATTAGGTACACTCCATTTTCGAATATCATTGCCAAATCTGTATTGGTATCTGTGCTAATAAACTCTTGGGTGTTTTGAGCTTGATTATAAACTCCTGTTGACCAATTTTGTACCGAGGATACATCATATGCCCAACACCCTATTGGGCAATTAGTGCCATTGGTAGCAGAAATTTTAATTTTTAAGCCAATACAATCTACAGGGAGATCTGCAGCTAAGCTAACAAAAGAGTTACTAGTTATTGAACTTAGTTCTTTACTTAAAATATTGATCCCGTTTACTCCATTTTCCTCATAAGAAATTACAGTGTCGGTATCTTCAAATGATGTTGATGCTATAAAGTTGTCAATATAAATTCCAAAATCAGGCACTACTACTTCAATCCCTAGATTGCTATATCGATCCTCTATGTAGGATGTTATTGCTGCTACATCTAATAGTTTTGCATGTGCTAAAAGATTAGATCCTATTGCGGTGTTATCTAATGTTCCGTCAGTTGTAATGTCCGAAATAAAATCTGCCATGATACTAGAGAATTCACTTTCAGTCCTAAAACCTTGAAAAATACTTGAAACAGCAATTAAAATAGCGTCGCCTTGAGTATTTCCTGAAATATCTAAACGCTCAGAATAATCAATTCCCTCACCAAAGTTTATGTTCAGTATATCTAAAATTTCACCTTGGGCCTGAAATTTTGCTTGTATAAAAGAAGTCCCGTTTTCTATGAGGTATTGTGTTCTTCTTTTTTCTAAATGCGTCAATACATTTAAATTTACTGTTGTAGTGTTCTCTAAAGCAGAAATTCCTTGAAGAGTTATGGGGGCATTACTTTGTTCTCCACAAACTTCATTAAAATAAAACCCATCAACTCGTAAACTTATATTTTGAGACACTAAATTTAAGTTGTTGATAGCAAAGCTTCCTGTGTTGTCTAATATTTCGGTAGTAAATACCTTTCCTGTAGCGTTGAAATTGTCGTCTAGTTCAGTAACAAGAATTGCAGATCCATTTATAAAAGGGCCTTTTTGAGCTTTTCCCTCAAGAGAAATGCTAATAGTACATGGTGCACAATTACCACCGCAATCTATGGCGGTCTCTTCGCCATTTTGAATACCATCTGAACAAGTAGCTATAACTTCTTGTTCTTGCTCTTCATTTTGAATTTGATATATTATAGTTTCTTCACCACTACAACTCGATAGAATAGTGCAAATGCCAATTAGAAAATAAATTGTCTTCATAAATTTTTTCTTTAAAAATACAAATCACACAATAGAGATGGAAAAAGGATGCTTGTTTTAACTTGATTTTAACTAGCTATATTTTTGCCTGATAGGTGTACAAATCGTAATACCTTCCTTGTTTTTCTATTAAGGTGGTGTGGTCTCCCTGTTCTGCAATTTCACCGTTTTCTATCACAAGTATTTGATTGGCACGTTTAATAGTGCTTAGTCTATGGGCTATGACGATGGTGGTTCTATTTTTAGTTAGTGTTTCTAATGATTTTTGAATTAAAGATTCACTTTCTGTGTCTAGATTTGAAGTTGCCTCATCCAAAATAATAATTTTCGGATCGGCAAGTATCGCTCTTGCAATTGCGATACGTTGTCTTTGCCCTCCAGATAGTTTTACCCCACGCTCTCCAATTAAGGTGTCTAGCCCATCTTCAAAACGATCTGTGAATTCATCAACATATCCTGCCTTCACTGCTGTGAGTAATTGTTGCTGCGTTGCATTTGGTCTAGAGAATAGAATGTTTTCTTTGATGGTTCCTTCAAACAAAAATTCATCCTGCAACACAACTCCAAGATACTTACGATAGCTACTTAGTTTTACATTTGCCAGATCTACGCCATCCATGGTAACACTTCCAGATTGCGGCGTTAAAAAGGTAGCGCACAATCCAGCAATAGTAGATTTTCCTGAGCCAGAGCTTCCTACCAGGGCAATTACATCACCTCCTTTAACACTTAGATTTATATTATGTAGTACATTTTTACCATCATCATAGGCAAAACTAACATCTTTAAATTCAAGTTTTCCTTGTATATCATCTAAGACAATGCTACGATTTTCCAGCTCATCTTCTCCAGTGAGATTCATCAGCTCCTCTGTGCGGTCAAGGCCGGCTAAGGCTTCTGTGAGTTGGCTACCAATATTGCTCATTTGTACAATAGGAGCAATCATAAAACCAAGTAAAAGGGTGAACAATAAAAAATCTCCTACGGTCATGGTCTCTTGTATCATGTAATACCCGCCAATACCCATAATACCTACAGAGGCCAAACCTAATAGGAAAGTGGATGAACTTGTCATAATTGCGGTTGCTGTTAGGCTTTTTTTTACGTTCTGAAACAGCAGATCTACACCCTTTTCAAAGACCTTGTTTTCTTGGTTCTCTGCATTAAAACCTTTAATAACTCTTACCCCAGCAAGTGTTTCTGTGAGCCTACCTTTTACTTGGGCGTTTATCTTTCCGCGAACTCTAAATATGGGTCTAATGTATTTAAATGCTTTTAGTGCCACAAAACCAAAAATTGCCACGGGTAGAAAAACAAATAAGGTCATCCATGGGTTTATTCTAATGAGTAGCACTACAGATATAATTGCGGTAATAGTACCTCCAACTAGTTGCACCAGTCCTGTGCCAATAAGATTGCGCACTCCTTCTACATCGCTCATTATTCTGGATACTAGCGCTCCAGATTTATTATTATCAAAAAAACTAATAGGTAATGAAAGTATCTTTTTTTGTACCTGTGCTCTCAATTCGCTGATTAGATACTGCGCCTGTACACTTAAAATACGTGTTAACAAAAAAGAGGTAACTGCCTGAAATAATAGGGCTATCCCAACCATCCAAAGCATGTTATATAATCCTTGAAGGTCTTTATTAGGTATGATACTGTCTAAAAGTTCCTTAGATTTTAAAGGCAAAACAAATCCTGCAAGACGCCCAATTACAATTAATAATAATCCAACAAAAACCAGGTTTCTGCGGGGCCAAATAATGGTCTTAAAGGCAGAAGCCATTGTTACATTATTTTTTTTGTTTGTGTCTTTGGTAGGAGTCTCAGCGTATTTTTTCATCGGGTATAAGGATGCTTTGTTGTTAGTGTTTACAGATGTAAAGAGGGTAGCCTGCAGCTAAACAATGAGTTACAAAAAATGTATAAAGTAACCTTTAGCTATAAGCGGGCAATAGGTCGGTTTTTAATACCCTACGTAGTCAATAATTTCAAGACCATACCCAATCATCCCCACACGCTTTTCTTGCTTGGTGTTTGACATTAGGCGTATTTTATGGATACCTAAATCATGCAGGATTTGAGCGCCAATTCCAAAATCTCTCGCGTCCATCTTAATGTTTGGAGCCTTGGTGATTTCATCTGCTTTTTGTATTTCTTTTAGTGTTTTAAGTCTATTGATAAGATTAAAAGATTGGCTTTGCTGGTTGATAAATACCATTGCACCTTTCCCTTGATTTTCTATAACTTTAAACATATCGTCAAGTTTCTTGTCTACACTGCTAGTTAAGGTGCCTAGAATATCATTGTTAACCAAAGTGGAGTTCATGCGCACTAAAACGGGCTCATCATTTTTCCAGTTACCTCTAGTTAGGGCAATGTGCACTTGATCATTAGTAGTTTGTTTGTATGCTCGTAAACGGTAGGGACCAAAGTTTGTATTGATGGTAAAATCTTCTTCTTTTTCTATCAAAGAGTCATGCTCCATTCTGTAGGCAACTAGATCTTCAATGGAGACTAGCTTTAGGTCAAACTTTTTGGCAACTTGGGCAAGTTCTCCAAGGCGTGCCATGGTTCCATCTTCATTCATTATTTCTACAATCGCGCCAGCAGGTTTTAGCCCTGCTAGTCTCGCAAAGTCAATGGCAGCCTCTGTGTGGCCAGTTCTGCGCAGTACACCTCCGTCTTTTGCCTTGAGCGGGAAAATATGTCCTGGTCTACTCAAATCAAAGGGTTTTATAGAGGGGTCTACCAATGCTTTCACTGTTTTTGCTCTATCCTTGGCAGAGATGCCTGTAGTAACACCATGCCCTTTTAAGTCTATAGAAATAGTAAAGGCGGTTTCCATTGGGTCTGTGTTATTGCCAACCATCATTTCAAGTTGTAATTCTTTACAACGACTTTCTGTGATGGGCGTACAAATAAGACCACGACCATGGGTTGCCATAAAATTGATGATCTCTGGAGTAATATTTTCTGCGGCTGCTACAAAATCACCTTCGTTTTCACGATCTTCATCATCTACTACAATAATCACCTTACCCTGTTTGATATCTGCAATAGCTTCTTCAATGGTGTTTAATTGTATTTTAGTTCCTTGTTTTGTAGTAATCATAATCCTTAAATTTTGGATGCAAAGATAAACAATGCTAGTGATACCTTATGGCGAAATTTTAAATCCCTGTCATATTTTAGGTATAAATTGTCTTGAGTAAAGATACAAAGGGTTTGCTTAAAATTGTAAATCACAACGATAGTAACTAACAATATCTAAGCTAGGTTTCTTAATAACTTTTTTACTCCGTTTTTATGAAAATGTTTACTTTTGAAATCCAAGAAAAATTTCAGAAAAAAAAGCCATGAGCGATACTATAGAAAGAATTAAATGTTTGATAATTGGTAGTGGTCCTGCGGGATATACTGCTGCAATTTATGCTGCACGTGCAGATTTGAGTCCTGTTATGTATACAGGTATGGAGCCTGGCGGACAATTAACAACCACTACAGAGGTTGATAACTTTCCTGGGTATCCAGAAGGTATTGATGGCCCAACTATGATGGTGCAATTACAACAACAAGCAGAACGTTTCGGAACTCAGGTAAGAATAGGTATGATTACTGCCATAGAATTTAGCACCCAAGTTGGTGGGATTCATAAAGCAACCGTAGATGGTAAAACACAAATAGAGGCAGAATCTGTTGTTATTTCGACAGGGGCAACTGCAAAATATTTAGGGATACCTAGTGAGCAAAAATTACGTGGTGGTGGTGTATCTGCCTGCGCTGTTTGTGATGGATTCTTTTACAAGGGCCAAGATGTTGCAATTGTTGGCGCTGGAGATACCGCTGCAGAAGAAGCAACATATCTTGCTAACATATGTAATAAAGTAACCATGTTGGTGCGTAAAGATTACATGAAAGCTAGTAAAGCGATGCAGCATAGAGTAACCTCTACACCAAATATTGATCTGCGCTACAATACAGAAGTAGATGAGGTATTAGGAGAAATGGTCGTTGAAGGATTGCGCATGAAAAACAATAAGGATGGCACCACTCAAGACATTGCCATTACAGGACTTTTTATTGCTATTGGGCACAAGCCAAATACAGATATATTTAAAGGCCAATTAGATATGGATGACACTGGTTATTTAATTACTAAGGGAAAGTCTACCAAGACAAATCTTCCTGGAGTGTTTGCTAGTGGAGACGTACAGGATAAAGAATACCGTCAAGCAGTAACTGCTGCCGGTACAGGTTGTATGGCTGCCTTAGACGCAGAACGCTACCTAGCTACCCTAGAGACGGCCGTAGAAGCATAAATTTTAATACACAATATAAAAGGCTGCAATACTTAGTATTGCAGCCTTTTTTGTGATTTATAACGTTTGAATGCCTCGTATTAGTTTTGATTTGTATTTACAGGCACAACAGGCACAATTGGCACTGGAGGTGTTGGTGGGCTAGGAGCTTGTATGTTAGCATCAATTATACTATTAGACTCCTCTATACAATCAAGACACTGAGTCCCCTCTGGTGTTATTAATAGTGTTTTTTCTTCGTCACCTAAAATAAGAATGTCTCTATATATAGGTTCGTTTTTATGAAAAGAGCGTGTATTGGTAGCTGCAATTAATCTTGTGTTTACAGGCAGATATAAAATTACTTCTATTTGTTGGTCTCTATATTTATTAGTGATGTCTGTTAAGAAATAGCCGTCTAGTATAAGCTCATTGGTATTTTTGTTAAAATTATACTTAAAATCAATTGCTTGGGCTCTTGCTTTTGCTTGTTTGTAATCTTTACCACTAGCTATTTTGTTTAGTACTATTTTTCCGACCTTTTCATCGGTACTCCTTACAATTAGCCTGATATCACTGGAGTATAATACTTTGTTTCCATTTGCATCAGGTTTAATTTCTAGACCACTACGTCTGTAGGCTTCAAAACTATACTTTTCATTGTTGTACATGCTTAACTTTAGCGGGGTTTGCATGTTTATAGTAAGTGGAGTTTGTGTGCTAAAATTGTTTTCAAAAGCCCTATCTATAGCTTGCCTGGCTCCCAATGTAACTAGTATGCTTATGGCTGTAATCCATAGTATTGTAAGGGTTATTTTAACTGGGGTGCCAATAGATCTAATGTTAGGAAACATAATCTTTAGCCCTAAAATAAAAAGAATTAATAGCGGGATACCTGCTATTAAAGTAATAATTAATGTTACAATCCAAATGGGTGTATTTGTTGTGTCAACTAATTGGTAAATATCCATCCCGGCACCTGTATCGTAGATACCAAATGTGCCAAATACCGTCATACCAATAAGTATCGAAATAAGCCCCAATAGCCCTGCTATTACTATCAATAGTCCAAAAAGCTTTATACCAATTTTAAATACAGTTGATAAAATAGCACCAAGGGAATCAAAAAAAGTGGCAGAGCCTTTTTTTATTTTTTCTCCGTATTTATCATAATCTACATTTTTTATGTTTTGCGATACTTTTTGATATCCTTCATTAAACTTTTTTTCTATGTTAGAGATGTTAATAGGCTCTCCAGTCATTTTAAGCTTTTCACTGGTGGTTTGTGCCCCTGGCACCAAAATCCAGAACAAGAGGTATGCAATAACACCAAAGCCAGTGGTTACAAAGGAGAGAAAGATCCAAAATAGACGCACCCAAATAACCTCTATGCCAAGGTAATGGCTAAGGCCAGAGCACACTCCAGCTATAAATTTGTTATCTGAGTCTCTAAATAATTGTTTGTTGCTAGTAGTCTCTCCCTTTGTTTGGTTACCAGTAGCGCTGTTTGTTTGTGTGGCATCTTCATCCATGATGTAGTCTTCTGGTTGCCCCATTATTTCTATAATTGCATCTAATTCTCTAGTGGAGATTACTTGTGTGTTAATTTCAAGTTTTTCCGAAAAAAGCTCAGCAATTCTTGCTTCTATATCTTGGATAATTTCATCTCCTCCAACGGGATCACTAATCGACTTTTTTACAGCCTCTAGGTAGCGTGATAATTTTGCAAAAGCATCTTCATCTATATGGAAAAAAGTT
>Ga0209632_10003559_pt1 | contig 14198 bp, 15 predicted proteins | sample COG_10_FD_184754 | JGI IMG/M metagenome (GOLD analysis project Ga0209632, IMG submission 184754) | Pelagic Microbial community sample from North Sea - COGITO 998_met_10 (SPAdes) (version 2) | ecosystem: Environmental > Aquatic > Marine > Neritic zone/Coastal water | place: Helgoland, sampling... | reverse complement strand
TGATGAGTAATCTAGAATAGAGTAAACTCCAGCTTTGTGCAATCGTTCAATGGTAGGCTCACACTCGGCAATGGTTTCTCCACCGCAAAAGTGATTGAACACCGTTTTCCGCACAATACTATTGATTGGAAACCGAATGAATAATGCAAGGTTTAGGCATGCTTTGCCAATGGCAACAAGGGTTGAACTACCAACCATTGTGAATAGCAAACGACCCCGGTTTAGCTCGGTATTTGTTTTGTCGGAAAAAGCGATTTCAGTATCGTCAAACGAAACCATTAGACTTAGAATTTAATAAGCAAATATATATCCGAATGGAAGGAAGTTTAAGTGATTTTTCTAGTTGCGAATAGTAGAATAGTAACAATTTTGAGTTCCTTTCGTTGTAGCACTTGACCAAAAACCTGAGAATCTTGAACCGTCTGGTAATCTTCCTTGCCATTCTCATGCTCCCAAGCATTGGGTTTGCGCAGAAAAAATCTACGCTGAAAGACCGTTGGAGAAACTCCATTGGTGCTTCGGTTCACTTGCTCCATGTGAGCGAAAACGTGAGTCCTGCGTTTGGGATTTTCTACAACCCGCAGATCAACATCATCAATAAATATGCTGATTTTTCTTTGGCCGCTACGTTACCTGTTACTCTTGGTGCGCATGTGAAGGATAGTTGGATTGAGGAAACGTTTTTCTACGCACACGTTCCTGCGGTGCTCGAAGCTAGTCTCGGGCACTATTCAACGCGAGATTTTCGTTCAAATATAGGTATGGCACTAGGGGCTGGCTATGGCGCCCAAATTGCGGGAAGTTCAGTCTCTACCGGATTTGTTGCAACAGTTGCCGCACGTACTTGGATTGTGCGTGGTAGCATGACCATTCGGTATATGTTTCATTACAATCTTCAGGGTACAGGATATCATTCTCATAATCTCACGCTTGCGGTAAACATGGGGAGCTACTTCAAGAAGTTGACTAACATGAACAAGATGAGCAAGTTTCAGAATTTTAAGTAGTGGTATTTTACGACTAAAGAATGTTTAAAACCGTTCTCGTAATATTGTCGGGTTGACGGCTTCATCAAAAGATGGGTTGCCTACATTTGTTTAACCACTAAACGGACAGTATGACAAGATTAATTACACTAGTGCTTTTGGTTTTCACATTGGTGCAATCTGCAAGTGCCGGGGGGCCGTGGCCTCGCAAAAAGAACAGTGGATATGCACAGCTCGGGTTTACCTATGTTGGTTATAGTAGCTTCTATAATCACGAAGGAAAAATCACCAGTTTAAGAAGACCAGTAACCGATTTTACATCGCAATTGTACCTCGATTATGGGTTAACCGACAGGTTGACAATGACTGCCAACTTGCCGTTTAAGTACGTATCCACCGCAGACAGAATATCAAGTGCAGACACTACCTATTTTCAGGATACGATTCAGTCTGGAAGCTTATTTGGACTTAATAATGTGATGCTTGGTTTTAAGTACAATATCATTAAGAAGAAGGTTTTGTTTTCCGCAGGTTTAAATGTGGAGGCCAACGTGGCTAAATACGACTCAATATCTGCTTTGAGAACAGGAGCAAACACATGGGTTTTTCATCCTTATTTAAGCGTAGGAACGTCTTTTTTTAGCGGAAAACTTTATACACTGCTAGACGCTGGTTATCGCGTTCGATTGAATAATTATAGTCACGAAGCAGATTTCAACTTTGAGCTGGGCTATTCTTGGAATCAGAAAACGTATTTCATTTTGAATGTAGCAGGAAGGTTTTCTATGCAGAACGGAAGCTTCGACAATAACGTAACAACAATGGTTAATCCTTCCGATTCTACCATTACAACCATACATCCCAACGGACGAGATTTGCATACATCGCTTTATACAAACAATCAGCAGTTTATAGGTTACGGATTGAAATTCATTCAGAAAATTAAGAAGGTGCAGATTAATGCTGCCGTTTATATTGGTTCTGGACAAATGGTAGCAGCCGCCCCAAGCTACAATTTAGGCGTAGCCTACGAATGGTAAGAGACCAAAAGATAGCCACTTTGAGTCACCTAAATGTTGAAACACTTCAACGATTGAAAGGTGTTTTGTCCAACATAGATCAGCGGCTCTATACACACGTCAATCTAAAAGGAAATGCTTCTATTGGTCAACATGTTAGACACACGTTAGAATTCTATCAATGTCTGTTTCAGGCGAAAATTGAGGTTAATTATGATGCTCGAAACCGTGACATTCTGTTGGAATCGAGTGCTGATCATGCATGCGTTACCATTGATCAAATTGCATTAGAGGTTCAAGCTTTAAACACGGATTTTCCTATGCAGACATTGGCAGAAATGCCATCTGTTTCATCAGAAAAGCTTTCGGTTAGCTCCTCCCTTTCGCGCGAGTTGCTTTACGTGTTGGAACATGCAATTCACCACATGGCTCTCATCCGTATTCTCATTAAAGATGAGCAAGCGGATTTTCAGCTTGAAAATTCTTTTGGTGTTGCGTACTCCACACTTGCGTACCGCAATCAGGAAGCCAAAGGCTAACCAATGAATCCGGTACCATTTCAGATTCGACTGCACGTATGGTTGCAGCGTTTGGTACGATGGGAATTCTGGCCTTGGCGAGTGGTTTACCTTCCTGTAGCAGTTTATTGGTTTTTCTTGGCGATAAAAGCGCGTGGCTGGGTGTTTTTTAGTGCAGCTAATCCGTGTATGCGATTTGGTGGTTTGGTGGCATATTCTAAAACGGATGTCACTAAACTTGTACCCAAGACATACTTGCCCAAGACTGTTTTTGTAGATGCTATTGATGGTGCAGAGGAGGTGATAAAAGAGATAGCGGATAAGGAAATGACGTTTCCGCTCATCATCAAACCTGATATGGGCGAACGCGGAAAAGGTGTTAAGATTCTTAGTACGGAAGAGCAGCTGAAAAAGGCATTGAACTCCGTTCATGAGCCAATGTTACTGCAGGTTTATGAAGACCTCCCGATGGAACTGGGTATCCTTTATAGCCGTCATCCTGATGAGGAAAAGGGAAAAATCACATCTATTGTTGTCAAAGATTTGCCTTCCGTAACTGGAGATGGGGAAAGAACTTTGCTTCAACTTATTCTTGCCAACCAACGAACAAGACTAAGCTACAAGGTTCATGTAAAACGATTCGCTGACAGATTGAATGAAGTGATTCCAATCGGTGAAAAGGAACAGATTGTGAAGATTGGAAACCACATGTTAGGAACTACATTCAAAGACGGAAACCGGTTGATTTCGCCAGAATTGGAAACCGTATTTGACAATCTCGCCAAGCAGATTGATGGGTTTCATATTGGCCGTTTTGACCTTCGAACAGACTCGATGGAGGCTTTGCTCAATGATGATTTCAAAGTGATTGAAGTGAATGGTGTTAACTCGGAGCCATGCCATATTTTCGAGCCTGGCCGCTCCATTTTTCTTGCTTGGCGCGACCTTTTCAAGCAATGGAGTCGCATTGCTGATATCAGCATTGCAAATCACAAGAGAGGCGTTGCTTATGCTTCATACTTAGAGATTCAAAAAGAAATTAGACGCCATAATCGAGAAGGTGCACAGCATGATTAATACTTTTACTCCATGGAATTTCTATCAACTATTGAATTCGATATTAGGTACATACTTGCTCTGCACATCATTTTTGTGGTGTCATGGTTTGCAGGGTTGTTCTACATCATTAGATTATTCATTTATCACGCAGAAGCACGTGGAAAGGAAGAACCAGCACGTAGCATTTTAGAAAAGCAATACAAGCTGATGGAATGGCGGTTGTGGTACATCATTACGTGGCCAGCCGCAGTTCTCACGTTGGTGTTTGGAACATGGATGATTGTTTACACCCCAGGGTATTTGTCGATGCCGTGGATGCATGTAAAGCTGAGCATGGTTGGAGGTCTTTATTTGTACCAGCTCTATTGCCATAAGGTTTTTCGAAAATTTCAGAATGATGAACAAACATGGGGGTCGGTTAAACTGCGCATTTGGAATGAAGTAGCTACGCTGTTCTTGTTCAGTATCGTTTTCGTAGTTGTTCTTAAGAATTCCGTCTCGTGGATATTCGGACTCGGAAGTCTAATTATGCTTGCCATTGTAATGATGGTAGCTATCAAACTATACGGAAAGGCGAGAGGGAAAAATGAGGCAATTGAGGAAGAGTCGAAAGACGAATTAGCTTCCTGAAACGATACGAGCTTCCTTATTAGAAAGACTTACCGAAGACAACATCTTCTTGGCATCAGTGATGGAATCGTACGTTCCATAGGCTACCAAATGACCTGAGTTGTCTCTGCCAGCGTATTCGGCACCGAAACCACGTTTAATCATTTTGGCAACGTAGTCCGCAGCTTCATTTTTCGTTCCAAAAGTTGCTGCAATTACCTTAAATGATGAAGCACTTTCATCGATTGAAGAAGTTGGTTCTTCCGTTTCAACGTCAACTTCGCTTGAAGGAATGGCATCTGTTTTTACAACGATGGCATTGCCAGTGTTCTTCGTAAGATAAAGTGAAAGGTATTCCTTCTCATACTTGGCACCAAGCGCATCTTCCCTTTCAAAACCTTTGCTAATCCAGCTTTCGTCAAACTGACGGGCGGAATAAGCAACTTCTGTATTTGTAGGAAACAGATTGAATTGCTGTGCCAACACTTTACCGTTGTTCAATGCACCATTCTGTATTGGCATCCACATCAGAAAACCAACAGCAACGGCCGCAGCGGCAATGCTGGCAATTCGTTTAATTGGGAGTGTACGAACTTTAGTAGCAACTGGTCCATCAGCAGCAACTAATTCACGCACCTTATCTACGTTATCTTTCTCAATTCGGTTGAGTGAAACTGGCTTCAGTCCGAAGAATTCATCTTGAATTTCTGGCGTTGCGATTGCTTCAAATTCAACGCTACTCTCAATTGATTTCTTGAGATTACCAAGGCCTTCCCAAATAATCGTTTCGCCATTGTTCAATCGGAAACGTAGTTCAGAAATGGCATCAGTAAGAAGTTTGTCTGCCACAGGGTAAGAAACTTCACATTCAATGGCGAAAGCTTCAATTAGCAAACCATCGTTGTGTGAAAGTCGAGCATTGAAAACTACTGTGTTTTTTGGTGGATGAATGCGATTTCGCATTTCGTCCAACTCAGCGCTCATGTGGTCTTTTACAAAACCGCCAAACCCAGGTAGAACCACCAAAGGCTGCTCGCGCAGCTGATTAGTAATGATATGTCCGAGTTGGTTTGATAACATGCTTTAGGAACGTGCCAAAGTACGGGAAATTATAGGTTTCTCTGGCGCAAAAGTCGCTCAAGATCTTCGGGTGTATCTACCGAATTGCTTTCGTGTTCTGTTTCAGCGAGTTGTATCTCAAAACCATTGTCGAGCCAGCGCAATTGCTCCAGTTTTTCCGCCAATTCGTTTTGCGACTGTGGTAATTTTGCGATGATTTTCAGCGTATGAGACCGATATGCATAAATGCCAATATGTTTGAAGGAGTCTCTTAATTCAGAAAAAGCCTTTCGGCTGAAGTGGATTGCTTGGTTTGAAGCAGTTCTGTTCACCTTAACCACAGTGTCGCTATTAAGGTCTTCCTGGCTGTCCATCTTCTTAATGAGGGTGGCAATCTGCGTTTCTGGGTTCTCGAAACAACTCGCAAGTCGATCTATTTGTTCGGGTTCGATAAAAGGTTCATCACCTTGGATATTGACAATTACATCAACTTCGGACAGACTCTCTAAAACTTCCGCGCAGCGATCGGTGCCAGATTGATGTTCTGTGGAGGTCATCACCACTTTCCCACCAAAAGCTGAAACATGGTCGAAGATGCGCTGGTCATCCGTGGCAACAATTACCTCGTTCAATGAATCAGTTTTTGAAGCTTGCTCATACACGCGCTGAATCATGCTTTTTCCAGCAATATCAACCAAAGGTTTTGCAGGAAATCGCGTGCTTGCGTAGCGCGATGGAATAATGCCGACAATCTTGGTCATACGGCAAATGTAATTGTGAACGTTTGTGAAATCATTGCCGTACATTTTTCTTTTTTCCTTTTCTCTTCCATCTTTGGACCGAACCAAACAGAAAAACAATGGCTGACGAAATAGATTACAAGATTCATGGCGATGATATGCAGGCGGTTGAGATTGAACTCGACCCGAATGAAGCAGTGAGGGCAGAGGCGGGAGCTATGCTTTTTATGGAAGATGGCATTCAGATGCAAACCAATACTGGTGGTGGGATTTTCAAAGGCTTTAAGCGATTGATTACAGGTGAGAGTTTTTTCATCACTACCTTTTTACATACTGGCGCAGGTAAAAGTCATGTTGCATTTGCGGCTCCTTATCCAGGAAAAATTATTCCACTGGATTTGAAAGAACTAGGCGGAAAGTTCCTTTGTCAGAAAGACGGCTTCCTATGTGCCGCGCAAGGCGTTGAGATTGAAGTGGCTTTCACAAAGAAGATTGGCGCGGGGCTTTTCGGTGGAGAAGGATTTATCCTTCAACGCTTGGAAGGCGATGGCCTTGCCTTTGTTCACGCTGGTGGCACCATCATCAAGAAGAATTTGGCACCCGGTGAAAGATTGCGTGTTGATACGGGCTGCCTAGTGGCATTTGCTCCAACTGTGGACTACGATATTCAGTTCATTGGTGGTTTCCGAAACTCACTATTTGGTGGCGAAGGATTGTTTACCGCCAATCTTACTGGTCCTGGAATCGTTTATCTACAATCGCTTCCATTTAGCCGTTTGGCAGATAGAATTTCTGCCGCAGCGCGATTTGGCAAGAAAGGCGAGCGAAAAGGTGCTGCTGGTTTAGGTGGTGATTTACTCGGGAATATTATCAGCGGAGACTAGGGTTTCAAACTTTCAGAAAACCAAAAGAGCCACACTCGAAGGAGTGTGGCTCTTTACATTTAAGAAGGTCGCTTTTAATCTATTGACTACTCAGTGTCTCATGCTTGTTTACTGCTTCTTCCCATTCAGCCATTTTTCCATCTAGCAATTGTTGCTTCTGTTGGTATTCCTTAAACACATCACGCTCTTCCAAAGCTTCTTTGTAAGCCTCAGCATCTAGCATGAGTTCGTCTAAATCGGCAATTTCCTTTTCAATGGTCGAAATCTCCTTTTCCAACCTTTCAGATTGGTTTTTGGCAATTCGTATTTCCTTTTCTAGTGACTTTCGAGCTTTTTGCTCTTCTTTACTTTCCTTGTGGGATGTAGGTTTCTCCTCAACAGCTTTCGGTTTTTGGCTGAATTCTTGAATACTGTTTGCCTTCACTTTATCCAAGAATTCATACACATCGCCAATGTGTTCTTTCACATTTTTATCCTTGAATTCATATACTTTCTCGGTTAAGCCGCTGAGAAAATCCCTGTCGTGAGAAACAATAATCATGGCGCCATCATAATTTTTAAGCGCTTGCTTTAGCACGTCTTTCGAGTGCATATCCAAGTGGTTTGTTGGCTCATCGAGAATCAACAGATTAACTGGTTCGAGTAATAATTTTGCCAATGCTAGTCGACCACGCTCGCCACCAGAGAGTACACTCACTTTCTTGTCAACGTCATCACCTCCAAACAAGAAGGAACCGAGAATATCCCTAAGCCTTTTGCGTACATCTCCACGGGCGACATCATCAAGCGTTTCAAAAACGGTTTTATTTGAGTCCAAAGATTCTGCTTGGTCTTGAGCATAATAACCCATCGACACGTTGTGGCCAAGCTCCATTTTTCCGGTGTAATCAAGCTCACCAACAACAATCTTTGAGAATGTAGTTTTTCCTTCTCCGTTCTTTCCTAAAAATGCAACTTTTTCGCCTCTGTCCAACATCAAATCAACGTTCTTCAGAACCTCTAAATCGCCATAACTTTTAGAAACGCTTTCTGCCAAAACCACCACTTTTCCTGCACGCGGAGCAGGAGGGAAGCGTAGTCGCATTACCGAGTTGTCCTGTTCTTCTACTTGAATTCGTTCAATTTTATCCAAAGCTTTAATCCTACTCTGAACTTGTGTGGCCTTTGATGCTTTTGATCGGAAACGATCTATGAAGCGCTCGGTATCGGCAATATATTTTTGCTGATTCTCGTAAGAAGCCATCTGCAAAGCAATCCGCTCAGCTCGCTGAGAAACGTACTTGGAATAAGGTACTTTATAATCATTGATTCTACCGAGTGTAATGTCAATCGTGCGATTGGTAATGTTGTCCAAGAACGCCCTATCGTGAGAAACAAGAATAACTGTACCTGTATGGATTTTAAGAAATTCCTCCAACCATTCGATGGAGAGGATATCCAAGTGGTTTGTGGGCTCATCCAGTAGTAAAACGTCTGGTCGCTGCACAAGAATTTTAGCCAATTCAACACGCATTTGCCAACCACCGCTAAACTCCTCCATTTTCCGGGTGAGGTCTTTTCTCATGAAACCCAGCCCCATCAGCACCTTCTCCACCTCAGCATCGGCAGTATCGCCACCAAGCAAACTAAATCGCTCATTAGCTACGTGCATATCCTGTATGAGCTCCATGTACGAATCGGTCTCGTAATCCGTACGCGTTTCTAACTGCTTTGTATAATCCTTGAGCTTCACATCAAGTTCTTGCAATTCTTCAAGTGCGCTGTACGTCTCATCAAAAATGGTCTTTCCAGCCTTCGGCTTGATGTCTTGCGATAAGTAGCCAATAGTGGCCCCACTTGGCTTTGAGATAACACCAGATTCGGCCTCCAGTTGACCAGCAATAACCTTGAGCAACGTTGATTTACCTGCTCCGTTCTTACCAACCAAACCGATTCTGTCCTTTGGGTTGGCCAAAAAAGAGATGTTATTGAAGAGAAATTTTCCGTTGAATTGTACGGAAACTTGGTTGAGTGATATCATTTTGCAAAAGTGCGGAATTGTCTGCTGAAATGTGACCTAAGTTGCGATGCTTTTCAAGAATGTGGTTTCCTTTGTCAATAAATTGGAAAATAGATGTTGGAAGGCACTAAAATCTACAGTATTCTTAAACTCAAATGTCCTCGTTGCCACGAAGGAGATTTGTTCCTGACGAAGAACCCTTACAACTACAGCAACATTGAAAAAATGCCAGATGTTTGTCCGGTTTGTAAGGAGAAATATTGGCCAGAACCAGGGTTTTACTACGGAGCGATGTACGTGAGTTATGCGCTTACCATCGCTTTGAGCGTTGCAGTTTTTGTGGCTATGATTGTCTTATGGCACTTTGATGTAATGTGGTATTTAGGTCTGAATGCTGCTGCAATTGTGCTTCTGTTTCCTCCCATTTTTAGAGTTTCTAGAGCCGCTTGGTTCAACTTTTTTGTGAGTTATAAAACGCCTGAAGAACGTGCACTGCTCAATCAGAAAAAAGCGTGAAGGTCATTTCCTTCAATCACGTGAGTACCTTTTAGGCTTTCCTTTCCGAGTTTGACCATCGCGTTAGCAACCGTTTTTCCTTGAATTCCCTTGTACTTGCTGAGAGAGCCAATCATGATTGGGTTGAGAAGTGTCATGGCGCCTTTTCCGATTAGCTCTCCCAAACGGAATTCTTTTCGCTCACCCATCAGCATAGAAGGACGAAGAATTACTAGCGATTCAAATCCCATGGCTTCGAGGTCTTTTTCCGTTTCTCCTTTCACTTTCAAATAGAAGTTTGAAGTCTTTGGATTAGCGCCAACTGAAGAAACAAGTGCAAACGTTTTTGCGCCAGCAGCTTTTGCATTTTTGGCAAAATCGATGACCAAGTCGTGGTCAACTTTGTAGAATGCTTCTTTGCTGCAAGCTGTGGTAATGGTCGTTCCCAATGAGCAAAAAGCAACATCAATACTTGGTAAAGTTTGCGTTGAGACATCTCCAACCAGTACGTTGAATTTGTCCGAAAGCTCTATTTCTCTTCGTGATAAGACTTGAACTTCAGAGAAGTCGCTATCATATTTTAGAAGACTTATAAGAATTCTGCCGATAAAACCTGTGGAACCTGAAACTGCTGCTTTCATGCAACAAAGGAATCAGTTTTTGACCAATCGCTGGACGGATGATTTGACATTATCTCGAACTTCAAGCAAGTAAACACCTTTAGAAAGCTGATTCGTACCAATAGTTTGGCTATTCGAATTCATAACTCCATTGAGAACTGCTCTTCCAGTAGCATCGAAAACAAAAAATCGGCTGCCTCTTTCCCATTCTCCGTCAATTACAATCTGATTGTTGAAGGGATTTGGGTAAACCGAAATCGAGTTGATAGACTCTTCTTCAATTCCATTGATTACACTCAAATTGCAGGTGCTGAAATCAAATTGTTCGTGCAATTCTTCTCCACATGTTGATGTGGTTTCTGCCGACTGAGTGCTTATATAACTCCCACCTCCAATAGATGGCTCTTGTAGGTCTCTACGCATTGAACCTTCCGTCAATTGAAAATACATAGGCGAGCTAAGGTTGTTGTTGTGCTGCAACAAATGTGCATGTCCAATTTCGTGTACAACAGCTGTTTCAAGGTCGTACTTATTATTCGTTGGTTGCCCTTCACCAGTCCACCAATCAATGTCACTGTTAAGGAGAATATCAACCTCAATTAAGTTCCACTGCAATCCATTTGGCGTTCCGCAACCTGAAAATGTTGTTATGGTTTTTCCTAAAAGATAAGATGGTAGTTGGCCAGGGTTTGAAAGACCAATAAGGTTGATGTCGTCATGAGCCCAATCCGTCACGTTCACAATTTCATCATCCAATTTAAAGTTGACTCCCGTGTTACAAGCCCATTTCTGCAATACATCTTCAATCATGGAAGAACCATTGATGAATTGCTGCAATTGCTGATTCATCGTGAACACGTAACCTCCTGATTGCATACCAACAAGCATCGTACTGTTGAGTTGTTCCGAATAAATCACTTCGCTTTTAGCGTAATCAACAGTCACAAGTTCTGCGCTTTCGACATTTTCTCCGTTTGAGCTGATAACACGAACGGAACCTGTTCCAGCAACCGTTGCATTGTAAAGCGTTGCAGATGGTACATACATCTCAATTTGCGTGTCAGACCAACTCAAATAGTGCGGCCCAGCTTGTAGGCTCACGAAACTCTGTCCGCCATCATCCGCATTGTGAAACGCTACATAGCCATCGCCCTGTTCAGCTCCAAAACCTTGCCCAGCTATCGTCAGAACTGTTTGTGTTCCGGCCGTTACCTCTAATGGATAAATGGACGAAATCTCAGGGTTAGCTCGGTTAGATTCTACACGGTTTACTTGAAGAACATCCGCTGGGATTCTTCTAAGCTCTATTGTTTGTGTCCCTGTTGAACGGGCAATTGTCTCGTACAATGCTTGGCGATTGGAGATGTTTTTCAATCCGTAAACCGTTCCGCTTTTTTCATCTACAGGATAAAATGAAGAAGCGATTGAAGAAAACGAGCGTTGAGCATCATTGGCCAAAACCATTACGCCATAGTCACCAATCTGCATTTGAGCACTTGGGGTAACCAGTTGCATCAAATCACCAAAGACACCGCCTTCCGTTATTACATCTAAATTGAAGCCGACTTCACCTTTAAAAACACGATAAACAGCGATGTTGTTGGACGTGTAAATGTTTCCATCGGAACCAATAAACGTTTCCTGATTGACAATTCTTCCTTCAATGATTTTGTTCGAAGTATGGAATTGCTGTTCAACTGCATGTGGAAGCGAAAGGCACTGCGCCCAAACTTTTGCTCCCGAAAAGAGAAACAAGAGTGTCACAAACACATACTTTTGAAATGTCAACTGTTTAGGTTTAGCGGTCGATTATTGAACATCAAGCTAGCCATATCGTTACGAGATTCACGTATTATTAGACCAATCAGGGTATATGCCCGATGAATAAGTTTTAACATGCCACACGCTACTAAGTCGTTTGTCGAAGTTCTTAGAACTGGCCGCTATTTCAGCCTAAATTCTGTACATCCGAAGACAAAAAATGTCTGGATTGTCTTTCACGGTTACGGACAGCTTGCCGAATACTTCATCAAACACTTCGAAAACCTTGACACAGATGAAAACTTTGTCATTGCAGTTGAAGGACTTTCAAGGTTCTATGTTGATGGGCTTACAGGTCGTGTTGGAGCCAGCTGGATGACCAAGGAAGACCGCGAAGAAGAGATTAAAGACCAATCGAATTACATCAACACGGTTTTGAAAGATGCTGGAGTTAATCCGTTAGATGATTCTTATCGGTTTAATGTGCTTGGCTTTTCGCAGGGTACTGGAACTGCTGTACGTTGGTTTGTGAACAACGGAATTCGACCATCGCAATTAGTGCTTTGGGCGGGTTCGTTTCCACATGATGTGGACGCAATTAAGCAACAGCAAATCTTCAAAGACCTTCCAGTGCATTTTGTTTATGGCGATGAAGACCAATTTTTGAAAGATGTAAATATTGAAGACAAAACGACTGAGTTTGAAAAGATGGGCATGAATCTTCGTGTATGGCAATTTGAAGGAAAACATGTGATGGATAAAGCTACGCTTGCCAAGATTGTTGGTAGCTTTGACAAATAGATTTAGAATCGAGAAAAGACAGAAAATGAGCTTAACTGACCAAATAAACAACGACCTGAAAGAGGCTATGAAGGCCAAGGATAAAGAGACGCTAACTGCATTGAGAGCGATTAAATCACAATTGCTTTTAGCCGCAACGGACAAAGGAGGAGGCGAGTCGTCTGAAGATGCTGGGATTAAGATGCTGCAAAAATTGGTGAAGCAACGAAAGGAAAGTGCTGAGTTGTACAAAACGCAAGGGAGAAATGATTTGGCCGACCCAGAATTGGCAGAGGCTGCAATTATTGAAAAGTATCTTCCAAAGCAATTGTCAGCCGAAGAGTTGAAGCCAATTATTCAAGCAATCATTGAAAAAGTTGGTGCTGCTGGTCCCCAGGATATGGGGAAAGTAATGGGAGCTGCATCTAAAGAGTTAGGCGGAAAAGCTGACGGAAAAACGATTTCTACGCTCGTGAAGCAACTGCTGTCTTAAATCGACTACTTCGTCCTGTCAATCACAAAATTGACCAAATCAACAAGTGATTTCCGTGCTTCGTTATCAGGGTAAGATTCCAGCATTGAAAGTGCCTTTTGCTGATACTCTTTCATGCGGCTAACCGTGTATTCAATTCCACCCTTTTCGCGCACCATATTAATCACTTTTCCGACACGTTTATCGTCTGTATTGTGATTTTTAATTGTGTTGATGATGAATCGTTTTTCAGACCTGTCCGAACTATTCAACGCATAAATCAACGGCAAGGTCATTTTCTTCTCCTTGATGTCGATTCCTGTCGGTTTGCCAATGTCTTTAGCACTTCCATAATCGAACAAGTCATCACGAATTTGGAACGCAATTCCAACAATTTCTCCGAACAAACGCATCTGCTCAATTACGTCCTTGTCTTCCGAAACACTTGCCGCGCCAGCCGCGCAACAACTTGCTATGAGCGAGGCTGTTTTCTGACGAATGATGTTGAAATAGACCTCTTCAGTAATATCGAGCTTCCGCGCTTTCTCCATTTGAAGAAGCTCGCCTTCACTCATTTCTTGTACTGCGTTAGAAGTGATTTCTAACAGGTGGAAATCCTTGTGTTTTACGGCTAACAAAAGTCCTCGGCTCAAGAGATAATCACCAACTAAAACCGCCACTTTGTTTTCCCAAAGTGCATTAATGCTGAAAAAGCCCCTTCGCTTGTCTGCATCGTCCACGACATCATCATGAACCAACGTAGCAGTATGAAGTAACTCAATAAGTGTTGCTGCGCGATAGGTTTGATCGTTCGTGCCGGACAGCATTTTAGCGGTCAGAAAAACGAACATTGGCCGCATTTGCTTGCCTTTTCGCTTAACTATGTAATGAGTGATTTTATCGAGAAGCGCCACCTCGCTTCGCATGGAAGAACGGAATCGTCCTTCAAACTCCTCCATTTCCAAACGGACCGGCTGCTTTATTTTATCAAGTGCTGACACCTCTTGCGAATGTATATAAACAAGGTGTTAGACAGAAAGTTTATTGGCCAGTTGTCCGCAAGCAGCATCAATATCCTTTCCGCGGCTTCGTCTAATATTGACAATCAGATTGCGCTCTTCCAGGAACAATTTAAACTGATCCGTTTTAGCAATGTCAGCTTTTTTAAACTCCCCTCCGTCAATTGGATTGTACTCG
>Ga0209632_10003556_pt1 | contig 14203 bp, 11 predicted proteins | sample COG_10_FD_184754 | JGI IMG/M metagenome (GOLD analysis project Ga0209632, IMG submission 184754) | Pelagic Microbial community sample from North Sea - COGITO 998_met_10 (SPAdes) (version 2) | ecosystem: Environmental > Aquatic > Marine > Neritic zone/Coastal water | place: Helgoland, sampling... | reverse complement strand
GAGTCAGATTATAAATAAACGAGTCGTAATTTGCATTCCAATTGCCATTTTCTGAAAAGGTATCTGCAATGGTTGGGTTTGGAGAAGTACTCCAACACACCCCCTTGGCTTGCATTTTTACAAACGAGTTGCTGGTAATCATACCGCCGCTTTCCGCAGAAATGGATGTAATGCCTGTAATGGGCACTGTTGTTAAATCCGAATCGTCGCGTAATGAAAGGTCTTGAAAACAATAGTTGTTGTCTAAATTACCCCCAACATTAACAGCCCCTGGATTACAGTCAAAACCGTCGTTGTAAAACACATACAGTTCACAAGGAAAAGCCGTGGACGTATCTAAAGAGGAATTGTTAACTATAACAAAGTTACCATACGCTTTTCTAATTGATGAAAGGTCAAGATTCGAAAGCATAACATTACCATTTATTTCAAAAGACGTTCCTGAAAACAGATAATCCCCAACGGAAAATAACTGGGGGGCGCTTAAACTTGTTAAAGCAGGGTTATTATTGATATAAAACCGGCGATGCACGTTTACCAATTGCTGCAACTCAATTGTTTCTAGGGAAGAATTGTTTTCAATTTGAAAATTCGACTCAACATCTTCCAGGGCATTTAACTCTATCCGCTCAAGAGAAGCGTTGTTATAAATATAAAAAGAATTATAATTAACGTTTGTTTTTATATCTGTCAACTGATTCCATTCAATAGCGAGAAGTAGCGGGTTGTTGTCGATGGATAAATTACTGTTCGTAATATCTATCAACTCTAACTGTGGGAAGTCAAGGCTTAACAACTGAGCATTGTTTTGTATGCTAAAAAGTCTGTTTATGTACTTTAAGCTCAAGAATATGACCTCGATAGTGGAAGTGTTTTCTAGTTGGAAATAAGTTATAGTTTCCAGCAAGGGCGCATATATCCTTCGAATAGAAAATTCGTTTCGCATTTCAAATGAGCTTAGGTCTATTAGGACTGGGAAATTAATTCTTACGATATTTCGACTCATAGGGCCCGAAGAGGTCCAAGATAATCTAGAAAGGCTTGTGATGTTTACAAAGGTAATTTCAGAAGTGGTCTCTACGGGGAAGTCATCAATTTCAAAATTTCCAGTTTCGGTATAATCAAAAATATGGTTGAGGTTGGGGTCATTGGCCACCACCTCAATGGTATCGCCATAGACCACCTCGTTAGCAATGGTAATCACATAAGGTCTTACAAACAGAGGAACGTCTAAGGGAAGTCCGGTCAGTTCCATTTCAAAGGTAGGTGGGGTGTCTGCCCACCATCCTGTGCTTGTATTGGTTTCGGAAACAGTAAGGTCAGCCGTTGTGGGGCCACCAGTTAGGTTATAACAGAGTCCGGCGGTCTGAATTTCTTGAATGTTATCGGTCTCAATTGTTGCTCCAAATTCAACGTTATAAGCAAAGAGTGTACACCGCATATTATTTATTAAAGTCACGTCTATGGTTGTACAATCAGATAATGTTAACAGCATCGTATCTACGACTTCTTGGGGTTGTATACAGCTGGTATTTTCTGCAGTGAGTGTGAGTGTTATAGACCCACTGTCAAAGTCGGCGTTGGTAGGAAAATAGGTGGGAGCCGTACTTGTGGTGTCATTAAACGTGCCTGTTCCAGAGGTGGTCCATACAAGGGTTGTATAGTTGGCTGCAGATGAGTTTTCAATCACATAACTTTCCCCAGCACAGATGGTGTTGTCTGTACCTGCATTCACAGACGGATAACAGGAAGAGCAATCCGTGAGGGTTAATGCGCCTGAAATTGAGACGTTTTCACAAGACAAAGAACTTGTCTCTACTAAAAAACTATAAATACTTCCAGAAGCAATACTCCCAGTCGCCGTTCCAGAAATGGTGAGCGTATTACCGCTTAAAATAGCTTCAACTCCAGGCGGAAGGCCTGTAACTGTTGCGTTAGGCGCTGGCCCATCAATTTGAAATGTTATAGGGGTTATAGGTTCTCCAATACAGGAGTTTTGATTCAGTTCTCCCGAAACAACTTCTAGTGATGCTTTTGGGGATACAATAATGGTTCCCTGTGCTACAATGTTTATGGTGCCATTAGGTACTGTTAACGTATAATTAAATGTTGTTTGCGACGCAACATCAATATCTATCGTTCCTGTGATATACACAATATTGCCCACAATATTGTATTCTACTCCATTGGGAAGGCCGCTAACCGTTAGCCCTGTGGGGTCAATATTAATCGCATAAGTAATTTGGTCAATTGCAGCATCTTCACAAACGACTTGCGCGTTTGAGCCTGCTGAGGATGTGATGATAATGGTATTATTATCGGTGTTGGTAATGGTGCCAACCCATTCGGTTCCATTCCAAATCCAAGTAAGCGTATCGCCTAAGGTTGTGCCATCAGGCCAGTCCAAGTCTATATCTTCTCCGGGCTCTCCATCTTCTCCAGGATCCCCTTTTAGCGAATCGATAAACGCTTGCTCATCCCCTGTGTTTCCAAGAGATAACCAAAGTTCGTAAGCAGAAAGTCCATCCGCTCCTAAAATACCATCTACACCTGCTTCGCCTTTTAGCGAATCTATAAATTCTTGCTCATCCCCCGTATTTCCAAGAGATACCCAAACATCATAGGCAGATACCCCGTCCGTTCCTAAAATACCATCTACACCTGCTTCGCCCTTTAGCGAATCTATAAATTCTTGCTCATCCCCTGTGTTTCCAAGTTCTAACCAAACATCATAAGCAGATACCCCGTCCTCTCCTGGCTCACCTGGTTCTCCTTGTGGTCCTGGGACATCAGATCCAGGCGCATATAATGCAAACGGAACTGCAGTTAATTGTTGTAAACTAAGCGCTTCAAAAGCATTACATTGCCCCGTCACATCAAAATCGACCTGGAGTGATTTCATTGCGGCCGACCATTCAATATCGCTCCAAGAACGACCGCCAACGGCGGTGCCCGTTCCAATCACAACATTAACCATCCCTTGAGAATCTGTTGCGGTGGTAATATACTCTACATATTCATATCCCCCCATTTCATCGAGTATCGAGAACTGAAGACAAATGTTTTTATTTCTTAATGGGCTATTTGTTTGGTTTGCTCCTGGAAGCTCTACGCTACTTGTGTTAATAATTAAGGCCTGGTAACTAATGCCATTCCGTTGGTCTTGTGCAAATGCAAAAGCGCAATTTAAAATACACAAAAAGAAAAAGGATTTAGAGTTTTTAATGGTCATTTTCATGCTTACTTTTTTGATGTTAAAATGATAGTCACTCTGCGATTGGAGTCGTATATTTTTTGATTGAATTGGCTTGTTTCACCTTCCCCTTTCACAATACATTGAGATGGATCTACTAGCATAGAAATTAAAAACTCCTGAACACTTTTTGATCTGTTGTTTGATAATGTTTGGTTGTATGCTGTTTGACCCGTTGTGTCGTCTGCATACCCCACAAGGGTTGCGATCATTGTTGGGTTGTTTATTAAATAATTGGCTAGCGTTTCTAATTTTTGATATTGATCTTTGTCAATTTTATAGGAGTCTAAATTAAAAAACACGGTGTTTTCCAGCTGTGGATTTAGTGGCTGTTGTAGGACGTTAATTTCCAGTTTTAAGTTTTGAATTTCTTGTTCCAAAGCCAATTGGTTGTTTGATACCGAATCGGGGATAGTGTACTTTGGGAGCTCATGTTCGTGAACATCAAGCTCGTTTTTAGGTGACTTTAAATGAACTCTAAAATATACTTGACTAGACGCATAAGAGAGCGATTCAGTGCCCTGTCCGCCAGCTTTAAATGCGTAAGAAAAATTATACCCTATGTCCAGCCCCAAAGAGTTGGAGTTAATGACATTTGCAAACACACCCACACTAGGGTTAATCCAAGTGCCATTCATTTCTTTCTCATTAGTTAAGTCAAAAGTTTCGCCGCCTATTTTCTGTTTCCCTGAAACTAAATGCAGAAAATCGAGGCTCAGTTTTGCTCCTATTCTATTTTTGTAAATTAACTTTTGATACTGAACAAACCCCCCTAAGTAATTTGTTTTCCAATTATAGTTTTCATATCCATCCCCCCCTGTGGCGTTGAGTTGCTGAAAACTTGCTCCGTAACCTATTTTTTGGCTTCCTAGCTCGAAGGCGCCCAGTCCTAGCCTAGAATAAAATCCAGAATCAGGTTTCACGTTTTCATTAGAATCTCCTGTTGAATTATTGTATCTGTAGGATGTAAAGTTAAGACCTGATTCTACAGAAATTTCTTGAGAAAAACCCTTGCCCCAAACAAGGATGATAATGAGTGTTATTGTTAGATGTTTCAAAGTTTTTTTATGATTTTAGTTTGGAAATAAAAGTCAAGAGCGGTTAAGGTTATTATATATTCACTATCCGAAAGAAAAGGGAGTTTTAACACTATTGATTGGTTAGCTGTCGTTAATATTTTTGTTAATACACTTCGCCCCCTTAAGTCTATAATTGTGATTTGAAGGTTGTCGTAATCCAGCGGCAGTTCAAAAGTAAGTTGCGTTGAAAATGGATTCGGGTAAAATTTAACTTCATATACGTTGGGGGAGGATTGCAATATATACTCATTAAGAATGGCTTGTTGATAGCCTTGACTTATCATTGTTGAGCTTAATTGGGAGGCGCCCACAACAGACGATTGGCCGACCGAGTGAGATACGTGATAATTTGATTTAACTTGACTTCCTCCTAAAGCCCCAATTGTTTGGTGGTGCAACTGAGCATAAGACACACTAGAAAGCAGCCATATACAAAAGATAAGAGCTTTTTTTAAAATTCTAATTTTAACACCCAAACAATCTAACATATTGTTATCAGTTTATACCTATTACTATTTTATATCAAAATCGATTTACACTCAAACGATTTTATACGTAGCTTTAATAGGGGTGAAAAAAAGAAAACGTAATCTTCTTACAATATACATAAAAATGGAATATAACTTATGTAATTAGTGAGGTTTTAATTTTAAGAACTTAAAAAAAAGTCTAGCCTCCAAAAACCGGCTTTGTGGTCTTGATGTTTTCTTGTAAATTTGTTTGGTAAAACAACCCATTAATTGAGCCTAAAATGATGAAATCAGGAAATCCTGCGCTTAGCAAAAAGACTTTTAATAATTTAAAATCAACCACTGGCGAAGTAATGACGATTGACGGTACTGTGAACAAAACCGCTATGAGCCTTGCCATTTTATTATTTGCTGCCTATTACACCTACAGCAATGCTATTATGGATTATGTGCTTATTGGTTTTGGCGGGGGACTTGTTGTGGCCGTTATCACTATCTTTAAAAAAGAGTGGTCGCCCATAACGGTTCCAATATATGCCGTTCTTGAAGGGCTAGCCCTTGGTGGCATTTCTAAAATGTATGCAGACCTATTTGAACCAGGTATTGTTCCTCAGGCGATTAGTCTGACTTTAGGCATCTTAATTGCTCTTTTATTTGCCTATAAAACAAAAATAATTAAAGTAACAGAAAATTTAAAACTCGGCATATTTGCTGCAACTGCTGGGATTGGAGTGGTCTATTTAATTAGTTTTTTGATGAGCCTATTTGGCGGGGGAGGCTTGCCTATCATGGACCCTACAAATGCGTCTATGATAAGTATTGGGTTTTCTCTTTTCGTGGTTGTGATCGCCTCCTTAAATTTGGTTATGGATTTCGATTTTATTGAACACGGGGCTAAAAGTGGTGCTCCAAAATATATGGAATGGTATGGCGCTTTTGGACTCTTAGTAACGCTCGTATGGCTCTACCTAGAAATACTCAAGCTACTGGGAAAGCTTAGCTCTAGAAAGTAAATTTAGCTCTTAAACTAAAAAAACTCTTTTTTTTAATAAAAATTTTCTAACTTTGATTTTATGCAATTAAGCCAGTACATAAGTGATTTACTATACCGCTACGAATGTGTAACGATTCCTAATTTTGGAGCGTTTTTATCTCATCCTATTTCGGCAAGAGTTAACGTCGCTACAAGTGATTTTTATCCGCCACAAAAACAGCTTTCATTTAACATACAACTACAGTCCAATGATGGGCTGCTTGCAAGCTACGTCTCTGAAGTAGAAAAAATTAGCTTTGAGATGGCGAATCAAAAAATTCAGAAGCTGGTTACGCAACTCAAATCTCGTTTAGAAAAAGGCGAAACAGTAGAGTTCAAATATATTGGTGAGTTAGCGTCTTCTAAGCAAGGGGTGATAACGTTTGTTCCCTCTGATCACTTAAATTACATGACCGAGGCTTTTGGATTGGCAACATTTGTGTCTCCATTAATCGAAAGAAATACGGGCGCTACAGCGCTTGAGTCAAGCGGTATTATTGCTTTGTCATCCAGACGAAAAAAGTCAAAACAATTCATGAGATACGCCTCAATAGCGGTGATTTTTCTTGGGTTAGGGGGCTCTACAGGGTCTAACTTATACCTTGCACAAATTGAAAAACAAAATAGTTTAGCGCAAGATCGTGCCACTATAACTTTAGAGACCAAAATTCAAGAAGCTACTTTTATTATCGACAATCCGCTTCCTGCTGTAATGGTTAATCTGAAAAAGAGAAGTGGAAGTTTTCATGTTGTTGGGGGTGCTTTTAGAGTGGAAGCCAACAGCGTCAAAAAACTGCAACAATTAAAAGGCCTAGGCTATAACGCAAGGCGAATTGGAGTCAATAAATATGGACTTCATCAAATTGTTTATGATAGTTTTGAAACACGAAAAGAAGCCGAAAAAGCACTATTCAAAATTAAAAAAACACACAATCCTTCTGCATGGATGTTGATTAAAAACATGCTTTAATTCCTTCGAAAGACTTAAATACTTAGTTTGCTGCGAATCTTCGTGTTAACCCTTTACACTTTACAACCTTATGGAGCCTAAACACCCACAAGCCTCGAAAACAATAATGACCGATTTAGTCTTGCCTAGTGAGACCAATGCAATTCACACTCTATTTGGAGGTGAGCTGTTGGCGCGAATGGATCGTGCTGCGAGCATCGCTGCACAACGACATTCAGGTGAAATAGTAGTCACTGCATCTGTTAATCATGTCGCCTTCAAACATGCCGTTCCTTTAGGGAGTATTGTCACGGTTGAGGCTAAGGTATCTCGAGCTTTTAAAAGCTCAATGGAGGTATACATCGATGTTTGGGTCGACAACAAAACCTCTAAAAGATCTGTGAAAGTCAACGAAGCAATTTTTACCTTTGTGGCTGTAGACGACCAGGGAACTCCTGTTGTTATTCCGCAATTAGTGCCCGAATCAGAGGTTGAAATTCAACGTTTTGAAGGGGCACTGAGACGGAAGCAATTAAGTTTGTTATTGGCTGGGAAGATTAAAGCACATGAGGCGACAGAGCTTAAAGCACTTTTTGACTAGTTACTGAATATTTAGGTACAAAATTTACTTTATTTTGGAAACACTTAAAGCCACACCTAAACCAATCAGTGCGCCTCCAATTCCAACGCTATTCTCATTAAAAAAAATCCAAATAACTCCCGCTAAAAGGGAGACAAGCCCAATTGTTTGTTTTATTTTTTTCATGTGGCTTTTATAGTTTGTAAATCCACCTTGAAGGGTCTTGAGTGGCGCTATCTTTAAAGATCCCAAAACTAAGAATAGCTTCGCCAGACGCTTTGTTTGTGATTACCTCACCTATCAGTTGCTTGGTAACGACCTTATCTCCTTTTTTGACATAAAATTTTGACAAGTTTTTATAGACAGTGATGTAGTTTCCATGTCGAATTAATATGGTATTGTTGCCGTTTTTAGGGGTTATAACCCCTTGCACTACACCTTCAAAAACAGCCCGAACTTGCCCTGACTTACTAGTGGCAATACGAACCCCATTACTTTTAATTGTTAAGGAGGGATCAATAGGTGACGGATTATTTCCATAGCGTAGTTTTACCACCCCATTAGCGACAGGCCATGGAAGTTTTCCTTTGTTGGAGGTAAAATTTGCGGCTAATATTTTTTGCTCTGGAGTCAGTGAAAAAACTTTGATTTTAGAAGATTTACCCGCTTTTTTATTAGAAGCTGTAATAGCTGCTTGAATGATTTTTCGGATCTCTTTATCAATCTTTTCGGTCTCGCGCTGCTTTGTTTTTATCTGGGCTGAATACTGCGTCAAATTGGCTTTAATGTCTTTTATAAGGGACTTTTGCTGCTGGCGCTCCTGATCCAGAGTTGTTTTGGCAATTTTGTTTTCTTCGATAAGGACTTGCTTATCCTTTTTTTGCTTTAAGAGTTTAACGTTAAGCGCCTGCATGTTAGCGGTTTCGATCTTTATCCGTTCTGCCTGAAGCTTTTGATAATCTGCATATTGCTTAATATACTGCAGGCGCTTGTAGGCTTGTTGGAAATTACTTGATGACAGTAAAAACATAAGTTTACTTTGATCTGCCCTGCTCTTATAGGACTTAACAATCATCTTAGCGTAATCGTCTTTTAGGTCCTTTAATTTCAGTCTTAATTTGGATATTTTAGTCTGATTACTATTAATTTCACGTGTTAGGAGGTTTGCTTGCTGGTTGGTTATGCTGATTAAATTTTTACGTTTTTGAATCTTAAAATTCAAGTCTTCAACAACAGAAAAAACGGACTTCTGTTCCTTCTTTCCCGCAAATAGTAGCGTACTAATTTGCTGTATTTCACGCTGTAATTCACGGCGACGCTGTTCTAGTTCCTGCTGTTTCTTGCTTTGAGAAAAACCACTTAAATGCAGCATTAATGTCAAAAGAAGAATGGCTAAAGTAAAACGTGAGTTGGTTAATTTCATTTTAATTCAATTGCTTTGTATCCCTTCGGAATCTTAAAAGGAAACCGCAAAGGCTGACCCAAAATTACGGATTTTAAATTCAAATTTAAAGTCGTTTGCTCATTCGAGTTGGTGGCATTAATGGTCATCTTTTGAGGAAGCACCAAGGCGTCGACTTTTTGATAGGATTGATACTTAATATTTAAAAGATTTCGCTTTGTTGGTTGGCTTAATTCTTGAGAGTCAATTTTAAAGTAGGTGGGGTTGATTAAATAAATAAGATCAAATAGCTCGTTAGACTGTTTGGGCGTTAACATATAAGAACTGGGATGTGCGGTTTTGTCAAAACGATTTGACTCAAGTTCAAAAAGCGCTTCGCCTAACAAGAGATTTTGAAGATTTTCAAACTGCAGGTCGGTTCCTAAAAACGAATTGATCAGCGCGTAGTCACCATCAAAATAGGTGTTGTCCAACTTATTATAAAAGCGAACGCGGTCGGGTGTAATTTTAACACGGACCATATTTAAAAAAGCATTGACCCAAATAGTATTGTCATACCCCATTCGAAGCGTTAAGGTGTGTGTTTCAGAACGGTCTCCTTGGGTCATTTCAACTTTAAGACGCCCTTGAAGCGTGGTGAAATTAGACTGAAATTTATTGTGGTTTTTAATGATTTTCTTCACAGACATTCGCGACTCCAATATGCCAGAAGCCTTCAATTGTTTAGTGCTTTTACAGCCTAAAGAAATAGCGGTTAATGCCAGTATATATATTAGTTTTTTCATGGTGTTTTTTCTAATTCAATAGCCTTATTTGTAAACGCTTCTGATTCTTTAATATTACCCTGAAGCCTGTAAGTGGTACTTAGCTCTCTATAAAAGTCACATTGAAGCTCCTTATTGTCGATGACATAATCTAAACCCATCATTAAATAGTCCATCGCCAACTCCAGCTTGTTAAGCTGTCTATTGGCTGTGCCATTAACTAAATACAAAACAGGTTGCGACGGGAAAAAGTCTATTTGTTGATTGGTAAAACTCGAGGCGAGGTCAAATTGTGTAGTCTCTAAATATAAAAGGGCTAAGTTTTTTATAACGCTAAAATTATTAGGGTCGAATTCTAATGCTTTTTGGTAATAAGGAATTGCCTTTTGATAGTCTTTTTTAGTATAATAATAATTTGCTAGCTCCAAGTCAGAACGCGTGGGTGCTTTTTGACTAACCGCATTTGAAACCTCAATTAATGCAGATTGGTACTCTGGAAACTCAGCCACAAACTGCATAAAGTCATTCAATACTTTTACTTTAATACTGGGCTCAACAACAGTACTTGTTGTGACAATTTTCATTGACTCAATCGCTTTGTCAAAGTCTTCAGAGTCTAAATAAAACTTATACAGGGCGACATGAACTAAATGAGATTTTGGATGTTGCAGCAAAAATGCTTGTGCGGTCTCGAAAGCTTCTTGCTTTTTATTCATGTTACTATAGGCAACGATTAAATTTAAAAAATTGCTGGGTGTTTCTGGCGATTCTAACAAACGAGTGTTTAGATGTGCAATTCGCTTGTCTTCATCACCGCTCAAGGTATATACTTCTGCCCTTATTTTGTCTCTTACTGAGCTAATCCCTAAGTTTGCGTCTAGCGTATCTAGAACGTTCAATGCCTCATTATAATTGCCAACATTGATATACAGGTTTGCCAAGTCTTGTCGGTAATCAGAGCTCCTAGACAGTAGAGGTTTTAGCGCTGCAATAGCATCTTCATGACGCGCTTGCTCTACATACAAATGATACAAGCTTTCTTTGTACCAAAAATTAGTGTCGTTTAATGCAATCGCTTTTTTAAAATTAAACGCTGCCTTTTCAAATTTACTCTCCTTAAAGTAATTAGTTCCTAGCTCAAAAAAGATAGCCGATTCACTAGCATCTATTTCTATGCACAACAATAATTCTTCGATTGCTTTAGGGTAATTTTCAAGAGCCTTGTGTTTTAATGCCTCATAGAAATGCTCTTGGAACTTAACATGAGAGCTGTTGTCCGAAGCAGACGGAATCGTGTCTGTTTCGATTTGAGAGTGGGCTCCAAAAAAGAGTATTAGAGCGCAAACAACCACTAAGCTATGTTGAATTTTTTTCATTAGTTTCCAGTACTTCCAAACCCGCCTTCGCCCCTAGAGGTTTCGTTCAACTCTTGGACTTCAACCCATTGGGCACGTTCATGTTTCGCAATCACTAACTGTGCAATTCGTTCGCCATCTTCAATCTTAAAATCTACACTTGATAGATTGACAAGAATTACGCCTATTTCTCCTCGGTAATCCGCGTCTACTGTTCCGGGGCTGTTCAAGACTGTTAAGCCATGTTTAGCCGCCAAACCACTTCTTGGACGAACCTGTGCCTCAAAGCCAACAGGAAGCTCTATAAATAGGCCTGTTTTAACAATTGTACGCTCTAGTGGTTTTAAAATAACGGGAGCAGATATATGAGCACGAAGGTCCATTCCTGCTGATGCTATTGTTTCGTAAGCCGGTAATTTATGTGTTGATTTATTTATAATTTTAATTGTCATTCTATTTTTTTAAAAGTTGTTTAAGCATGGTTTTTTCATTGACCCAAATAATCGTGAGAAGTACGGCAATGAGCCCAAAGCCCAAAAGGTACTGTTCTCTAAATTGATAAAAAGAAAGCGCTGAAAAAAGAATAGCAAGACTGATGTACAATGTTATTTTTTTTAGATTATAAGGGATGGGGTAATATTTTTTGCCAAAATAATAAGATAATAACATCATTGTAAAATAGGCGGCTAAGGTAGCCACTGCAGATGCCATATAATTAAATTTTGCTATAAACACCCCATTGATCACAAGGGTAATCAATGCGCCAAATACAGAGATATAAGCTCCAAACTTAGTCCGATCTGTGACTTTATACCAAACAGATAAATTATGATATATCCCCAGAAACAAATAGGCTAACAATAAAATAGGAACCACGGCCATCGCTTCCCAATAGGCTTTATTTGGGATAAGAAGTACCTTTAAAAAATCTATAAACACAACCACTGTGAGTAATATGACCGCGCCAAAAACAACAAACAGTTCCAGTACTTGAGCGTAATTTTTTTCAGCCCCTTTGGTTTTGGAGTGGCTAAAAAAGAACGGTTCAATTCCCAAGCGATAGGCCGTCGCAAAAAGCATCATAAACAAGGCGAGTTTATAGCAAGCCGAATACATACCAATAGAAGTTTTAGCAATTTCTTCAGGTAACAAACGCTCCAACAAAACGCGATCAAAGGTTTCGTTCACAGAAAAAGCAACGCCTGCAACCAACACTGGCAATGCATACCGCAGCATTTTTTTCCATAAAAAAGAGTCTATCTTATAGTTGATTGTGAAATAAAAACGAAGAAGAAACAGCAGGGTGATGCCGCTCGCAGCCAGGTTGGCAATAAAAATATAACTGACTTCAAAATTAGCAACATAAATGGCATCCCATAACTTAGCACCGGATGCTAACGATTTTAGGTATACCAGCAAAAAGACATTCAGTCCAAGGTTGACAATTACATTGGTTAATTTGACCAACGTATATCTGACCGGTTTGCCCTGGACACGTAAATAGGCAAAGGGTATAATAACCAAAGCATCTAAAAACAAGGTCCAGATAACTAAAACAATGTAGTTGACATGAATATGTGTGAGTGCTGCGATTTGGTGTTGAAACACCAACCCAAGCACTAAAAAAACAAATGACGTTAGCAGAAGAGAGATGGAAGCAGTACTTAAAACGGACTCTTTATTCGGCTCTTTATTAAAAAACCTGAAAAAAGCAGTTTCCATTCCATACGCAAGCACCACGTTAAACAGCACAAAGTAGGCAAAGATTAAAGAGACCTCTCCATAATCGGACACGTTTTGAAGAACGGACTCATCAGTGTGTAAGCGCACCAAAAGAAAACTCAGCATCCGTGGGACCACAGTGGCTAGCCCATAAATGAAAGTTTGTTTATATAAAGTTTTTAAGACGCCCAAATCCGTGTATTTAATCCTATAAAAATACACATTTTAACCAACAAACTATAATCGTTGTTTAACGGTTTTTTGGCGGTGCGGAAGGATAGGCAATCAACTCCCCTTTTTTGAGGTTTGAAATTTTATAATACAGACGTTTGTCTTTAAGCCTATAGCTTATCACACACTCAGTGTTAGCTAGCACAAAGGGCGATACATCGGCCTTATATACAAGCCTGTTTTGATATTCATCCTCTGGATTTGAACTCACTATAAAGTCCCTTGACTGGTTATCGGTCGTCTTGAATCGCCCAACAATCAAACTGCCTTTTTTTTCAACTATGGCTTTTTCACCTCTAAAGTGGATGCTGTCTACCACTATATTTCGAATGTCTGAAACCGGCAAAAACACATTGATTCCTGAACCTCCTCCTTGAACTCCTGCAACCCAAGAGTTGTAGTAAGGGGCTGTAATTACAAAAGGGGCTGCCTCTACAAAGGTGTTTGTTTTAACAGTTGAGCAGTTGATGAAACTCATTGAAATAAGAAAATAAAATAACAAGCGGCTTGTATTACTCATCGGAACTGTATAATTAGTATTTGATTAAAAGTAAGTGAGCAAAGAGTATGCCACAAAAAAAGCCTTGCAGATGCAAAGCTTTTTGATATAATTAAATGATCTACCCTAGCCATTCAAAGCTTCTGCCCCACCAACAATTTCTAAAATCTCATTGGTAATAGAGGCTTGACGTGCTTTGTTATAGGTCAATTTAAGCTGATCTCTGAGCTCCGTGGCGTTGTCGGTTGCTTTGTGCATCGCCGTCATTCGAGCGCCGTGTTCGCTTGCAAAACTATCGCGAATAGACTTGTATAATTGTGTCTTTAGCGACTTTGGAATCAATGTTTCTACAATCTCTTCTTTGGAAGGCTCAAATATATAATCTTGATTTGAGTTAGAAGCGCTAGCTAAGGGCACAATTGGCAAAAACTGCTCCGTCATGATTTCTTGCGTCGCTGCATTTTTGAATTTGTTATAAACAACTTCAATCTTATCAAATGCCTTCGATTCAAATTGCTCCATAAGCATCTCTGCAATCGCAGCTACGTTAGCAAATGTTAGATTGTCAAATACAGGGCTTTGATTAGAAATAACTTCAAAGTTTTTAGACAGTGCGTCATTGGCTTTTTTGCCAATCGCCACAATCGACACCTTGGCGTCATAGCTTTCGGCAACGGCTGTGGCCTGCTTTATGATGTTGGAATTAAAGGCACCACACAACCCTCTATTGGAAGTAATGGCCACAATAAGTACGTTTTTTACATCGCGTTGTTCTGAGAATTTACTCCCAGAATCAGCGTCTAAAGTGGCACTCAAGTTTTGTAAAAGTTCTGTTAGTTTGTCCGAGTAAGGGCGCATTGCTGTGA
>Ga0209632_10003551_pt1 | contig 14228 bp, 7 predicted proteins | sample COG_10_FD_184754 | JGI IMG/M metagenome (GOLD analysis project Ga0209632, IMG submission 184754) | Pelagic Microbial community sample from North Sea - COGITO 998_met_10 (SPAdes) (version 2) | ecosystem: Environmental > Aquatic > Marine > Neritic zone/Coastal water | place: Helgoland, sampling... | reverse complement strand
GGAGCATCTATTGCGGAGACTCTTTTAATGGGTGCGTCCAAATAATCGAATGCTTGATCTTGTATAAGAAAAGCAATCTGTGCATCGACCCCACAAAACGGTTTGTTTTCTTCCACCAGTAACACTCGGTTTGTTTTCTTGACCGTTTTAATTATTGCATCAACATCCAAGGGTCGGATTGACCTTAAATCCAGAACTTCCACGGAAATATTATGCTTCTCTTCGAGTGTTTGGGCAACTTCCAAGGAGGTATGAACTGCTTTTCCGTGAGCAATTATGGACATATCATTACCCTCTTTGAGGATATTTGCTTTCCCGAGAGGAATAATAAAATCGGGGTCATCCGGAACTTCGTCCTTCATGTTGTACAAAATGGTATTTTCCATAACACAAACAGGGTCATTGTCCCGAATGGCAGCTTTAAGCATTCCTTTCGCATCGGCTGGAGTCGCTGGGCAAATTACCTTAAGGCCTGGTGTATTTGCAGCAAAATTTTCGGGGGTATGTGAGTGTGTCGCTCCAACATTAGTTCCACCATTTGCGGGGCCCCTAAAAACGATTGGAACATTAATAAGTCCTCCCGACATATATCTCACACTTGCTGCGTTATTAAATATTTGATCAAATGCAACATAGCAAAAGCTCCAGAACATAAATTCTACAACGGGTCTCATACCCATCATTGCAGCCCCCACAGCGAGTCCAGAGAATGCAGCTTCACTAATAGGGGTATCGATCACTCGGTCGGCACCAAATTTTTCTAGCATACCTTCCGAAACTTTATATGAGCCCTTAAACTGAGCGACTTCTTCTCCCAGAAGCACCACATTGTTATCTCTTTCGATTTCTTCTGAGAGAGCTTGATTGAGTGCTTCTCTGTAAGTTATTATTGCCATAAATTTATATTTTTTGAATTAAGCTGGAGTTTCGAAAAACATGGTGCCCTGAGATGTTTTTTTATCAGGATTATCGGTTTCCCAGTAAATATCATCCATCAATTCACTTGGATCTGGGTAAGGACTTGCATCCGCAAATTCAGCAGATGCATCCGCATCGCCCTTCGCTCTGTTATCGATTGTTTTAATTTGGTCTTCCGTAATGTTACCTTCTTTGATTAATTTCTCACGAAACAAATTTAAAGGATCTTTATTTGTTTTGTATTCCTCAATTTCTTCTTTGCTTCGATAGGTTTGGTCGGGATCTGCGACCGAATGCCCGCGGTATCTGTAGGTTACAATTTCAAGTACCGAGGGCCTGCAGTTTTCATGTGCACTAGCCAAAGCATCCGAAATGGTCTGCCTTACCTCGTAAATATCATGCCCATTGGAAACGGACCAATCTATGTCAAAAGCGTCTCCCCGTCGTGCAAGTGGGTCCCCCGCGGAATGTCGAGATTCTGCCGTGCCCATGGAATAGCCATTATTTTCAATGATATAAACGACGGGAAGATTCCAGAGAGAAGCCAAGTTAAGAGATTCATAAAAAGGGCCCTGGTTCGTCGCGCCATCCCCCATAAAGCAAAGGCATGATCCCTTTTTATTGTTATACTTAAGGGCAAAAGCAATTCCCAACCCAAGGGGCGTCTGTCCCCCTACTATACCATGTCCCCCCCAATAGTTTTTATCGGGTGCGAAGAAATGCATCGAACCGCCCTTTCCTTTGGAGCAACCGGTTTTTTTTCCGTAAAGTTCAGCCATGCATTCATCAAAATCCATCCCAACTGCCAATGCATGACCATGGTCTCTGTAAGCAGTGATTACATGATCGTCTTCACCAAGCATAGAAACTGAACCCACTGCCACGGCTTCCTGCCCAATATAGAGGTGTAAAAACCCTCCAATATGACCCTGTTGGTAGGAGCGAAGGGATCGTTCTTCAAACCTTCTGATCCGAAGCATTTTTTCATACAAATCAACCTTATCCTCAGCCGAAAGCGATTGATTCGCAGAGGAGGTAGAAAAATCTTCGGCACTCTCTTGGTTCGGTAGGGCTTTTTCTTTTTCTTCTAGTTTTGGATCCCCCTTTTTTTTGTCAGAATCTGTTGCAGATGGTTCTAAAATAGTATCGTGGTGTAAGCCTTCCATAAATTTAAAAAATCGGGTAAAAGTTAATAGAATTCGAAATTATCTATTTATTCGGGACTCGCTTCAATCTTAATCTTAGGTAAAAGGGGATTAGAGCAGTCAGCAGATACTCCCCAAAAACCAGATTTTTGTTTATCGTAGAAAGGCCAGACAAGTTCATGATCAGATGCTGGAATTCCTAAATGATTAATTTCATCTCTAGTAAAAAAATCAAAATATCCTTCCTCAAATTCTTGGGGAAGGTTTACAATAGTCTTTTTACATTCGAATAGAAACATTAACCAATGGCACGAATTTTCGTATCCCTTTTCGGACACATAGCCAAAGAGAGATAAATCGTCATTATTCAGGGTCATACCAGTTTCTTCTTTTGCCTCCCGAACTGCACACTCGTAAGGAGATTCACCTATGTTCATATTCAATTTTCCCCCAGGAGGACTCCACAAACCTTGGTTCGGAGATTTTTTCCTCTTGAGTAAAAGAATTTTTTCTGCGTGATTGCGAATAAAAAGTAAGCAAGATATCTTAAATTCCATTAGTTTATGCTTGTTATATGTACACAAGATTTGGAAAGATGGCAATCTACCATAATACAAAACCACAAAAGCTCAGTCCCATGAAATTCTTACCCACTCCATTATTTTTTCTTGTATCCGTACTTTTTATTGGAAACTTGAAGGCAAATCCGGATCAATTTGTTAAACTGGGAGGGAAGATAACCATTACGAAAGAATCAGATCAGTGGGTCAAAGCCTCCGTTCCCTTTGTATTTGTTACCCATCCATTGCTGGAAAAATTTAAATCTAGAAAACCGTCGAGCAAGGAGGACCTAATCAATATTGATTTTATCAATAACATAAAAGTTCGACTTTCGTTATGTTTCCTTAATGAATATCAAAAGAAAAATCTGCGCACCCTGAAATTGCCCGATATAGAATTTTATCAATACTACAGTGCGGAAGTGGAATATATGACTGTTAAATTTGATAGAAATACAAAATATGCCCACTTTTTATTTCCTGCCGCGATTGCCGAAAGGGATGGCTTTTTATCAACCTATATTAATGCAGTCGGGTATGTGGTAGAAATAATATACGATGGAATACCACTAGAAATTTCGGACTCCATTTCTTTTGATAAATACAGGGAGGAAACAATACTTCAAAAGTTTAAACAACAGGCCCAATCAAATGCGTCTAAAAATGAAGGAATTTTATTACCCGCACACATTGTCAGTTCTAATTACTTGGAAGGAGTGGGACCGGTGAAGAGAATTAAGGGATCGGGATATTAATTTTATTTCCTGCCATTTCTTTTTATGAGCGAGAAGAGAGAAGTAATTATAAATTGCGGTATTTCTCATGTGTCCGCGAGTGTGTTTTCTTCAGAAGGAGGTAAATTAAAACTCAAGCAGGTTGCTCTTCAAACTCTACACTATGACTACAGTAATGACCAAATCTGGCTAGATTCATTGATTGCCGGATTGGAATTACTCTGTAAAAACGAAAAACTTAAAGGGGATGCACGTTTTATATTTCCCGGAAGCCTGCTTCTTAACAAAACAATACGTGTTCCCCATGTAAACGAAGAGAAACAGAAAAAAATAGTAGCGTTTGAACTGTCCCAAAAAATGCCATTCCCATTGGCCGAATTAATATGGGACTATCAGGTAATTGATGATGATGGGGTAGAGCAGGAAATTCTTGCCTTTGCGGTGAAGCCAGAAATTGCGGAAACATTTTGTGAAAAAGTGGTTGAGATTGGATTAAACCCTCTGCAAATTACACCTGCACCGATTTTAGACTACAATGCATTAATTTCATCGGGCGTGGGATTAGAGCAACAAGAGACACTTGTTGTTAACATTGGTGCAAAATCTACGAATTTACTTTTTATTAATCCCACTGGCTTTCTTATCCGAAGTATAGCAATAGGGGGAAACGCTCTCACACAAAATATATCGGACAGTTTAGGGATATTATTTGAGAAAGCAGAGGAAATCAAAAAAAGTTATTTTTCAGGACAGGTTGCTTTTTCACCGGAAGACCCAAGCGTCCAAGTACTAGAAAATTGCTCGCAGCAGTTTTTAAATCGAGCAAGTCAAGAAATTACCCGATCAATTGTAACCTACAAAAGGCTTAAAAAAGGAAAGTCTCCAAATCGGATGTTTCTTGCCGGGAGAGGTGCACTGCTCAACAACTTACCCGAATACCTTAGCCAAAGCCAAAGCCTAGATATTGATTATTTTGACCCCCTGAAGAGCTTACTGTTAGAGGATGGAATAAGCCAAGAAATGCGCGCCCTTCTTCCTTACATGATTGGCGAACCAGTTGGGCTTGCGACTGCAATTTTGAATAGTAATGAAGGGAATACCTTAAAGCGTCCTCTTAATTTACTCCCTGCAAATAAGCTGACGCACTTATCCTTTAAAAAGAAAATACCACTGCTATTAACCGCCGCATTTATTTTCTCACTACTGCCAATACCGAGCATTTTGAATAAATCATCTCTGGAGGATGAGCTAGAAAAAGAACTCAGTTCATTACAGCAGGGCACAAGAGACCTAAAATCAAATATTGCCGACCAGGAATTACTTCAGGAAAAGTTCTTGTTTACTGATAAACTTAATCAATTGGTTTTCGAACGAAATCAAATATTTAGAGAAAAAAGTTTTTCCTGTTGGGTGATACAAGATTTCCTTAACCAGTTGCAGGGATCATTGGACCATGCTGATGTATCGGACGCTTGGTTTGATGAATTAAGGTTTCAAGAAGTCTCCGCAAGAAGCCGAGAAAATATTATAGGTACTCAATTCTTGAAAGGAAAAAAGAGATACAAAATAATAATTTCTGGCAGATATTTAGTTCGGATCGATGAAACCTTTAAGGACTCCGACGCGAACGAGAAGAGAAATCACTTGATTGAATTAAATAGCGTAAAACAAGAAGCATTGACTCAATATTTGGAAGCACTTCCCTTTATTGAAAAGGTTGCCAAAAAAACTTTTTCAATCGAAGGAAAAGGAGATTTATTTAAACGGTATTTTACTCATTTTAAATATGAATTTATTCCGAAATCTTAAGCTGTAATCCATGAATTTTTTAAAACACAATAAGTTTTTCTTTTCCTTGCTGTTTTTGTTTTTGGTTTTGTTTACTTCACTACAATTTATATCCTGTAATTCAGGAGAAAATCTTGAAGAAATTATTTCTTCTATAAAAGGTGAAGAACAAAAGGCGGCTAGTCTAAACGAAGAACTTTTGCTATACGAAGGACTTTCTGAAGATGCAAGCTTAGCGACAGATGATTTGTTAACTTTATCGACTCTAGAAAAAGATCAGCATCGTTTTTGGAATAACATTCTAAACCCAAGTGATAATATTTTTACCAACTGGAAAAATAAAAGTCCGGAGTCAATCAACGCAGATTTGACAAGGCTTTATTCCCGATTACGCAGTATGTGTAAAAAAAATAATATTGATTGTAATCAAAATGAATCAACTGGAAGCAATCCGTTTGGTGTGGCCAACCAGGCCGAAGAAAAGAAATACGGATTTGGGCTGTCTTCCTATGACGGATTTTGGCCAAGTTTTTCAAAAAACGAGGCAAAATTACTCGGCATTCAAAGTAAGATTATTTCCACCTTAATCGAATATTTAACTGAATCCTCCAATGGGGAGCATAGAATTAATCTCCTCACGGTATCTCGTGAGCCAGTGGGTGAAGAAGACAGCCAGCATATTGCTGACGATCAATTAACGAGCCCGAATTTTACCGATAAATTGGTTCGCTTTACTGGTGGAATAAAATCTTTTGCATTTGTGATAGAGTTTAAAGGTCACACATCCCATGCACGAAGTTTTATTAATCAGTTAAGGCCTCCCTTTCTTGTAAAAGACTTAATTGTTAGTCGATCGGTTGAATTAGGTAACTCCTTCACTCCTCAATCTGCGCCAAGTCCGTTTCCTTCAGAAACGGGCAATTCCGCCACACCGCTCCCGATTGTTCAGAATGTAGAATCAACATTTACATTTTTAATTGAGTATGTTTATGAAATTGAGCGGGACTTTGAATCTTTCTTGGTTAGGTCTTTAAAGACAGTACAACTGAATGAAGAACCACTACAGAAGTTCTTAGAATTATCAGGAAATTCAAAAATAGGTTCGAGATTAGATAAAATCTTTTTAAATCGTGAAATTCGTTAATTCACATTACGACAAAATCGCCATTGTACTGGTACTACTGACTCTTGGAATTGTCGGTGTTATCTCCTTTTTGGAGCCCAGTGATTCAGAAAAGAAAAATAAACCTTCAGTCGCTCATTCCTTTTCTATCGACTCGGTTGGCGGAGAAGATGTATTAGTCCTGTTAAAAGAGACTCAATTGGTACCCGGAGACAGTATTGAAATTCATAATATCGGGTCGGGTGAAATCGAAAAATTCAGTGTAAAAAAAGTAATATTTTCGAAAAAAAGCCGGGTTACCATTCAGATGAAATCTCAAGAAATTTACAAAGGAAGATTATTAAACCCGAGTAGTACGATTTTAACAGCTGGGTGGGACAAATCGAGAAACCCGATCGCTTTAGATACCGAAAAAGGGGTAAAAAATATTAGTTTTAAAGATATTAAGTTTATTCGTGGTGAACAAAAGCTGGTTTTGGATAAAGAGATCGATACAATAGATGAAAGAGATTCAAAAATTTCTGTCTATCAAACCAAGTCCCAATTCTTAAACGATTCAAACCGGACAGAAAAGAGTCGCTGGACAAGTAGTGCGACTGAAGGAAACTCTTCCATTTACGATCTGTTTACCCCGCCCATTATTTATTTGGTAAACGGTGAATTAACTACAACACTACCAGAAGCTCCCACTGAAGAAGCAAAAGAAGAAGAGTTTGGCTTGACCGTTGTTTCCTTTGAAAAAAATCATTATCGATTAAAATTAGCGAGCTGGATAGGAAAGACTCCTTATTTCGAGGACTTTCAAACTAAAGTCTCCGCAAACTCAGATAAATATGTCAAAAATCGTTTGGAATTGAATATTCCTTACAAAGAAAATGAAAATTACCGCCCGGGTATGCCATCCTTAATTAAGACAAGTCCGGACGATGAAGAAAAACTGGTACAGGTAGAATTTTTTACCGTTCAACAGGTAAAAGACCCTAAAACGGGTGGTGCTAAAATGGTGGGTCGTGCTTTGGTTCGTGATTTTAAAAAAGGAGGGAAACCATTTGAGATTAATAGCTTGATGGAGAAAGTGGACACAGGTGATTATAAAATCAATTTAAAGTTCGATATTGCGGGTGAAGTACCGAGCTCGATCGAGTTAGACGCCAATGAAATTGAAAAAGTATTTAATTTTGGGAACAGGAGTTATAAATTGCTTCGCATCGATAAAGAAAATAAAAATATCGAGATTGAAAAAAGGATTTCAGGGACAGATAAAATTACTGTCAAAACCCTTAATTTCTAAAATTTAATTTCGTTTACAATTACCATTTTTATTTATTGACCCAACTCCATCAATGTATGGAATGGTGTGTTAAGAATTTTTATTCTATTGCCCCTAATTTTCATGCATTTAAACTTATACTTTCGTTTAATCACAATGACATGTGTATGCCTGTCTTTCCCTTCCTTGCATGCCCAAATAAGTGATAAAAATTCGCAGCTCAATAATTTACCACAACAATCCACTTCTCCCGAAATAGAAACCAATGTGGTTTCGGAACCAATATTTAACATTGGAACGGAAACGAATTTAGTTCGAGTACTTCAAAATATCCGTGAGTTAGCTGGCGCGGGAAAAGTGGAAGAGGCTCAGAAAATGGCTCGAGTTGTGTTAGAGAAAATAACTGAAAACGAAGAAAATAGTTTTTATCTCAATCAAATCCGAAAGGCAGAAACGAAACTATATTACCAATTGGCACAGGAAGCGATGGCGGACAAAAAATATTCATTAGCCAGTCAATTCCTTTCTCGCTATCGAGAAAATATTGATGTCGAATTACAGGGTAGAAAAAGACAGAGAGAATTGGTTCTTAAGAAAGAGGGTTCAACCGATGCAACACTAGTAGGCAAATTAGTCGAAGAATTAGAAAAGGCCAAAAAAGATTTATCCGAGATTCGTGCGAAGGCGGGCCTTCCCGAAGATGACGCAAAGCCAGACTTTGAAAGGCTAATGGAGTCCGAGAAGGCAAAAATGGGCACATCGATGCGTCGAGCCGAGAGATTGTTAGAAAAAGCCCGCAAAGACGGTGCTGATGGCCAATATGACTTAGCCCTAGATCAGCTTGATGAAGCCCTGGGGATATTGCCATCGAATGTTTCAAGCATTGCACTAATTAGTGATATTTATAAAACGAAACAACAAATCACATGGTACCGCATGGGGGAGGCGATGCTCAAGGGTAAGGTAGGACGGGTGCAGGAGCTTGTGGTTGACTATCAAGATGTGGAGGAGTCTCGCAGAAAGGCAGAGTCTGAAACTTTGGGAATAGAGCAACAAACAGACTTCGAGGCCGAAATGGATAAAGCCAAAGAAAAAATAGAGGAACAGGCAGTACTGGCTGAAGAACTTTTGGCAAAAGCAAAGGGCATGATTCGAAAGAAAGAATACGAAGAGGCGGACAAATCCCTTCTTAAGATAAAGCTTTTCCTCGAGCCCAATACGCGTACTTGGCCATTAATATTGGATGCAGCGTTGTTAAAAAATCGTATCAATTTAGACAAAGCGGAAGATGCACGATCCAACAAAGACTGGGACTTAGCGAATCAGTATTTAGACGCATTTCGAACCGGTTTTTACCAGGATCGCGATATACAGGGAGATCCAATGTCATTTGGTAGACCCGGTCTAAAACAGACGGAAGGGGAGAAGGCACTTGATAACGAATTGGAAAAAGCAAAACGCATGGAAGATCGAATTGCGGCAGACAAGGCAAACCCCTATCGTAGAGATATTACTGAGTTTACGGCGGACTGGAAGGATACTAGGGAGGCGCTAAATGAATTATTGATGCGTGCGAAAGTACAATTTATTAATGGTGATCTTACTGGAGCGACCGAAACATATCGAACCATTGAAACTCAATTTTCTGATAATTATGAAGCGAAGGAAATGCTTAAACGCATTGCCAGAATGCGAGCCGAGGAAAGTTATCTTGGATATTTAAAGACTCGTGCAGAAATGCTTGAAGAAATTGAACGTGAATGGGAAAGGCCGAAGGTATTTGACCGACAAATTGAAGAAGTCGAGAAAGTAAAAGAGGGTCCGAGCAATTTAGAGAACAAATTAAAAATTATTCAAGTTCCCGGTGTGCAATTTTTTGAATCCCCTCTACCAGAAGTGATGCAGGAACTTCAAAGACAAGCAAAAACCTTTGATCTTACCGAGCCGGATCCAGCCAAAAAAGGAGTAAATATCATTCCACTAGCCAATGGGGATGAGCCATTTCCTAATGTTACTATCACCCTCAATCCTATGGCGCTTGGCAAAATGATTCAATTTATAGCAGAAATGGTAAGTTGGACCTATGACATACGAAATGATGCGATTGTGGTATCGAAATCGGGCGGTACTTTTACCGGTCGCTCTCTCGAAACGGAATTTTATGAAGTTACGCAGGGAACGATTCAGCGAATGACCGGAGGTGCCGGTGCCGGAATGGGGGGAGGAGGAGCGGATCCTTTCGCACCTGCACCCGGAGGCGGCGGAGGAGGAGCGGATGACACAGGAGCCAAAATAAAAGCTTTTTTAGAAGGAGCGGGTATTCCATTTGATGATACAAAAGGGCAAAAGTTTGTCTTTGATGGCTTTCAAATGATCGTTACTCATGAACGTCGCTTATTGGACCTCATTGAACGAATTTTGGAAAGACTGGATGCTGATTCGAGCCGTCAGGTAGAGATCGAAACAAAATTTTTGGAAGTTCAGGAAGGTGCACTGGATGAAATTAGTTTCGATTGGCAATACAGTTGGGATGACCCCAGCTTTGTCCTAGACCCCACTACGTTAAACCCAGTGGTTGACTCAAATGGACAACCGGTGATTAGTTTTGGGAAAAGTTTTACTGGAAATACTCGTACATTGGCAACAGCTCACTCTGCCAGCGGAACTTCTCGAGATACCATAATTAGTATTCCTGACAATCGCGATGCGAGTTTAAATATCCCCAACCCAACCCCTAATTTGCCGGGTAAAATTGGGATAGGTCAGGGAGTATCACCACTCATGCAAGCAAGTAGTCAAAGCTTAACCATGGGGGGAAGCGGGGGCAGTATGATTTTGGGAGGAAGCCAGGCAAAACTACTGATAAGTGCCCTGCAGCGTAAACAGGGAACTGACTTACTCAGTGCACCAAGAATTACGGTAATGGACGGACAGCCTGCACAAATCACCATTGCTCAGGAATTTATTTACCCAACAGGTTACGAACCCGCTCCGTTGCCGGGCGGAGGAGGAGGGGGAGGAGGAGGGCAGCAAGGAGGTGCTGGTGCTTTGGCTCAGGCAATTCAAATACAGAGTGCAGTTCCTCAATTTGATACCGTTGCACCCGATGATGAGCAGCCCGGTTTCAGGGAAGTGGGAGTCGTCATGGATGTTACCCCGAGGATTGAGAAATATAATTCCATTGCCCTTGAGTTAAGCCCGAAGGTCACCGAATTCGACGGTTTTATTGAGTACGGTGGTTCGTCCGCAATGATCGGAACTTCTGCAGCCGGTACTCCCCCAATGATCATACAACCCTCCGGTATATTAATGCCAATTTTCTCGGTCCGTAAGGTGAATACATCTGTAACCATCTTTGATGGTGCCACTGTAATTATCGGTGGACTTACTCGCGAAGAAGTTAAGACGGTGAACGATAAAATTCCCGTTCTTGGAAATATTCCTTTGATCGGAAGACTATTTCAGTCTTCTGCGGAGAGTTATTCCAAAAGAAATTTATTAATTTTCGTAAGTGCCAGTATCGTATCCCGTGGTGGTTCGCCGGTTCGTGAAGTGATTCAAAATATCAGCCCGCAATCTATTTTTAAAGATCCCGTTATTATGACTCCTACGGGAACAATTCGCAGAACTCCAAAAGGGGGAGCTCAAATTGCAGCTCCTAAGTAATTATAATTCTTTTCAAGGAATGTCAGTAATCGCCCAGCATTTGGTTTTAATGATCTGTCTAGCCCTTCCAGTAATTTGAATTTGGTAAAGAAAGAATAAGAGAAACCATAAGAATATACGCAACTATTACATATAATCTATTAAATGGAAAAGATTACCCTATTATATGACATCCACTACATCTGTATCTGGCCTTAATCGGTAAGCTTGATAATAATTTGTTTATAATGTAACTTACAATATGCCTAAGCCCGCCCCAAGCAGTTATTCCAAAAGCCCAAAACATAGGCTTGGGGCTCGTTTGTTCAAATTTTTTCTCCCTTGGGCTTGTTTAGGGTTTCTAGTGTTCGCCCTTTTTGAAAAAAGTGAGAGTCTTCTAAGTGGTAATTCCAATGAAAACAAAGAGGTTGTTTCTCAAAAATCAGTCGAAAGAAAAGAACACAATACGCTAGAAAAAAAAGTCAGTAAACCAGAACTAAACCTACCGATTGTATCCAAAGATGCGGAATGGTGTGAGACTGAAAAGTACCAAGATTTATCCAAGCATACTGCCATTGTTGCATTTGATAACTGGCTCCAAACATTTGAAGCATTTCAATGCTTTGAAAAAACGAACTGTGAACATGATCCAAGAATAAAATGGGAATTGATCAAAAGAGGAGAAAAATTTGCGAAGGACAGGGCGCCAGTATTCAGAACTATTATTAAAAACGATCCCCGAAAAGCACTCGAGCTTGCGGTGGATGAAAATTGGCTTGCCGTCCTGCCTGAACCGATTAGCCAACACTTGGAAAGTTGGGTTTCTTCTTACACCGATATAAAAGCGCTTCATATTTGCAAAGATCCCAAGCGCCCAATGGGAATGATTAAGAGATTTGCCAATCTATCGGACGGGGAAGCCGTTGAAGTTTACACCTATGGAAACCGAAAGTTTCTTAAGACCACTCAAGGAGTCGCTATATGGGGAGTGAAGATGGGGGATGATGTTGCCATTTCTGAAAATGCCCTCCAGATAAATCCTTCCGCAAATCCTCAAACACCAAACGCCTTTGAAGTAAAAATTGCCGGTATGCAATTGGAAGTACCGACTGAAAAGGGTTTAGAAATTTTAAAAAAGCGAATAGTGAGTGCCGAACGAAGAGGGTACATAACTGGTCGAGTACGCTATCCACTTGTTGCTTCCAGTGGTGGGTCACTTAATTTAATTGATTTACGGTACACGGTAATTACAAACCGGTTAACTTGGCAAGAAGCACAACAGGTTGCTTTCGAACAAAACGCCAGCTTGGTCAATATAAATTCTGATTATGAAAATTCTATCGTAACCAATTTACTTTCTGATGCTGCCGCGATTGGACTTTTCCCGGTGAATGAAAGCAACGCAACAGTTCAGTATGCCTGGACTGGTGCAAGCGATGCGGAGTTCACTTCTGGTACAAGGCTCACAACGGTTACCAACCAGATATTTTTTATTCCTAATATACTAGCCTCTGAGGGCAGTTGGATGTGGCAGGACGGAGCAACGGCAAGTTTTCCAGCACCTTTTTTAAATTGGAAGACGGGAACATTCACAGACCCGGTAGCAAACGAATATCAGGATTATGGTGCTATCGATTTTAGCGATCAAAATGGCTTTTGGGTCGATTTGAACGGGAGTTTCAGGTTGCCCTATGTTTTGGAATTTGCGCAGCAAGATGAAGTCCTGGCCCCTCCTTTAATTAATGGAAGACGAAAAGTTTTAGTGATTCCGAGTCGCTTTCGTGATGAAGGGAATGACTTCCTTGGTTCTTCCAGTAATCCAACAGACCAGTTTGGAAACCCCCTTGATCCAAACTACAGTAACAACGCATTTGAGCCTTTTACCCGTGCAGATTTAATCGATGCGATGGAAGGAGTAAGGGATTTTTATTTAAGAAATTCGGATGGTACTTTTATTTTGGATTATGTTCTTACTCCAACAGTAACCTTGGATATCCCCAAGTATGAAAGAGTTGCAGGGTCTGGAGAACCCAATATTTTTGACTCAACTGGGCAATTTTTTCAACAATCTGAGATTCAATGGCCTCCATCCCCTGAATTGGCTTATTTTGGAGAGGATGCTAAAATCCGAGCTGCTTTACTTTCTCCTAAATATAATTATGAAGGGGCAGCCTTCGAGGGAATTTTAAATATTTTAATTCAAGATTCAAACGAATCAAATAACACTGTACCGTTACCACTTTTTACCAAACCTCCGGTGGTAAAAATTGTTGGGGGTAATGAGATTGGAGGCCCCGGGGGAATCTTAGATCCTGATTTTGAGGAAGCACAGGCAGTTGCTCTTTTGAATGAAGATGGAAACATAACGGAGATAAGAATTACCAATCCAGGTGCTTTTTATCACAGTAAGCCAAAAATTAAACTAAACGGGGAGGATTTTACGGATAATTTCAATGTAATTAAGGGTCGAACAGTTGTTTCCTGGGTGTCGATCACATCCTATTCTTTTGGGGCAGCGGGAGTTGGTTATGTCGGAGCTCCAGGCTCCCACGTAAAAGGACCCTCAGCAGGTGTGATTGTACATGAATTAGGTCATAATTTTGGATTATGGCATGCCAACCGAAATGAAGGGGAGGGCCTTCGTCCCAATAGTGATGATGGTGTTTCGGTTGATTATGGAAATCCATACTCGGTAATGGGTACAGGTGGAATTAGTGCAGACTTTACTATTTCCAGTAAAGTGTATCTGAATGAATCAGGAAGTTTTGGTTTAAAAAGTGGTACCGAATCTAACGCCTCGGTCGATGTAGTTGATTTAAACGACAGTATTGTGGTTGCCAATAGTGGTTTGGATGAGCCAGATGCTACTAATCCTAATACATTTCGAGTATACAGGCACGATTATGGTTCTGCTCCTTACCCCTTGGTCGCTCGCACTTTTGAATTAGATATTCCGTCCGGTAGCAAACCCGCAACTCTAGATTCGCTCTTAGCTCTCCAAAACTTAAAACTTTTCGTCGGCGGTCCCGGAGAGGGTGCTGAAGG
>Ga0209632_10003549_pt1 | contig 14230 bp, 8 predicted proteins | sample COG_10_FD_184754 | JGI IMG/M metagenome (GOLD analysis project Ga0209632, IMG submission 184754) | Pelagic Microbial community sample from North Sea - COGITO 998_met_10 (SPAdes) (version 2) | ecosystem: Environmental > Aquatic > Marine > Neritic zone/Coastal water | place: Helgoland, sampling... | reverse complement strand
GTCGCCACCTTGCCAATACGTAAGATGGACAAGCTCAGCGTCTCGAGATTTGCGCTTCAAACTGGCAATCATCTGATCGTGGCAGGCCCGAATCCGCTCGTGTCCAATCGTCGGATTGTGCTGGTTGATCGGCAGGTCGATCAGCTCTCGCCAGTGTGTGTCTGAGCTGCAAAAGATTGCGCTCAGGCGACGTTTGCCTTTGCGCTTAGGGATTCGTGCCGCCTTTGGTTCAGCCGCCTCCTGGGCGATCTCAAGCGCTTCCACGGCAGAGCGAAGTGTCGCTAGTTCTTCGTCTTGCTGTTTGAGGAAAGCTCGCAGCCGCCGGATCTCGAGGCGCTCTCGCTGATTCAGATGACTGCGGATTCCGCTAATGCCGTTGCCGGCAAGCACCGCCTCGGCTTCGTCGAGGATTGCGTCGACATCGTCGTCACTCGGCAAGGAGAGCCATCACTGAAGGCTTTGCGACTTGCGGCGAAACGTCAGGACCGCCCAGGGCTTGTCGAGCAGCAAAATGCAGATGCTGAAATGCGCGACCTTCTGCAAGCCCTCGTTTCATCACTTCCAGATAAACCTCGGCCTCTGCCGGATTGTCCGCAAACCACACTTCCAGTTTCGTTTTTCGCTTTGGAGAAACTGCCGCCGCCAAAATGTCATCTGCAGTAGACACTTTTATCCTCCGTTAGACCAAGCGCACGCGCGCGCTACTTCGCGTTCCCAGAGAGCGGTCGCCGGCACATGATCCTCGAGCTGACCCGTCGCAATCTCAATCAGCACCGCGTCGTTCTGCTCGATACATCCGACCAGTTTATCAGTCACGCATCCGACGCTGAAGCTCAGCCAAAGCAGCCCGAGCGCGCTGACGAGGCGTTGCAATCGGAGCGGAAAGCCGGCGAACAGTGCGAACCGCTTGCCGACGTTTTTTTGCTTCGGTTTTTGCTCGAGCATCCCAGAACCCCCATATCCAAGCGATTCCAATAAGCGACAAACCTGCCGCGAGAGCCAACACAATTGCAGTCAGATCAATCATTTTGTCGAGGATCGTTGACGGCCTTACCCACATTAAGAGCGATCCAATTAAAAATGGGGGCTGCAGCGCCCAGCTTTGAGTCTGGCACGATCGCCGAAATCATCGAAGCAAGAGCAACCAAAAGCGCGGCAATCTCGACGCCAAATGGGATCGCGTTAAGCAATTCAATCATTGAGTTCTCCAAATTTATCGACCCACCAATCAGGCAGATCGCCGGGCGGCAGACCCTGCACATGGATATGTACACCGGAGCCGACATCATGCAATTTGAACCAGAGCCCCAAGCGCTTTGCCTCGTGAGCACCGTTAGACAACTGAGGTGCAACAAAATCTCGAGCCATTCCAAGCAGGTGTTTCGACTGCGGGTGGCCTCCCGCCTGGGCGTTTCGCTCCGTTGAGCGCCGGCCAGAGGTTTCCGACAGCTCTGGGCATCGCCTTACGAGCTTGCGGCAAGCAGCGTCAAACTCTGATGGCGTCATGGGGTGTCGCGTCACGTCAGTACTCATTTCATCGCCGCCTAAACAACATCTCGCCCCGCCGCGTTGTTGACCAGCACCTTAATGCCGTCCTTAATCTCGTCGATGTCGCCGCTCAGGTTCTCAATCGTTGTCCCGGTCTTCGCAGACGACTCGGCTAGCGCCTTAATGGCTTCGGAGTGCCGAGCAAGCCGAGCTTCGGAAGCCTTGTGGCGTTGCTCAAACTCGGCCTCTCGCTGATTCTGCTTGTAGAAAATACGCGCGAGTGCGCCACTTCCCGTGACGCCGAGAGCTGCCATAAGTTCAGTCATCCATGAGGTTGTGCCGGGATCGGTGGGCATCACTAGTCCTTGTAACCTGCGCGTATCACGTTATTCAAAACCTACTCTCTGACTAATCCAACGAGCCCATCGGCAATCTGTTTTGACATCCATCGAAAACCGTTATCCCCGAGTGAGTTAGGATCAGTTCCCGGATGCGTGCAGTCGATACATACGCCGTCGTCTTGCTCTGAACGTCGATACAAATCATGCGCGGCTTGGGTTCCGTTTTCCGCTTCGTACTGATCGTAAAGAGTGAACAGGTCAAGCATTCTGTGATCTGTCCCAGGCAGAAGCGTTTGAACAATTTGGTCGCGCACAAATTTAGCGTTAGGGTACAAAAAAACTCTTGAGCTTGACATGTTAGGTAGCCCGGTAGAGATTAAACACCGCAACCCATTTGCTGTTGCGTGGTTAAGCATCGCCTCGTAGTCTCGAATTAAATCAACATACAAAGCGTTGCTTGTTGTCCAAGCCGCAGTATCCGATCCACGATCGGTGTCGTTAGCTAGGTAGTCGATTAGACAAACGGAAGTAGGCGACGGAAGACGATCCTCCAAACAAGTAGGAACGCAATTGCTAGCCGCGCAGCACGGTGAATCCCATTGGGCTCCGGCTGGCTCTCCCGTAGCTCCACAACCAGCAGCGCTATTAGACACAACTGCGCTGGTTGTTAAATTTGCGTAACGAGTCAGCGGCGCAAACGATTCACAGGCGCTTGTCGTTGGATGCCGTTTCATCTGGAATATGCCTATCATGTTGCACGATTTTGTAGGCCCCGGACCAAAATCCATCTGATAATTATCGTCAGAGTGACACTCTCGCGTACTTAATCCATCAAAGTCGTAAGCCTGCGCCCCGGCGTGCGCGGCATTGTTGTAAACATTAAAACCAAACTCCTCAAGAGTCGGCCCGTAGCCTGGATAAGCGCCTGAAGCGTATTCAGTGTCGTTGTACGAATGACCGTACATATACACGTCAACCGCAATTGTTTGGTTGTCTGATTGCGCGCTAAACGCAGACAACAAGATCCATATAACCAAACAGCACTTAAAGCGCATTACAAATATGCTCCTCGAATGTTAAGTTTGTATTCGAGGTCGCCTGAGCAATAACAATTTGTTCCTGGGACATCTCCAGCGTTACATCCGCTGCCATTGCCAATAAGAGTTTGCACTAACGAACCAGACGGAATGTAGACGTTCATATCGACCGACACCGTGTCACCTAATGCCCGCGAAGCAGCGTCATCGTCTGGAATGTTAATGGTTGTACCCGTCACACATGAGTTTCCCCCGTCAACGCTAAGACAGTGCCGACACCCTCGTACAGTGCTGGAGTCAGCAATTGCGTATTGCGCGTGCATCCCTGTAATAAGCATCGCTCTGCCATCTCCAATAGTCGTGTGCGGAGTTGTGCAAGCAAAGTTGGCTACAATTTCCGTATTTCCCGCAGTCAGAACGCAGGTAGAAGTCCCAGGCACGGCGTCATTCATGCCACCTGCTATGTCAAAGTGACCTTCAAAAACAGACTCTTCCCTGACAGCTACTTCATTGATGCAATTCACCACTGCAATGCTAGTCCCACTCGTCTCAACGGTGTCCACTACAAACCGCACAAACTGCTTTCCCGGTCGAAACGTGAAAGACGACGTTGAGGTTGCGGTGTACGCAATAGCCAACGTCGAAGCCTCAACTTTGGCAAACGTATCATCGTCCGGGTCGGCTTCGTAAAGCGTCACCTGGGCAGCGGTCGCCTGGAAGAACGTGACCGACATCGTGGGGCACGATTTGATCTTCTTAGAGATGTCGTTTATCGCATCGCCAGTTCCAAAACCGATCGTTGACCGGACAGACCCTGTTTCGGTCGTTCTCGAAACATCTATATCTGCCGATGCCGAAGACGCGCCCACCATGAGCAACGCCGCCAGTCCAATACTTCTCAAAAACTTCATTCCGTCTACCTCCTTCAAACCTTAAAATATCAATCAATTGTTATGCGTTATTGGAGCGAGAAATCTCATTCCAATTTGTTCCGTCGCAGACGAGCTGCATCGTGTCGCCCACTGTCGCGGAAAAGTTCCCGGCGACGTTTACGTTAGACCCGTCTGCAACAGTGATAGACCCACCAAATTCAAGCGTTAATCTTTGACCGCTGTACCCAGCAACAATGGAGTTGATCTGCGTTGTTCCAGTTAAGCGGATGTATTCAATCCCTTCTGGAATAACAATTGTGCTGCTGGACGCAAGATCAGCCCTTGTACCAGAGATGGCTCCAACACGTTTTATGACAGTTGTAGTCGGGATGTGAAGATTTTTTGTGACATTCCCGCTGGCAACCGAGCTAGAAATTGTCACCGCTGTCGGGTTTGCAGAGCAAGCGATGCCGTATTGCTGCGAAGCAATTGGTTGAACATCGATTTGAAGTTTTGAAAGCGATGCGCCGGACAGGTTTGATGAAAACACTGTGTCTATGACAGCGGCGTCTGCACCGCTTACTCTGACGATTCTTCGCCACTCGGCGGGGCTGCTTGCAAGAACCCACGTTTTACCAATCACTTCTGTGTGTAGAGCGCCGCTAGAGCCAGCTACAGCGTAGTCCGTCGTGGAAAACGTACCTGTCAGCGACGTAGTGTTTCCCGAAGCGGAGAAAGTAAAAGACCCGCTAGTTTCTACCGTGAGGTCGTCTCCGTTCATGCTCACAATTTTCGCGGTTGCGTGAGATCCTGAGCCTCCCGCGTCCCTAAGCGAAATGTACTGCCCCACATTAAGAAGCCCCGGAGCAATCATGCTGACTACATATTGGTTGTTAGTTGTAGAACCGGGCTGAAACGAAGCCCCGTTAGTTTTAGTTGACCAGTTTTGCGTGTCCGAGGCCGTAACGTCTATGACCGAAGCACGGTCAACGTCGTTGATAAGCACTCCGCAACGAACCCCTGTACCAAGAGCAGAGTTTTGTCCATTGTTATTGTACGTTCCGCCCCGGATGTATACGTCGTTTCCTTTGTCTACAACGACACCGTTGGAACCGTTGTACATAGCAATGCAAGCGTCTAGCACTACGTCTGACGACTCAGGAATTGGAGCGTTTACAAAATGGCTGTTTGCTAAATCTTGGTCTACGCGGAAACCGTTGTTGTCGTTCCCTAGCGCGTAACAGTTAGTTAGCCTCACCCCGCCTGTTTGAATTGCAAACCCGTCCGACTCGGCCCCCATTACTAAAGAGTTAGCGATTGTTAGGTTTCGGCACGCTGCGTTAGAACGGTAGTTGTTAGCAGTGACTGCTACCGTGGGCTGCGGACCTAATCCACCAGTCCGGCACCGCACCCCGATTCCGCTAGACGATGCGGTGTTGTACTCAAGGTTACAAAAAATTCCGTCAACGGCAGTGTCCTCGCATGTGTTAAAGGTAAACCCATCATCGTATCCGCCGTCTACCGTCAGGTTTCGCAAGGCTGAGCGAGATGTTGAGTCGATGACAAAACCCAGTCCGGGCTTCGTAACGCCGGCAAAGCCAGTTGCTACTAGACCCGTAGCGTCGAATCGACGCATACGCTCAAAGGTAAACGCGGTGGGGGTAGGCTCTAAACCGCTGTTATCCGGTGCAAAGTTTACGATCCGCACATTTTTCATAGCTAAATTATCAGCGTCTCTAAACTCTGTCGCGTGCTGATAAATTGCTTTTCCGTTGTTGTCAATTCCTTCAAAAGTGACGTTTTCAACTCGTCCGTCGTCTGCTTTTTGGTGAATGCACCCTTTACCGCAGTCTTTTACATGAATGTTTTCAAAAACCGAATGACTACCACTGCTGAAATACCAACCGGCGTGAAGGAAGTCGTGTATGTAAGTGTTGCTGATACGAATGGAATTTGGACCGTCATCAACGCGAATTGATGTCATTACCTGAGCGGTATGTCCTCCAGTAAGTGCAGCCGCGTTGCCATCGAACTGCCCTCCCTCGACAGACGAGAAGTCCGATCCTGTCGAAAACTTTAAGATTGCCTGATCTTGTCCCCCAGTGATGCTTCTCTGTTTTAAAATGGCTAGAGGCTCTAACGTAATCTGACACTTCTTGGTAATCGTGACTTCATCCAGCATGTAAGTTCCAGCAGGAAAAAACAAAGAGCCGCCTTGAGCACATGCTGCTTGCACGGATGCTGTGTCGTTTGCGGACCCATTTCCAAGTGCGCCGAAGTCTTTTACGCTAAGCATATCTCCGGTGTGGTCTTGCAGGGTTCTATTTGTAACTCCCCCGGTCGCAATAACGGCACCCACAAGACCGCTTGCCTGAGCGTCGACGTAGTCTTTTGTTACTAAGTCAGTCCCTAAAATGCCAGTTGTAAGGTTCTTGATCCGGTTGTTCTTCGCGTCATACGCACCCGATCCGTCTACGTCACCGTCTGGCAGCTTGAGAGAACGGTCTACAAGATCACGCGATCGCTTGTTGATGTTTATGCTGTTATCGAGTGCGCCTTCAAGCGCTTCAGAATCAATTGCAACTGCGTAGGACAGATCCATTGCCTGCTTCAGCTCGGTGTCAAGAATCAATGTCACCTTTGCAGACGAACTCGTTGCCGGGATGTTGCCCGCCGTAAACGTGACAGTGCCGCCGTTCTGAGAACCAACACCGCTCACCGTGTAGTGCGTTGTCAGTGTCTGAACGGTGTCGACGCCCGCCGACGTAGACAGAACGACTTTCAAATCCGTCTGTTTCAGAATCTTAAAGTTAAACCCGTAGTCGGCTTGAAAGTCCACTACAGAATGCTGCTGTCGCAAGTTTGCGTTCTCGATGGTCATTCGTCTTCTCCCGCGATCAGCTCATAAGCCGCATCGTAAATTTTGAGCATTCCGTTTGTGACGCCCTTCTTTAGCAGTAGGGTGCGAGCAATGAGCGCCGCTCTTCCGACATCGCTTGCTGTCGTTTCTTCTTCGCCACTCAGCATCTCAAGTGATTTCTCGAGCGGTTCGGCCACGTATTGAATCATCCGATCAATTGAAGTTCCGCTTCCAATAAACCGATCGCCATCGTCAATCAGATTTGCGATAAGATTTTTCTGACTGCTTACGCCAGGGATAAAGCCTGGGTACTGCGCAAGGTGGCTTGCAACGACGGTGCGTATAAAGTTTTTGTCTTCGTCTTCGTCGTCATCATCATCGCGAAAAGCGTTGCGCATAAAGTTTTCTAACAAGGGACTCAAGATCATTACGAGAGCGTATGCGGCCATCGCTCGCGAACGGTTGACGTCTTTTTTCTGGCGTCCACCGACCCCGCCTTGGCTTGCAATAAGCGACAAGTGACTAAACAGCGTCATCATGTAGGAATGGAAAGCTGTAAACATTCGGTTGACGTTGTTGCCCCGCATGACCGCAGCAAGGTCTTGGACGTCACCACCGCCCTGCGTCAAGTTGACGATCGCGTCTGCTGCAGCAACCGCTTGGATGTCGGTCATCGGCCCAGTGTCTGCGCTTAGCGCACCGTCCTTTGCGGCGTAAAATGCCGCCCACCAACTCGGAAGGTCTACCCCGTACGTTTGCATTCGCCCAATCAACTCAAGGCCAAACATAGTGGCGTCAGCTTCCCTGCCGCCCTTTCCGCTCAACCTTCTAAGCGCATCCTTTCGGTCGCGTTCGCCGGCTGCAACTCGTCGCCGCATAACGCCGGACATCTCGAAAGCACGATTGCGCGATTCTTTGGGGCTTCCAAGCACAGTGCGTACGCCCAGGCCGTGATATTTGCGAGCGTTGTTTATGCCCATGTTTTGGATCAGCATTGCGTGCGTATTCAAATGACCCAGGTTCTGCATCATTATGGTCATCGTATTCCATGCCAAGTAGAATACAGAAAGCCCGGTGCGCGCTTCTCGGGCAAGGTGTTCCACCGGAGACGCTGTTGGCGGATTTGGGTCAACAGCGTCTTTCGCAATCGCCATTAGCCACGGGCGGAATAGGCGAAACGCTTCTAAGCCGTGGGCTTCTTTGATCGCTGCTTTGACGTGCTCTGAGTCAATCAAGCGGTCGACTTCGTTCAGCACATTGTGGAGCGCGAGATCGTGAATGACCTTATCGAGATGTCGAGGCAACACCTCGAGGTCGAGCAAGATAGGCCCGCGAAAACCTGTCCGGCTGACGCGATAACCTGAGTCCGTCAGCGGTCGACGGAAACTCGTCTCGGACCCTTCCCATACGCCCTTATCCTGGGTGCGATGCACGGAGTCCAGCTTGTCAGGGTCGTAGACGACCGGAAAATATTGCCCGGTGACTTCGCCATACGGCGTCGACAGCGTGCGCCCTTCGACCTTCTCAGGCTCGATGCCGTATGTAGCAACCGCATCTGCAGAAATGGTCGGCCATAGTTTGTTGGTCAGATCCCAAAGCGACTGCACTAACTGCCAGTCTTCGCGTGACAGATTCTGATCCAGATACGCTTTGATTTTACCCTCAGACCACGCGAGCCCTTGCCCTTGATATCCCTCAATCAGCTTAGAGGTATTCGACTCAGTGCCCAGGTTGAGCGCCATCGAGATTAACCCGTAGCGTGACGCTTCCATCCCGTACACGTTAAACTTGCGTTCTCGATATTCAGCATCGCGATCGCCAACGTGCTGTTTCAGCAATTCGCTCAACTCGGAAAGATACGCCTCGCTCATCTCCTCGCGTTTATTGACGGCCTGAACGATTGGCTCCCACAGGTAATTACGCCAGGGGCCAACAGGTCCGCCGTCGAGCTGATAGATAATCGAGTTGATGCTGCGCGTTGCAAAATAGATTGCTTGCATTGCGCGAGTGCGCTCCTCGGCAGGCAACTCCTTGTCAATCATTTTGGGGCGCTTGATGTGGCGCGTTTCCTGAGATCGTTGTCGCAGCTCGAGCGCAACCGCTTCGCGATCCTGGGCTTTATCTCGCAGATGAATCTTGTTTTCTCTACGCGCAGACGCCTCGATGCTGCGGATGCCTTCGATGACTTCCATGAACTCGTCGTACGTGAGCGATCGGTAATGCCGTCGCCCTGTTTCAATGGCTTGCGCGGGGCTGACCAGCGGCTCATACCCCAGCGCGGTTTCTTCGTTAATGAACTCGATCAGCGTCGCGGCACCTTCGGCGTCACCTGTCGGCGGTCGATTGCCTACGCTGCGGCGGAAGTCGAACTTGTCGAGCAGATACCCCAAAGCGTTCCCGTGCTTTGTGCCAGGTACGGCGACTCTCTCGCGGCCAGCCTTCGTCTTTAGCTTGGCGACGTGACGCAAGTGGCGCTCAACTTGGTCGAGTGCTTTACGCGCTTCAGATTCCATCAAGATGGCGAGACGTTGCTGACGCTTAGCTTCTTGAGCGGCGGCGAGATCGCCAGACTGAAGGGCCTCAAGCGCCCTCATGGCGGCTTGTTCGGCTTGCTTGCTGAATCGCCCAGGCTTGAGTTCGGGCAGCCTGGTGCTCGATACAATGCGTCTCGCGATCTGTCTCAGCATCTGAGTCGGCGACACTTGGCCCCCGGATCGCTTCGCCATCATCCGTTCCTCAAACACAAGCTGGTCGATTGCGTCCTTTTGGTCGATTGCTTTTGCGACTGCTGAGTCGATTTGCTCCTCGGTCGAATACTCGCCGTACTGCTCCAGCATCTGCTTTTCGGTTTCCCGATTGATGATGTCCTGCGGGTGCTCTTTCACCATAAGCGCGAGCTGCTCTAGCATTTGGTTAACTGTCTCGAAACCAAACTCTACGCGCAGCACGTCAGGGTGAACGCCACCTGATCGCGTCCAATAGCCATAGCGACCACTGGGCAAAACCTTGAGGATTCCGTTGCCGGCAATGTTGCGCAGCGCGTTGCGATCCATTTTGCCGGGTGGCACGTTCGGCTCGGTGCCGTCTGGCAACTTACCGTGCTGCAGCCACATACGAAGTCGCATCGCCGGGCGCGCGTTTACTTCCTGCTCTACTTCTTCGCGGAGCGCAGCTTTTCGAGCCCGGTACTTTTCACTCTGTCGACGCTTCTCAACTGCCCTCGCAGCTTTTTCGATTGATTCAGTTTGCGCTCGCCTGCCCTTCCGTTCAATCTCGACGTACTCTTCTCGCTCGTCATCGGTAAGGCCAAGCATGTTCTGGTCGGAGTCTCGCAGCACTTGATCCATGCCACGCTGCGCCCTCGCAAACGCAATCTCTTGGTCGGTCGCGAGCATTCGGTCTAGGACGCCGCGCACTTCGTCGCTAAGCGGCACGTCGTATCCGAAGATGCGTTGCACCGAACGGTAGATGCGGAGCATCCACTCGCGGAACTGATCGAACATCGGCTGAAGCTCGCGCGTTGGCGCGTTGCCTTCAAAGAAATACGCTTCAGCCATCGACGCGAACAGTTCGTGCTGCTCTGTGCTGAACGCCTGGTCTGGGGTCATGCCCAGCGCTTGCCGCAGGATCGCGACGTCGTCTCTCAATTGCTGCGGCGCACCCTCTCGAGCAGAGTCTGCGAGCAGTTCAAACAAGAACAGGTGAGAGGCTTCATGCAGGAACGTCGAGCGGTTGGAAGCACCCAGCAGTCGGATGTAAGCGTTGCCCAGTTCGCCGCGCTCGAGTTCGTCGACCGGACCCATCGCACCGCGACGACCATCTGCAAACTCTTCGGGCTGGCCTAGTTCGCCTCCAAACGTGCCCTGTGGTCGTCCTCGTCTAATCGAGGCAACGACGTTTTCGGCACCGACAACCTCAAACCCTGATCTCTCGCCCTGATTGAGATCAACATACGCACCGTCATTTAAGTCAGCGAGTTCTTGAATTTGTTCAAACTGCTCAGGGGTAGGCGTAACAACTACGTCGATCAGCCCAGAATTAGCGTCGATTCGAATTGCGCCCGCGCCCATGAAATTCATCATCAGATCAGAACCGCTAACGTCACTTACCGGCAGGTCTATCTGCCGGTGATCCATCGAACGCTGACCAGCGTTACCACCCTCTCGGCGTCCAGAAAAATCTAGGAGCGTGCCATCGGGCAAAATGTACCCGGCTTCTGCCAAGTCATCTGTTGTACCCATCGACAGTTTTGCCCACTCAAGCGCATCTGTAGGCCCCTGCCATTCATCAAGAGAGTCTTCTCCCTCGTGTGATTCGACGACTTCTTCAAATGTTCGCCGGTCACCGTTTCGCTCCATTACTTCAAAAAACATTGAATACTTGTCTGAAGCGCGGCCTTCAAGCAATTCGTTAACAGCTTCGGTAGGCAAGTCGCCCCATGACTGCATTAGTTCTAACAGTTCGACGCGAGCATTGTGCTCTGCAATTTGTTGAGCCGAGACAGAATCGGCAGTGTCTGCGCTAAGACTTGTTTTGACAGGATCAAGAGAGACTGGGACGGGGTCTGCACCGGACTGGAACAACTCCGTCTGTCCGCGCTGTGCAATTTCTGAACCCAGGTCAGCAACTGGCCCAATGATTTGCGTCGTCACCGCCCCGTGTACACCGTTGCCCATAACAGTTTTCGAGAGCGCCCAATTGTCCTCTGGTATAACGAAGTCGTCCGGCAAACCCATTAGGCGAGCCATCATCCGAGGCGACACCTTCTTCACCGTGCCGTCCGGCATGATGATCCTAGGCACGCTCTTCGGCGTCGCGGTCAGGGTCGGAGATGGGCCTCCAGCGTTTCGAGCACTGGCGCGCCGCTTGTCGGTCGATCCGCCCATCGTGATAATTGGCAGGCTTGCGTCAAGCTCGCCGCGCTCGATCATGGCGTCGAGCCTAGTGCGTTCCCAATTCGGAATAGTTGAGTCTTCAGCGCCGTCGACCAAATCGCTTACAACAGAAAACCAGTCGCCTGGTTCCGAAGTCGCGGGCAGCGGCGGGAGTTCACCCTCGCGCACTGCACGCAAGATCATGCGTTTGCGCGTCTGTGCTGCGCCGTAGTCTGCCGCGTCGTACGTGTCGACGTCGTACGTGTAGCCCTCTTCGTCAAGCACATCGGTAATGATCTTGAGCAGCACGGTGTCTGCGTAGAGCGGGACGTTCTCAATCGTTACAGCGGGTGGGCGTGCGGCCAGAATGTTTCCCGCAACTTTGCGCGCACTAGCTTCGTCTAGCTCACTAACGCCGCGCCCCTTCCGGGCAGCACTCAGGTTCGTGCAGACAGGACTGGCGTGATACAGGTCCGCGTCTTCAATTTCGCTTGGGTCAACCTGCAGCACGTCCCGCGCTTCGTATTCTGTGCCGTTTGCTTCGTTAAACGCCGCGACAATGTCGGGCTGTATTTCGGCAGCATGTACACTTTGGTGCTGCGGAAGCATGGCGTCTACTGTGCCGATGCCCGCAAAGTCAGTTGCAATCGTCTGGAACAACTCAATTGAGTTCGACTCAATCGCGTCAATCAGCTTGGGCGTGAAGTTGATCGCGCCCATAGCACCGATGCCGTCCCAGTCTTCAAGCGGCTCGATCTCGCCGCCGTACTTCTTGGCAAGCTTCTCCATTCGCTTTGGAACAGTGGTGTTGTAGTAGTTCGTGACGCCTTCGTCGCCCCAACGATTATCGATCATTTCCGCGTCTGTCATAACGACGCCTGACAATCCCATCGCGTGCGCTTGCAGGAGCGCGTTCTTCAAGCCGAGGTCGGTCCACGCTTCAGTCTTGCGGAACGGGGCTTCAGGAATTTTATCGCGTAGTTTTGTAAACTCTTCATTTGCTCTTTCATTAAGCATTCTTGCGGACATCACATCTGGATCGCGATTGGTTAGTTCAGTTACAGCACTATATACCGATCTGTGTACGTTTCTAAAATCAAACGGAAGTTTCTCAACGCCCATCCCTCTCGGACTTCCGTCTGCGTTGAGAAATTCTATGTGCGCACCAAACCCGTCGCGCATTTTAACGATTACAGCATTCATTTTATTGTCGATGGGGACTTTGATCGTACCGCCAGCGGCTGCTAAGGCGTCAAGGGTCGCCGATTGGTCTTCTAACTCTGTAGACAATCCCGCTGCAAAAAATTTATTGCTTATGTTCCTGCGGACCCTACGCGCCTCTGACGTCATTGTCGACATCGATTCAACGGATTTAATTTGCGCTGCGTCGAGTTCCTTCGCAGTTTCTGCCGTCAGGTAACCTTTTTCTCGACCCTGCTGGTGCATATCACTTTGAATTTCAAAGATGAACAGTTTGCCGTCGCGCGGTTCAGCAAGAAGACTAACAACGACGTCGCTCGGCTCGCTGCCCCAATGCCCACTGGTGAACTCGTTTCGCGTTTCATCCGCACGTTTCGGAACCGTGACGAGGATTTCCATGTAGCCGGAGCCGGCTTCCCTGATGTATTCACCGAACAACGGCGATCCTTCTAGCTGGCTTGCAACACCACCGTCCGGTTCTGCGTCTAGCGCTGCAAAATACTCATCGGCAAACGTGGTGCGCGAAAGCAGCATGAGGATAAGCAACTCATTTTGGTCACGCGCCATGCCGGGGTCGATGTACTTACGCCCGTTCGGGTGCTCCGCGACAAACCGAGAGCGGAACTTCTCCGCAATATCGGGTGCTTCTCGAGTCGAGAGATTGAGGTTGTTGTCTCTGAGAATCGCCGTCAGCTCAGCTTGTATGTCTGCGGGGTCGCTGCCTGGACGAGTCGACCACACGTCCTCGTCGATCTCGTTGGAATACATGATGCTGGATTCGTACATATTGCTTGCTTCGACAAACAGCGGAGACTGGGGAAGGTCTTCTCGTTGCAAGCCATCTATGGCCGACACTCGGACTTCTCCGTAAGGGCCACCGATGTAGTGTGGCTCGACCTGCATGAAAATATCAGTCGCAGCTCGGCTAGACACATTCGTCGCTTCAGAAGCTTCGCCGCCCAGCAGATTGACTCGAACCTGCAGACCGCCCTCCTGCAGAAACTCGACGATGTCTCGGCGCGACATCGGGTCTTGCAGCCCTTCGGACATCTCAAGAAACTCGAGCAAGCCAGAGAACTGAAGTTCGTCGTTCTTGATGTTTCCCTTCTGCGCCTGCTTCTCGAGTGCCGCGCGGTATTCAGCGGCTGTGCCCTTCTTCGGCAGAGTGGTGGAAACCTCGAGCAGCACGCTTTTCAACCCAGGCGGCAGCAGGCTTCCCTGATAGAACTCACCGTCGCCGTCCCGCTCTAAGCTCATCTCGTCATCGAGTGGGCTTAGCAGGTCAAGCAGCGCCTCGGTGTCGTCGTCTAGCGTGAGTCCCGCTTCTTCCAAAACTGCTTGCACGCGCTCAAATTCTTGCTGTTCCTCACCGAATGCGATGAACTCATCGCCAGACATGAATGGATCGCCGCGGTTCTCTTGTGCGATTGCCTCAAAGACCTTGTTGGGATCGACTTCGCCGGCTTCGTTCTGCAGAGAGGGATCGCCAAGTATGTCAGACAACCGTGTGCCATCTCGGCTTTCCATTTCGGACGGAACGATCTGGTCAACATTGCTT
>Ga0209632_10003547_pt1 | contig 14233 bp, 16 predicted proteins | sample COG_10_FD_184754 | JGI IMG/M metagenome (GOLD analysis project Ga0209632, IMG submission 184754) | Pelagic Microbial community sample from North Sea - COGITO 998_met_10 (SPAdes) (version 2) | ecosystem: Environmental > Aquatic > Marine > Neritic zone/Coastal water | place: Helgoland, sampling... | reverse complement strand
TGAGTTCGTTGGTGGCTGTGATATTATCACTGATATGATGCTGTCTGGTGAACTTGATAAATTATTAGAAACAAATAACATAGAATTTGATAAAGATGCTGCTGATAAAGTAAGAGAAGCAAACTCTTAATATGCTTTACGCAAAAATACTGTAAACTACTGTTATATATAGATAAATGGTAGTTTACAGATACTAAACATTTCTTAATATAGTACCAGTTATAGTACCAAATATAGTACTTATCATGGATAATTTCCTTGACTTTAGCCTCCTTTTGTGTAAAACTATAGATAAGAACATTGGCTACCCGATACTATAAGTTGACGCCCCTCTGTTCCTAGGCTGATTGGCCTCGTAATATACACGACCACCCTCTCAATAGCTGTTCCCTTTCAAATCTCTGGTAGGTTCACGCTTGGATTCTGCCTATAGTTCAAGGAAACATTTCCCAATGAATACTAATACAAGATTTCAATATTATCAAAACATCCGCAAACTACACCCAGATGCATACTGGTCATCAAAGGTACAGCATCAGATGCATGAAGATCAAAAGCTAATGGGTGATCTATTCTTTGATCAACTAGAGCTTCCCCTGATGGAGGAGCAACTATGATTAAAAACGCAAAAGAAAGTCATCTCAGGAAAGCTAAAGGCGAGAAGCTACAGAAAGAAATCGTAGCTGATCTAAAGAAACACTTCCCTGACCATGCCGATAACATCAAAAGCAGTCCAATGTCTGCTCATGGTGAAGACGTACAGCTCACAGAGGAAGCAAGGAAAGCAATCCCCTTCTCTTTTGAGGCTAAATACAAAGAGAAAGGACTATCAAACGTGTACTCTGCATACGAACAAGCTCAACGCCAAACCGCTAATATCCCAACAACAGAGTATATATATTCTGTAGCAGTCGTTCAGCAGAAGGGGCATGATCCATTAGTTGTAATGAGTGCTGATGATCTCTTCAGATTAATGCCAAAGCTTTCAAGTGATACCGCAAATGATAATGGGGGTAATGAGCAATGAACTGTATAACATTAATGGATCAGGCCATAGCTAAACTAGAAAGCAATAACCTGCCCTTCATAGATAAGACTGAAACGGCATTAGGCTTCTTACGGTCTAAGGGTGTTTTACCTATCAATCGTGCATCAATGAACGGTCACTTACATACAACGTATAGCGCAATGTTAGTTGAGGCTCATGAGCAAGGAACAACAGTTGATGTCCCTACTCGTAAGCAATCTGACCTACATGAGCTTGGCTTAACTACTATGATCATCAAGTGGTTTGATACGGCTGTAGAACAAAAGGTGCTGATCCCAACAAACGGTGCAAGAAATGCACAAGGGCAATTAGCATTTGGTTATCTGTTCAAGAAGATAATGAACTAGTGAATAGCTATCCTCATTTACTGGAACACTGGAACACCTACCCATAACCCTCAGTAAAATAACACTAAAGTCCGTTCCGATGCTTTCAAATTACTGGAACAGTGTTGGAACGGCTTTGGAACGAAAGCAATAATATGAACGAGCAAATCAAAACACAGCTCCGTATATACCTCACGCCAGAAGCATTAGCAGTAGCTGTGAAGAAACAGAAGCTAACAGGCTACAGCATGAGCCAAAGTATAGAGCAATTGATAATAGAGGCAGACAATGCAAACAAAACTAAACAATACTAATAACCCAGAGTGGCAAGAAGCCCACCGTATTAACCAAAAGAATAAGCCACGAAGAGTCCTCAAAAACTTTGATACTGAAATAACTGCTAAAGAGCGTGAGGGTTTTGAATACGACCCATTCAAGTTCCTAGAACAAACAAACTGGATCAAGGAAACATTCTATAAGGTATCTAATCCTAATGGTAACATTCAACTAAAGCGTCAGTTTATTAATGGCGACCCAGATGACTTTATAAGTACAGCAGAACTTCACTCAACATTATATAGGAAATACGGCGATGAACTACACCCATTAGTTAATGAGTGGGCAAACTATTATATAGATACAACAGCAGGTATTAAGTATGATCCATCAACATCTGAAGCCTTTGTTGAGGTTGAATCAACTAGGTATCGTAATGCTTATAAGCCTTCGACGTTTAAACAACTCAACAGAAACCTTAATAGACCCAAAGAGTGGCAGTTATACTTAGATAGGCTCATGCCAAGAACTGAACTTTGCATCTTGTTAGACGGTAAAACCGTGCCACAGCAACACTATTTCGAGGCATATCTAGCTCAACGCCTACAAGAACCATCTAAGCCACCATTAATGGCGATATTATTAAGGGGCGAACATGGAACAGGCAAAAACTTCTGGATAGATAATATAATGCAACACCTATTGGGTGATAGTAACTGTGTCTCTGTAGGTTTAAACGATCTAACAGGGCGTAATACCAAAGACTTATACCAAACATTACTCGTCCACGTCGAAGAGATGAATGATACTAGGCATAAAGCAGGTGATAAGATGAAGAAGCTTATTACTGAGGAGACAGCACGTACCGAAGCCAAGTTTATGAATGCCACAGTAGAGACTAAATACTTTGGTATTATAGCGTCATCTAACGTGTTCGACCCAATACGTATTGAAAGCAATGATCGTAGGTGGTTTGTACCCGCCTACTCTAAACATCTTGATAACTGTAACGAAACAAAGGCTTTCTTTAGAGGATTTGCTAATTGGTTAGAGAAATCTGATGGGTTACAAATGATATTTGATTACCTACATAGCTTGGACATCAGAGGCTATGACTTTAGATCACCACCTAATACCTCTGCCAAAGATGAAATAATGGAAGAGCAAACAGCAACAGAAGATAATACGACCTCTGCATCTATAGAGCTATACGAACTCTACAAAAACTGTGTGTTTTCACCTACAGACGTTACTCATGCTTGGAAGATAACAGAACCATCTGCACGTAAAGCCCTAAAGAACGCAGGATTTGTAAGCGTAAAACGTAGATGGGTATCAGGCAAAGGCATCAACCCAACGTCAAGGTATGTACATAAAACTTTAGTTCCAACAGATAGCAACTGGGATAACGTTGAATACAAACTGTTTACTAGGCGTATTGAAGACAACCCAACAATAAACATGAAGACAATGTATCAAAAACAACACACCATATCTAGTAGGTAGATAAATATGTAATACTATATGTTGTTAACATTAATCGTAAAAAGCGGTATACAAAAACACCTAGTATTACATTAATATAAACTCTTAACATATTGTTTATAAACGATTTAAAATACTATCTATCAGTTGCCGAGATAGTAAATAGTAATAATTATGGTTTTAAGAAACCAAGGTGACACATCTATCCACAAACATGAAAGGTCATTCCACAATGGCAAACAATAATAATGAAGGCTTAATGCAACCAAAAGGTACAGCTTCAACCACACCTATAACAGATAAGTTTAAGAGTATTCTGTCACCAACTTCAGGAACACCCTTATCCCTTGAGGAGAAGTTGAGTAAGCTATCACAGTCAGAGCTAAACACAGTAACAAGCCAAGCAAAACTAGCACATCTTTCTTCTAAGATGACTGCTAAAGTACATGGTGCACCACCTCAGTCTTATAGTGAACTCCTTTCTAGTATGTACCCAAAGGGTGATAGTAACCTGCAATCTATTGTTGCAGAGGTATTACAAACTAGTGATCCTATAGCTGAAGAGGATATTGTTAGGAGATATAAAGAGAAACCTAGCTATGATAGAGAAGCTATAGCTCAGATATATGTAGATCAGCTTAAGCCTACAGATGATGATGTTAAAAACTTTACTGCAGACGCAGGGTTAAACGACCAAACATTGTATGGCAAATAGACCATGATCAAATCTAAGCAAAACTCTAAAAAACAGGATCTTAACAGTTGTGGAACTACTTAGCTGATCAATAGTATTTACATTGCTTTTATATATACGCATTATAATCTCATCTTGAGATAATATCTGTGTGGTGTGAAATAAATATGGCTACTAGAGTATATAAATATGGCTTAATTCCTATCGGTTACCCCCCAAAGGAAACCATTGATGAGCTTTTTAAGGCAAACGTATTATGGAATAACCTAGTAGCCTTACACAGAAAAAACAGGGAAGATTGGGATGATGCTCGAAGAGCAGCTTCTATTCTCTACTCTGATAAGATTGATGAACTTGAGAAAAAAGAAGAAGACTTAGATGCAGCATGGAAAGCATTTCAGCAAGCTCGGATGGACGAAGGCACAAGAGATGAGACGAACAATAAAAGGCTTAAATCTGGAAGAGCATCTATTAATAGGCTAGATGCTGAAAAAGCAGAAATATACAAAGAACTCAAACCATTAAGGAAAGAGGCGGATAAAGAAATTGATAAGAAACAACTTAATGATGCTTATAGAACAAAAGTAAATGAAGCAGTTTCTGTTCGTAACTCTGGTATATACAGTGCAACTGCTGGTCAGATCTTAGAAAACTTTAAGACTGCAAGAGACAGATCATTCAAAGAGAGTGCTACTACATTAAGGTTTCATCGGTTTGATGGCACAGGATATTATCAATTTAGATGTAGGAGAAAAGGAACTAATGTTGATGGCATAAGTATTGATGACTTTATGTCTAGAAATTTTGAGGCTAATCCTCGTTGTGCAGTACAAAGCATCGACAATAGCAAGAAGAAACCTCGCATCAGAATAGATGCAGTACTTGTTGGCGGGCAATCAAAAGCGTCTAAGATTCATCAAGAGTTTGATTTAATCTACCATAGGCCATTACCAATAGATGCACAGATACAAAATGGAAAAATACTTAGAACAAGAGTTGGTGATAAGTTTAAGTACGACTTAGTCTTAACATTAAAGATCCCAGATAAAGAACCTATAAGCTATAATAATTTGAAGGGTACTATAGGGATAGATATTGGCTTTAGACGATCAGTAAACTCATTACTAATTGGGACTGTAATGTCTAGTGATGTAACTGAAAAAGCTTACGAAATCAAAGTGCCACCAAAAATAGTTGAAGCCTTTGTGCATGTAATAGACCTACAGAGTGAGCTTGATGATGCGGCCACAGACTTGGGTAGGATTATTACGCCTTTGCTGAAAGCCCATCCATTAGATGAAAACCACAGTAAATATAAGATGTGGAGATCATTAGCACTTAGGCCAGCTCATGTAACACTATCTTTTGAACAAGCATATAAACTTGCTATTTGGCTTAAGCATGAGCCTGATACATTTCCTGAAGAGATAACAAAACAAGTACACACTTGGTGGCGAAGTTATAGTCGTAAATATAGAGAGCTTCATAATAGAAGAAGAAACCAGTTAACCCATCGTAAGCATTTCTATAGAGAAGAAGCCGCCAAAATAGTTGCCCTTAATAAACTGATAGTCCTTGAAGAAATAAATCTCACTGACTTTGCAGAAACCAAAGAGAAGAATACTAAGCTCAGCAAGAAAGCTAGAGCGCAAAGATTTATGGCATCTTTGTCGGAGTTTCGTGATGCTATAAGAAATGCGGCACAAAGAGATGGGATAGGTATTATAGACGTAAACCCAGCCTATACATCTAAAACATGTTCAGAGTGTGGTAATTTAAACAAAGGCCTTAGATCTGAAAAACAATGGTCATGCCCTGCATGTGGAGTTGTACATGATCGAGATGAGAATGCTGCAAATAACTTACAGAAGATGGGGCAATCATACTTAGAAAGCGTAAAAAAAGAGACATCTGAGGTTATAGAATAATAAATATGATACTATATTCTACAACTCGAAAGGCATCTTTATCTAATGAATACAATAAGCTATCATCTCTTCACTTTAAGGACCCTGTACGTTGGGGTGTAAACGTAACTCTAGTGCGTTGTAGACTTCTACCTCTGGCTTTAAGGACCCTGTACGTTGGGGTGTAAACGTAACTACACTAAGTGGACAAAGAAGAAGACTAAACTTTAAGGACCCTGTACGTTGGGGTGTAAACGTAACGCCCAAGTTCTTCCCACGGAATATTCTGCTCTTTAAGGACCCTGTACGTTGGGGTGTAAACGTAACGCATTTGTGACAGGCAACTAGGCCAACTTCTTTAAGGAACCTGTACGTTGGGGTGTAAGTCTAACAAAGGGATATGATATTTAGGAATTAAGTGTGTCTAACTCTCCCTGTTTAAAACCTGATCTGTGTCAGCCCCCATGTATATATAACGTACGTGGGGGGTATGGCCCACGCCCCGCCCCACACTAACTTTATCCAGTAAAGTATGAGGTTTTTTATGTTTTTAATACAGATTAAATAAAGTTATGTAATATGAACGATCGTTGATGTTTTACATATTGACTGATAATTAACTTATAAATGCAGTTAAGTAAGGGTAAATCCATGCAGAAGTTCGTGAAATATTATAGGGTATCCACCCGTTCTCAAGGTCAAAGCGGATTAGGCATCGAAGCACAGCAACGAGATGTACAGTTGTACTTAGATAATTACTTGAACGAAGAACACGAAGTCATGGCCACCTATACAGAGATCGATAGTGGCTCAAAGGAAAACCGTATCGAACTATCAAAGGCTATTGAGTATTGTAAGAAGCATAATGCTACACTGATTGTTAGTAAGGTAGACAGACTATCTCGTGATCTACATCAACTATCAGGCTTCATGAAAGATAAGAAACTGGAGTTTAGAGTAGCATCCCTACCCAACGCAGATAAACCAATGCTCTATCTCTATGGTATGATGGCAGAAATGGAACGTGACTTTATCTCCAAGCGTACAAAGGACGCATTAGCATCAGCCAAAGCTAGAGGCGTAAAGCTTGGTGGAGCTAGACCTAATCAACAAGCTAGACATGATGCTGTTAAGAAAGATGCAGATGATCGTGCAAAGACTGTAGAACCAGTAATCAAAGCCATGCGTGATAGTGGAAACACTTGGGATCAGATTGCAAAGCACATGAACGAGCTATCAATACCTACTGCTAGAGGCGGAAAATGGCATGGTAAAACAGTATTAAATGCACACCAAAGGCTGAGCTAATAAGCTATTTCTCTGACACAATAGCTTTAGCTTTAAATTTTTTTTACTAGATATATTACCAACCACACTTCCATTTTCCATACATGCTAGGCTCTAAACCATAATCAGCCAAACAAGTTGCTTCAGAAATTTGTTCAGGCGAAAGTTTATCTCTAATTCTGTCTCTTGCAGATTTAGCATCAATATTTCCTTTTGACCCTGCCCTTAAAAATAGGCGGTATGCTTCTCTAAAGTCTTCTTTATTTCCGAGTCCATTTTCAAAAGTTAGTGCTAGAAAATATTCTTTTTGGTCGTCACAAAGCCGGCCTATAAACTTATCTTTTTTCTTCTGTTTTTGAAGATCAATCAACAAGGTTAGAAAGTTTCTATTGTATAAATCTTCACCTATTTCACATCTATATTCTGCTTTACGTGTACTATCTTTAAAAAATAAATTTAATTTTTCTGACGTGTTTAAAACATTTTTCAATCCTTGAAATGCCATCTCTGCCATATCTTTTTCCCACTTAGTGGGGTTAGTGGGGAGATCTAAATTCTTTAAATAAAATTCCTTTTTTTCTTTATTGTTAAACAATTTAACCAACTCGGTGTGTGACTCACGAGCTTTATCTTTATGCCAATCGATATTGTATGACGCTACTTTTATTGATTTTTTATAGTAAGTCTTTGCGAGCATATTGTTTTTTTTTCTTTTGTAGTAGTCACCAAGAACATCACCAAATCCAGTGCTACCTTTGGAAATTGCTTCCTTCAAAAGTTTAATGCCCTCGACAGCATTCTTCTCACAGCCCTTTTGTCCGTAAATAAGGTGTACCCCTAGATTACCTTTTGCGTCCGAAGATTTGCTAAGGCGATAATATTTCTCCATATTCAAACAATCATCTTTTTTTGAATAAATATATCCTAGCCTAAAATAGTCTTTTTCTTTTTGGCATAGTGGCAATGCTGCTTCATAGTCCCCGTCACCATAAATACTTGAGCAGGTGTCAGCAGATACGGGTGAGGCAAAGATTAAACTAATCATCGATATAAAACCTAATAACGTTAGGGAATGGAGTATCTTCATGATATTATTTTACACCTCATATTTATTTCTTAATATTGTATAGCCACTTTGAAAGACATATTAATTAATACTTTAAAAGTATAGATATTAAAGTCTAACAAAAAATGATATATCAACATTATAGCGCCGTTTAGGCCTACTTGACGGTTTTAGATATAAGGAGTGAGTACTTTATCTATGTATTGCAAATCTCATTTTGAAATTCTAGCTTGAGGTATCAGTAATAGATGGGAGAGAGAAATGGCAAAATACGCAGTTCACACAAAGTGGTCATGGCCTGATGGTGTTCCAAGCGCAGAGAGTATGCAAGATGCACACAAAGAGCTTAAATCAAAAACCAAAGCTGAAGACATCATCTGGTTTAAAATAGATGAAAACACCCATCAGTCGGTAATCATTTATTCTTCTGAAAAAGATGCTAAGGAAGAGAATGCTCAACGACAGGAGATGCGTAAGAAGACAATTTCAGACACTGGTCATAAAATGGTAGAAGAGACAATGGGTGAAGTTCTCTCAATTATGTCTGAAGTATAGCGATAATCAAGATGAAGGCACTTTTATTCACATCTGTAATCATAATCATTGGTATTAAGGCATCAGCTGAGGATCAGCCCAAAAATGTAAAGACCTATATTCAAGAAGATTATAATCAATCTCAAAGATGTGCAGGCGCACTTAGTATCATGACCTCTCTTGGATTAGCTGATGAGGCCTCCCCAATTTATAAATATTTTGATGATCTATTGAATTTTCATTCAATTATTTTGAAGTATTATGTATCGGAAATTATTGATGGTTCATCAATGAAGGATGTATCAGAAGCTGTAAGTAAAGGAATTATGCGAGTTGACGAAGAGCATATGGCAGACCCCAACTCATTTCAGGTGACGGTCAAACATTGTCTGAGTTGGCTTTCGGAGACTCAAATACACTTCAGCAAACAAGAAGCATCAACTCCTGCTTACAAAGTAATGGAAGCTATGCCAAGACCTTCGAACAGTTATAAATATCCATTTTCAGATTGGTCACCCATGATACCAGTAACCGTATCTGCATATGAATTATGGAATGAGACTGATCTTCGTGAGATTCATCAATGTAAGTCTACTGGATTAAAAGCAATTGATTGCTTCTCAAAAGTTAAAAATAATTAGGACATGTAGTATATATAATGGAGTTAAAATGTATTTAAGAAAAATATTCACTTTATTGTCAGTATTGATACTAGTGTTTGGTATGTTATTACCTTCAATTGTTTCAGCACATGCAGATACATCTGCTAAATTAAAGATTATTAGTATAAAATTTAAATATGGAATGGCTGATGTTTTAGTCGATACATCACATTTAAAAAAAATGAGTCAGATTGATTGTGTGGCACTCGATAAAGATGGTGCAGCTCTTGCTACGGCTGTTGAATGGATTCAATCAAGTTTTGCTACTAAAGTTACAATATTTGTAGATACCAAACCTGCTCGAGTTTTATGTGTACCTGAATAAAAAGTCTGGTGAGTGAGATGAACAAATTTATTAAAGTTTGGCTAATTAGCTTTAAAGCAAGCTTATTATTCTTTTTACCAACAATATCTTTCGCAGAGCAATTGATATCAGTCCAAGATAGATTGGATGGCTTACTTGCAGAAGCTCATGAGAGTTGTGAAGATGATGGTGGCGTTCTTGAGTTGTCTGGCGATGAAGTTGCTAAATATGACTTCGATAATGATGGCAGCACAGACCTAACCATACTCAATGAGCATGAATATAAGTGTTCATCTTCTGCATCTTTATTCCAAGGGACAGCGGGAGCAGTCATACACTTAATGACAGATGTGGATTATTCTTATGGTTATGCAAGACACTACGAATACATGAAAGCATTCAATGATGTTCCAACAGTTTTGTTTCATCTGCATGGATCATCATGCGGTGAAGTTGGATTTGTTCCATGTGTAAGTGCAATATCAATCTATGACGGTCGATTTGTTAAATGATTATAAGTAAATGTTAGTACAGATAGGTGTGATGTAAAATGAAGAAACTTTTGGTATGTATTCTGTTTGCTTTATTTGGCACACAGGTGTTTGCACAAGATTTTAATAAGGGATTAAAAGCATATAATTCTGGGGACTATGAAGAGGCTTTTAATGAGTGGAAGCCTTTAGCCGTACAAGGCAATGCCGTTGCACAAAACAATATTGGGAATTTGTATAACAGTGGTAAAGGCGCTCTTAAAGATAGAGCTCAAGCACTGAAATGGTATCGGCTATCAGCCAAGCAAGGCTATAGTAATGCTCAATTCAATTTAGGAAACTTCTACGCCAGCGTTGATGATACCTACAGAAACTACAATAAGTCAGTAAAATGGTTTCGCCTTTCGTCTGAACAAGGCAATGCTTCTGCACAACGCAATCTGGGGGCCATGTACGCCAATGGACATGGCGTCCTACAAGATAATATAACATCTCATATGTGGTATAATATTGCTTCGGCTAATGGTAATGAAGAGGCTGCTGAATTGAGAAATAATCGTGAAAAGAAAATGACTTCTGCTGGAATAGAAAAAGCTACAGCTATGGCTAGAGAGTGTATGAGTAGTGGTTACAAGAAGTGTGGGCACTAAAATGAAGAAACTTTGTCTAACAGCCTACCTATTAATGTTCGCCTCACAAGCCTCAGCTTGGGTTCTTAAAGAGTTTACACCTGCAAATGTGTCTTCAATTAGTGTTACAATAGATGACAAGGCTACCGATGCTTGTTGGACTAACATTTCTGAAGTTAAAAGGTACGCTGAGGACAAGTTAGAGCTGTCTGGCTTTAATGTTGTAAGAGGATCAGATGGAACAAGAACTTCTGGAAGCCATTTTGTATTTTTTCTACAAGTTCATGCTTACAGGCACCAAGACCTCTGTTATGGTAATGTGGACATAATGCTGTACACGCCCGCTAAGGTAAATGAAATGTTTGCGCCATTGATGGTTGGTAATGGTAGTGCCGTTTTTCAAGGTTATGAAAAGGTCAACCAATTATCCCTCAAACAAGTTGAAGTTTTTATGGATGAAATACAAAATCCTTCAGGTTAAATAGAATGATATCAAAAAAAGCTTTTGCAAATAAACTCATCAAGAGTGGTTATAGGAGCTGTGGGTATTAGTTTAAAGGGTAAACACAATGGAATGGATACAAATTGGGGTCTTAATTCTTGCAGGAACTGGATCAAATGTAACGCCTAGCACTAGCACTGGATATAGTGAGACTTTTTCCACCCTTGAAATGTGTGAAGGTGATATTCTTCGAATGCGATTTCATGAAAATAGTTCTGTAAAAAAAATGAAAACAACTAGTGTATTTGTAGAGGATGGATACAAACAAATAGTAGTATCAACCCCTGTAAACCTCGTAGGTTATGGCGAAGGTGTTATACATTATTCATGCGTCCCAATATCTGAATAAATAATCCATATGGAAATCCTTGGCCTAATACTAATAGTCTTCCTCTTCTTTTGGTTAATGGGTGGAAAGAAAAAACCCTATAAGAACAGGCGCAAACAGTACAAGCAACGTAAGCCATTCAGCAGTAACCGCAAAAAGCTAAAGTCAAAAATAAACCCCACATCTTTTGAACCATTTAGTGGTTATGCTCACGTAATAGATGGCGATACAATCAAGATTAGAGGCATGAAGATAAGGTTAGCAGGTGTTAATGCACCTGAACTGGATAAACCTTACGGTGTGAAATCTAAGTATGAGATGGCTAATATCGTTAAAGGTAAGAGAGTATATGTAGTTCCTGATGGAACAACCAGTTTTGATCGTATCGTTGCAACTTGTTATGTTGATGGTGATGTAGACATTGGTGCTGAGCTTATCAAGCGTGGACTAGCTCTGGATATACCTAGCTTTACTGGTGGCAAGTATACTGAGTTTGAAACTAAAGAAGCACGTAGAAGAATAAAGAATGTACCATACAGAGTTAAGGCTAATAAAGCTAAACAACCTGAACCTGAGATAAAAGTAGAAGATGATCTAGTTATAGATGATGACGACGATTTAGATTTGATAGATCGTGGAGATAGGTAGAAATACAATAACTACAATTACTTACAGATCATAATTAATCTATTTAGAGTTGCGATTTAACCAAGGATGTCTAATTTTATTTATTTGATCAGCCTTAAAAATCAAACCTGCACCACCATAAATATCTTGCCCAACATCACCCGAACCATGCCCAGTAAGATAATCATGCACGTCTTTAGGAATACTTGCTTCAGTACATAGAGCCTTAAAATTACTCCTTAGTGAATGTGCTACTTTACGTGGGTGAGGACAAATCTGATTGAATATTGGCCTTAGTACGTTATTTGCACTACTTGAGGCACTTTTATCACGCACATTATAATTGAATAGCCGTCCAGTTCCTTTTGGAGGCAATACAATATCGTTATGTATCGGAATAAGTCGTTTTGACCCTTTGTTCTTAACCTGAACTTCTTCAATATCAGTATCTTCAGTACTGAAAAATCTGTAACCTTGATACTTTGTGTCGTTAAATCTTTCCCAAGTCAGCGTACAAGCCTCGTTTAATCGCATCCCTGTTGTAATAAGAAGGGAAAGCAATAAATATTCTTGATCCTCCCAATCATGATTAAATACGAGGAACAGTTCTTCTTCAGATAGAGCAAGCCATTTCTCAGAAGGTTTACCATAATCATGGGTATCAAAATTTTGGAACGGGTTTGCTTCTATATACTCCCAACCATAAAGATACTTAACAAATTGGTTCATAGCACTAAAAAAGTTAGCAAGAGTTTTGTGTGCAATCTCAGGATTATCCTTTGTTAATGCTTGTGCAAACCGTCTTGGTGTTGACCTTCTAATCTCCTGCAAGGGTAAATCACCTACTAACTTAATAAATATGTTTACTCCTCGTTTTCTCTTATACTTTGTTTCTGGTCTAATTGTTGGGTGGTTATCTACTTCAGCAAAATACTCTTCTAATACGTCTGATATATATTGTGTGGATTTAGGTATATTACGTCTTGGCCTACTAATAGGCTTATGGTGAGCTTGATTTTTAAAGCCCATAAGTCCTGTCTCTGGTGGTTTCTTCATTATCTGAGGGATACCATCGTCATCTTCCCCAACCATTATATAGTCATCCTTGTCTAATATCTCATCAAATATAGGTGGGGTTTTACCTTGCTCAATAGATGCTTGAGTTAGCAAATCCTGCCAATAAGACTGAACAATAGGCTGAGAATGATCTATCAAAAGGCTTACAATAGCAGGAGATGTTGATACATCTGGATAAAATATACTCTGAAGCTTTCCAGAAAAATCACCAAGCGATTTACTTACACCCGAAAAACTATCGCTACCCTTTACATCCTCAGCAGTAATCTTTGCTTCATCAAGTAATTTATCAAGCTTTGCTTCAACACTTGCAAAATCTGATGGAGCATCCACTTTTTCATCTTCAACTTGCTCAAATGCATTATCAAACCTAGCCTTCATCTTAACCAGTTCATCATAGTCTGTTGATGGCTCTAATAACGGTACAAGTCCTTTGTTATATTTCAGTGCTTTTGCTAAGCTATTGATTATACTTTCAGCATACTTATCAGTTTGCCTGTTGTTACGGTTGGCATATTCAAGTTGTGCCTCATCAAACTCTCTGTAAATCTTATGTGCAAGGTCTTGCATCTTGCGTTGAGCTATAGATTTATCATTCGTACCAGTAGATTTAGCTCTATTGTTGTTGTTTCCACTACCAGTACCAAAACAGTGCCTGATAGCAGTAGGAATAGAAACACGGACATAGTACTTACCTGCCTTGGGGAATAATGTAGGATTGGGATAATTATCCCAAGATAAATTTGTCATTAATTATTACCTGAAACATATATATAGTACCAAATGTAGTACTATTTTTAGTACCATTAATCAATAAAAGCAATGACTTATATATAAATAAGGGGTTTTAAGGCCTAATAGTTAGAGAATCAAATTCTTGATTTAAATTAATGATTTAACCTTATCTACCATAAATCTCATAGTTTCATTAGCTTCTTCTAAATCTAGCTGAATTTTCTGTGGTGAGGTGTCATCAATATCATTTCTACT
>Ga0209632_10003546_pt1 | contig 14238 bp, 9 predicted proteins | sample COG_10_FD_184754 | JGI IMG/M metagenome (GOLD analysis project Ga0209632, IMG submission 184754) | Pelagic Microbial community sample from North Sea - COGITO 998_met_10 (SPAdes) (version 2) | ecosystem: Environmental > Aquatic > Marine > Neritic zone/Coastal water | place: Helgoland, sampling... | reverse complement strand
GTTGTCTAAAATCCCAACCATATTTCCATTTTTCTCATAGTAATCGGTAATATATCTGTAGAACATTTCCTGATGTAACATTCGTGTCAAATCAATTCGCGGATTGTTAATGTATTCCCTATCAATAATATTTACAAATTCATCTGACGCGAGGCCTTTAAATTTATTTTGAAAAATGTCAATCGCTATAATCACATCAGATGTATCGAATAGTAAGTTGTTCTTTAGAATTTTATCAATTGCGATTTTAGTCACATTTTGATTATTATTATATCGATGCTCAGCATACACTGTTTTATCCTTCACGACCAGTCCAATTTTGGAATCATTCAGATTATTTACGGCAAACGTCTCAGCAATTTTACCTACATCTGTTTCTACATAACCGTTACGGTATTTTACGCTAAATGCTATAATATTATAAGCTTTATCTTTTACGATAATATCGGCTAGGTTATTTCCACAGTGGATTTTTTCATTTAGTACCTCTGTGCAACGCTCTACACGGCGGGAGGTTTCAATGCGGCCGCTATGAAACTCATTATACTCTAATGAGTTCAACGATTTTGTTAATATCAATAAAATTACAATAGATTCGAATAAGAATCCTCGTTGGGAATCATTGGTTGCTGTATCTAATATTTCATCTAAACACGAGCCCTCTAGTAGTAACTTTACTATGTCCATTTTCGTTTTCAGCTGGACGACTTCCTTCTTTGTCATCTCATTTGAATTTGCACAATTATTCATATTTATTTATACTATCATGAATACTATCATAATATATTCAATTTTTTTTAATATACACCTAGATTCCATTTTTTTATTTTTTTTTGATATTTTTCGATGAAAAATAAAACCTATACTTAACATTATGTAATTATTTTGAAGAATAAATCCCTCTTTTTTGCAAAAAAGTTGGTTGTGAGCATAACGCTCTAATTTCCAATTTATGATTATCATGTTGTTACCATAACTTTTTTTATGATTAATTACGGAAAAGGTTTAGGGGATTTTTATGTCAGTATATAATACTGACAAATGTTGACACATAAATCCTCAAAAATCCCAAAAGAATATGGCTGTAAAAGTTGTCATTATACTTCATGTAATCTAAAAGACTACAATAAACATTTATTAACACGTAAACACAAAATGTTGACAAATGTTGACAAAAATATCCCAAAAATCCCTAAATATGTTTGTGAATGTGGTAAATCATATAAACATCGTCAAAGCTTACATGTACATAAAAATAAATGTACATACAAAGAACATTCTCATGAAACAGAAATGTTGCCAGAACCAACAATGGAATATTTATTGAAGGAAAATCTGGAAATGAAAAAAATGATGATTGATTTATGTAAAAATATGGGACCAACCAACATAACAAACAATAACAATAAAAACTTTAATATCAGTATATTTCTTAACGAGGAATGCAAAGACGCCATGAACCTCACTGATTTTGTAGACTCAATTCAATTAAGTATAGAAGATATGTTACGTATTGGTAACGAAGGTCAAACCAATGGTATGTCGAATATAATAATAGATAAATTAAATGCCATGGAAATTGTCAAGCGTCCTCTTCATTGTAGTGATATAAAAAAGGAGACTATATATGTGAAGGACGATGACAAATGGGAGAAAGAAGAGAGAAATAATCCAAAGATTAAGAATGCGTTGGAATCGTTAACGAATAAAACTATCAAAGCAATGCCGTGTTTGGAAAATAATCCAGACGAATACCTTAAAACGATTTCTGAGGTGTTAAAGGAGCCCCGCGAAGACAATAAAATTATTTCTGATGTAGCGAAGGAAATTACTATTTGATTTTAACTTTTTTATTTTTTTTTGATATTTTTCGATGAAAAATAAAACTAAAACTACTGTTCATTGAAATATTTTGAAGAATAAATCTCTCTTTTTTGCAAAAAAGTTGGTTGTGAGCATAACGCTCTTATTTCTCATTTTCAATATTTTATTTGTTACCATAACATGTTATGGTTAATTGCCGAAAAGGTTCATGAGTAATATGTTGTTGTATTATATGATGGAAAATACAACGATAAATACATCAAAATACTTTAAACAATTTGTATGCGAAAAACGTGACTTCTCGTGCTGTAAAAAGGGGGATTATACTAGACACCTTAATAGCAAAAAGCATAATACATTATATACAACAAAAATACAACCGAAAATACTCCATTCATGTGAATGTGGTAAACAATATACTCATCGTGCCACTCTTTTCAATCATAAAAAGAAATGCATATACAAAGAGCCTTTGCAGGCTACCGAAATTACGGTAGAGCCAACAATAGAATATTTATTTTATTTTTTTGACATTTTTTGATGAAAAATAAAACCTATACTTAAGATTATGTAATTATTTTGAAGAATAAATCTCTCTTTTTTGCAAAAAAGTTGGTTGTGAGCATAACGCTCTAATTTCCAATTTATGATTCTCAGGTTGTTACCATAACTTTTTTAGGATTAATTGCGGAAAAGGTTTAGGCATTTTTTATATAAACATATATATATTGATATATGTTGACAAATTTAATGCCAAAAAATGCCGTAAAATTCATTTGTGAAAAATGTGATTATAAATGTAGTAAAAAAAGTAACTTTGATGTTCATTTATTAACACGGAAACATGAAAGGTTGACGAATGTTGACAACGATATGCCTAAAATTGCCGTAAATTTTGCTTGCGATTGTGGAAAACAATATAAATATCGTCAAAGCTTACACGTACATAAAAAGAAATGCACATACAAAGAGCCTTCACAGGATACCGAAATTACGGTAGAGCCAACAATGAAATATTTATTGATGGAAAATTTGGAAATGAAAAAAGAAATTTTAGAAGCTCATAAAAATACAAATGAGATGAAAAAAGATAATTTAGAGATGAAAAAAATGATGATTGATTTATGTAAAAATATGGGACCAACCAACATAACAAACAATAACAATAAAAACTTTAATATCAATATATTTCTTAACGAGGAATGCAAAGACGCCATGAACCTCACTGATTTTGTAGACTCAATTCAATTAAGTATAGAAGATATGAAATATTTCGGCGATCAAGGTCAGGTCAATGGTATGGCAAATATTCTTATTGATAAATTAAACGCCATGGATATTATCAAGCGTCCAATGCATTGTAGTGATATAAAAAAGGAGACTATTTACATAAAGGATGAGGATAAATGGGCAATGGAAGAGAAGAGTAAACCAAATATAAAAAATGCTTTGGATTCATTGACGAATAAAACTATCAATGCAATGTCGTGTCTGGAGAATAATCCCGATGCATATGTCAAGACTATATCGGAGGTTCTGAAGGATCCGCGCGAAGATAGTAAAATAATATCAAAATTGGCGAAGGTAATAATCGTATAACAAATTTATTAATAAAATTGATTAATAGTTAATCTTATTAAGCACTATACCCAAATAGTAACTATAAGCATGAGTAAGTCTTTCCGTTTATTTGATTTTAATATTCCTAATGTAAAGGATGATGATAGTTCTGATAGTGATGATCCAACTCATAATAAGTCTGATAATAAGATATATAATATTCAAATGTTCGGAATTAATGAAACTGGTGAAACGTGTTCAATAATGGTTGAAAATTACACTCCATTCTTTTACGTCAAAGTAGATGATAAATGGAATGAACATTTGAAACGTCAATTTCTAACATACATTAAGAAACGCATTGGTACATATTACCATGATAGTATCGTTTCATGTAAATTAATTAAGCGACATAAATTGTATGGTTTTGATGGTCATAAAGAGCATAATTTCATTGAATTCAAATTCAAAAACACAACCATTTTCAATAAAGTAAAATATATATGGTATAAAGATGGAAAGATTGTTCCATTTCCATTTAATAATACCAGTACTGAGTTGTATGAGGCAAATATCCCTCCGCTACTACGATATTTTCATATTCAGAATATTAGTCCGTCTGGATGGATAGAAATTCCTGAGAAATATGTGAAAGAGTCCCTTTCAAATAACACTACATGTACATATGAATATTCTATAGAGTTTGATGATGTAATTCCGTTGAATGATAAGGAAACCCCCGTTCCTTATAAGATTTGTAGTTTTGATATTGAGGCAAGTAGTAGCCATGGTGACTTTCCCTTAGCAAAAAAGAATTATAAAAAGTTAGCAACAAATATAATAGATTGGTTTAAAGTAAATCCAACTGTGAAAAAAAATATTCGTGATCACCTGCATTCATTCCTCCTTACAGCATTTCAATTTGAAACAAAGCATAAACACACAATGGACAATATTTATATTAAAAAGCCTGAATTATTTACATTAACAGATTTCAACAAAACATTTGATATATGGATTTCAACCATTATAAAAAAGCACTATGACGAGGATGAAACCAACAATTTAATGGCGTATTTTATGGAAGAAGATAATGACACAACAAATAGATCGTTTAAGGCGTCTGAATACAATAATGTGTTTGAATTATTACTGGATGCTAATTGTCCATACGATATTAAAATTAATCAATTATCTCAATCTATGAAAATATTTCCACAGGTAGAGGGCGATAAAGTAACATTCATTGGCTCAACCTTTATGAAGTATGGTTCAAAGGAACCGTATATGAATCACTGTTTGGTTTTGAATACATGTGACAAAAATTTTGATGAGAATACAATTATTGAAGAATGCGAAACAGAAAGAGAATTACTCTTAAAATGGAAGGATTTGATTCAAACCGAGAATCCGGATATGTTAATTGGTTACAATATATTTGGTTTTGATTATGAGTTTATGTTTAAACGTTCATTGGAGAATAACTGTCATCATGATTTCTTACAATTATCGCGGAATATTGGTGAATATTCTTATAAAACGGATTATGAGTCCGGAGAAGTAAAAATAGAGGAGAGTAAAATAGTATTGGCTAGTGGCGAGCATAATTTAAAATTTATCCAGATGACTGGTCGCGTCCAAATTGATTTGTATAATTATTTCCGAAGAGATTTCACACTGCCTTCGTATAAATTAGACTATGTTGCGAGTCAGTTTATTAGTGATGAGGTTACAAGTCAAAAATATATAAAGGTTGGTGATAAATTCTTCACAGATATTTATACAAATAATATGACTGGTCTTCATGTTGGAAGTTTCATTAATTTCGAAGAAAGTAGTCATAGCACAGAGTATTACAAAGACGGAGACAAATTTGTTATCACTAAAATTAATCTGTCCAAAAAATGTTTCCGAATTAGTGGAAAAGAAAAGCTCAACTTAACCCGGAAGGTTAAATGGGGACTAGCAAAGGACGATGTTACGCCTCAGGATATTTTCAGATTGACAAACGGTACCTCGTCAGATCGTGAGATTATCGCTAAATACTGTATTCAGGATTGTAATCTAGTCCAGTATCTTATGAATAAAATAGATGTAATTACTGGATATATTGAGATGTCAAAGATCTGTTCGGTTCCAATTAATTTCTTGGTAATGCGTGGTCAAGGTATTAAACTTACCAGTTTTATTGCCAAAAAATGTAGAGATAAGAACACGCTTATGCCCGTTATTCAGAAAAAGGAATTTGATGATGGGTATGAAGGTGCTATGGTTCTCGATCCGAAATGCGATTTATATTTGGATAATCCTGTAGCGTGCGTAGATTATGCGTCTCTGTATCCATCCTCAATGATTAGTGAAAATTTGTCACATGATAGTAAAGTGTGGACAAAGGAGTTTAATTTGGAAGGAATTCTAGTCTTTGAAGAGGGCGAACAAGACGATGAAGGGAAATTTATATATGATAACCTTCCTGGATATAAATATATAAATATTACATATGACGTCTATAATTATAGAAGACCTGGTCCAAATAGAGCTGCTGTGAAAACAAAAACAGGTACCAAAACCTGTAGGTGGGTTCAATTTCCTGAAGGAAAAGCAATCATGCCTTCCATTTTGGAGGAACTTTTGAAGGCGCGAAAAGCAACAAAAAAATTAATTAAGACAGAAAATGACGAGTTTATGAAAAATATTTTAGATAAGCGTCAACTGAGTTATAAGCTAACTGCGAATTCATTGTATGGACAGTGTGGTGCTAGAACGAGTACATTTTACGAAAAAGATGTTGCTGCTTCAACAACTGCGACGGGTAGAATGCTACTTATTTACGCCAAATGTATAATTGAAGATGTTTATGGTGATTGTGTATGTGATACCTCATTTGGACAGGTGCGAACTAGAGCCGAGTATATATATGGTGATACTGATTCTGTATTCTTCACATTCAATCTAGAAAATGTTGAAACTGGTGTTCCAATAAAAGGAAAAGATGCGTTGGCTATAACCATTGAGTTAGCGCAAGAAGCTGGTGTATTGGCGTCCAAATTTCTAAAAGGACCCCATGATTTGGAATATGAGAAAACGTTCATGCCGTTTTGTCTCCTATCAAAGAAACGATATGTGGGGATGTTATATGAAACAGATGTAACAAAATGTAGTCAGAAGAGTATGGGTATTGTTCTAAAACGAAGAGACAATGCCCCCATTGTGAAAGATATATATGGCGGTATTATAGATATATTGATGAAAGAACAAAATGTAGAACAGGCTATTGAATTTCTTCATAGCTGTTTGGAAAATATTCAGAATGAAAAATATCCTATGGATAAATTAATCATTTCCAAGTCACTCCGTTCTAATTATAAAAATCCTCAGCAGATTGCTCACAAAGTTCTTGCGGATAGAATTGCGGAGCGTGATCCAGGAAATAAGCCTTCTTCGGGTGACCGAATTGCATTTGCGTTTATTAGAAATACAAAATCTAAATTACAAGGTGATCGTATTGAAACGCCGACCTATATTGATGAAAAAAAGTTGAAAATTGATTATGAGTATTATATTACGAATCAAATAATGAAGCCGGTTCAGCAGGTATTTGCTTTAGTCCTGGACAAAATTCCTGCGTTTAAGCGTAAGATGCTCACCTTTAATAAATATAAAATGCAGATTAAAGATTGGAAAAAAACATTACCAAAGGATAAATCTGATAAAAAAATAGACGATCTTAGAAATAAAGAGGTTAAAAAACTTCTATTTGACGATACTCTTAATAAGATTAAGAATAAGGGAACCAATACGATTGGTAATTATTTTGGGAAAAATTTATTATAAAAAATATTAAAAATATTATAATTAATTATGATTTTTAATATGCTTATGCGTTGTATTTTTTTCTACTTTTATTATATTTGTTACTCTTACGTTGTTTTTTTAGTGAGCGCTTCTTTCGACCACCAACACGTCGTGTCTTGTTATCATTACCTGACATATTTAAAGATTTTTTGAATTTGGAAGCCTTTATTTTGGAAGGCTTTATTTTGGAATATTTATTTGCCACTTGTTTTCTGCTGGTATTATTTACCTTTTCTGTCTTTAGTTTGGTATTTAAACTCTTCTTTCTTTTTGACATTTGTGGTGGTAAATTCCTCTTATCGTCGGTTAATTCTTGTAGAAGTCTGTTGGTTTTCATAATTTTATTTTTTGATGGTACCTGGGTATCATTCTGGGTCTCATTCTGGGTCTCATTCTGTGTCTCATTGATACGGTCGGTGTCCACTTCCATAACTGAGTCTTCATCATGGCTCGTCGGAGACTCAATATCCATCCCCGGAGACTCAATATCCATCGCCGTCTCTTTAACTTCTACACTCTGCACCACCGTTTCAGAACTATTCAAATCATCTAACTCCTGATTAATATCTTTTGTCATCTCTCTAATAACCTCATAAAACTTTAATTTTACATTTATGTTCGACGTATTCTCCATACGTTCGCGTTCTTGGGACATTTTACTATGATAAAATAATGCGGCGGATTGTATTTCTTTAACAATATCATTGTATTGTAATATATAATCAATCAGGCAATTCATTTGTTCATATACTTTTAAATATACTATACTAGCGCTGTCTTTTTTTATTATTTCAAATGCGGTTAGCATTTTAGAAATCTTGCGATATACGTCAACTTCCTCTGGTAGTTTGGGTATTTTGTATATGTCTTCTGCTAAATCGGTATTATTATTTTCTTTGACAATTTCCATTAATCCTGTCATATTCTCCTTGAAATTCTCGTATGATAAGATTAAGTTAGGAATAGTAACAGTGCTTTGTACAATGACTACTTTTGTTTGAATTGTGCCATCTTTCTTAATCTTGTCTTTACCAGAGGCGTCTTTTACAGGAATACGATAATCGCTAATAAACTTAAAAATATCATTTGTTTCTAATTCTGTCATTAACTCATCTAGTAAGTTCATCATATTTGTCTCGCGGTTATTTCCAAATAGTTGTGCCCATTTAAAATATGTCACCCCCGTTAATTTTTCTACAGATGTCTTATAATCGTTTTTGACATCAATTGCGGGTAAGCATTTATATTTATGTAATGTAGTTGAAGACTTTAATATGGTGGATGGTTTCAATGTATTATCTATTACTCTTTCTAAAGTCGTCTCATTGATAGGAGATGTCGTATTTTTGATTTCAGTTTCAATAGAGTACGTAAAATCATAGTAAGGATTTGTGATGATTTCGTTATTATCTTTCTTAACATATGAAGCATGGACGTTTGCTAATTCTTCCGATATACCCGTAACAACTTCCCGCGGATTTCCATCCATGACATCCTGTATTTGTTGATTTACATTACTACCACGTCCTCCTATTTCAAATATGTCCATCAGATCTGTCGCAATAGACGAAGGTTTTGCGTTTTCTGGATTTGTTATTAAGTTGATTTTCTTAAATATAATCGTTTTCGTTGGCTTTAGATTTGCTTGTACCTCGTTATTTTCAACTTTTTCTACGTATTCATTCATTGTTGTAATGACTTTAGAGTCTATTGTTGTATTATTAATTTCTTTATCTCCTTCGTAAACACGAATATAATTTAAGAATTTTGATAATTCCTGTCGTTTTCGTTTTTTCTCATTTGTTAGCATTTGATCTATTTCAGAGATATACAAATTTGCGTAATCTGCGAAAACAGCTTTGTTTGAAAAGTTTTTCATTTCTTCAGGATCTATACATCCGCGTGTATTTCCTTTTTTACACAATAGACTCTTTATTTGACTAGTTATACGAGGACCAACTCCTCCGCGAGGACTAACTTCGGTTAATACTGTGAGAATAGTTATTAACTGATTATGTAAAATTTCTTTTGTACATTCTATTTGAGTGTTATAATTCAAAATAAAATTTTTAGCATTGCTCATATCGACCAATAATTTCCGAAACGTTTTAAGGCTTTCTAATACGGTTTCGTCATTTCCAATGGTGTTATTTAGTTTGAGATTAAATTCCTTTACACCAGATTCAGTTAAATATTTATTTAGTTTTTCAGTAGGTATAACGGGTAATACATTTCCATTAATAATTGATTCATTATTTACGTCATCTATATTTAATTCAAATAAATCTTTCAAAAATGTGGAAATATTAATACGCACTCGTTCTGGTGTATCGTCTAATAACATCTTATATGTAGATATACATGATTGCGTATCCGCATGAAAACGAGTTTTATTTCCGAGTAAAGGATCAATAATAGTTGCTTCTTCTATGGAGTCGTCGTTTTCCATTGTATCTATAGCATTTAAAAATAATTTGAATGTTTCTTCAACACTTGCTACTGGTGACCCTATGCTTTCAGCCGATGGTGTTGAAACAGCTGAGTTAAGTGTAGTCTCTCCTTCTACGTCAACATCTACACTTTTGAATGATGGACCGATTAACAATGATGGGGTATCGTATAAAACTGCCTGAGTAAATGTATTTTTATCATTGGTTGATATAAATATTTTATCTACTAATTCATTCAAAAATGTTGCTATTGTAGGCTGTCCGTGTTTGTTTTCATTTAATACATTTTTTAAATGTCTTACAAATTCTACTTGATTCGCGTCGCCATCTGCTTTGAAACTTAAAACAATCATTTTGAATATAGTATTTGGTTCTACATTGTTTAAAGAGCGTATACCCTTGTTTGGTAATATATTATCATATACCAAGCTTGCTAATCTCCATAACCGTAAATGAGAATCGTCGGTTGGCTGTTTATTATGTTCAGCCGAAGTAACATACTTATCGATATTACTTATTTCAAAATCCTTGAAATATATTTCGTATTGATTTGTGTTATTAGACGTGTTTGCTGGTAACCTGACTTTGAAGTAAAGTGCTACATATTTGTTATCTTCAAATTTAAATCCAACATTAAACTGCGATGATATATCATTATTTGGCACATCGGATTCTTCTATGATATCAGCAAACCCAGAAGATATTGGCAATTCTTCCTCTACTAAATCACTAGATACGCCATGACGCTTAAACATTCCATTCAATACTCTGGTCGTAGCAATTCTAGTAATAAATGCTTTTTCATAATTGAGGTTTAATAATAACTGAAATTGTTTAATTGTTTTCATATTCGGAACCTGAAAAGGAGGCGTAAAGTGTCCTTGCGCCGATTGAATTTTTTGTAATTTGCTTAAATTAAAATCATTATCGCTCACTGGTGGTCGTGTTGCTGGATCCAACAACATGGCACTATTTACTAATTGACCAATGAAAGGAAACATTGTTTTAATAGACTTTTTTCCTATTCCTTCAGTAACTGAAATGGCCGATTTATATGCGTATTCCTGGTCTGGAATCGCAAACATATTGGATACATTATCATCAAATAAAGGTAACAGTCGTTTATAATTGTCGCCAGCATCTTTAAATTGATAATGTAATTTTTCTATTTCTAATTTGTAAGGTGCTTTTCGTGCTGTTTGTAAATTTTGGGCACAGTAGAAATATTCCGTATCATCTTCACCATCTTCGCCATCTTCATCAATACCTTCTTCTGGTTTAATATCATAAATGTAACCATTTTTTTTATTGCACCACTTTTTAATACTGTCCTTGAGTTTTGATTTATCAATAGAGAACGACTTCCAGAAAAAAATGTCATCTACTCCAACTTGGTTTAAATAGTTGAAAATAGAGATCATATATCCAAATTCGTTCGTGTATAATTCCTTCTTGAGAAGAGAAATAACAGGTTCTACAGTTTTTAGGTTAGTATCGGCTATAATCTCCGATTTATCTGTAAATAAGCGATAGAAGTTATCATCAAATTCAGGTAGAAGTGTTTTACTTTTCAATTTGGCTTTTTTGAAATCATGATTGTTTTCAAATGGTTGCTTTAATTCGGCAAGCATCATAGCTAAGTAGTCTTCGCGTATGGTTTTTTCTTCTATTGTATTCGGGTCAAACTTTTTATCCATACGCACCTTGTAAAATTGTGGATTCATCTCATTACTTCTTGAAATTAGATTGCTAGCCTGATCTGTAATAATATCACCGCCTGTCATTAAAGATGTCTGGTTCATTTGAGAAAATGCTGTTTTCGCAATTTTGTCCTGTCCAGTTTGAATATTTCCAAACTCTCCTTTTGCTCTAAGTTCACGCCATTTTTTCATTTGCGCATCGGATTGCTCTGCCATTTTTTCTTGACTTAATCGTAATTTTCTCTCCCCTTCTGTTTCATCATCATCACTGTCACTGTCACTGTCACTATCGCTATCATTATTAATAACATCAATATTGCTATTAGTTTGAGATATATCACTGATTTCCGACTCTTTAATCGTTGATAATTGCTCTTCTTTCAGTGGAAGAATTTGGTGAATATAATCACTCATCAAAGTTTCAGCGTCTTCCATCATTTTTTGATGCATAGCATAATCCAACATGTTACTATTCATACCACTTACAACACCTTTACAAAAGTTATAGTTATAGTTTGCCCCTTCTAAAGCTTTTAATAATAAATGTGATTGTTTATTTACTGCGTTGGATGATGGCGATTGTGCTACTGGTGCGGGTGCTGGTGCTACTGGTGCTACTGGTGCTACTGGTGCTGGTGCTACTGGTGCTGGTGCTGCTGGTGCTGCTGGTGCTGGTGCTGCTGGTGCTGGTGCTGCTGGTGCTGCTGGTGCTGGTGCTGCTGGTGCTGCTGGTGCTGGTGCTGGTGCTACTGGCGCGGATGATATGATTGATTCCTGTGTTTGTTGCGTACTATTTAATCCCTGTTCGTTATTACCTTCACTCTTATTACCTCCATGCTTATTTTTAATCGTTTTATTTCTTAATTTTTGTCTCTGAATAAGTTTTGAATAAGGAATCATTATATTAACGTCTCATTTTTTTATTAAATATTATACAAAATTTAATATAAAATTGATTTCAAAAAATCGTTAAAATATAATTACAACTACCATGGAATCAACCGAACAAATGCAGACAACTACTGAAGATAAAATCATGACTGAGACTGGAAATATTAAAACTCAACATATAATAAATGATGATTGTATTAAAAAAATGAAAGAAATGAATGCGGACAGTGTTGACATTATAATTTGCGATCCACCATATAATATTGGAAAAGACTTTGGAAATAATAGTGATAAACAGGAAATGGATAAGTATCTTACTTGGTGTGATGAATGGATATCAGAATGTATTCGTATCCTAAAACCAAAAGGAACTCTTTACATATATGGATTTAGTGAAATATTAGCATTTATAAGAGTAAGAATACATATAAAGGTGAGATGGATTATTTGGCATTATACTAATAAGGTCACACCATCTCTTAATCATTGGCAAAGAACCCATGAAAGTATATTATGTTGTAGTAAAGAAAAACCGCATTTTAATCGTGATGATGTAAGAGAACCATATACAGATACATTTTTGAAAAATGCTGCAGGTAAGGTTAGAAAGGCAACAAAAGGTAGATTTAGTAACGGAACAACTGAAACTATATATAAAGCACATGAGAATGGTGCTCTTCCTAGAGATGTTATTAAAATATCAGCACTTGCTGGAGGAGCTGGAAAAAAGGAAAGAGTTGATCATCCAACACAGAAACCATTACAACTATGTGAAAAATTAATTAAAGCATCAAAAAATGGTGATGATACATTATTGGTAGTTCCATTTGCTGGTTCTGGAAGTGAATGTGTAGCCGCAAAAAAAGAAAATATTAACTTTATAGGGTTTGAAATTAATGAGGATTATGTAAAATTATGTAATGAGCGATTAGACAGTATTACCGAGTAAATTAAATATCTGTGAATAATTAATTTTAGGCTTACTATTATCTATTTCAGTAGAACATACCTTATATTTTTCAATATCTATAATGTTAAAATTATACCATAATTGCGAAGACATGGAAAATGTAATATTACAATACTTTGATTCCCATCCAACAATTTCACCCTTTTTTTTTCCATTTTTCCCAAGTTTTGGGGTAAGTTCATTAATCTTAAATATATGACAGTCTTTTGGAATTATATACCACATATATTCTATCATGGCGTGTTCTTTTTCATTTCGTATTAGTATAGAATAATAATCAAACGAACTGTCTCTTTTTTCAATTTCTGATATAATATCTTGTACATTTCCATTATTTTTATCACTACAAACACTTGACAAACGATAAGAAGATATGCTAATATTATTTCCATTGGTTTTGGTAGATTTGTTAGATATATTTAAATTATCAAATCTATTATCTTTTCCAGAAGTATGATTTCCATTAGCTTCATCTGTAATGGAACAAACTCCACAGACGATATTACAATTTATTTCTTCCCAAACGCTTTCCTTAATAGGCGTCTTATTAATCATAGTATATCCTTTAATCACGTCATTAAACTCTTTATGTAATGTCTTACATTTATTATAAAACGGATCATTATTTTCTGATGCGCTAAGATCGGGGGTTATCGTTTGAATTTGTTCTTCCATTATGTTAATTATTATAACATAATAGAAGTCTTTTTTATAAATCAATTTTTAAATCATTTAGTTTTTATCAGTTGTATTTTTAATTACAGCACGATTCTTCTCTCATACGCTGGTCATGTTTAAGTTTGTCTTCTAATCGTGTGAAATACTTTTTTGACATACCTGTATGATGTCTTGTCTTCATCACTTCATTTCTTGGCTTAGTACAGCAATCAGTGTTTTGAATTTGTTCTTTAGAGCAGTCGCAATTTTTTTTTACACTGATCATTATACTATTAGTATATATAAAAAAATCATTGATTAAATGAAATCA
>Ga0209632_10003545_pt1 | contig 14239 bp, 12 predicted proteins | sample COG_10_FD_184754 | JGI IMG/M metagenome (GOLD analysis project Ga0209632, IMG submission 184754) | Pelagic Microbial community sample from North Sea - COGITO 998_met_10 (SPAdes) (version 2) | ecosystem: Environmental > Aquatic > Marine > Neritic zone/Coastal water | place: Helgoland, sampling... | reverse complement strand
GGAGTAATTAATATTAAACAAGTTCCTGTTGGCAATCTCTCTTTCTTTTTTTTATAGAGATAATCAACATTTTCTTTTTTTAAACCGTCTTCATATTTTTGACCTAAATCATCATCATTAACTTTGCCAATAAAGCCAACATCATTTCCCAATTGAGATAAACCAACAATAGAATTTGCAACAGAACCACCCGAAACCGTACCCTCGATTCTTAAAGTAGATAGTAATTTTTTGAACTCAATTTCATCTACAAGTTTCATTGTACTTTTTGTTAATCCATTGTCTGACAAATATTTATCCTCAACCTTACAAATAACATCTACTATTGCATTTCCTATTCCTAGAATTTTCATATTAAGGTTTTTTTGTATTAATTGGATTTTTACGATTAGGATAACAAGTCGTACAAATTTTACAAGTTAAACCATAGCAATTTCTTGCTTGGCAATACTCTCTACCATAATAAATTATTTGAAGATGGAGTTTACTCCAGGTTTTTTTTGGAAAAATTCTTTTTAAATCCTTTTCAGTTTGGACCACATTTTTACCATTTGTTAGTCCCCACCTTTGAGCAAGACGATGGATATGAGTATCAACAGCAAATGCTGGGAACCCAAAACCTTGAGACATGATTACACTGGCTGTCTTATGGCCTACACCAGGCAGTTTTTCGAGCTCCTCAAAGTTTTTTGGAACTCTGCCGCCATGCTTTTCCAGTAGCTGTTTAGACATTAAATAAATGCTTTTTGCCTTAACTCGAAAGATACCAATACTTTTAATTAATTTTTCAATCTTTTTTTTTCCTAATTTAACAAAGTGTTCAGGTTTGTTAAATTTTGGATATATGTCCTTAGTTACATTGTTAACATTTAAATCTGTACATTGTGCTGATAAAAGAACAGATGTTAAAAGGGTAAATTTATTTCTATGATGTAAAGGGATAGGGGTTGTTGGATAAATTTTATTTAAAATTTTAAGTATTTTTTTTGCTTTTTCTTTTTCTTGCATTATCTAAAATTCAATAAATCTCTCATTGAATAAAGTCCGGCTCTTTTATTTATAAGCCATTTTGCAGCTGTCAAAGCACCATCTGAGTATAGAGCCCTATCAAATGCCACATGATTAAGTTTTATTATTTCCTTACCACTAGAGAATGCTACTTCATGCTCTCCAATAATTTCACCTTTTCTAATTGAGTTAAAATTAATTTTTTTCCCAAAGGGAAAAGATTTTTTATTTAGGAATTTTTTACCATATAAATTGTAGAAACTTCTATTTTTTCCATTAGCAATGCCTTTTCCAAGCATTAAGGCAGTTCCTGAGGGATAATCTTTTTTATGTTTATGATGAACTTCGAATACTTTGCTTAAGTATTCCTCATTTAATGATTTTGAAGCTATTTCAGTTAAATACATTAACAAATTAACACCCAAGCTCATATTTCCAGCTTTTAGTATGGGAATTTTTTTTGAAAAATTTTTAATTAAAATCTCTTCTTTTTGTGTAAAGCCAGTTGTTCCAATCACTACTCTTTTTTTTAATTTAGAAGCAATCTCAAGGATATCAAGTGTACAGCTGGGAACAGTAAAATCTATTATTACATCAGTGTTTTTAAAAGTTTGATCTGTATTTAAATTAAGTTTAATTCCCGCTATTTTTTTATTAATTATTTTATTTTCAGTAAGAGTTACTAATCTAAAGTTTTTATTAGTTCTAGAGGATTTAATAAGTTGTTGACCCATTCTTCCAAGACAACCTGATATTGCTAAATTAATTTTTTTCATCTAAGAAAATATTAACCTTTTTTAACTAATTAGTCTTTTAGTTTTTCCAAAAACTTTTAGCTTTTTGAAAGAATTTTTTAATACTTGGATTTGATTTTTCATTCTCAATTTCTCTAAATTTTTCAAGTAGGACTTTTTGTTCTTTATTCAGTGAGATAGGAACCTCTGTATTTACCTGAACATAAAGGTCACCATTTCCACTACCACGCATGTAAGGCATCCCCTTTCCTTTTAATCGAAATTGTTTTCCATTTTGAGTCCCATCAGGAATCTTAATTTTTGCTCTTCCACCATCAATTGTTGGTATTTCAATTGTAGTACCTAGTGCGGCATCAGCAATTGATATGGGAAATTCAAAAAATAAGTTTTCATCAGACCTTTTAAATAAATCATGAGAGTGAACATTTATGAATAAATATAAATCACCACTTGAGCCACCTTTAGTTCCAGCTTCACCTTTGCCAGCTAATCTTATTCTCGTTCCGTCATCAACACCTTTTGGTATTGTTACAGATATTTTTTTTGAAGCTTGTTTTTTACCTTGGCCATTACAATCATCACATGGATTAGTAATCTCTTCGCCAGTTCCTGCACATTGAGGACATGTTTGTTGTACAGTAAAAAAACCTTGGTTAGATCTTACTTTACCATTTCCTCCACAAGTTGTACATCTGTCAGGAGAAGATCCAGGCTTAGAACCATTACCTTTGCAAGTAGTACATTTTTCTGTAGTTAAAAATTTAATATCTTGTTTTTTACCTTTATATGCCTCTTCAAGAGTAATTGATAAATCATACCTTAAATCAGAGCCTCTGTTACTTGTATTTCTTCCTCTTGATCTTCCACTTCCACCAAAATCACCAAAAAAGTCTTCAAAAATATCTGAAAAATCAGTACCACCAAAACCTCCACTTTGTCTTCCACCTCCACCACCCTCAAAAGCAGCATGACCAAAATTATCGTAGTTTTGTTTTTTTTCTTGATCTGAAAGGATACCGTATGCTTCACCTGCTTCTTTGAACTTATCTTCAGAAACTTTATCACCAGGGTTTTTATCAGGGTGATATTTTACTGCTAGCTTTCTATATGCAGATTTTAATTCTTCAGGACTTGCATTTTTACTAACACCTAAGACGTCATAAAAATCTCTTTTAGCCATAAGTTACTCTAAGATGATAGTTGTTTTAAGTCTTAAGCGCTTTTTTCTTTATCTTCTTCTTTTTTATCCTCTTTTACTTCTTCTTCTTTTCCCTCTTCTTTTACTTCCTCAAAGTCCGCATCAACTACATTATCGTCTTTTTTTGCTTCATCATTTTTATCACCTTCTTTAGAAGAGCCTTCTTTTTTTTCTTGAGACTTATAAATTGCTTCACCTAGTTTCATAGAAGCTTGAACTAAAGTTTCTGTTTTTTTCTTAATATCATCAATATCAGTCCCTTTAATTGCCTCTTTTAAGGCAGACGAAGCATCCTCTATTGCTTTCTTGTCTGCATCTGAAACTTTAGCACCATGTTCTTTTAGGTTTTTTTCTGTAGAGTGAATTAAAGTATCTGCTTGATTTCTTGTATCGACTGATTCTCTTTTCTTCTTATCCTCATCTTTGTTTGCTTCCGCATCTTTAACCATTTTTTCAATTTCTTCATCACTTAAACCACCAGAGGCCTGAATCTGAATTTTTTGTTCTTTTCCAGTTCCTTTGTCTTTCGCAGAAACACTAACAATTCCATTTGCATCAATATCAAATGTTACCTCTATCTGAGGTACACCTCTTGCAGCTGGTGCTATACCAATTAACTCAAAATTTCCCAGCATTTTGTTGTCAGAAGCCATTTCCCTCTCACCTTGAAGTACTCTTATTGATACTGCAGGCTGATTATCATCTGCCGTAGAAAAGACCTGACTTTTTTTGGTTGGAATTGTTGTATTTTTTTCAATTAATTTTGTTGAAACTCCACCTAATGTTTCAATTCCAAGTGATAAAGGTGTTACATCTAAAAGAAGTACATCTTTAACATCACCTTGAAGTACGCCTGCTTGGATGGCAGCACCCATTGCAACGACTTCATCTGGGTTTACACTTTTATTAGGTTCCTTTCCAAAAAAGTTTTTAACTTCAGCTAAAACTTTTGGCATTCTCGTCATACCACCAACCATTACAACTTCGTCAATTTCATTTGCAGTTAGACCCGCATCTTTAAGGGCAGTTTTGCAAGGCGGTATTGTTCTAGAAATTAAATCTTCAACTAAAGCTTCTAATTTTGCTCTAGTCATCTTTAAATTAATATGTTTTGGACCTGTTTTATCTGCAGTTATAAAGGGTAAATTAACATCAGTCTGTTCAGCAGAGGAAAGTTCAATTTTTGCTTTCTCAGCAGCTTCCTTTAATCTTTGAAGAGCTAGTTTATCAGTTCTTAAATCTATACCATTATCTTTTTTAAATTCACCAATCAAATAATCCACAATTGTGTTGTCAAAATCTTCTCCACCTAAAAATGTATCACCATTGGTAGATTTAACCTCAAATACACCATCACCCAATTCAAGAATAGATACGTCAAAAGTTCCTCCTCCCAAATCGTATACAGCAATTTTTTTATTTTCTTTTTTTTTATCTAAACCATAAGCTAGAGAAGCAGCCGTAGGCTCATTTATAATTCTTAAGACTTCTAATCCTGCAATTTTACCCGCATCTTTTGTTGCCTGTCTTTGAGCATCATTAAAATAAGCAGGAACAGTTATTACTGCTTTAGTTACCGCTTGTCCTAAATATTTTTCAGCTGTTTCTTTCATTTTTATTAGAATAAAAGCTGATATTTGTGAAGGTGAGTATTTTTCACCTTTTGCTTCAATCCATGCGTCCCCTTTTTCAGAATTAACTATTTTAAAAGGTGCTGCTGCAATATCTTTTTTTACAGTAGGGTCTTCAAAATTTCTACCAATCAATCTTTTTACGGCAAATATAGTATTTTCAGGGTTAGTTACAGCCTGTCTCTTTGCAGGCTGCCCAACAAGTTTTTCTCCATCATCAGTAAAAGCAACAACAGAAGGGGTTGTTCTCGCACCTTCAGCATTTTCCAAAACTTTGGGCTGGCTACCCTCCATGATTGACACACATGAATTTGTTGTTCCTAAATCTATTCCTATAATTTTGCTCATAATTTAAATACTCCCTTTCATATAAGTGTTAATTTTTAATCTACAAGTTCAGACGAATACTATTAATTGTCTAATATTCCTTTATTTTCCTCATTTTTTTGTTCTTTATTTTCTGTTTTCTTTGAAACTCCTACAAGAGATGGTCTAAGCAACCTATCTTTCATCATAAATCCTTTTTGAATTTCTTGAACAATTGTGCCAGGTTCTTTTTGATCATCATCAATTTCTATCATTGCCTGATGAAAATTTGGATCAAGCTTTTTACCAATTGAATCTAAGGGGGTAATGCCATTTTTGGACAAGATTGAAACCATATCTTTATTTATAATATCAAAATGTTCTAAAGTTTTTTTTAAAGCTTTAGAATTTTTTAACGTTTCATCATTTTCTAATATCTGTTTTGATCTTTCTAAATTATCAATTAAATTTAAAGTTTCTTTTGCAAATGTAAAACCACCATAACTAAAAGCATCTTCTCTTTCTTTTTCAAATCTTCTTCTTTGATTTTCCATTTCAGCAAAAGCTCTAGCAAGCTTGTCTTCCAGCTCTAAAATTTTTTCTTCGGGAATAACTTCTTTTGTTTCGTCAATATTTTGAGGTGTATCGCTTTTTACTTCACTGTCTTGCATTTCTGCATTAGTTTCATTAAGTTCACTTTCCTGACTTTCAATATTGATTTTTTGATCTTTTTCCATTGAGAGTTATATGGTATGAAATTTAATAATTGCTAGATGTTAAAGAAAAAAATTAAAAAATTATTAATTGGCACAAATAATATTGGAAAATTAAAGGAAATCAGGGATTTATTACCTAAAACCCTTGAAATTTATTCTATATCTGACTTTAAAATCAAAAGCCCCGTTGAAAATGGAAAGACTTTTAAGGAAAACTCTTTAATTAAAGCTAAATTTTTTTCAAATAAATCGAATATGATTTGTTTGTCAGATGACTCGGGGCTGGAGATTGATGCCTTAAAGGGGGAGCCAGGCATCCATTCAGCCAGATGGAGTGGAAAAAAAAGAGACTTTGTTAAAGCAATGAATAGGGTGTTTAAAGAATTAGATAAAAAAAACAAGAATTGGAAAACAAAAAAAATTAAAGCGAGGTTTGTTTGTGCCTTAACTATTTATGGACCAAATCAAAAGACAATAAATTCTATTGGTAAAATTGAAGGATATATTTCGCCTTTAATGAAAGGAGAAAATGGGTTTGGTTATGATCCTATATTTGTACCAATAGGAAAGAAAATTACTTTTGGAGAAATGAAGCCTTTTCAAAAGTATAAAATAGATCACAGGTTTAAAGCTTTCAAAAAAATTAAAAAATTTTTTTAAATTCTTTATTTTCTACTTTATAAAAATTAAGAATATGATTAATCTTATTATCTTTTATTTCAAAAACTCCTATTTTTCCTTTAAATAAAGTTTTCTTTGTAAAAAGTTTATCATTTATAATTAAGTTATTTTGAAGTATTAAATAATAAACAAGTCCAACTAAATCAAAACTCAAGAAAGAAAGTTGGTTTGGATAGTGATTAAATTCTTTAAAATATTCTGCCGAGAATTCCTCATAATTTATTTTATTAATAGACGGAAAATAAAGGGGTTGAGAACTTGTTTCCTTTAAAAGTGACTCATCAAACCATTGGTTGAGGGTTATAAAAAATTTTTCTTTAGGTGATATATCTGTATACAACAAAGAAGTTGTAACACTTTTTAGGCTTTCATCAAAATCTGCAATTATTAAGGAATCAAATTCAACACCTCCAAGAGTATCTTTTTTTTTTAATTTTTCAATTAAACGCTCTTTGTTGTTTTCATCTGACTCCTCAAGTCTTTTAATTTCATCTTCAAGGTTTTGTTTTCTTTTTTTATAATTTGTAATTTTTTCAATCTGATTAGTGAGTTTAGTTGGGTCCTTATTATATATGTGATTTTTAATTATTTGTATCTTAGAACTGGATATTGCTTTTCGAATCTCATTTTTGTAATTTACATCGGGCGTTAAAAAAATAGTTTTTTTTATTTTATTCAACTCTATAAATTTTTTAATAGCCTTTATTTGAGAAGCAGCGTTAATCCCGGCATTGATAATATTATTTGAACTATTGTCACTTTTGTTTGTAAATGACAAAAAAGTTATCTCTTTTAACTCGTCAAGATACTCTTGATTCTCATTAAACACTGGACCAATTATTATTTTTACACCCAAATTATATAATTCTTTTGCTGACTTTAGTGTGGCACTAGGATCTGATTTCGTATCTCTAGGAATGATCTCAATAGATGTATTATTGATTTTATTAATAGCAAGACGAGTAGAATTAATTATAGACTTACCAATCTCTGAATTTTTACCAGTTAATGGAACAAGCAGTCCAATTTTAATTTTTTCATTTGCAGACACACTTTTTAAAAGTGTCGACAACGTTAATACCAATAGTAATATGATTCTAATAGTTTTATTCATCTTAATGTGATTATTATAGCGGCATAATTTTATGATTCTAGATACTGAAAATAAAAATAACAAAGCAAAAAGTGGATTGTATATTGTTTCTACTCCAATAGGAAATTTAAGTGACATCACTTTAAGGGCTATTGAAACATTAAAAAACTCAGATTATATATTGTGTGAAGATACAAGGGTGTCAAAAAACTTGTTAAATAGATATGAAATTAAATCAAAGCTTATTTCAAATCATAAATTTAATGAAAAAAAAAACTTATTGAGAATAATAGAGATATTAAAATCAGGTCACATTGTGTCACTTATTTCAGATGCTGGTACACCGTTAATTTCAGATCCAGGAGCTGTACTTATAAACGAATGTTCAGTCAATAACATTAATGTTATTCCAATACCTGGTGCGTCAGCTGTTTCTTCTGCCATTTCTATTAGTGGGTTTAGTGAAAAATATCTTTTTTACGGATTCTTTCCTGAAAAGAGCAGTCAGTTGAAAGAGGATTTTGAAAAATTAACCCATCAAAATAACTGCATAGTTTTTTTTATTTCTCCAAGAAAATTTAATCAATCTGTAAAAGACATAAAATATTATTTTTCAGGAAGAAAAATTTTAGTATGTAGGGAAATGACAAAATTTTTTGAAGAGTACATAAGAACTGATGTTGATAATCTTGAACCCTTTAAATTGGACCCAAAAGGTGAATTTACAATTGTTATTTCTGAAAAAAGAAAAGAAAAAAATTCATCGATAGTTTTAAAAGAATCAGATAAAATAAAAATTCAAAAAATGATAAAAAAATTGAGCATTAAAGATATTACTGATTTAATTAGTCAAATTTCTAATGTTCCAAAAAAAAAAATATATAATTATTGTTTAAAGTTAAAAAATGAAAAGTAAAATTATTTTAATAAGTTTTATTTTTCTAATTTTCTCGGGATGTGTTGGAATAAGTTCAAAGGGTATTTTTGGAACCGGTGTTAGTATTGCTTTTGACCCAAGATCTTTGGGTACTCAGATAGATGATTCTGTAATGCAGAAAAGTTTAACAGCAAGATTAGTATTAAGAGATAAAAGTTACTTATTATCAGTAAGCACAAAAGTTCTAGATGGTAGAATTTTTCTAACTGGAAAAGTTGAAGAGCCTGAAGAAAAACTTCATCTTACAAAACTGGCCTGGGAAACCAAAGGAGTCCGATCTGTTAGAAATGATATTAAAATAAAAGAAGATTTTAACTTTACGCAATCTGCGAAAGATTTGCTAATAACATCACAACTTAGAACAGCTTTAATATTTAATAAAAAAATCAAGGCTGCAAACTATCAAATAGATACATATAAAAAAAAGATATTTATTTATGGAATTTCCTTAACTACTGACGAAAGAAAAGAAGTAATAAATGAAGCAAAAGAAATACTTGATGTTAAAGATGTTATAGCAAGTATTGTTTTAGTTGAAGATTTAAGAATTCAAAAAAATTAATTTTTTTTATAATCAATTACATCAGCGGAGTAAGCTGCAACTGAAGCTAAATTTATTATTTCAGATGTAGAAGATCTTAAAGGTGCAATTTCAATTGGTTGACCTAAGCCAATTAGCAGAGGTCCTATCACTTTTGCTTCTCCTAAACTCTTCATCATTTTATATGAAATAGCAGCACTATGCTGTCCGGGCATTATCAAGATGTTTGCGTTACCAACAATACTTGAAAAGGGATACAGCTCTTTGTATTCCTCATTAAGCGCCACATCTGGCTGCATATCCCCATCAAAATCAAAATCTACATTTTTACTTTTTAAAATCTCAACAGCTTTTTTTATATGTTTAGTTCTACTGGTAAGAGGTTGACCAAAAGTAGAGTGAGAAACAAAAGCAACTTTAGGAACAAAACCAAACAACTTCACAACTCTAGCAGAAGATATCGCAATTTCTGCAAGCTCATCTGAGCTTGGGTATTCATTAACACTAGTGTCACCAACAAAAATAGTTTTTCCTTTATAAACAACCATATTTAAGCCAAACATTATCTCTCCCGGTCTTGCATCTATTACTTGAGTAATTTTATCTAAAGAAGCCCCAAATCTTCTCGTGTTACCTGTAACAGCACCATCTGCGTCTCCACAAGCAACCATACAAGATGCCCATATAACTCGATCATTTCTTACAAGTCTGTCACAATCCCTTTCTAAAAGTCCCTGTTCTCTTTGCATCTTTTTAAATAAATAATTTACATATTTCTCTCTTTTTTCTGTGTCTTGAGAGTTCATTATTTCAATATCAAAATTTTCGTTGTAACCAATTTCTTTTATTGTTTCTTTAATCTTATCTTTTTTTCCAACTAAAATTGGAATTCCTAATTTTGAATTTTTAAAAGCTATTGCAGCCTTAAGAGTATTTTCATCCTCGCCATCTGCAAAAACAATTCTTTTTTGATTCTTTTTAATGTGAGAGTTAATACCCTGCATGATTGTAATAGATGGATTAAGCCTTTGTTTAAGTTGATCTTTATAAACTTCAAAATCTTTTATATCTTTTTTTGAAACTTTACTGTCCATAGCCGCTTTTGCAACAGCCGCAGGTATCACACTAATTAACCTTGGATCAAAAGTAGATGGAATTATATAATCTTTTCCATATTTAGGTCTATCGCCACCCATTGCAGCAGCAACTTCATCAGGAACATCTTCTCTAGCTAATTTTGCAATTGCATTAGCTGCAGCAACTTTCATTTCTTCATTAATTGTAGTTGCTCTAACATCTAGGGCACCTCTAAAAATATATGGAAAACCAATTAAATTATTTACTTGGTTTGGGTAGTCGGATCTACCAGTTGCAATAATTGCATCATCTCGTACTTCTAATATTTCTTCAGGAGTTATTTCAGGATCAGGATTAGCGCAAGCAAAAATTATTGGATTTTTAGCCATTGTTTTAACTAGTTCTTTTTTTAATGCCCCTTTAGCAGATAATCCTAAAAATACATCTGCACCACTGATGGCTTCTTCTAGAGTTCTATTTTTTGTATCAGTTGCGTGAGCAGATTTCCATTGGTCCATGCCTTCAGTTCTACCTCTATAAATTACACCTTTACGATCTAGCATAGTTACATTTTCATTAGGCACACCACTATTCTTAAATAAATTTGTACAAGCAATTGCAGAAGCACCAGCACCATTAACAACAACCTTAATTTCTTTAATGGACTTGCCACTTATGTCCAGCGCATTAATTAATGCTGCAGTAGTTATAATTGCTGTACCGTGTTGATCATCATGAAATACTGGGATGTCTAGAATCTCTTTTAATTTTTCTTCAATAATAAAACAATCTGGAGCAGCTATATCTTCCAAATTAATGCCACCAAAACTACAGGCAAAATTTTTAACACTATTAATTATTTCATTTGAATCCTGGGAATCAATTTCTAAGTCAATGGAGTCTATATCTGCAAATCTTTTAAATAAAACTGCTTTTCCCTCCATTACAGGTTTTGAAGCTAAGGCTCCTAGATTGCCCATACCTAAAATTGCTGACCCATTACTTATTACTGCAACTAAATTTCCTTTGGAAGTGTAGTCATAAGCTGCTTCAGGGTTATCATGAATTGCCTGAACTGGGACAGCTACGCCAGGTGAATATGCTAACGCCAAATCTCTTTTGGTTGTCATTGGCTTAGAGGAATTTATTTCAATCTTACCAGGTTTGTTAAAACTGTGGAATTCCAAGGCTTCTTTATCTGTGTAATGGTCTATTTTAGTTTTTTTCATTTATGATAATTAGATATACAAATTGAGCAAATTTATGACTAATATGATTTATGAACCTTATTAAGTCAACAGGCACGTTTAGTTTTTTTACAATAATAAGCAGAATACTAGGTTATGCCAGAGACGTATTGATAGCAGTGTTTCTTGGGGCAGGACCTTTAGCTGACGCTTTCTTTGTTGCATTCAGGATTCCAAACACATTTAGGAGATTATTTTCAGAAGGTACATTTAACGCTGCATTTATTCCAAGTTATTCATCTTTATCGAATAAAAAAAAACAGTCAGAAAAATTTGCTAATAATGTTTTTAATCTACTTGTTTTGGGGCTATTTTTTTTAGTACTTATTATTGAAATACTAATGCCATTATTTGTATTTCTAATCGCACCAGGATTTGAAGGGGACTCACAAAAAATGGAATTAGCTGTAACTTTGACAAGAATTACATTCCCTTTTCTATTATTTATAAGCTTGGCATCTTTCTTTTCTGCAATTTTAAATTCTCATAATAAGTTTGCCATTGCATCAGCAGCGCCAATTATTTTGAATATTCTTTTAATTGGAGTATTATTATTTGGAAAAATTTTAGGTGATCAATTAGTATATTATTTATCTTTCGCAGTTACAATTTCAGGAATATTACAGCTTATATTTCTATATATTTTTGTAAAAAAATACTTTTCATTTAATTTAAAACTAAAGATTAAAACTGATCAAAAAGTCAAAAATTTTTTTAAAAAGTTATTACCTAGTATTTTTTCCTCTGGTGTTACACAAATAAATATTTTAGTGGGAACGATCATTGCATCTTTTCAAGCTAGTGCAGTATCTTATCTTTATTATGCAGATAGAGTTTATCAAATAAATCTTGCAATCGCAGGCATCGCAATAGGAACAGTAATACTGCCCCAACTTTCCAAACATGTACTGAGTAACAAAAAAGACAAAATAAAATTAATACAAAACAAGGCTTTAGAACTGAGTCTGTTTCTAAGTATACCGGCAGCAATAGCTTTATTGATAGCCTCTGAAGAAATTATATCTTCATTATTTGGATATGGGTCTTTTGATGAAGAAAGTGTTAAAAATTCAGCAAAAGCATTATTTTATTTTGCGGTTGGGCTACCTGCATTTTCGTTAATCAAAGTTTTTTCGACATTTTTTTTTGCGAGACATAACACTAAAAGCCCATTCTATATTTCTCTAATTTCAGTTTTATTAAATATTTTTATTAGTATTACTTTTTTTAAAGAAATAGGTTTTATAATTATACCCATAGCAACAACAATATCTTCTTGGTTTAATGCTATATTTTTATTTATTTTACTTAAAAAAAAAAATTTATTTAATTTTAACTTAATTTTTATAGATAGGTTTATAAGAATTTTAATTGCATCGATAGCTATGGGAATATGTTTTAATTTTGTAATTCATTTTTTTAATGAGAGGCTAATATATGACGAAATTTTTAAATCTATGTACCTTATAGGTGTTGTGATATCAGGATTAACATTCTATATTTTTATAGCAATACTTATCAAAGCTTTTAAAATTAGCGATATTAATCTAAAGTATTAATTATGGGTAAAAAAATTTTTTCAGGTGTTCAGCCAACAGGAAACCTTCATTTAGGTAATTATTTAGGAGCAATTAAAAATTTTGTAGAGTTACAAAATGAAGAAGAAAACGAATGCATTTTTTGTGTTGTAGATCTTCATGCGATAACTGTTAAACAAAACCCAAAAGAATTAAAAAAAAATATAAGAGAGACAGCTGCTATATTTATAGCAAGCGGAATCGATCCTAGTAATAGTATTATTTTTAACCAGTCTATGGTTTCGGCTCATGCAGAGGCTGCTTGGATTTTAAGTTGTGTTTCAAGAATTGGTTGGCTTAACAGAATGACACAATTTAAAGAAAAAGCTGGGAAAGATAAAGAAAAAGCAAGTATTGGTCTTTATTCTTATCCAGTTTTAATGGCTGCAGATATCCTGTTATATGATGCAACACATGTTCCTGTAGGCGATGATCAAAAACAACATTTAGAACTTTGTAGAGATATTGCACAAAAATTTAATAACGATTTTGATTCACCAAATTTTCTAAAAACTCCTGAGCCTTTAATACAAAAACAATTTTCTAGAATAATGAGTCTTAAAGATGGAACAAAGAAAATGAGTAAATCAGATCCTTCAAACTTAAGCAGAATTAATCTTACAGATGAAAAGGACGAAATATACAATAAAATAAAAAAAGCAAAGACTGATCCTATGCAAATGCCAATTGATATTAAGGATTTAAGCAAAAGACCTGAGGCAGAAAATTTGCTGGAGATATATTCAAGCTTAAGAAATCAAAAATTGGAAATTTCAGTAAATGAATTTAAAGGAAAGCAATTTTCAGAATTTAAGGAAAAGCTATCAGAAGCTTTAATTGAAAAAATTGAACCAATATCAAACGAAGTAAAAAAATTATTAAACGATGAAAAATATTTAGACGAGATTTTATTAAATGGTTCTAAAAAAGCAGACCAAATTGCTGTAAAAAAAATGAAAGAAATTAAAGAATTAGTAGGTTTTTAGGCAAATATATTAATTAGTATTAATTTTAACATTTATCACTATATATAAATAGATGTTCATCCAAACTGAGACAACACCAAATCCTAATTCACTTAAGTTTTTGCCTGGAAAACCTGTATCTAACAATGGTTCTTTTGAGATAACAAAAAAAGAAGAAATAGAAAATGAATTAGTCAGAAATCTCTTGTCCATAAATGGAGTAACAGGGGTTTTTTTGGGAGCAGATTTTTTGTCGATCAATAAGAATGAAGATATAGATTGGGAAGATATTAAACATATTGCAATTTCATTAATGAGTGAATTTTATTCAACAGGAAAAAAATTTGTTATTGCAAATGAACTTTCTAGTGAAGAAAAACAAGAACATAATGAAATAGAAAAAAAAATCATAAATATTTTAGAAACAAAAATCAGACCTGCTGTTGCAAAAGATGGAGGTGACATTAAATTTAAAGAATTCAAAGATGGGGTTGTTAAAGTAGAATT
>Ga0209632_10003544_pt1 | contig 14242 bp, 22 predicted proteins | sample COG_10_FD_184754 | JGI IMG/M metagenome (GOLD analysis project Ga0209632, IMG submission 184754) | Pelagic Microbial community sample from North Sea - COGITO 998_met_10 (SPAdes) (version 2) | ecosystem: Environmental > Aquatic > Marine > Neritic zone/Coastal water | place: Helgoland, sampling... | reverse complement strand
ACAAAAACTGTTACTTTTTGTCTAAAACAATTAGAAAACAAACAACTGGAGCTAAAATGATTTTAGGCTTAGACGTATCAACCTCAAGGACTGGTTGGGCAATTATCACAGACGAAGGAGAATATGTTGACTCAGACTTCTTCAAGATGAAACCAAAGACCCCATTGGAAGAGCGAGCAACTTTATTAGAAGAGCAAGTCCTCGAACCTCTCTTTGCAAAGTATCAAATCAATGAAGTCAGAATCGAAGAGCCATTCTCAATGTTCTCAGGTGGAAAGACCACAGCAAAGACTATGAGCTCTCTGCAGCGGTTTAACGGCATGGTAAGTCTCTTGGCTTATCAACACCTAGGCAAGCCACCAACGATGGTTGGAGCCACCACAGCGCGCTCTAGATGCGGCATTAAGGTCCCAAGAGGAACAAAGGCAAAGGTTGTCGTCCTTCAGTGGGTTGATGATAACATCGAAGACTTTATTATGGAATACACACGACATGGAAACCCAAAGCCGGGACTTGATGACGAAGCAGATGCAATCATTGTTGCGATGTCTCATTTTGATGTCCGAGACTAATTACTGAGTCATAGGAGAAATAGCAATGAAACTCACAGAAGCAAAATTAAAACAAATGATCTTGGAAGCCATCAAGAACTCAAAGTTACAAGACTTTGGAATTCTAACACCAGACGAAAAACTGAGAGCAGAACTTGGAGATGAAATGTTTGATAAAATTCAAGCTGTCGACCCAGAGCAGTCTGAAGTGTTCAAGCAAACGTTTGATCCGAATTATCCGGAAGCCATCAAACAAGAATCGATTGAGGATATTCTTAAGTCTTATGGGTTCGAAGAAAGCATTCTCCCCTCAGGCGATAAGAGTGATTATGTTTTCAGAGTTTTTAGGAGAGGAAGAGGTCCTTACTATGAATTTGTTTTCTACTATCAAACTGTGCCGACAGTTCGTGTTTCGGGATACCCCAGGAAGTTTGACACTAGAAGATATCCTAGCTCAATAAGATATGGGTTTAAACTAAGGAAAGATCACCGAAACACTCTTTTCGAAAAAAAAGGCTCCATACAAGTGCCAAAAATGTTCAATCACGACTTTCTGGATACTGAAGAAAAACAAAATTTGGAATCCCTCTTAATTAAAAAAGAAAAAGATTCTATCATTAAAGCTTTGGACACATTGCCATGAAATTAAAAAAATTAATAATCTAAACTTTTAACTTGACAAGCATCTCCAAACGTGTTACATTATAAATAACACGGAGGACATATGCAATACACAATTTTAATTCCCGGCGGTTTCAAACCACCCCACAAAGGTCACTACGACTACATCAAGTTTTATCTAGACAACCCAGACGTAGAAAAGGTCATCTTATTCTGTGGCGACAAAACAAGAGACAACATCACGCTAGAGCAGACAGAAGCCGTTCTAAGCCTCTATGGTTTGATGGAGCACCCCAAACTAGACTATCGCCGTGCGAAGGTTAGAGAGGGCAAGAAGAAGACTTACACGAACCCTTTGGCGGACTGCTTTGACTGGGGCGATGAGAATGAAGATGGGAAGTTTGGCTTAGGCTGTTCCGGCAAAGACTGCCACTATCAAGCATCGTTTGGCGATTACTTTTACGGAAACGACAATTACGTAACTGCGCCCATGTTTAATATGGTTGATGATCTATCTGCGACAGACTTTCGAGAGGCATTGCGAAATGGTGAATCAATCGCAAAGTTTTTGCCCGATGGCGTTGACGAACAATTAGTTCTCACACTATTTAAAGCATAACAATTCATTTAACGGAGAGCTCAAAATGAAACTCACAAAAGAAACTTTAAAAAGAATTATCAAAGAAGAGTTAGATTCTACACTTCATGAGGAAAACGACATCAAAGCAGAACCCGATCAAGAAGAAGCAGAAGCAATTGCAGCCAATCCAGACGCAGCAACAAAAAAAATATTTAACATGCTAGATAAGGACCCCAAAGTACAAGCTGCAATTAGCAGTCAAAACAGTGGCGAATTAAATGAAGAAGACGAGGATGCATTTCCCTATGCGACAGCAACTGCTGCAACAGCCAGTCCTTTAACTGGTTTAGTCGCTGCTTCTATTGCAAAAACCATGGGACTTGGGATGTTGGCAGTTATGCCGGCTGCGATGTCGGCTGCGTTGACAACAATAGCTCTTGCTTATCTTATTGATAAAACAATGGGAAGAGATATTTAAACTTTTTACTTAACGGAGACAACAAAATGAAACTCACAAAAGAAACTTTAAAACAAATCATCAAAGAAGAATTGAGCGCTGTCCTTAGCGAAGTGAATATGATGCCGGATCCTAGTCGAACAAATCTTCCCGACGAAGAATCAATGGGCAAGGTCATGACTTTGCTCGACTCAGGGAGGGAAGATTCAATAAATCAAGCTAGAGTATTAATAGATACCTTCGATGGAGATCAAAGCTGGGTCGATGAGTATCTTGAATATAAAGAGCAAACAAAAGAATTGAGCAGCGAAATCTCGTATGATTCCCACTTTACACAAAGGAACTCTAGGAAACCTTGGATTGCTGATTCGCCTATGGTAGATAAACCGAACCGAGACCCAACTTGGGTTGAAAAACTTAAGTTCCAAGAGCTTGGAATGAAAACGCCCATGGAAGCACTCGACTTTCGCATCGCAAAAGAAAGAGCCAAGTATTTCCAAGCAAAAGAAGCAGGAAATATGGAACTGGCTGATATTTACAATGAGACTTATGAACAACTCCGAGGACTTCATTGGTGGTCACAGAGCCGAGGAACAGATCATTATGATATATTGAAAGCGGCGGACAAAGTAATTGAAAAAAGAAAAGAAGAAGAGAGAAAGTTCATCTAACGGAGACAAAAAATGAAACTCACAAAAGAAACATTAAAAAGAATTATCAAAGAGGAGCTAAACGCCGTCTTAAATGAGTCGGACGAAAATGTCGCAAAAATCATCGAATACATGAAAAGTGGAGTAGAAGGTTTTAGATCAGCCTTACAACTTGCCGTCACGATGGACTTGACTCAACAAGCATTACAAGGGTTGATGAATGAATTAAATCCTGAAAAAATCGCAAATGATTATGAAGAAATTGTGTGGTCTTGGCCCGAGTCTGTTGATTACCATTATGGCTCACCAGATTTACAATACGTCAACATTGAAGCCGGCAATGCTGGTAAAGTTTATCACATCCAAAGAAGAGGGGAAATCTACGAAAACTTTATGGAAGATGCTCAGGATGGATTACTAACAGAATTATCAGAAATGATGAACGACGCTGATACACAAGAATTGGCGGCAATCCTTGAATCAGCCGGTCTTTTAGACATGATGACTAGTAAATTTATGGACTTAATGCTACAAGGAAATGAAGCGGTAGTATCAGTTACCCCAGAAAAGATAACGATATCGGATGAAAAATTAGGTTTCTTTCAATAAAGAAGCCCGCTCGGATTACTAGTCTAAACTTTTTACTTGACAAACCTTCTGTAACGTGTTACATTATAAACAGGAGGACATTATGATCGAGGACAAAAGAAAAATTGTAACCCAAGTTCTTGGGAGTTACTATCAAAAGGGCGATGAGCATTTATACCATTGCCCTTATTGCAATCACCACAAGAAGAAAATGTCGGTGAACTTCGCGAAACAAAGCTTTAAATGCTGGATTTGTGATGCGAGAGGCAAGAACATTTACCGAATTGTAAGAAAGTTCGGCACTTACCAGCAACGACAAAAGTATCTTGAATTACAAGGACGACTCGATCTAAACGAGTTCGACAATCTATTCAAAGAACTTAACAGCATCGAAGAGAAGCAACACATTGACTTGCCTGAAGAGTTCATCTCGTTGTGTAACAAAGACTTGCCAATGGAGACAACGGACGCATTCCGTTATCTATCATCTAGAGGCATTGGTCGAAGAGAAATATTAAAATGGAAAATTGGCTATTGTAAGGAGGGCCGTTATGCAGGAAGAATTATTATACCGTCGTTTGACGTGGATGGAGATTGTAATTACTTCATCGCTCGCAGTTACGTTGGGCATTCTTATAGGTACCTCAACCCTCCAGCGGATCGTGACATCGTATTTAATGAACTGATGATTGACTGGGATGAGCCAATCGTTCTCGTCGAAGGAGTCTTTGATGCTATCGCAGCAGGAGAGAACGCCATCCCCATCCTTGGCTCAACGCTTAGAGAGCAGTCACGCCTATTCCAAGCCATCGCAATCCACGACACACCAGTCTACATGGCTCTTGACCATGATGCCGAGAAGAAGGCCGAATGGATCATCAAGTCTCTTCTCAAGTATGACCTCGAAGTTTTCAAGATTCCAATTGACGAAGAAGACGTTGGCGAAATGGGCGAGAAAGAGTTCAAAGAGAGACTACTTAGTGCTAGACAAATAAAGAATGAAATGTATTTCTTTGAACAAATGTTGGAGAACATCTAATGAAACTTACAGAAGCAAAACTAAAACAGCTAATTCGAGAGTCGATGCAGCACTCCGAATATTACACCAAACTAAAAACACTGATGACAACAGAAGAAGGTTTTTTACAGGCACAGTCTTTGTTTGAGATGGTTGAGTCGATACTTGAACCACAAGAGAGGGATTGGCTGAAGACTTATTTTGGAACTATAGATCTTACAAGAGAACTTTTCACTTTGAAATTGCAACACAACGAAGCAAAGGAAAAGTATGATCAGATTGAAATCAAACTTATCCAAGGCGCTCCAATAGACGCAGAGGCAGATAAAGCATACTCAGAAACGGTTCGGTCTAGCAAGGCTCACTATAAAAAGAAAAAAGAGTTAGACCAGAGAATGTTAGCAATGCTCCGCCTTGGGGATCGCGGGATTTATGACACGGTGGAATCTATGACAAGAAAAATATTAAGAGGTGAAATATGAAACTTACAGAAGCAAAACTAAAACAACTTATAAATGAAGTGATCAGTGAAGTTAGAGTTAAGAATAGCTCCTTGGCTGAACTCGGACTACAGCAAGACAAGATAGATAAGATCCATGCTCTCATTGATGGTGGATCTGAAGCTCAAGCTCAAGTTCTTATTGATACCTTTGCTGATTTAATGGGAATCGCAGGATTCGAAAACTACGCTGAAAACCATATCGAATATCCACAAGTTGGAGACCTAGAAAAGTTGGGGAATGATTATCATACTACGCCCTACTATCACCAGGCAGATGTCGTTAATTCTGCTGAAGACCTTGTTAAATCAAAGGCTGACCGTCTTCACGGCACTACCAATTGGGATGTAGACATGCAAGATGATGAAGTCTTTGATGCTCTTATCACTCAGGTTGCTGGACACGCCACGTACGGTGATGAAATGCGCAAACGATTTAATAAAAATGCATTCCCAGACACCACAGAATCTTGATCCACCACCCAGTGCTTGAGACAAACATTATTTAGAGCAAGAAAACTAAAACAAATGTCGGAGAACATCTAATGAAACTTACGGAAGCAAAATTGAAACAAATGATCTTGGACGAAATCAAATCTAATCTATCACCTGCTGACCAAACACAACTACAAGCAGACATAGATTTGGTCATAGAACTTTCATCAGAAATCGATAGACTCAGAGAGAAAAGATTCAAAATTTCAGGTGATAGGCGTCTGGTTGTCGTTGGCCGAAAACGAACCCCAGAGATTAAAGAAGTTGACAAAGAACTTGCTGAAGTTGAGCTTAAAATTAGCAATATCGCAAAGAAATACAACATACGACATTACTATGATTCTCCCGGAAATTATGATTTGATTAAGTTAATGAAAAAGAAATTCCGAAGAAAAAGTTTATAATTTAACTTGACAAGTTATCTAGAACATGTTATCTTATGTAAAACAATGGAGGATAACATGGGTGGTAACATCTTTAAAAACATCGCAACGTCAATTCCTAAAGACAGAATTGAACCAACAATCAAAGCATACACGAAGGCACTTGGAGAAATCTTTCCAATGAAAGCTCATTCTCTCACTTTCTTTAAACCAGTAGGTTCAGCAGGCAAGAAACCGATCTCTGGTGACTTAGATTTAGCAATCGACTCAACCCACATCGCTCGCTCTTTCACTTCAACTGAATTGCAAAAGTGGGGAATTGAATGGGATGATTGGAATGACCTCTATACCAAGATTCATAAACGATCACGAACAGCAACTTATGAAATGTCAAAGATGCGTGCTTTGTTGACTCTAATCTCTGCAAAGATTGCGGAGAACAACATTGATGTAAATGATAGAGTTACAGCAGGCAACATCTTCACATGCTTTGAGCAGCATGACGATAATGGCCCAACAGGAGAGTTTGTTCAAATTGATTGGATGGTCGGAGACATAGATTGGCTTCAATGGTCTTACTATTCACATGGAGAAATAAATCTCAAAGGGTTGCACAGGACTCAGTTTTTAGTGGCCTTATTTTCAGAGATTGGATACACATTTAGTCACTTTTCCGGCATCAAAGAGAAAAAGACCTCAGAATGGACAATTACGTCGCCCGAGGATGCCCTAGAACTTCTTTCAGAGCACTATGGAATGGTAACACATAGCCAAACTCAAACATTCGCTCAGCTCCATTCTTGGCTGCTTAAGGCAGATTCAGAAGCTTATTTCAGGGTCATTTCTCGCTACAGAGAAATCCTGAGAATACAAAAAGAAAACATCCCAAATGCACTCAGGCATACTATTTAGAAATGATTGTGGGGGTGTAGCTCAGTTGGGAGAGCACTTGCTTTGCACGCAAGGGGTCAGGAGTTCGACTCTCCTCATCTCCACTTTTTCTAGAACCTATGTTCTTCGGAGCTCTCACACATCCTCTTAACCTCTCTTCGGAGAGGTTTTTTTGCATTATAGGCATTTAGCAACTATTTAAGTGAAGATCGCCAAACCAAAGACTTAGGAGTCCACAAATGAAACTTACAAAAGAAACATTAAAAAGAATCATCAAAGAAGAGATGAGTTCTTTACTTAACGAACTAGGAGATCCTAGCTTTGGAGATCCAAGGTTTGGAGATGATATGTATAGAAGCATCACTGGTCATGGACCAGAAGATTTACCATTCAACAATCCATTGATAGCTCTACAAAAAGCACTTGAAACTTCAGGCGGTTTCAAAATCGAACCAGACCATAGAAATCCAGAAGCATTATCTATCGAAACACCTACTGACACATGGACTGCTTCCGTGGTTGATGGTGAACTAATTTTGGACTTCGACAGCAACAGCGAACAAATAGTTGGTAAAGACGAAGCTCTTAAATATTTATTAAATCTATAAAAAATGAAATCACTAGACCTTCACGGGTCTAAGTATAAAGACGCTAAACACAAACTCGAACTATTTATTAATAGCAATTGGCGTTGTAGAATGAAGGTTATCACCGGAAACTCAGAAGCCATGAAGGATCTTGTTTGTTCTTTATTGGACTACTATGATCTAGAATATGAACGAGGTGACTTCCTCGGTTACATAATTGTTGTAGAGCACTAGGAGTTATCATGCTATTAGCCTTATTTTTGGCCTGCGGTGGAGACATCGGAATTAGAACAACGGACAAGATCCAAGTCTTAGACACAGCAGTCGACGACACAGACATTACGACAGAAGCTTCCACGGAGCCATCACTAGAGCCTTCTAGCGAGCCTTCTATCGAACCATCAATGGAACCATCGGATGAGCCTCTAGAAGGCACTGTTGGGCTTGTAAACTACAATCTAGAACAAATTGCATGTCAGGCATGCATGGGTGTTTCACAAGAAATCACAATTCAGTTTGAAGCAAAGTTCCACGACAAAATAAGTGAGACACATCCAACGTGGTATCCGCCATCTGGACAGTGTGTAAGTTCGATGAATCCTGTTTCGATCTCTGTACAGGGAAAGAACATCGGCTCATCAATCAACGTATTTGGCAATCCGAACTCATTCACAGCCTTTAATAACAACTCGAACATCTATAGTGGCTTCTTGACTGAGTCGCAATATGATCGAGACACTCAAATGAATGTGCAAACACCAGACGGAACATCCTTTAGTTTCAGATCAATTCATGGCTTTGACTTCATTGAGCCTCTAGAGATGCGCTATGTTGACCCATCCTATGCCTTTGCAGCAGTTGTCTCAAAGTTTGGAACGCAGTTCTCATGGGGACCATCTGGGGGAGGAGACCTGTTCAACATTACAATCGCAACTTATTCCTCAGACGGAAGTCAACTTCTCGGTGTAGCATCGTGCTCGGGCCCTGATAGTGGCTATATGTCCTTTGATGGATCTTACTTTCAGGCCTATCCCTATTGGTCACTTACTGCAATTCACATGACGAGATTTTCTCAACAAAGAGTTCCATACGAAGGCCTCAATGGCTATGTCGATGTTCAACTCGAGTGGTCTGTCGTAGGAACTGGTCACATCGAATAACTTCCGGCGGTGCCGACACTATTTACTAGTGGAGGGTCATGCGTGAAAGAGATAGAAGTTGGTTCCTTAGTTGCTTTTATAAAAAAGTTTAAGAGTGAAGCAATTCCCAATATCGGAATTGTTATGGAAATAATTTCTTTTGACGATCTGCTTGTAGATGATTTCTACGAGGATGTTGTGTGGTATTCTGTCAAGTTTGGTCATGTTGATCTTGCAGTGTCTTCCGAGATGATAATTCTTCTCAATTAACTTGACAACCTTTCCTAATCATGTTATATTATAGTGTGAACTTTAGGAGGTTATAATGAGTTTTACACATGAAATAATAGAAAAGGCTGTTGAAGATGGCCACACATTTATAGTTCTTGAACCGAAAGAGTCATTCAAGAACTCGGTTAAGGAATTCCATATAGAAGAAAAGCGACTTGTCTACAATGTCGATGCACTACTTCAGTGTTTAAAGGATGCTTATGGATGGGATGCAGTTGAAGCGTTAGAATGGTTCGACTATAACGTTTTTGATTTAACATTTATGACTGGAGGCCCAATTTTTTATGATGAATTTGAAGAAAAGTACTTGACACTTGAATCTCAACATGTTACATTATAATTAACCAACAACCAAGGGAGAACTTATGCCAAATAAAATGTTTCGTATCGCTCACATTAGCGACACTCACATCCGCAATCTTAAATATCATGATGAATATCGTCATGTCTTCAATCAGATTTACGACAGTCTGAAGCAAGAACAACCAGACTACATCGTCCATACTGGTGATTTAGCTCACACAAAAACACAGCTATCACCAGAGTACTTTGAGATGGCATCAAACTTTCTCAAGTCTCTAGCAGACATTGCACCAACGATCATGATTCTTGGAAACCACGATGGCAACCTTAAGAATGGAGACCGTCAAGACGCTGTTACTCCAATTGCAGCAGCGTTGCAACATCCAAACTTTACTCTGCTTAAGAACTCTGGAGAATATTCACCAGAAGATGGGCTTACATTTAATGTCTTATCTGTTTTCGATAGAGACAATTGGCAACCACCATCTAATAATGGTGACATCAACATTGCTCTTTACCATGGAGCAATCCAGGGTTGTCATGTAGGATCGGGATTCTCTCTAGACCATGGAGAAGATGATGTGTCAATCTTTAGAGACTTTGACTATGCCATGCTTGGAGACATTCATAAAATTCAATCAATGGACATTGATCAGAAGATTTGGTATGCCGGGTCAACTGTGCAGCAGAACTTCGGAGAGTCTCAATTGAAAGGTTATCTCGTGTGGAATATTCATTCAAAAGATAAGCACTCAATCGACAGGAGGTTGTTTCAATCACCTCGACCGTTCATCACTGTTCACATTAATCAAGACGGAACTTTACCGAATATTGATGTCCCAAGGAACTCACGCTTAAGACTTATGTGTAGTCACAACTTGCCATTGGCAAAACTTAAAAGAGCGTGTGACTACGCTCAAGTTAAGTGGTCAACGTATTCTGTCAGTTTTGTGAACAATTCCACAGCATCGAACAGTGTGCAGTCTGCAAAGCATGGCAAATCATTAAACATGCGGGACGCTGATAATCAAGAAAAGTTCCTCAGAGAGTTCATGGAAGGAAGAGAAATTAATGATTCAATTAAAGATCGAGTAGTCGAATTGTCCCGAGATTACCTGAAGAAAGTAGATTCATCCTCACCTATTGCAAGAAATGTTGTATGGAATATTAAGAAAATGAGTTGGGATTACCTATTTAATTACGGAAAGGGCAATACTTTGGATTTTAGCAAGCTAAATGGCTTGGTTGGAATCTTCGGCAAAAACTATTCGGGCAAGTCATCGATTATCGATGCTGCATTGTTTGGCCTTTTCAATACTACATCAAAAGGAGAAAGGAAGAATGTCCATATCATCAATCAAAACCAAGAAAGAGCTGTTTGTAAACTCGAGATCGCTGTCGGCGATGATGTTTATAAAATTGATCGAAGCCTCGAAAAGACAACCGGAAGGTCTAAAGGTCGAGAAATCATCTCAGCAAAAACAGATCTCAACTTCAGAAAGTTAACGCTCGGCACTCAATTAGAGTCAAAGAACGGAGATACGCGTAACAAAACAGACGATAACATCCGAACTATCTTTGGTTCTCTCGAAGATTTCATGATGACGTCTTTGGCTGCACAGAATGATTCTTTCGGCTTTATTAACGAAGGATCAACAAAACGTAAAGAGATTCTAGCCAAATTCCTTGACCTTCAGATCTTCGATCAAATGCATAAACTTGCAAAAAACGATTCATCTGAAATGCGAGGAGTCATCAAACACTTGACTTCTGTCGATTGGCAAAAGAAACTATCAAGAGCACAGTCTGAATTGTCAGAAATTCTTGAAGATATCCAGTGTCAACAAGCGCTATGTGAAAAGCACACTACACGATTAGCTACTCTTAAGAAAGAACAGTGTCTAATTCAAGACCAAGTCGAAGCAGCATCTCAAAGAGATCTCGATATTGATAGTCTAAAGAGTTCCCTCACAAAGGCTCAAAAATCGCTCTCAAAGAACTCTAAAGAGATGGATAGGTTATCTACCGAGATTGCCTCTAAACGCTCTAAGATTGAAGATTTAAGCCTTAGATTGCCTAGTTTGCTCGAAGAGTCAACCACGGCTAGAGAAGAGTTGCAATCATTGGCGATGCTCAAAGAACAAATAAACAACACCCACAAAGCAGTTGAAAAATCCAAGCGCGAAAGATCTAGGCTTCAATCCAAGATCGACATGTTGCACGACCACGAGTATGACCCGGATTGCAGTTTCTGTAGCAACAACGAGTTCGTTAGAAAAGCAGAGGAAGCAAAGGTTACAATTGTTGATGTAATTCAGAACATCGATAACCTCAACTCTCAAATGCTAGATTTAAAGATGAAAGCGTCTTTGTTTAACGAAGTTTATTCAGAAGCAATTATTCGAGACTACGAAGTTCAAAGAGACACTCTCATAAAAAAACAGGCCGAGGTTCGTAACATGTCTTTGCAGTGGGAAAACTGCGAAGGTAAGGTTTCGCTGATGGAGAGAAAAATCAAAGACTATGAGATGGACATTGCTTATTACAATGACAACATCGAAGCTTATGAGAACCTGTCTTCATTACGTCGAGACCTTCAAGCAATTAACAAGACTGTCTCCATAAAGGCCGCCGAGATCAAAACATGCGAATCAAAAGTTTTAGAGTTCATGTCTGAAAAAGGATCAACCAAAAGAACAGTAGAAGAAGCACAAGAAAAGTTAAAACAAATTGCAGACGCGGAGAGAGACTATATTGCTTATGACATCTTTGTGAAGGCAACGCATCCTAATGGAATCTCTTATGAGGTTATCAAGTCAATGCTTCCTGTCATTAATGATGAAATTCAAAAAGTTCTTTCGTCAATTGTTGAGTTCCAAGTGTTCTTTGCAGAAGATGCCGATAAGCTTGAAATCTACTTGAAGCATCCAAATTATGATCCTCGACCGCTGTCAATGGGGTCTGGAGCAGAAAAGACAATTGCATCAATGGCTGTTCGTCTTGCTTTAATTTCTGTTTCATCATTGCCGAAGTCAAACATTTTCGTCCTGGATGAACCAGCGACATCGCTTGATGCTGAACATATGGAAGGTTTCACAAGGTTGCTTCAAATGATTAAGGTACAATTCAAAACTGTTCTCCTCATTACACATCTCGAAAGTTTAAAAGATGTTGTTGACATGACAATAGACATCGACAAGACCGATGGCTACGCTCATGTGGATTTGTAAATCGCTGAACTAGTTAGAGTCAAATAAAGGGGGTAATACCATGAAAGACTCTAGCGAGAATCAAGAAGAAAAAAAGGGCGTTATCGATAGCGTAATGGAAAGAGCAATTTCACGAAAGCTCCTTGTGTTCGTCGTCGCTACTGCCCTTTTGTATTTAGAAGTGGGATTAGATGCTGATACGTGGGGCATGATTGCCATGACTTACATCGGCGGGCAAACAGCGATTGACTTCGCCAAAACATGGAGGCACGGATGATGTGGGATTGGATTAAAGATAAGTGGGAATTTATAGTTTCAGGACTTGTTGTTCTGTTTGTATTCGTTCTCGGACGCAAAAGTAAAGAGAAGCAAGTCCAAGTTGCCGAGAAAGCAGTTGAACTTAAAGAGAAAGAAGTTGAAATAGAAAAAGAACTATCTGCTGCTGAAAAGCTAGAAATAGCAAAGGCTCACCAGAAGTACATCAACTCTAGAATCGCATTGAGAAAGCAACACAGAGCCTCAACCGACGGACTAGAGCGAGAAACTATCAATCGAAAGCTTGAGCTTTTAGAGCAAGCAAAGGAAGACCCTGATGAGATCGACCGCATCTTGATAGAAGAATTTAACATCGCAAAACTAAAATGATTTTATTGCTAATTTCATTAGTCCACGCACAGCCGCTTATGACCTCTCTCGATGAAGGTCAGGCGGCTCCTTTTGGAGGCAGACTATTCAATGACGAAGCAGTTGCATCGATAATTGCAGGCAAAGAGTTCGCAGAGCAACAATGCGAGATCCAAATGTCTCTAGATTATTCTCTTCAATTAGCGGAAAAACAACTAGCAATTGACTATTTAGGCATTGAAAAGGAGACTTTGCAAAAGAAGCATGAAGCTTTGATTGAGATCCGAGACGAGGAGATTCAATCTTTGCGGAAGCATGTAAACCCCAAGAGATCCATGTGGGTTTTCTTTGGTGGCTTTACACTTGGAACCGCCTCTTCTCTTGCAACCTACTATGCTGTTAATAAAATCGCGGAGAATTGATGAGCAATAAAGATCCAAATTACGCTGTAAAGGTTGAGAAGGCCATCGCAGAGAAATACGGCAAAGAAGCCGTTGTAAATCCCAAGTCAGAGTGGGACGATGATAAAGAAAAAGAGTATCTAGCTGAGCTAAAGAGTAACTATCGCGACGACAAATCGGAAAGCGAAAGAGTTCTGCTTGGTGGCGTTTTAATCTCAAAAGAACTACTTAATAAAGAATCCAAGCGTTCATGCCCAACTTGCAACACTTATTCATTCAAATCCGTCGATGATCTTTACATGACGAAATTTGATTGTTGCTACAAGTGTTACATCCAATGGATAGAAGGTCGGGAAGAAAGATGGAAAAAAGGTTGGAGACCAAACAAATGAAACTTACAAAAGAAACATTAAAAAGAATTATCAAAGAAGAGATTCAAAACGCATATCGGGAACCAGACTCTGATGAACAAAACGCAAATCAAGAACCAAACTCTGATGAGCAAAGCGTAGAAACAAAGAACGAGTTTTCCAAAAAGTTCCTAGAACTATCAAAACAAGTAAGGGGAATTAAGAATTTGGATGCAGTTGAAATGCAAACGATCATGTCTCTAACTGTTTCGTTGATTAAGCTATCTGCTGGAAAAAACGCTGGTACAATCCTAAAGCAAATTGAGGCTATTGCCGATAAGAAAGCTGGAGACCCACAATGAGCAAAGAAACATTAGAAATTATTAGAGGACTTTCCCAAGCAGCAGCCAATGCTTACGATGGCGGTCACATGGAAAACTATTCTCTTGACGGACAAGTTCGCAAGACCGGTCTTAAGCGAGAAGAAGGCATTCCTCTTCTTGACAAGCGCTGCATTGACGGCTTCAAGGTTAAGTTTTACGGAGACTCAATGATTATCAATTATCAGTCTGACGTCAGAATGAAGGACTTGAAAGAGAATGGTT
>Ga0209632_10003543_pt1 | contig 14243 bp, 12 predicted proteins | sample COG_10_FD_184754 | JGI IMG/M metagenome (GOLD analysis project Ga0209632, IMG submission 184754) | Pelagic Microbial community sample from North Sea - COGITO 998_met_10 (SPAdes) (version 2) | ecosystem: Environmental > Aquatic > Marine > Neritic zone/Coastal water | place: Helgoland, sampling... | reverse complement strand
ATAATTGTAAATATTTAATCTAACTAATTTCCTTAAATGATCAAATTAAGAATAAGTTCCGCATCAAATACCAATAATAGCCCGGCTGATGGCCTAAAAGTCCTGTACACCCAGAGCAATTTGCTTATTGAAGCTTCAGATTGTTTATATAAATGGGAAAATGGTTTGGGAGAGCATTTTTTTATTTTGGGACATGTCATTGGAATAAGGAACGCCGATGCTTCACTTTCTCCCGGTTCTATGATAGTGGCCGAGAAGAAAGTACTTGAGAATCCTGAGAAAGTTGGAAATATTGAAGGTCGCTTTGTCATAGTTAAAGTATTAAGTAATGGTGAATGTGAAGTGTGGACTGATCAATTTGGTCGTGTGGATATCTACTGGCAAAAAACTCTGGATGGGGTCATCCTGGCAAGTGGTATGGATTTATTACCTGTATCATTCAAAGGTTCTCCACTGGATACCATCGGTGTAACACATGCTTTAACTGTATATGGCTCAAGACCTGCTAAGGAGCATACGCTTTATAAGGATGTGCATCGTTTGGGAGTTTATCAGCGAATTAAATTATTAAATGGCAAAATAGGACTCAAAAAACGTGTATTTGCACCCGAAAGTACGAATCCACTATTTGTGGAGAAAGACATGCACAGGTATTCGGATTATTTTATTGAAGCAATACGGGCAATGGGCTCTAATGATGGGAATGTGGTTTATCTTTCCTCAGGATGGGATTCAACTTCAATATTGGCTGTACTCGTACATGTTTTTGGAAATCGTAAAGTAAGGGCCGTTATTGGGCGTATGCGATATTCCGAAAGGAGCGGAGTGATTAACCAGTTTGAAATTGATCGTGCAAAAGCTGTCGCTGAATATTTCAATGTTAAATTAGATATCATTGAATTGGATTATCGGAATAATGGAAGTGCAATTTTTGGTCGTTTGAAAGGACTGTTCCTCTCTCAGCAGTTTGCTAATATGACAGGCGTTAATCATTGGTTATTAGCAGAGGAAACGGCGAAAACTGCAAATGCTGATGAGGTGATCTTTGCAGGGGAGATGAGTGATGGAGCACATAACCTTGGCTTCAGTCAATTTGCAACTATTTTTCATCCGGCTTCCCTCGAGTTCAGAGAGTATAGTGATAAAATGGCTTCTTACCTGTATGGCCCAACCTTTATGTCTCAACTTCAAAAAGGGGTTCATGAAAAGGATCCAATCTGGCAGCTTTTCAGACAAAGAGCTGCGAATACAAAATTTGAAGAACTGGCTAAAAGTGATCTGGCAATTTCTAAACAGCTTCTGTCCAGCTTTTTCCTGAGAGGAGGCAGAATGCCTTTGTACTCCATTGAAAATTCTACTTTGCTAAGTCCTTTAGGTGCTAAAAATTATGTTACTGAATCAGAAAAGGTCTACCTTGATCAGATCAGCGAGCAAGTGAATCAGGATACACTCTATGCTTGTTACTTGCATTTGTATAATTCATTTCACTGGCAGGGTTCAACAGTTTCCACTCTTGAACATACTTCGGGCATGCATGGGCTGAAATGTGTACTTCCATTTCATGACAGGGAGGTCATCAATTTCTTATCAGCAATGCCGGAAACATGGGGGAGAGGTTTAGATCTGAATCCAACTAAGTACCCTTTAAAATGGATGCTGAAGAACAGAATTGATTATCCATGGCATTTACAGGTTGGTCCTCACTCTTATACTTATGATGTTGACCCAACTTTTACACTTGTTGGTGAACTTTTGCATGCATCATCATTAAAAGACATTTTTTCCCAAAGTTTAAATGAGGGCACTTTCATCTCAAAAATGGATCCTGAAGCTTTCAATATGTCGTATATAGAAAATATTGTAAGCCGTTATTTGAAAGGGGAGGAACTCTTCGGCCAGGAAATGAATGATATTTATGTATTGTCCATGCAATCTACAATCGGAGTCTACACCAGTTAATTAATGAATTTGAAAATAAGATGTATGTCGTTGATAAATTGACGGTTGCGTCAGCATGCAAATTATTCCGGCAAAAGGGAATTACTAACATTTATAGTCTTGATCCTATTGATACCCGCTTTCATTTCTTGCTTTGGGTTCTTTCAAAAAGAGGCATTTCAGTTGATGAAGCCGAATTTTTTGCAGGTCATCTTCAGTCCCCCGATGGTGAAAACCTAAAAAGGTCTTCTCGTAGAAAGGCTACTGGTATTGCCCTGGAGGCGGCAAGGAAAATTATAAATTCAGCACCTGCATTAAGGCGACTGAATGAATTCCATGGTCGGGATACGTTGATCCTTCATACATCCAAGCAGCTTCAGATTCCAGTTGAATATTGGACATCTATGGCCATGGTAGCTCAGGCATTGTCAAGGGATTCAAATCCTGTACTTTTTATAAAGAGACCGATACTCTTTGATGGCTTATTGCTTCACTCTGCTTTTCCCGGAGTGAATATTCGGTTTTATAGAACAGAAAAGATTGGAATCACTCCAATTTTAAGAAACCTCATTAGAAATGGTTCAAATCTTATAAAAGCAAACCTAAATAGAATAAAATCTCATTCATTTGAACACAATGGGCTCAAAAAGCCGGGGGTTCTGATGCTACAGGAAGAATACATTCGGTCAGATCGTTCATTAAGAAATCAGCCTCATTGGCTTGAAAGAGACAAAGATGCAAATTCATTCCAAACCTGGATTATTGAAACACCTGGAATTCAGAAAGCAATTAATCCTTTTGAAAAAGAAATTTTGAAAGCAATTAAGATTGAGATTTTGCCCTCATCAATCTTTTTAGCCGCGGATGCTTTATTTAGTAAGAATCAAGAATTGCAGATTCTTAAAAAGCAAAGGCATAGCCTTAGTTTAGCCTTTATGACTACCAGAAGTCTTGCAGGTAAATATTTCGTTCTGCGTATTGCCTATCTGCTTCGTGAGGCTGAATTAATGGGGGCGCTTGCATCTATGCTCAATATTAAAGTTTTCGTTACCGGTGAACCCCAATACCATAGGGTGGATGCAATGCAACTGGCTGCTCCAATGCTGAATATTAAAACGATAGCATATCAATATGCCAATCTTGGGTTTATGACTACCACAATGATGTCAACGGCTGATAACTATATTCTTTTTTCTGAAATGTACAGTCAATTGCAAAAGAAGGGTGAACCCAAGCCACTGAATTATCTTACTCAGGGTTATTTATATGATTATGTACCGGCTGCAGTTATTCAAAAAGCAAACAGACACCGGCAAATATTGAGGGAAAATGGCGCAGAATTTATTATTTGTCTTTTTGATGAGTCGGTTCAAAATAACCGATGGGGAAGAATAAGCAGAGAGGATCATTTGCACGAACTGCATGAACTGGCCAAATTTGTAATTTCAGATAGTAGCATTGGAGTAATTATAAAATCTCAGTTTATGTCAAATTCTCCGAGTAATCTGTATCTAAATGATGAGCTTCTCTTGACCATTAAAAACACAGGACGCTATCTGGAATTGAAAGAAGGAGTTCACCGGAATGATGTATTTCCTGCTGAAGCTGCGCTGGCTTCCGACATTTGTATCAATCATAAGTTTGGTGGAACTGCAGGGCTTGAGGCTGCCTTAGCTGGTATCAGATGCGTATTATTGGAACCATTTGTTTGTAAATCATTTAATGATAAACTTTTCGATGGAACTGATATCGTATACAGGGATATAGAATCTATAATTACTTCTGTTAAAGAATTCCGGAAGGGTAATGCCGACAACCAAAAAATTGGTGATTGGAAAGATATTATCCATCATTTTGATCCTTTTAGGGATGGAAAATCATCTGAGCGGATGGTTGAAACACTTAATAGATTAATAAATTGATTGCATTAGAAGGAAATGGTCTATACTTTCGCACATAAAATACCGCTAGTTTAATTTATTTAATATGGTCATTTGGATCACCGGGCTTTCTGCTTCCGGTAAAACTACTTTAAGCAGGGCATTTGAAAAGAAAGTCAAAGGCTCTGTACCGAACATGGTATTGCTTGACGGAGACATTGTCAGACAGTTATATGGGGATGATTTGGGATATGAAGAATCGGACAGATATAAACAGATTACCAGAATTCAAAATCTCGCTACTTTTCTTGAAAAGCAGTCTATTGTGGTTGTAGTAGCAGCACTCTATTCTCATCCTGACTTGCTTAAACAGAACAGAAATAATTTTAAACAATATTTTGAAGTTTACCTTCATGCAAGCATTGGGGTTCTGCAGAAGAGGGAGTTTAAGGGCTTGTATCAGAAAGCATTGAATAAAGAGATATTGAATGTAGTTGGTGTTGACATTCCCTGGAATACACCTGTTGAGCCGGATATGGTTTTTGAACTTTCGGACAATTTAAGTCCAGAACTTATGGCCGATAAGCTTATTGAACGCTTGCCCGATCTAAAAAACTCATGGGAGTGATGAAATAGGAATTTTATTAAATGATTAACTATGTGTCCTTCAGCTAACCCCAACAGGCATTATTTACCAGATATTTCAATCTCAAGGCTTCGCATATCAGTTACTTATTATTAGAATCAGGCCTATTTTGATAGTATTTATTTTGCTAATATTTCAACCTTTAATAAAACCGATTAATATTTCAACAGCACATTTTTATGACCATATCATTACGTGAAGACCAGTATCAGGAGCTCGAAAAGCTAGGAACCGGTGTATTTAATCCTGTTTTGAATTTCATGGATGAAAACACATTTATTTCAATTTGTGAAAAAATGCGTTTGCCTACCGGGGAGTTATTTCCGCTTCCAATTTTATTGGACGTGGATCAGGAGACAGCAAAAAATGTAGAGAATTCATCGCTGATTGAGCTTTGGTATTCAGACATAAAAGTCGGTACAATTTTCGCAGAAAGCATCTTTACCTGCAATAAAGAGCAGATTTCAGAACTCGTTTATGGAACCAGTGATACAAATCATGCTGGTGTAAAGCATTTTTTTGATATCGGTGATTGGTTCATTGGTGGAAAAACAGTTTTTCTCAAGGATGTTCCCAATGAATATTCCAGGTTTGAAATGACACCGGCTAATACACGGAAACATTTTAAGGAATCAGGTTGGAAAACAGTAGTAGGTTTTCAAACAAGAAATGTACCTCATCGTGCCCACGAATACCTGCAGAAAGTAGCCCTTGAACAAGTTGACGGATTGTTTATTCAGCCACTGATTGGCAAAAAGAAGGCCGGAGATTACACCCCAGAGGCTATTTTGACTGGATATAATGCTCTAATCAAAGAATTTTACCCTGAAAACAAAGTGTTACTGGGCGTACTTACAACTTCTATGAGATATGCCGGTCCAAAGGAGGCATTGTTTCATGCTATAGTAAGAAGAAACTATGGTTGTACACATTTTATAATAGGTCGTGATCATGCCGGTGTTGGGAATTATTATAATAAATATGAGGCACATGAACTGGTTAAGCAATTTACCGAAGAAGAGCTTGGTATTAAAATTATGTTTCTGCATGGCCCATATTATTGTTCAAAATGCGGAGGTATAGTAACAGAACATACCTGCCCCCATTTTGAAATGGATAAAAATAGCATTATTGAAATAAGCGGAACTTTAGTAAGACAAATTCTTAAAGGTGGAGAAAATCCGGATATGCGTTTTATTCGCCCTGAAATACTAGAGGCAATCAAAGATTGTATACTCTTTATAGACACGATTTAATTACTAGGAGATATTATGAAACCTGCATGAGCTTGCCGCTTACACAAATAAATGAATATAAGCTCATGCAAGCTTCATCACAATTAAAAAAAATGATAAATAGATGAAAAATACCAGAATAGTTGCCACTATTGGTCCAAAAACCAATAATCGGGAATCACTTCTCGCGCTCAATGAGGCGGGGATGAATATTGCGAGGCTAAATGGATCTCATAACTCTTTGGAATGGCATCAGGAAGTAATCCGACTTATACAAGATGTGTTGCCGGAGACTCCAATTCTCATTGATATTCCAGGCAGGAAAATTCGAACTACTCAATTGGAGTTTGAACCAAGCTTTGAAATAAATGATACAATTATTTTAACAACTGACACGTCTTTTGATGGCCGGGAAAAGGTTCCGGTAAATTATGCAGATTTACACAAGGATCTGCTGGCCGGGCAAACAGTATTGGCTGATGATGGAACATTACGATTTACGATTACGGAAATTAAAAATCAGGATATTTATCTTCGGGCAGAAACACCTGGTTGCCTGAAAAGCAAAAAGGGGATTAATGTACCCTTCGTAACTTTAAATACTCAGTTGGTTACTGACCGTGATCGGCAGATGATCAGATTTGCACAGGAGAATAAAGTTGATTTTATTGGTCTGAGTTTCGTTGAGTCAAAAAACCATGTTGAGGCAATACGAGAATTAATTAAGCCTCTTTCATTTCCAAGAATCATAAGTAAAATTGAGAATCAGGGTGGAATGAACAATATGGAAGAGATCATTGAGGTCTCTGATGCAATTATGATCGACAGAGGTGATCTGTCCACAGAAACAGACCTTGAATCAATAGCGATCAGACAGAAGGAGATCATCAGATCAGCAAGGCGTTATGCGAAACCCGTCATTGTTGCTACAGAGTTGCTGCATTCCATGATTGAAAATAGTTTCCCTACAAAAGCGGAGGTATGCGATATCAGTAATGCAGTTTTGGATGGCTGCGCGGCCGTGATGCTTTCAGGTGAAACTGCAATAGGAAAATATCCTGTTGAGGCTGTATCCTTGATGTGCAGAGTTATAGAGCAATCTGAAAACTATAAGCGCAGGATTGAAAGAGAAAACAAGCCTTCTGCATCAATAAGGTCAGCTATTCCGGTAGCTGTAGCAGATGCGGTTGAGGTAATTTGTAATGAATCTCCGATATCAAAGATCATAGCAATCACCAGATCAGGGTTTGCTGCACAAAGCTTGGCAACCCGAAACCTAAGTCAGCCAATTGTTGCGGTTAGTGATGATGAAATTGCAGCCAAGAGCTTTAATGTTTACCCTGGCGTAGAAGGTGTCTTTTTTTCTCAAAAATTTTCTAAAGATAATCTTGATCATGTGATTGGAGTCTTGAAGTTTCTCCGTGAAGTAGATAAAATTGCTGATGAAGACCTTATTCTTGTAACTGCTGTTGGATATCCCAGTTCAGGAAACCGTATGAACATGATACAAACCCATTTAGTTGCCGACCTTTGCAAAACATTAGGCTGGAATTAGCAATCGTTTCTGTCTAAATCAATTTGAATAAAGGGTAAAACAATAAATATGGATACAGATATTTATTTGGTAATTTTTTTTGTAGCATTACTTCAATCAATTTTTGGGGTTGGTGTGCTTTTGGTAGGCACTCCAATTTTGATGCTGATGGGATATCCTTATTTCGAAGTATTAAGTCTGACTTTGCCAACTTCCTTTTTTATCAGCCTTATCCAGGTAGGTAAATTTTATAAATATATAAATAGAAATTTGTTGAAGAAGGCATTGCTGTTTACTATACCAACAATACCTGCTGGGATGGTTCTGGCTTTTTATTTAGGAAATTCTGTTGGGATCTTGATGGGATTTTTTCTAATTCTGACAACGTATAATTTCGTTGTAGAATTTATCCTGCCAACTGATGCCGGTAATAAGAGAGTTTCAATGACGCTAATATTTATGGGTATAATACATGGAGCCACCAATTTAGGAGGAGGTATACTGCCATCTGTAGTTAATCAGAAATGTGAATTGAAACAACAAAAGCTAGCCACTACTGCTGCCATTTATTTAACATTCCAGGTAATTCAAATCATATTCATTTTCTTTAGACATTATCCCGTAGATGTTTCAAGATCCACTATATGCGTTATGGTAGGCTTATCTGCCTATATTTTATTTGGGAAGTATTTGTTTAAGTTGATTCGTGTTGAACAATACAAAGGCCACCTCCGTATTTTTATCCGCATGGTTGCACTCCTGTTGGTATCTGTTAAGCTATATAACTTTATAACATAAATAGTGATTTTAACTAGGAGGGAAATACAGTCCTTGAGTGATACCACAATTTTAACTGCCAAGAAGCTGAAATATTGATTATGCCTTCTTGAAGGACTGAGTTGAAAGTAGAAATTAAAGCAGATGAATCACCGTTAACCGCTGTAGATCAGGATTCACATGAGTGTATCATGGAAAGGTTAATTGAAACTGGATTTCCGATTGTATCAGAAGAGGCTAAGGAACTTCCTTTTGCTTCACCCTAATACTACTAGTTAGTTGATCCTATAGATGACACAAAAGATTTTATAGTAGTTACGTGAACTTATGATCAATATTGCTCTGATTTATCAGAAAAAGCCAATAACTGGTGTTGTTTTTGCCCTTGCCCTTGATGAGTTATACACGGGGAGTCCCGGGTATGCTGCTTGTATGGAACGTGTGGGCAAACCCAAGCTCTGTATTTTTAAGACTGGATCTTCATGCTTGCGCATGCGTGTAAGTTGTTTTCAAGGATACACACTTATTATTGTAATTACTAATTATGTTCAGGAAATGCTACCTTTTGCTGATTTAAAATATGGCAGAATTTCACCAACCCTTATTCCACATTGGAAAGGGGAAGCAATGAAAGCTTGAATGAATTGTAAGGCATTACCTCAAAAAGCCGACCGACTTTACCCAGTTAACAGAAAAACAAACAAAAGATATTGAAAATAAAACAAATTGAAGATCAAGGAAAAGATTTAATTACAATAATCCTATCTTCGTGATAAATCAATTGTTTTTTAACCCCAAAGTTGCATTTGTGACTTCAATGTAGCCTCCTATTTTCCGGATTATGAATACATCAATTTATTTAGACGTATGTTTAATTTTATAAAACTGGATTGAGTCTTTAAATAATAGAATTACTCATTTATGAATACTAGTATTAATTTGTCAGATTTAGATCTCAGGATTGCTATAATAATTACTGGTGGGAGAACAGGATCTGATTTTTTTCAGAGTTTAACTGATGGGCATCCTGAAATTCTTCAATTCCCCGGTAAGTTTTTATTTGATGAATTTTGGAATCTAATTAATAGTGATAATTCCAATAATTATATTTCTGAATTATTTTGTAACGAATACAGTTACTTTTTTAATTCTCAACTCAACACAATAGAAAGATTACATCAACTTGGAGAAGATAAGAATAAATTTTTCACTGTAGATCTGGTACTTTTCAAGGTAAGTTTTTGTGAGTTAATGGATAAATATTTATTTAGTAAGAGTGCCATACTGTATTGTCTGCATATAGCCTATTATGTTGCAGCTGGCTTTCAAATCAGAGATAAAAAATTATTGATCTTACATCTGCATGATTATCTGCGTTTAGAAGTGATGAAAGATTTAGAATGTGAAATCCTATATTTTTTAAGGGATCCCATAAAAAACTTACAGTCTGGAGTTGAAGGACGACTGCGATATAAAGAAGATAAAAGTCTTTCTTACTCCTGGTATATTTATTATTTAAACAGATTAGTTAATGGACTTGAAATAACAGCAAGTTTTGGAAAGAAAACCTTTGTTATTCAATTGGAAAAAATCCATAAAAACCATAAAAAGCTCATGGATGAATTTTGTGATCACTTTGAAATTAGATATGACAGGTCATTAGAAACAACCAGTTATCATGGTCTTAAATGGTGGGGGGATATGTTATCAGAAAAATTTCAAAATGGTGTGAACCCCAATTTTCAAAACCATATTGACCTTCATAAATTTTTCAAATCAGAGTTATATCTTTTGGAGAGAGCACTAAAGCCTCAACTTAAGTTTTATAATTATCCCTTAAGATCAATTAATTCATATTCTAATATACTTTCTCTTTTGCCCTTCAGATACGAACTAATTATATGGTGGATAAAAATTAGGGAATGCCGAATAAATGAGATTATCAAAATTCCAGTACACTGGATTAGAAGAATTAGGATTATCAATAAAAAGAAAAAAAAATCTTACAACTATCCTCCGTCTATCGGATAATATTTTTTGTCTAAGTGAATAGTTTAATTTTAACCTAATTCAAAAGTGCTTAATCACTCTATAAAATTTAGATTATCGGGCTTTCCGCTTCTTGTAAAACAAAGCTGAGCAAAGCTTTTGGAAATAATAAAGTCAAATGTGCCTAATATAATTCTACTTGATGAGGATTCTATATGGCATTTTTATGGAAACGATCAGGGTTATAAAGAAACAGACAGGTACGCGCAGATCACAAGAATTCAAAACCTTACTTTTTTTCTTGAAAATTAGACTATTCTAGTTGTCGTAGCAACACTCTATTCTCACCCCTGGCCAATAGATGAGGCTGGAATTAGAAAAACTATTAAGTTTCAGGTTTTACCTCTCTGGTTAAATACTGTTAATGAGATAAATAATATATGATATTGACGAAAGAGGATTTACAGTCGCTGGCTGAGTTTACGAGTTTAACTGCTCGTGAGGCCGGAATATTGATAATTACTTATTATACGACCGGAATTCAGTCAGAGATAAAATCAGATGGCTCTCCTCTTACTGCATCTGATCAGGCTTCAAATGATTTTATCATCGAAAGATTGATGGAAACCAGATTTCTTATAGTCTCAGAAGAAGCAAAAGAGCTTCCATTTGATTCAGAATAGTACTGGTTAGTTGATCCTTTGGATGGTACAAAAGATTTTATGGCTGCTACAGATGAATTTACTATCAATATTGCGCTGATTTATCAGGAAAAGCCGGTTATAGGTGTCGTTTATGCCTCGGCACTTGATAAATTATATACCGGAATTCCTGGATGGGGTGCCTAGATGGAGCAAGGTGGCAAACGAAAATCGAGCAATTGGGAGCCGAATCTCCAAACTTACGCATGGCTCTAAGTCGTTTTCATGACCATGCTGATATACATCTTTTAATTCTAAAGTACACCTAAATGCATCAATTGGAGGAAAGATATCTAAAGGTAAATTTTCTTTGATAGGCCCAAATGTGGTGATGCAAATTGCAGATCATAGGTTCGATAGAATAGATATTCCAATAAGGAATCAGGGTCATATTATCAGGGATATTATTATTGGAGAAGATGTTTGGATCGGCGCTGGTATAATTATCACGGGTGGTGTCACAATTGGTAACGCAGCAGTTATCGGGGTAGGAGCAGTAGTCACTAAGGATATACCTTCTATGGCGATTGCAGTTGGAATACCTGCAAAAGTTATAAAATATCGAAATTGAATCATTATAAGGTTAACATGGAAGAGGGTCAGTACCGGGAGATATGTAAAACCTGCGATGAAATTTTGATGGATGATTCATCGGGAATTGCCTGTACGGCAATTCCCTTTCTTCATATCATCCGCGAACACCCTGTATTTCTTATTAATTATAATTCACTATTTAATCGGGTATCTGGATTTAAGACCTTGATTAAGGATTTGTATCTGATTACCCGAAGTGTTGCCGGATTAGTTAAACGTCTATTATTTTCAGAGAAGAAGTACTTCTGGGAAACCTACCAAAATAAAGGTTCACAATTTGATCTGATTATTGTATCTCACCTTATAAGTGAAATCCACGTGGGTAGGGATCAGGATTTTTATTTTGGCAATATTCCACATGAATTGATTTCAAAAGGGAATTCAGTTCTACTGGTATTGATGAATCATACCAGTAAAAATGCCAAAGATCTGGCTGAAAAATGGAATGGCAATAAGGTACCGGTTGTGATATTATCAGATTCATTGGGAATGGTTAAGGAGTTGGGGCTGGTATGGAGTGTTCTTAAGGAAGCAATTCGTTTGAAAAAATATTCATTTAATCAACGTTTGCTCAAAAGAAAACTGGTATCAAGAGCTTCTGTTGAAGTCTTATCAGGAAGAACAATCGGTACATTAAGAATGTATTGGCAATTGCAATCAATTGTTTCTTTGGCAAAGCCAAAGGCTATTTTAGTGACTTTTGAAGGCCATGCATGGGAGCGACTGGCATTTGCCGCTGCCCGTTCGGTAGAGCCGGGATGCAAATGTTTGGCTTATCAGCACGCTGCAATATTCAGAGTTCAGCATGCTATTCGCAGAAAGCTAAAGCCGAAATATAATCCAGACCTGATCTTTACTTCAGGTACGGTCAGCAGAAATCAATTAGTACAGTCAAGTGAATTTTCAGAATCGGAGGTACTAGTCCTTGGATCTGATCGTGGAATTAATGAAATTGGAATGCGAGTTCAGATGCGTTCGACTGATCCGATTAGACATGCATGCCTTGTTTTGCCTGAAGGAATTGAATCCGAATGTTTATTACTCTTTAATTTTGCTCTGGAATGTGCCATAAATTGTCCAGATTTAGTTTTTATTTGGCGTCTTCATCCTATTCTTTCATTTAAGACCCTTATTGATAACAACCCTAGTTTAAGAGATCTGCCACCGAATATTACTTTGTCCTCAGATTCAATTGAAACAGACTTTACAGTTTCAAAGTGGGTATTATATCGTGGTACAACGGCGGTTGTGAAGGCGATAGGTGAAGGAATTAAGCCAGTCTATTTAGCATTTAATGGTGAAATGACAATTGATCCGCTTTATGAATTAAATGAGTGGCATGAATCTGTTTTGAATCCCATTGAAATGAAAGCTCTGCTTTATGCAGATAAAGATAAAACCAATAGTGAGTTTTTTTCCGGATATGAAGGGGCAAGAAATTATTGCAGGAACTTCTACAATCCGGTATCAGTAACTACATTGTCCTCAACAATTAAATCTGGATCAATTTAGATGAATCAAAAATATAGCGGAAAAGATCTTTGTGTACTGGTGCCTACGAAGGACCGTCCTAAGCGTATTGCCAAACTATTACAATCTTTGGCAGATCAAAATGAGAAAGTTGGAAGAATTATTATAGTAGCTAGTGGAACCGATATACAAGAGGCGATTGATGAATTTTCAGATGTTTTATCAATTGACTATTATTTTACTCAAATCACTGGTCAAATAAACCAACGTAACCTGGGGCTCAGTAAAATTGATCTAAGATCATCTTTGATAGCATGTATAGATGATGATATTGAATTTGAAAAGGAAGCCATTTTTGAGGTGATTGAATTTTGGAACACTGCTCCAGCAGAGACCGCCGGAGTTGGTTTAAATATTATCAATGGCCTGCCAGAAAGAGCATCGAACTGGTTTTCACAGAGGCTATTCCTTTCGCATCCTGCTCCCGGCAGAGTGTTAAAATCTGGTATTACAACTCCTATAAGTCACGCGAAATCGAGTTTTCAAAGCCAATGGTTGAATGGTGGGGCAACAACATGGAGAAGGGAAGTGTTATTGGATAATATCCATCCGGGCATTGTTTGCAAATGGTCTATTGCTGAAGACCTGATTTTCAGTTATCCAATAAGTAAGTGTTATAAATTATTTGTTTGTGCAGAGGCACGTGTAGAACATCATCATGAAAATCATCCGCGTAACATTCAATGGGTCTTTCTCCATGGAAAGGTTCAGACTGTTTGGCAATATTATTTTATGCTTCAAAATAAGGAACTCTCCAAAGTGTTGTTCTTTTTTACGCTTTTCATTAGAATTGCCGTAAAGCTTATTCGTGGAATAATTAAATTTGACAGGAAAAGTATCTTCTTTGTATTTGGATGTTTCGGGGGTATATCGGAAATTATATTGTATTCATTGGGCCTGACAAAAAGTAAGGATATTCGTGAAGGCTAGCACTCTACTAATCATTTTAATGGTGCTGACCACAACCCTCATTCAGCAACCTATGGCGAGTGCTGCTTTTAAAATGGGACAAGGGATCTCCCTTTTTACCGGAATATTTCTTATCTGGCTTCTTTTTCTATCCAGATGTCCTAAATGGATAGCTATAATTTTAACTGTTCTGTTGTTTTTTGTAAAAGCTGCATCCGTTGTAGCGGGTAGTATTACAGAACTTGGTTTATTGTATGAATTTTTGCTATTATCCATATATTTTTTATTTGCGATGCAATTACCTCAGGTAAACATTTCTTCAATAAGAAAGCTAATGGTAATTATTTGCATTGCTAACTTACCCTTAATGTTAATACAACTTTTCGGTGGTGGTGCAATATTCCATTTATTAAGAAGTGATTTTCATGGAGATAGCTTTACCAGTTTTATTCCTGATGCAGTACTCTTTGTGAAGGATTATGTACCTGCATCTGCTGTACAGGCAAGGCC
>Ga0209632_10003537_pt1 | contig 14262 bp, 8 predicted proteins | sample COG_10_FD_184754 | JGI IMG/M metagenome (GOLD analysis project Ga0209632, IMG submission 184754) | Pelagic Microbial community sample from North Sea - COGITO 998_met_10 (SPAdes) (version 2) | ecosystem: Environmental > Aquatic > Marine > Neritic zone/Coastal water | place: Helgoland, sampling... | reverse complement strand
TTCGGATCCAACGTATCCAAACCATTGGAAGTGGAAAACGGCCGATTCGCTCTGTCAGATTTACATCAACAAATTCCCAAACACGTTTGGCGCGAGGAATTGCAAGTCACTTTCGGAGCGTATTCAGCAGCGTTCTTGGTCTATGGAAGCAGAAGCAAATACGCTGCCTGACAAGCCATTCCGTTTTCTTTTCAGTTATCGAAATGCGGGCGATGCTATCGCTAAAACATGGCCAATTCATGTTCGCGTAGCCAAACTCGACCCGATGGAATACCGCGAAAATGCACGTAAGAATTACGGAGAGAAGCTAGTTAATTGGCTGAAATCAAACTCAGAAACCATTTCTGAAAAAACGTTTGATGTACCCAACCCAGGAGATTTCAGACAGCACACCATCGAGCTTCCATGGGGTGGTTTGCCTATCGGAACATATGTGATTTTTACAGGTTCCGACAAGCGGCTTTCTACTAATGCAGATGTGGTGGCGTACAGCATCATCACCGTTACAGATTTAGCACTTATTAAGCGAACGAATGATTTGGGCGAAACGCTTTTGAAGGTGGTTTCCCGAAACTCAGGAAAGCCTATTTCTAACGCCAAAATTGAATTGGTATCGATGATTTACGACCGTAAATCGCGTAGCAATAAAATGCAACTGGAGCAAACACTTACGACCGACAACAAGGGCGAAGCGGTTTGGAAAGGACAAAGCCAGAATTACCGTGGGTTAACTACGGATGTGTATTCAGAAGAGGATAAATTTATTGGTGCCGATAACGTTTATGCTCACAGGAATAAGGAAGACATTCGTTGGAATGACCGAACGAACTTCTTTTTGGATCGGGCGATTTATCGACCAGGTCAGGTTATTCAATTTAAGGGAATCACGCTGTCTAGCAACGGTTCCGAAGTAAAGCCGCTGATTGATAAAACCACGACCGTGCAGTTGTTTGATGCCAATGGACAAGAGGTGAGCAAACTCAGCCTAAAAACCAATGCTTTCGGAACGTTTTCAGGAACATTCATCGCGCCAACTGGCGGACTGAATGGTATTATTCGTATTGGGAATGAGAGTGGTTCGCATTCGTTCAGAATGGAGGAATACAAGCGGCCAAAGTTTGAGGTAACGGTCAATCAACCCAAAGAACAATACCGCGTAAACGATACTGTTTCCGTTTCTGGCACCGCCATGTCGTATGCTGGCATGCCGCTGGATGGTGCGGAAATCAAATATCGCGTAACGCGAACAGCGCGGTTCCCTTATCGGTGGCTATGTTGGGGTTGGATGCCGCAATCGCAGCCAAAGCAAGTAGCGTTCGGTACTGCAACGGCCAATGCTTCGGGGGTTTTTAACGTTACGTTTCAGGCGCAGCCAGACCCATCGGTTAAGGCTGTATACAAGCCGGTTTTTAATTATCAGATTGAGACGGATGTAACGGACCAAAGTGGTGAGATGCAAACGGGAACAGCCAATGTTTCTATTGGCTATCATTCGCTCGATGTCAACATGGATATTCCATCAACCATTGAGAAAAACGAGCTTGATGAATACACCGTTTCAGCCACCAACTTATCGGGTGAAAGCCAGAACGCTGAGGTTACTGTAGATGTGTGGAAACTGATTCCGAATGAGCGAATTCTGCGAAAGCGTAAATGGCAGTCGCCTGACCAATTCTACTTGAAGCAAGCTGAATACGAGCAGCAATTTCCGAACGATGCATACACCGATGAAGGCGATTTTCAAACGTGGAAAAAGGAAAAAAATGTGCTGCGGTCTGTGGTGAAAACTGTGGAATCGAACGAAGTCAACTTCTCTTCCATCAGCAATAATGAACAAGGATACTATCTAGTCGAACTGACAGGTAAAGATGCGTTTGGAACGGAAGTGATTCAGAAACAGTATTACAATTTGGTAGATGCTGAAAGCAAAACACTGCCCTTTACCGCAACGTCTTGGTTTTATGCGTTGAAGGATAAGTATGAACCAGGCCAAACACTTGAGTTCTTGGTTGGTTCGTCCTACGCTTTGGTTGATTTTCTGATTGAAATTGAGGTGAAAGAGAAGGGTTTTAACACCAATAAGTTGATTTATGCGAAGAAAGTTTCTGCTGCTGGAACACAGCAGAAAATCAGCATTCCGGTAACGGAAGAATGGCGTGGAAATGCGCAGATTCACGTCACGGCTATTCAGAATAATGAACTCCTGAGCTGGTCTAAAACCATTTCTGTTCCATACACCAATAAGCAGTTAGATGTGAAGTTGGAAACCTTCCGCGAGGAAATGTCACCCGATGACAAAGAAGAATGGACGTTGAAGATTATTGACAAGAGCGGCAAAGCAGCTAAAGCGGAATTGCTGACAACCATGTACGATGCTTCGTTGGATGTGTTGGCGGCCAACAACTGGAACCTCACCCCATACCGGTTTATGAATCCACGTTTCAACTGGGAAACAAGTTCTTTTAATCGTGCACAATCTCAGGTTTGGAACCGTGGTTGGATGAAATATCCGAGTTCGGCTGTGCAGCGGAATTTCGAAGAGTTGAATTGGTTCGGGTATTATTTCGGACGAGGAATGCGCTACAAAACGCTGGAAACGGCTTCTATGTCTCGTGGTGGGAATCGCGGAATGGTGATGGCAGATAAAATGGCTGTTGAGGAAGATTCGGAAGAGACAATAAGACAGAACATGTCACCTGATAGAAGCACAGGGAGCGTTGCGAACTTTGAAAAAGCTAAACGTGAGATGGAAGCCCAAATTCAGGAAAACAATCCACCTAAGGAAATCAAAATGCGTTCTGATTTCAGTGAGACGGTTTTCTTTCACCCGCATTTGAAAACGGACGAAAATGGGGTGATTGAGCTGAAATTCAATGCACCACAATCATTGACCAAGTGGAAGTTCATGGGACTTACCACCACACAAGATTTGAAAATAGGAACGATTACGGAAGAGGTGATTACGCGAAAGCAGTTGATGATTACGCCAAACTACCCGCGTTTTGTTCGGGAAGGCGATAAACTCGTTTTTCAAGTAAAGGTGAATGTGTTAGATAGTGCTGTTTTAACAGCTAATGCATCATTAGAATTGAAGAATGCACTTACAGGAAAAGCACTTGAATTAGGAATTAAGAATGAAAAATTAAGAATTGAGAATGGTTCAGCGATTGCATCGTGGGAAATCAATGTTCCCGAAGGAATAGCAGCTATCAAATTCACCACAAAAGCATGGTCAGATAAACATTCGGATGGCGAGGAAAAGACAATTCCTGTGCTTTCGAATCGCATGTTGGTTACCGAAAGTATGCCGCTGCCTGTAAGGGGAAAAGGAACACATACGTTTACGTTCAACAAATTGAAGAACAACACATCTTCAACGCTACGGAATCATTCGTTAACGCTCGAATTCACGCCTAATCCGATTTGGTTGGCGGTGCTTTCGTTGCCGTACATGATGGAGTACCCTTACGAATGTTCGGAGCAGATTTTTAGCCGCTATTATTCGAATGCAATTGGAACACATTTGGCCAATTCGGACCCAGCTGTTAAGCGTGTATTTGACCAATGGAAAAGTGCAGCGCAGAACAAAGAAGGCGATGCGTTTTTATCGGAATTGGAGAAAAACCCAGAGCTGAAACAAGCGTTGCTGACCGAAACTCCTTGGGTGCGCGATGCGCAGAATGAGACGGAGCAGCGAAGACGAATTGCTGAGCTTTTCGACACAGACAGAATGGAATCTGAACTCGAGATTGTACTCAAAAAGTTGAAACAAAACCAAAAGCCCGATGGTGGTTGGGGTTGGTTTAACGGAATGAGTTCAGATATGTACATTACCCGTTACATCGTCTCAGGTTTTGGCAAAATGCGGAAAATGGGTGTGTGGGAAATGGATGCTGAAACGGAAACCATGCTTTCAAACGCCATCGAATTTCTTGATGAGGAAATGGTGAAATACTATGACCGAAGAGCGTTGAAAGAAAAGGGTTACGCGCCAAGTTGGACTGATTTACATATGACTTACGCGCGTTCGTTTTGGTTAGATGATTTCAAGTTGAAAGGCAAGCCGCAAACCACTTACAACCTCATCGTGAAACTCATCCGCGATAAATGGACAAAACTCGATGCTTCGCAGAAAGGATTGGCGGCTGTCATTTTGAACCGTTCAGGATTTGAGGCTGACGCGAAAAAGGTGATTGTCTCGCTGCGCGAAACGGCTTTGAACAGCGAAGAATTCGGAACGTATTGGGCAATGGACAAAGGCTATTATTGGCACCAAGCTCCGATTGAAAACCATGTGATGATCTTGGAGGCTTTCCACGAAGTAGCGCAAGATGCCGACATGGTTTCGGAGATGAACATCTGGCTGCTGAAGCAGAAACAAACGCAAAGTTGGGAAACTACCAAAGCGACTGCTGTAGCGTGCTATGCACTGCTCTCTACCGGAAACACAACCTTCGATACGGAAGCGATGGTTTCCATCAAACTCGGTAACGAAACCATCGACCCACGAACGGACAAAGACCTGAAAACGGAAGCTGGCACGGGTTATTTCAAGACGAATTGGACGAAGAATTCCATCACTCCCGAAATGGGAAATATCACCGTGACCAAAGACAACGAAGGTTTGGCTTGGGGCGCTGTTTACTGGCAGTATTTCGAGGACCTGGATAAAATCACAGGCGTGACAGACAATCCGATCAAGATGAAGCGCGAAGTGATGCTTTTGGAAGACACCGAAAATGGTCCGTTGATGAAAAAGTTGGATACCACCACATCGCTTTCTGTTGGAGATAGAGTTCGTGTGAAAATCACACTCGAAACCGACCGCCACATGGAGTATGTGCATCTGAAAGACATGCGTGCCGCCAGTTTTGAACCTAGAAAGCAATTGTCTGGTGCTCAGTTTCAAGAAGGGCTGAGTTTCTACCGCTCCACAACCGATGTGGCTATGAATTTCTTCTTTGGCTACTTACCTAAAGGGACATTCGTTTTTGAATATGACCTGAACGTAACACAAGCAGGAACATTCAGCAACGGAATTTCACAACTGCAATGCATGTATGCGCCTGAGTTTACAACGCATTCGGAAGGGGTGAAACTGGAAATCGGACGTTAAATCCGCTCAATAATCGTAGCGATTCCCATTCCACCACCAACGCAAAGTGTAACGAGACCAGTCTGCTTGTCTTGACGTTCGAGTTCATCGATAAGTGTTCCCATCAGCATGGCGCCTGTTGCTCCAAGCGGATGCCCCATAGCGATAGCACCACCGTTGACGTTGATTTTGTTCTCGTCAATGTTTAGGTCTTCTAAGAAGCGTAGCACAACAGAAGCAAATGCCTCGTTTACTTCAATTAGGTCAATATCACCGATTTCCATTCCAGCCTTTTTCAAAGCTTTTCTAGTAACGGGTGCAGGGCCCAAAAGCATAATAGTTGGTTCTGTTCCTGTTAAAGCCATAGAACGGATTCGTGCACGTGGCTTCAAACCTTGAGAAGCACCAGCTTCTTTTGTTCCGATGAGCGTTAAAGCAGCGCCATCTACAAGAGCGGAAGAATTACCTGCATGATGAACGTGGTTAATTGCCCCAACTTCTGGATATTTCTGTAAAGCGAGCTGGTCAAATCCCAGATCTCCCAATTTCTGGAAAGATGGATTTAGTTTCAACAAACCTTCAGCTGTTGTTCCAGGACGAATAACTTGATCTCTGTCCAACAGAATCTGTCCATCAGCATCTTTCACGGCAAGAATGGACTTGGCGAACCGTCCTTCCTCCCAAGCTACATAAGCTTTGGCGTGTGAACGCGAAGCAAATTCATCCAACTGTGTTCGGTTGTATCCGAATTTCGAAGCAATCAAATCGGCAGAAATTCCCTGTGGAACCAAACCATGCTTGGTGATAAAATCATGGTCGTCATACATTGGGCCTCCATCTGATGCAATCGGCACGCGGCTCATACTTTCCAATCCGCCAGCAACCAATAGGTCAGCATTTCCGCTACCAACATAAGCAGCCGCCATGTTGATGGCTTCCAATCCTGAAGCGCAGAAACGGTTCACTTGAACACCAGCTGTTGTTTCGGCATAACCCGCTTCAATCGCAGCGGCTTTAGCGATGTTCGCACCTTGGTCTTTGACAGGGCTCACACATCCAATAATGGCATCTTCCACTAAGTTGGTGTCAAGGTTGTTCCTATCTCTGATGGCTTTAAACGTTAAAGCCAACAAGTCAACCGGTTTTATCGAAGCCAAAGCTCCGTCTGGTTTTCCTTTTCCTCGTGGTGTGCGTACCGCATCGAATATATAAGCGCTCATGTTCTGTGATTTTGGGCAAATATAAGCCTCCCCCAACCCCTCCCAAGGAGGGGAGCAAAAAAGGCCGAAAAAGTCATCTTTTTTGTCTCAACAAACACTTTAAGAGTTACATTTGTAACAAATCCAATCCATGCAAATCGATTCAACCTTCACCAACGCCATTCACATTTGTGTTTATCTCGATAGAACCGACAAAAACCTAGTGAATAGTACGGAATTAGGTGAAAGTATCGGTACAAATCCCGTGGTTGTGCGCAGAATTGTTGGTCGATTGAAGGAATTTGGTTTGATAAAAGTGAAGCAAGGAATTGGCGGTGGCTACTATTTAGGCCGACCAGCGATGAGTATCACACTCTGGGACATTTACCTTGCAATGAAGAAAGATAATCCGTTCCGATGTAAGGTTGGAAATGATGAAGACGCGGTTTCAGTAAATCTTCCAGAAGCGTTGGAAGATACTTTCGCGAAAGCGGAATACGCATTGAAGAAACCACTTGCCGCTGTGACGGTAAAGACCGTTTCACAACGGATTGACTAATACAACAACTTAGCCCTTTCGTGCTGGGATAAAACTTGGAGCTGCAGCTTCTTTCCGGGGTCTACTCGTTACCTTCTCATAAGTCGCATCATAATCTTCCCGAACCGTACCGAATAATCGGTCCCAAAAGAGCGTGTACAGCCCGTAATTCCCATTGAATTTATGATGGTGAAGGTTATGTGCTGTGGAAGTGTTCACCCATTTCCCAAATCTGCTTTTGTGAAAGCCCTTAGGCAGTATTTCAAAACCTAAATGTCCGTATACGTTATAAATGATTTGGAAAAGAAAGAAAAAGATGATTGCTGAAACATGAACAGGCAGCGTAAAGGCTATAATTGGTAGGATAGCAGCTTCTAAAATTGCTTCTAGCGGATGAAAAGCGTAGGCCGTCCAAGGAGAAGGATTAGTAGAACGATGATGAATAAGATGGACGCGTTTGAAAAGCACGGGATGATGCATTGCTCTGTGCATAAAGTAGAACCATGTATCGTGCAGAAAGAACATCCAGAAAAAAGTGAAAGCGTAGTAGGCGATGCCATATTTTTCAATCTCCATGTAGACGTTATGGTAGTCAGATGCCACATAAAAAGTAAGAACAATAGTCACTCCCGAGATGATTGTCGATAGTGTTGAGTAGAGAAAATCTCTTCGATAATCACTGAACTTGGGCATCTTTTGTTGAACCTTTCTAAACCACAGGGGCTTTCGCAATACCACGTAAAAGAGGAAGAACGTAGCGCTGGCAAACATGAGGTAGTCTCGGGCCACTCGCCAAACTTCAAATACCAACTTCTCAAAAAACGGAATATCCATTACTCAATCGATTTAATAGTGCGAGACAAATTTGGCGTTCTAATTCAGTAAAAAATTTGACGCTCGTCAAATAAAGCAACCGATTACAATTTACCTGCCCTAACGCGGCTCAAAGTCTCCAAAGCCATATCGAGGTAAGAAGCAATGTGCGTAAGCGGAACTCGATTAATGACTTCTGGCTGCATCGTACGGAGTTTTTCATAGCGCTCTCTTGATGAACCAATCCGAAGAAGATTTAACTGCTGACCGCCCTTAAAAAGATATTCGCCCAGCAACTTGGCAATCCCTGCCTGAAACCTTGGGTGCTTCGCCATGAAGCTGTTAAAATCCTCTCTGCTCGACCATGCCAACTCTACAGGTTCCAGTGCAATAATCGATATGCCAGATGGTACTTGCTCTACAAAACTTCCGTACGGTACGACTGGTTCATTCTCAAAACCGAAGTTAGTGGTGTGATCCTTGCCGTTTTCCGTTACGTAGAAGAAACGAACAGCTCCAGTGATGAGAAAGCAAACTATATTGGGTATTTCTCCTTGTTTGAAGATTAGGTCGCCCTTGTGGTACGAGGTAACACGGAGCAATCCTTGAAGCGCCTTTTGCTCTTCTTCCGTCACATTATCTATGTACGTTGAAATGTACGTGTTAAGGCGTTCCAAGGTCGTTTTAAACTCATCTCCATTTCTCATGCTCGTTGAATTGAAACCCACCTTTTCGTTCTCCTAAACGACAACACTTAGTAAAGCAACTTATCGTACGGATACCGCGTGATGTGAACGGCTTTGGCCCGTTCATAAAGCAAGCTGCGGAGTTCGTCTATGTTCTGCTTTTTGGTGGCTGAAATGTAGATGCAATCCTCATTCATTGAGGTTGTCCAACTGGCCTTCAGGTCTTCCAAACTCCAGTTTTCACGTGTGGTTTCTGTCAGGTCGTCCTCATCCTTTTTAACATAGGTGTAGGCATCAATCTTATTGAAGACCATGATAATCTTCTTATCTCTGGCTCCAATATCCGTGAGTGTTTCATTCACAACTCTAATGTGATCTTCAAACTCAGGATGAGAAATGTCTACAACATGAAGAAGAATATCAGCCTCGCGAACTTCATCCAATGTTGATTTGAAACTTTCAACCAACTGGTGAGGCAGTTTTCGAATGAATCCAACCGTGTCAGACATCAGGAACGGAAGGTTTTCGATTACCACTTTCCGCACAGTAGTATCGAGTGTTGCGAAGAGCTTGTTCTCGGCAAGCACTTTAGACTTGCTAAGCATGTTCATAATCGTTGATTTCCCAACATTGGTATATCCAACCAAGGCTACACGAATCAGTCTACCTCGACTTTTCCGTTGCGTAGCCATTTGCTTGTCAATCTCCTTCAATTGTTTCTTCAGCAACGACACCTTATCCCGAATTTGTCTTCTATCCGTTTCAATCTCCTTCTCACCAGCTCCACCACGAGTTCCAGTTCCACCACGCTGTCTTTCAAGGTGAGTCCACATATTGGTAAGGCGAGGAAGCAAGTATTGGTAACGTGCTAACTCCACCTGTGTTTTGGCCTGTGCTGTTTGAGCCCTCGCTTGAAAAATGTCTAGAATAAGAAGGCTTCTATCATAAATTTTAATCGCAAATATTTTCTCCAAGTTCCGTAATTGAGACGGAGAAAGGTCATCATCAAACACCACAACTTTAATCTTGTGCTCCTTGATGTAATCATCAATTTCTTGAATCTTTCCAGATCCCATGAACGTTTTGGGGTCGGGCTTCCACAGTTTTTGAACAAACCGTTTTTGAGGTACAAGTCCTGCAGTTTCTGAGAGAAAAGCCAATTCCTCCATGTACTCCGCCACCTTTTCTTCGGTATCTTCCTTTTGGATTAATCCGACCAGAACTGCTGTCTGTTCCTCTTCCTCTGATGTTGTATAATAGTTCCCCAAAATTTATTTCGCTTCTTTCAATTTATCTAAGTAAACAGCCACGGCTTTAATCTGTTCCTCAGAAATTACTTCGCCAAACGCAGGCATCATACTTGCTCCCACCGTTATGTTCTCAATGCGTTCTTCTAATGTCATCTCAGACAGTGTAAGGTCTGCAGAATCGTTCAATTTCAACTTGCCATTTGCACCATGACACGCCACACAATACGTCTTGTAAATCTCTTTTCCTATTTCAGAATCCGCGCTTTGTGAATTCACATTTCCGCAAGCCAGCAGCGTTCCAACAATAAAGGCAATCAACAATTGGTTCATCAGAACCAACCTCTTCCTAATGCCTCTCTGAATGGCCATGGAATGGTTGCTAAAATCACAAGCAATCCAAGTGTAAAAAAGACTGCGATTTTCTTGAATTTGGCCTGGTCGGTAGCAGCTTTCTTAGCAGCAATTCTTCCTACAGTTATAAGCGCAATTCCGATTAGCATTCCTGTCAAGTGTTCCACCAACCAAAAACGCATTACAGCGTCTTTCATGGCTACACCCATGCCTGCTTCCATAGCCGATTTTACAAATGGGCTGATGAAGTACAAACTGAAACCCAAAAGCAACTGAATGTGCGCGAAAATCAAAGAGAACAAAGACAATTTATCATCTAACGGAGTAAATTTTCCGGATGACATATTGGTGAAAGCCCGAAAAATGGCGCCAAGTACAAGGGCTAAAAGAATCCATCGTAATCCTGAGTGCGAGCGAAGTAGTATTTCGTACATGTTTTTTGTTTGTGTAGCAAAGCTAATCATTTCACTTCCTGCAACTATCGTGACACAGGTTCCGTGTTCAATTTCAGTAAGTTTGCGCCCGTTGATAACCATTCAAATGATTAGAAAATTTTTCTCGCTTGTTTTGATGATTGGATTGACTTCCAATTTCTACTCTCAAGCCCAAAGCACATTCCCAAGAAACGGAGTGCAAGACAAGGACGCTACGGTTTACGCTTTTACCAATGCAACCGTTCATGTTGATGCCAAAACTGTGTATGAAAACGCCACGCTTCTTGTTAAAGAAGGCCGCGTGATTGCAGCTGGATCTGGTGTTACTGTTCCCAAAGGCGCTATTGAAACTGACCTTTCAGGAAAACATATTTATCCGTCATTGATAGATGCATTTTCGACCTACGGAATTGAACAACCAAAAAAGGAGAAGAAGAATAAACCGGGTCCACAGTACGATGCTGATAAAAAAGGCGCTTTCGCTTGGAACGATGCCTTGAACCCTGAAGTGAGCGCTGCAGAGAAATTCACTCCAGATTCGAAAAAAGCAGAAACGTTGCGAAAAGCAGGTTTCGGATCAACGGTTTCTCTTGTAAGAGATGGAATTGCTCGTGGAACTTCAGCCTTAGTTTTAACAGGTGATGGAACTTCAAACGAAAACCTGATTCAGGCAAATGTTGCTGCCAATTATTCTTTCTCAAAAGGAACATCGGGTCAGAATTACCCGAGTTCGCAAATGGGAGCTATCGCCCTTTTGCGTCAAACTTATTTTGATGCTGATTGGTATTCAAGTCTGAATGATAATACCAAGGAAATGAACCTCGGATTGGTGGCCTGGAATGGCGTTCAATCAATCCCCCAGGTTTGTGAAGCACCAGACTTATTGAGCATTTTCCGTGCTGATAAAGTCGGAGATGAATTCGGAAAGCAGTTCATTTTTCTCGGAAACGGAACTGAATACAGAAGAATTGACGCCATCAAGAAAACGGGCGGTTCGTTCATTATTCCCCTCAAATTCCCAGATGCGTTAGATGTGGAAGACCCGTTTGATGCGCAACTTGCGAGCTATGAAGATTTACTGCATTGGGAGTTGGCTCCATCCAATGCGAAAGCGCTAAAAGAAGCAGGCGTTCCGTTTGCATTAACAATTGAAGGCTTGGATAAAGAATCTGATTTCTGGCCCGCAGTTCGCAAAGCAATTGAAGCTGGATTGGATTCTGCAGCTGCCTTGGAAGCATTGACAACTGCTCCTGCCAAGATGCTCGGGCTGAATGAAGTCGGATCTTTGAAAAAGGGAAACCTCGCTAACTTCTTAATCACATCAAAAGACCTTTTCAACGAGAAGAACACGATTCTAGAACATTGGCTAAAAGGCAAACAGTACAAGTTTAGCGAAGCACCTGGCGATTCCATCAACGCGAATTACTCGCTAAAAATGGGAAGCAGGTCTTGGACACTTGAATTGACTGGAACGGTTGATAAACCAAGTGCTAAATTGACGAAGAATGACAGTGTGAAACTGGATGTTTCTTTCAGCCAAAGCAACGAACTGGTCACGATTTCATTTGCAGATGAGAAAGACGCCAAAGCAAAGTATCGACTCACTGGAAGAAAAGACGGCAAAAACCACTTAGGAAAAGGGCAAGATGCTGACGGCAACTGGGCTAATTGGTCGTTGACTTATTCGTCTGAAATTGATAAGAAAAAAGACGAGAAAAAGGAAAAAGGAGAAAAAGATAAAAAGGACGAAGCGAAGAAAGATACCGTGCTCGGAAGTGTCGTCTATCCATTCATGGCATTTGGCTACACGGAGGCGCCAAAGCAAGAAGCAACCGTTATCCGAAATGCTACCGTTTGGACGAATGAGAAAGACGGAACCCTTAAAGAAACGGATGTCTATTTCGAAGCAGGTAAAATCAAGTCTGTTGGGAAAGACCTTTCCGTTCCTGCTGGCGTGAAAGAAATTGACGGAACAGGCAAGCACGTCACTTCAGGAATCATTGATGAACACTCTCACATTGCCATCAGTAGAGGTGTGAACGAAGGAACACAGGCCGTAACCGCAGAGGTGAGTATTGGTGATGTGGTTAACTCTGAAGACATCAACATTTACCGTCAGTTGGCTGGCGGAGTAACTGCGTCTCAATTGCTGCACGGTTCTGCCAATCCAATTGGCGGTCAAAGCGGACTTGTCAAGCTCCGCTGGGGGAAATTACCTGAAGAAATGAAGATTGCGGATGCCGCTGGTCACATCAAATTCGCCCTTGGCGAAAACGTAAAGCAATCAAATTGGGGCGAGTATTACACCTCTCGTTTTCCGCAGACAAGAATGGGAGTGGAACAAGTTTTCTACGATGCATTCTATCGCGCGAAAGCGTACAAAGCTGAATGGGAAGCGTTCAATGGTCGCTCCAAAAAAGATAAAAACTCAACGAAGCCAAGAAGAGATATTGAGCTAGACATAATCGTTGAGATAATGGACAGCAAACGTTTCGTTACGTGTCACAGTTACGTTCAGCAAGAGATTAATATGCTGATGCACGTGGCCGACAGTATGGGCTGGAAGATGAACACGTTTACGCACATTCTAGAAGGCTACAAAGTGGCAGACAAAATGAAGGAGCATGGCGTAAGTGGCTCTACATTCTCCGATTGGTGGGCATACAAGTTTGAGGTGAACGATGCGATTCCTTACAACGCAGCTTTGATGCACGAAGCAGGGGTAAATGTTGGAATTAACTCTGATGATGCTGAGATGGGAAGACGTTTGAACCAAGAAGCTGGAAAGGGTGTGAAATATGGTGGCATGAGCCAAGAAGAAGCTTGGAAAATGGTAACGATTAACCCAGCTAAGATGCTAAAGTTGGATGGTCGTACTGGAAGCCTGAAGCCTGGAAAAGATGCCGATGTGGTTGTTTGGTCTGCTAATCCATTATCGGTTTACGCTCGAGCTGAACGAACTTACGTGGACGGAATTCCATACTTCACAATTGAATCAGATAATGCTGCACGAGAAGCATTGAATAAGGAACGTAACCGCATTATTCAGAAGATGATTGCCGCTAAGAAAGGCGGAGCCAAAGCCGACAAACCAACTAAAAAAGAACAACACCTGTATCACTGCGATACAATGGAACCATAAGCAATGATGAATATGAAAACACTCTTTGCAGCTGCTATTTTGTTGATTTCTGCGTCCGCGTGGGCGCAGATTCCAAGCCCTGGGGAAACACCGACCAAGGCTATTGTCCTCACTGGCGGAATTGCTCATATCGGAAATGGTGAAGTTCTGGAGAATTCAGCCATCGGCATTGAGAATGGCAAAATCACTTTTGTAAAGCAAGTGGGTTCGGTGAAGCTGAACCCAGAAACAGCAGACATCATTGACATCACTGCAAAGCACATTTATCCCGGGTTTATCAGTCCAAATAACACACTCGGACTGACGGAAGTTGATGCCGTGCGTGCTACGCGCGATTATGCGGAAACGGGTTTGTTTAACCCAGAGGTTAGAGCGGTTACATCTTTCAATACGGATAGTCGCATTTCACCAACAGTGCGCTCCAATGGAGTTTTGATTACACAAGCGACACCACGTTCTGGTCGTATTTGCGGTACAAGCGCGTTGATGCATTTGGATGGCTGGAACTGGGAAGATGCCGTGTTGAAAGCCGATGATGGCATTCACATAAACTGGCCAAATCGTTTCCAACGAACTGGCTGGTGGGCAGAACCAGGTCCTACCAAGCCAAACGACAAGTATGACGAGCAAGTGGATGAGCTGCGTGCATTCTTGCTTCGTGCTAAGGCTTACAGCGAAAGTTCTTCTCCAGAATTCAATCAGAAAATGGCTGCGTGTAGAGGTCTTTTTGATGGCAGCCAGAATCTCTACCTAC
>Ga0209632_10003534_pt1 | contig 14282 bp, 16 predicted proteins | sample COG_10_FD_184754 | JGI IMG/M metagenome (GOLD analysis project Ga0209632, IMG submission 184754) | Pelagic Microbial community sample from North Sea - COGITO 998_met_10 (SPAdes) (version 2) | ecosystem: Environmental > Aquatic > Marine > Neritic zone/Coastal water | place: Helgoland, sampling... | reverse complement strand
TTTCTTTTTTTTTCGACTTTACCCGTCTTCTTATCTATTGTTTCTCCACGCAAAGCAGAATCAATATACATTTCTTTCAATATTTTCCCTACCACTACACTCGCGGTATGTTGATCGTATTCTCCGTCTTCAATTGATTTTAGAACCATTATTAAACGACCCAATATTTCCAAATTTAACTGGTTTTTCATTAACCTATTATAAATATTATAATAATTATTAAATAAAAAAGTTGCTTTCTTGGAACACATTTGATCCAATGTTTCTTTTTTCAATTTACTATACTTGCGTTTAGTCAATATAATCATTTCTACATCTGTTTTTATTTTCATACTATGTTTCAATCCCCTTATTTTTTCTGTTGTTTCTTCTGGTTTGTATTCTGTAATTAACTTTTTTAAGTTTAGACTATCATTATCGCCCATTTTATATTATATAATTTTATTTTTTTTAAACTTTAATTTATTTATATATTATATATGTTAGCAAAATACAGACATGCTAAAGCAAAATACTATAAAGGTGGAGGTGAAACTAGGGGAGCTATTGCTCCAGAACCAACTAACGGATATGATTTACCAATTCCCGTAGAACAATTCCCAAATGATGAAGCCGCCGATGCTGCTGCGAAAAGTTCCCGTTCACAAGATATTAAGATTTTAAGTTCTTTACAAAGTGGTGGAAATCCACCTATACCAAATGACGAGGTTGAGGTCCATCAATTTAGTAACGCCACACCACAAGGAAACGAGGCGATGGCCAACTTGCAAAGAATAAAACTACAACAAGACCATAACAAATCATTAGATGTGCCAAATATTCCAGAAAGTAAAAGCGGCGGATTTAGAAAAAAAAGAAGATGGCCTCCTCGAAAAAAAAAAACCAAACGAAAGAAAAAAACCAAACGAAAAAGAAGAAAAAAAACGCGAAGGGGTGGCGACCCCCATCCACCGCGTATTAAGAAAAAAACCTCTAATTTACTAGCACACGATGTATTCAACCCTATCAACCCTATTATGTCGAGAGGAGGTAAGCGAAAAACAACAAAAGCGAAAAGAAGAAGAAAGCGAAAGACCAAAAAACATTGTTAATAATATTTAATTCTAATTATATATTATTATGGCATCTACCGTAAAAAGAAGTACATCACAATCAGCTTTGACTGATATAAAGCTTCCATACAATAAATTATCCATAAGCAATTTAAAATTCAAACAAAAAGGAAATATGTGGATAAAGGGTTTGCTTAATATAAATAATCAAAATATATTCACCACCGTTCACGGAGACCCACAAGGAACTGACAAACTTCATTTTATTGTTCCTGCTAATGTCATACTTGTATTTATTACACCAAGATCTCAAGTCATTTTTTCTGATCCTACCGATGACCTAGAATCTTTAATATATTTAAAAAACCCTAACTGGTTCAAATCAAACTGGAGTGACATTGCTTCTTGTAGAGGTGCCGATGTTCCCGTTTTTGGATTTTCAAAACCTAAATCCAAAGATTGGGACTGGGACCGGGGTGATGAACCAGCTGGTTTGAAAACATTTGAAGAACAACTTTCGTGGGCGAGAATGGCAGAGAAAAAGAAAGGAACGCCACAAGGTTCTAAAAATATTTTAAATTTTGCTAATGTTTTTTTTCCAGGAGATTCTTGTTATAATCAAAAAACAACCTATACCGACGACGTAGATTTCGATGCCTTTCTTCTAGGAAAACCTTTTACAAAAGCGGAGGCTTCCAAAGCTGGTGATTATAGAAAATTATACCATAAGCAAATTATAGAAAAAATGAAACCGGTTTTTAGCAATAAATCTGGAATGACTACAAACGAACTAAGAGATGCTGAAGATGATTTACAGATGCAATTTTTTCAGTCCGGCTACACTGATTCAAGACCACCCATTGCTTTGAAATCAACGTACGAGGGACTTGAAGGTGATTATGTGCTTCCAAATATTTGGAATTTTGCCGAAACATTTAAAAATAATAAAAACCAACCATTCAAAGAAATTGTGAAAAAAATGAATAGCGTGAGGCAAGGGGATTATCAACCAACATTAAAAACCACCGAAGATTTTGTGAATTATATATCAATTATGAGCTCTGAAGATTCTCCTAGAATAATTTATTTTAATTCTTGTTCGCCTTCTCATACACAAGGAACCTTAAAAAAAAGTAGAGATTCTCATGAAATGAGAGGAAAACTTTTATTAGATATTCAAGGTATTAGGAGTAATATACAAAAAATTGGTCGTGAAAATTTTTGTACTTTACGAGCTACAATCCCAACATTAAGTGATTTCCCTACCATGTTTGCTTCCGATTTACCAAGACATACTCACGGTTATGCTAGGATGACACGTGGAGAACGTGGAGACTGGTACGCAAATCATATAGGGCATTATTTTAAAATGTTAAGAGAAACCAGCAAAATGAAAAAACGGTCTAACCAAAAAAAAGTAGATTATATTGGATTAAAGGTCGGCGAAGAGTGGGACGCGCAAAAGACATTGAATGATTTATACGAAGAAGCTAAATCAGACCAATCAGGTAGGACACTGCCCATGTTATACAAAAGATTTAATGCTGAAAAATCAAACCACTTGGGAACCTGGCTTGCTTTTTTGGCCGATAAAAAAATTAAAGCCATTCCTGTGTGGAATAAAGAATGGTATAAAGGCAGTGTCTCTAACGAAGTTGCTGTCGTGGGAGGTAAAAGAAAAAGAGCAACGCGAAAAAAAAGAAAGAAGAAAATAAGGAAGAAGACAACCATAAACACATATGGTAGGAAAAAAAAGAAACAAACCCGTAAAAAGAAATATAAACACAAACACAAGCGCAAACACACAAGAAGACGTAGATAAAAATTTATACAATTTTAAAAATCATATATAATTTTAAAATATTTATGATTTGGGAGAGAAAAACTCGAAATAAAAATAACAATATAGTTTATTATGAAGTTTGGTGATTTTATGCGAGTATTTATTATTATAGTTATATTTATGTTATTATATTTATCAAGCATTATTTCAGTTGGTTTAAAAACTTTAAAATCCAATTGGCCCCAATATAAATGCAATCCTGTTGCCATGCCTTTCGCTGGTTATTTAGGATACGATGTTATGGGAAATTTTACAGATTGTATTACAGATATTCAAAGGGGCGCGATGAGCAGATTTTTAGAACCAATATATAATGCAATTAGCTGGATTGTCGGTATATCTGATTATATATTAAAGACGGTAAGTCAGATAAGAACAGCATTATTCAGTATGAAAGAAATTATTTTCAATGTTTTTAAGGATATTATGGCTTTATTTGTTAATATTTTAACAAAATTTCAGAATCTGATTGTAAAAATTAAAGATTTAATGATGAAATTGGGTGGAACAATGGCTGCTATTGTTTATATTGCGGAGGGTTTATCAATGGCTGGAAGTAGTGTATGGAAGGGTCCTATCGGAGGATTAATTCGAATGGTGTGTTTTCATCCTGATACACCCGTTACTTTGGCAGATGGTTCTACTAAAAAAATGAAAAATCTTGTTATTGGTGAAAAACTAGCCAATAATATTGACGTATTGGCAACAATGGAAATTAAAGGAAATAGCAAATCTCCATATTACAAAGTATGGAGTAAAAAATTGAATGACTGGATATTTGTAACAGCAGACCACTTAATCCAGCACCCCGAAACAAAACGATTCATAGAAGTTCAACATTATGAAGAGGCAATACCCACGCAATTATATGGAGAAAAACATAGTTGTTTAGTTACAAGTACAAATACAATACCAATAGGGGAATTCATTTTTTGGGATTGGGAAGACTAGAATATTTTCCAGTTAATATATAAATGGAAAATGTTTCACCACAAGAATTTTTCAAAAAATTATATAAGGAAAAAAGTTATTTAGACACCTACGGTGGATCCGTCGTTGGTATGATAGTCATCATTATATTGGTTTTTTGGGCTTGTTGCTACTATTATATTAAAACTCATATGAATCATTTAAGACGAAATTGGAATGATTATAAATGTCATCCTGGCGTAATGCCTTTCGCAGGACAAATTAAAATGACACCTGGTATGACACCAATTCAATTTACAGCATCCAATTTTTCATATTGTCTTAATACTGTTTTGGAAAAAGTCGTTCAGCGTTTTATGGAGCCAATATTAAATATGAATAAAAAGATTGTTGATATATTTGGCGCCGTAGTTGAAGCATTCAAGGTTGTGGAAAAGGTATTCAAAAAAATAAAAAATATTTTTGAAAGTATAATTAATTATATTTTATCAAAAACTGTCTCGATAATTGTCCCTTTTCAAAAAACATTGATTTTAATAAAAGATTCTTTCCGAAAAACAGGCGCTGTAATGGGAACTTTGATGTATTTAATCATGGGATTTGACTTTTTTTTCTCAAGTTATATGAAAACTTTTGTAATAAATATGGCTATATCTTTAGCAGTTGCCGCTGTTGCTATTATTGCGATGTGGTTGTTCCCTTTCACTTGGCCTCTCGCCATCGCCAGTACCATTGTTTGGGCGGCAACTCTTGCTGCCACTGTTTTGGTTCACGGATTTTTACAAAAAATAGTGAATATGACATCGGTAAGTTTTCCATCAAAACCCGGCAGACCAAAACCTCCGCCATTCCTCTCCTTCTTTTGTTTCCACCCTGGAACTCTTGTTAAAATGGAAGACCGCTCCCATAAAAAAATGAAGGATATAAAAATCGGAGATATATTGCATGACGGACAACAAGTTCAATCGACATTAAATATTTTGGGAGACCCCAAAAATGTTTTCTATAAAATTTATAGCAAAGAATTAAATGACCACATTATGGTTACTGGAACCCATAAAATTTATGATGAAAAAACAAACAAATTTATTTATGTTTCTGAATTTGAAGGTGCGGAAAAAACAATATTTTGGGGAAACCAGTTGTGTTGTTTGATAACAGAAGACCACCTTATTCCTATAGGCGAATATAAATTTGGGGATTGGGAAGACGAAGAATTAATTTAGGAATTATAAATATTAATAATCTTAACAATTAATATATAATATGAAATTTTTAGGGTTAAACTGTAGAATAGAATGTTGCATTCTCTGCTTAATAGTTGGGATTTTTATCGGAACAAACTTATTTTGTTCTTGTGTAACAAAAGAAGGAATGGCAGCAGCCGGTGCCGCAATCGATTATTCAATGAGAGAAGGCAATGTCGGTAAAGAATTTGGAAATAAATCCATCTATAATGGTGCCGATACATATGAAAAATTACAAGTTCCTTTACCAGAAGGACAGTTATTTTTATTGGCTAATGCCAAATTCGACCCAAAATGTTGTGCTACATCTACAATTAGTGGTTCCGGCGGATGTGCTTGTTTAACTACCGAAGTAAATAATTATCTTCGATCCCACGGTGGAAACGCAACCGGTGGTTTTAAATTACAATAATTTAGTTATATAATGTTAAAAAATAAAACATTATATATATAATGAAAGGAGGAAGAGAACCAACTGGAGTTGCTGGTGATTTATCATCAGCAGATCGTTCTGTTAGAAAAAACAACCCTATAGTAAGAACAAAAGCTTGGTCCGACCCATTAAGTAAAAGAAAAGTTCCTGCAAATAGCACCAGAAAATCTACCGCAAATAGTAGTGGAAAAAAACGTAGTAGTAGTCGTGGATCTAAAAAACACGGTCATAGAAGTGAAAAACGCGGACACGGAAAATCGTGCCCTGGCCCGGGCATCAGTATCAAGGATGGTCTTGATAATATATTAGAGAAATTGAGAATTAAATTGACGGAAGGCGAACGTAATCGCGTTGAAGGAGCAATGAAAAAAGCTGGAAAAGGAAAGGGTGGTTGCAATACGGTTGCTGTTAAAAAATTATTTGATGGAGAGGTACGCGTGAAAAATAGAGCAATGATTGCTTACAATAAACTTAAGGATGGCGAGGGTATTAAATCTAATCTAACTCAAGGATTAAAAAGACTGGCCGATGGAAAAATAACAAAGGCTGATAAAGAGTGTTTGGATATGCCAGACGAAAGTCTTGAAAAAAATTATTATTGTAAAAATAGCAATAATCCACAAGTAAAAAGTAGATTAGATAAATTAAAAGCAAATTTACAATCAAAGATAAAAGAAGAACAAGCAAAAATAGCAAAACAAGCCGAAGAAAAAGCTGAAAGAGATAGACAACGACAAATGAGAACAAATAGAAATAGAAAAATGAAAAAATGTGTGTCAGATTCAAAAGAATTGTATGCTGAATTAGACAAGGCTTTACCTATTAAACGCGGTATGAAAATTGAGGATTTAGATTTATTATATAAAGACGTTCAAATTAAAATTGAAAACTTAAAGCAAGAATGCGATCAATTTAAATCAGGGTCAACAAGTTATAAAAAAACTAGAACAATGGTTCTTGATAAAGTTGCTTCTTTACAAAATGCAATTAAAACAAAGAGAAAAGAATTAGCAGAAAAAAAAGCAGCAGCAGAAAAAGCAAAACAAGAAGAAGCATTCGCAGCGAAAAATTTAGAAAACGCTAGAATAGAAAGAGAAAAAGCAGAAGAAGATAAAAATAAAAAAGCAGCAGCAGAAAAAGCAAAACAAGAAGAAGCATTAGCAGCGAAAAAATTGGCCGTCGAAGTGGAAAATAAAAGATTGGCCGACGAAGCAAAAAAGAAGGAGCAAAAAGAAAAATTAGAAGCAGAAGCAGCTGAAAAGAAAAGATTAGCAGCAGAAGCACAAGACAAAAGGGAAAAAGAGTTGGCCGAAAAAGAAGCAGAGACAGCAAGATTGAAGGTGGTAGAAGCGGAAAATAAAAGAAAAGAGGCTGAAGAAAAAGCATTAATAGAGAAACAGAAAAAAAAAGCTGCAGAAAAAAAAGCAGAACAAGAAAGAAAACTGGCAGCAGAACAAGCTTTAAAAGCAGAAAACCTAAGATTAGAAAAGATTGCAGCAGAAAATAAAGCAGCAGAAGAGAAAAAGAAAACAGAAGAAGCAAGAATAAAAGCAGACCTAGCAGAAAATAAAGTGAAAGAAGAAGCAGAAAAACTTAAAATAGAAGCAGAAAAAAAATTAAAAATAGAAACAGAAAAATTAGAAGCGGAAAAGAAAAAAGAGGCAGCAGAAGCAAAACAAAACGAAGAACGAGAAAGATTAGAAGCAGAAAAATTAGAAGCAAAAAAATTAGAAGCGGAAAAGGAAAAAGAAGCACAAACCCTTTTAAAAACCGCGGAAATAACACACGAACTTAAATTAAAGGAGGATGCCCTTAAGACGGAAAAAGAAATAAACGAAAAAAATACTGAAAGTTTAAAAAAAATTGAAAGCGAACTAAGGTCATTAAAAAGGGCAGTTGATAAAAACAGTACAGCAGAAGAACAAAAAATATTAAAATCTCTAGAAGAAACCATAAAATCGTGGATTACGCATAAAGTTAAATAATTTATATTTAAAGTTAATTTAAATATAAATATAATGTCAATAATATTTATATTATTATATTTATTTACCGTGATAAATGCTGACAATAAAGTTAGGGTATACCAAAGAATACCTGAGAACTTTGTGGCAACTTCTATTTATAATTTTGTAAAAGGAAATGGGATTATGAATTGTTTTTCTTTTGAAGAAACTGAAACGCAATTATTATTAAAATGTTTGGACGATAATGAATTGATAAACGCTGAAATTAATATAATAAAACCAACTAGATTAAGATGGACTTCGATTTCATATGTAGTATAATTATTTTTTGGATAAACTTGATATTGGATACATGAATTTTTTCCGCTTATTTGTTTTAATTTCCGTTGTTAATATTGCTGGATCTATTGTTTTTATTTCAGCATATTCGACGATATTTGCGTACTTGGTGTCATTATCTGTTTGTGTATTATTTTCAATGGTGACCAATCTTTGTCCTGTATAATTTGAATTTTTTGTGGTATTAGAAACTTCTGTTTCAGTGCATACTTTATACGTAAATTCTCTTACGGGGTATTCGTTATCAAAAAAACAGGCGGTTTTTAAAACATTTTGATTATAATCGTGATACCCTTTTGTTAAAAGTAATAAACTTGATTGATTAATGGTTGATTTGAGTTTTCCATTTGGATATGTTTGACCTAAATGTCTAGCTTCATTTGTATTTCCAAAATCACAATATAGGTGTTTGTTTTTTTTGTTCTCAATATACTCTTTAGCGGAAAAAGTTGTATTATTTTTGAATAATTTTACCATTTAGTATATGTATATATTTAATAAATTAAAATATTCTCAACTTTATATATTATGGAAGCGACATTGAATTTAAATAATTATACCGATAAAGAAATATTGGAATTGTTTGGTATATCACAACAAGATTGTAAAAATAAGCATAAAATTAACGACCAATATAATACTATTGTTGAAAATATAAAAACGCAAAATGAATTCACACCAGATTTTAAACGAGATTTAATTGAATTTTTATCGAAGGCATTAAATCGGATGATAGAAAATTTAAAGGATGATTATAAATTGTCCGATTCTAATTTTACACCAAATTTAGTTAAATCGGAAACTTTTAATAACGAACATCAAGTGATAAAAAAAAATAATAAAAAATCATTAACATCGTTGATTAATCCAATTCGAACAGATAGAATCGGTAAATTATTAAATATAAATACCGTTTTTAGAGATAATTATTATACTACGCGTTCAAGTGATTTTACATTTAACTTACCAGCACCAGTTACAAATGTAATAGGTGTTTCTTTAGAAACGGCTGAGATTGAAAATACATATTATGCTTTCAATTCTCTGAATCGTTCAAATGAATTTATTGTAGAAATTTATAACGTTGAATCAACCAATGGAAACCCAATTACTAGCCAAGAAGATGCGAACGCGATTATTACATCCAAACAAAAGAAAATAATTACAATAAAAGAGGGTAATTATACAGGTGAAGAATTGGCAGATTATATGAATAAATCTTTATTTTCATCGGGGGAATTAGCCAGGATTGCTTGTAAATACGAGTATTCTACAAGAAAATTTTCATTTTTTAAAGATAACAGAGATGCTGATGATGGTGGCTTGCCAGATACAACTCATATAAAGTATAGATTCAATCTTGATTTTAGCATATTGGATCAGCCTAATAGAGAAATTCAAAAAAATATGGGTTGGTTATTGGGATTTAGAAAACAACAATATACTTTTGTGGATAATTACATACCATCAAGTAAAGTAAGCGATAAAATTAACGAAGGGTTTACTTGCGAAGCAACATGTAATACAAAAGGAACCCCTTATATATATATATCGGTTGATTGTTTTAATAATAATCATTCACAGTCGATCATATCTCCGTTTTCAGAATCGGCTTTTAATGATACAAGTATATTGGCTAAATTGAAAAATCGTATAAATAATTTTAATTATGAAAGCGGTGGTTTATTATATGGTTTCAAACGGGATTATTTTGGACCGGTCACTGTTGCTAGAATGAGAATTCGTATATTAGACCAATACGGAGACATCGTTGATTTGAATAACAATGATTTTTCATTTACATTGAAATTTGACCAAATGTATAATTTAAATATTAATTATGGAACAATGTTCGATTAATCATCGTAACCCTCCTCTTGACAAACTCTATAAAATAAAGTAAAAATACAAATTAATCCCGCCGTAAAAAATAAAAGTTGGGATATAAGATACATATAAATTAACAATGCTTAATTTCTATGTATATATTATATGTTATTGTTAGTATCTTCAACATTGCTTACCGTTATGTTTTTTTTATCGGGTATATCTAAAATTTCATCTTTTTCACAAACGTCTAATGGCTTATATAAAAAACCTTTTTTTAATTTAATGCCAAAATTTATAAGTAATTTATCTTTATTACTAGTTATTATTCTAGAAATTATAGCGCCTATGTTAATTATGATGGCTGTTATAAATCCAGAATATAACTTGTTGGCTCAAGTATCCGCCATTGGTCTTGCTATTTTCACGATTCTTGCTACTCTGTTGTATCATTTTCCACCGAATGGAGTTGAATTTTATTTTTTTATGAAAAACATTACTATTATTGGTGGGTTATTATCTTTATCAATGCATTTCATTTAATCACTTTCTGACATTACTATATCATCAAATTCTTCTTGTGTCAAGTTTAGTTCGAAATTTTCTTCTTCTATTTCTTTTTTTATATTTTCTAATGTATACTGGTCATTTTTATTTGAAAAATAATTTAATTTATTACATAAATATCCCAATGGATTTTTAACATTATCATATACCTTTTCGACAAAATCTATATGATCGCCCATTTTATCACAATTTATTTTAACATCTTTTTCTAAAAAATTTAATATTAAATCTAATTTTTTATTCATTTCTTTCATCTCTTCCTTTAATTCTTTGATTTCTTCACCACTCATAATTATAATATATGGTTTAATTATATATTATGAAATTAAACTTGCCTTTATTAAATTTATCTAATAGTGAAATGGTTATACTAACCTTTGTTGTTACTGGATTATGGGATGTTGTATTGAGGATAATGAATGAAAATTTTGATGATTTACCGGATATTATCAAGCAGGTTCTTCCTTTCATAAAATATTTAGACCCATATTTTAAAAAACATACCTTATTGGCAGCCGCTTTAATCGCTGCGTTTGTGGGAGCAACTACACAACCTATTATTTATTCTATCACTCCTTTTCCTAAAAATTTAAATAATGTTAATTATGTCTTAATATTTTTAATTAATTCGTTTATAATTAGTGCTTTGTATGGTTTTATTATGAAAGCAACTAAATTGTTTCCCATTTTAGAAGAGACATATTATAAAAAATTAGAAGAGGAAGGGGGTGTTATTAGAAGCATGTATCACGATGGAATTTCTGGATTAATAGTTCAATTTACAATATTTATCATATTAATATTAGGTAAAATGATAATAAAATAATTATTCTTTATGATGACGAGATTTATAATACCATAAATGGGCGTGATATAATGCTGCCAGAACACCTACTACTATCAAGATTAAACTCATGTTTCTTGATATTTTACCTGTAGATACGCCTTCATATCCAATATATAATAATAACAAACCAGAAAGTATATGTTGAATCCATATTGCTATTGACGGAACACCGAAATGATAATTATCCATTTATATAATGAATATAGAAAATAAACATTGATAATATGTATCAATGTTGTTTATATCTCCACCCTTTGGTAATTATATTACGTTATCAAATACTATTCCTATTCGAGGGAGCTTTACCCTTAAAGAAAGACCTGGCAAATGGTCACAAATAATTAAAACTCTAAAATATATACCACATTTAAATGGATGGGTAAATAAAATTGGACTGAGAAATCCTGGCATTGATTATGCTGTTAAAACGTATAAAAACGGGCAAATTATAAGTATAGCCATTATGAATCAATGCGAAATTAAACCATTGGTTAATAAAATACCCGACGATATGGATATTGAATTAAATGTCAGCTGTCCAAATACATCTAAACATATGGTTAATGAAGGTTTAAAAGTATTTTTAAATAAAAAACGTACTTGGTGTATTATTAAATTACCCCCTATAAATTATCAGGATGATTTTGATAGATATTATAATGAAGGGTTTCGTCAATTTCATCTTTCTAATACTTTGCCAACAAAATATGGTGGATTATCGGGACCTTCATTAAAACCTTATACTAAAAGAAATATACAATATATTAAAAAATTTTATCCAGGTTGTACTATTATTGCTGGCGGCGGTATACGTTCTATGAAAGATGTTGAAGAATATCGAAAATCTGGCGCAGATCATTTTAGCGTATCTTCATTATGTTTTAATCCAATTGCATTTCTAAAATTTTACACTGAATTTTCAAATCCTTTTTAATTATATAATCTAATGAATATATAATTAAATGACAAGAACTTTTGGTAGTTTTGAAGATTTATCAGCTAGGGGAGGAAAGCGCCGCAAAACACGTAGAAAAAGAGGAAAGGGACAAATTTTTACAAGAAGCAGAAACTCTATGATTGGAAGGAAGTTAATAAATCCAACCGGAGGAAATTCTTGGGAAATTGTAACAGAGGAAAATGGAGTAGTGTCTGTAAAAGAAATTAGTTCGGGAACTGGCGCAACAGGGAATCAAACTATATTTGGACCAATTGAGTTATCCGTTTTACACCAAGCTGGTTGGGTTTGGGAGGAAATAACTTCTTCTAGTGGAGCAACTCATTCGGGTGGTCGCAAAAGAAAAACTAGAAAAAAGGCACCAATTAAAATATTATGTGATTTTCCTAGCGGGAATATAATTCATAAAAAGACCAAAACAATAAAAGATAAAAATATATTTACATTGGAAATAAAGAAAGACCCGTATCCAAAAAGTGTAAAGAAAAAATATCAAAATTGGTACTTTTTTAAAGTTGAAAACGCAAAAGGTGAAAAATGCAAGTTTATAATAGAAAATCTAGTTAATATTGATAATGACTGGAATAAACATAATGTTGTTTTTACTTATAATCATAAAGATTTCAAGAGACATCCTACAGAAGTTAAAAACAATACTTTATCCTGGGAATTTACACCAAAGAAAAACAACGTTTGTTTTTCATATTATGTTCCATATTGTCTCTCTAGAAATTATAAATTAACAGATAAATTATCTAAACGAAAAGCTGTTAAAAAATCAATTTTGGGGCTTTCCCCTTTGAAAAATAAAATAGAGGTATTAAAATTTGGTAAAGGAGAAAAAAACATCTTTATTATAGCAAGACAACATCCTGGAGAAACAATAGGCTCGTGGATGCTAGAGGGCTTTATTTCAACATTTTTCTCTCCCAAATCACATAAAATAAGAAAAATATTAATGAATAAATTTACATTTCATATATTTCCAATGGCTAATCCTGATGGAGTACAATTGGGACATTGGTATACACAATCGCACGGCGATAATTGTAATAGACAGTGGCACAAGACAAAATGTCTTGAAGTTAAAATGATGCGTAATTATATTGAAAAACAAGACAACGGTTGTTTATATATTGATTTACACGGAGACGAAGGGTGTTCCAACCACTTTATAACAGCGAGTGGTAAAGCAAAAGAGGATAAACATAGTCCGTATAATTTTTTCCGAAAAAGAATGGTAGAATATAATAAACATTTTCAGTTAAAAGATTATTATACTGTAAAACTTCATAAAGTCCATGGAACATTTGATGGTGCTTGGGATAATTCATTTACAATAGAAGGGTGTATGAAACACGATTATAATAAACAATCATTACAACTTGAACCATTAAAAATTGGAAAGCATTTGTTTAAAGCATTATATGATTGGTCTTTTATTTAAAACAATAAAGGCATTTTTTCACTAAAAGTTTTATTATTTTTTCTTTCGTTTCGCTCGTTCTTTTAATTCATCGTCAAAATCTTTTTTAGTAAGTTCATACGCCCAATGTTGTAATGTTTGTCTAATGGCAGGACTTATAGAGTAATCCTTCCATTTTGTCTTTCCTCCTTCGCTCATAATCCTTGTTACAAGCCATTTTTTAAATCGACCCTTTTCACCTGCTAATTTTTTCCACCTACTGATTTGCCTTTCGTCGTCTTTGCTTCTTCTACCATTATAAAATTCGCAATACCATTGAACCCATCCATATGGATCCTTTTTTTCTATCCATCCTTTACTTTCCCAATAACATAATTTAGTACCTACTTTTTTACCATATTTATTTATTTTTTTGTCATATTTGACATAAGGTGTTGTTAAATGCTTTTCAGGAATACCTTTCCACCAACCCAATTTACTATATTTTTTATGTTTATTTTTTAATGTACCTTTATGAAATTTTGATTTAATTGGTCTCCAATATGTTCCCCCAAAACTTCCCATTTTGAAAATATCTCTTGGAGTTAGATTGGGACAAAAATCAGGATAATCGGAGAAAAAAAGTTTTCCACTTTTTTTTCGTGGTTTTATTTTTTTCGTGGTTTTATTTTTACGTGTTCTTTTACTTTTTCTTGTTGTCATTTATATATTAATTAGAAATTTTACAATTGAGAAATGGGTATTTTTTATATAATCTGAATATGGCTTGTTCTTTCATTTTTGCTTCTATCATAATATCAATGGTTGTGTTGTATTTTTTAGGTATTTCTAATAAATATTCGGCAAGGA
>Ga0209632_10003532_pt1 | contig 14290 bp, 16 predicted proteins | sample COG_10_FD_184754 | JGI IMG/M metagenome (GOLD analysis project Ga0209632, IMG submission 184754) | Pelagic Microbial community sample from North Sea - COGITO 998_met_10 (SPAdes) (version 2) | ecosystem: Environmental > Aquatic > Marine > Neritic zone/Coastal water | place: Helgoland, sampling... | reverse complement strand
CCAGTCATCTATAGCATCTGGGGTAAGAAGAATTGAAGCATTAAGAGACACACAATTAAAAGATTTTTTAAAAGATAAAAAAAATCAGTCTAATTTGTCAAATCAAAAGAACGAAATGACTTTAAAAGACCTAACAGCAAAGATTATTGAATTAGGTGGAAAACCTAATCTTAAAAATAAAGACCAAATAGTATTAATTAAAGAACTTAGTAGACAGTTGGACAAACTTTCTGTTGGCTCCATCTTACAAGATAAAACTAAAAATAAAATTAACGATCAAGTTATTAATGGGATTAAAGTTAGATTTCAAAATATCTTAGATTTACCATTTAAAGATTTACGTAAATTAATTGATGAAGGAAAAAAAGAAATTGGTGAGGGATTGGTAATAATTTATGCAATCAATGATAGTAAAGTTGGATTAGCAGTGGGCGTTACAAAAAAATTAGAAAATAAGTTTGATGCTGTAAAAATTGTTAGAGCAGGCTCTGAAATTATTGGTGGTAAAGGTGGGGGAGGAAGAGTTGACTTTGCGCAAGCTGGTGGAACATTACCTGATAAAATTCAAGAGTCTTTTGAAAATATAAAAAAATTAATTAATTAAGTTTTTTCTTAAGCTTGCCATCTAACTCATCTAAGAATTGATTAGTAGTTAAATAATTACTAGAGGGACCAATTAAAATTGCCAAATCTTTTGTCATTGATCCATGTTCAACACAATCTATGCAAACTTGCTCTAAAGTAGTTGAAAATTTAAGCAAATCTTCATTACCATCTAATTTTCCTCTATGTGCTAACCCCCTGGTCCAAGCAAAAATTGAAGCAATGGGGTTAGTAGAAGTTTCTTTACCTTGTTGATGCATTCTATAATGTCTAGTCACTGTCCCATGAGCCGCTTCAGCTTCCATAGTTTTTCCATCTGGCGCAAGAAGAACACTTGTCATTAAACCTAATGATCCGTATCCTTGGGCTACAGTGTCTGATTGAACATCTCCGTCATAGTTTTTACATGCCCAAATATACTTACCGCTCCATTTCATGGCACAAGCAACCATGTCATCAATTAATCTATGTTCGTATGTAATATTCAGTTTTTCAAATTTTGTTTTAAACTCTTTATCAAAAATTTCATGAAAAATATCTTTGAATCTTCCATCATAAGTTTTTAAAATAGTATTTTTAGTAGAAAGATAAACTGGCCATGTTTTAATTATACCATAATTAAAACATGATCTTGCAAAGTCCTCTATAGATTTATCTAAATTATACATTGATAAAGCAATTCCAGGCCCTGGAAAATTAAAGACTTCATATTTAATTTCATTACTACCATCTTCCGCTGTCCATTTAATCTCCATTTTACCCTTACCAGGCACCTTAAAGTCTGTTGCTCTATATTGATCACCAAAGGCATGTCTTCCAATAATTAAAGGATCTGTCCAGGTTGGAACAAGTTTTGGAATATTCTTACAAATTATAGGTTCTCTAAATACAGTTCCACCTAGAATATTTCTGATAGTTCCATTTGGAGATCTCCACATTTTTTTTAATTTGAACTCCTCAACACGCGCTTCATCTGGAGTTATTGTTGCACATTTAATCCCTACATTATGTTCTTTAATTGCTTTCGCAGAATCTATTGTAATTTGATCATCAGTATCATCTCTACTTTTCATCCCAAGATCGTAATATTTAATGTCTAAATCTAGGTATGGCAAAATCAGTTTATTTTTAATGAATTCCCAAATGACTCTAGTCATTTCATCACCATCTAGTTCAACAACTGATTTTTTAACCTTTATTTTAGCCATAAATGAATAATATATATTAGTAATTGTAATTTAGTGCTTTATATACATATTAATAAAAAATTATCAAATAGAAGCTTATGTTAGAGAAAATTTTCCCAAAAATTCATGCTGAAGGTTATAAATTTTTAGCAATAGCGATTTTTGTAACAATTTTTTTATTCTTCTTAAGTACTTTTTTTGGAATAGTTTGCCTGATATTATCTGTATGGGTTTATTATTTTTTTAGAGATCCAGAACGAATTTCGATAAATGATGAAAATTATTTAACAAGTCCAGCAGATGGAGAAGTTTTAATGGTACATGAAGTTGATGGACCAAAAGAGTTAAGTTTAGAGGCAAAAAAATTTACAAAGATTAGTATCTTTATGAATGTTTTTGACTGTCATGTTAATAGAACTCCTTGTGACGGCAAAATTTCAGAAATACTTTATAAACCAGGAAAATTTTTAAATGCATCACTTGATAAAGCAAGTGAAGATAATGAAAGAAATTATTATAAAATTTTGAATAATCAAGGTGAGGAAGTGATTGTTGTACAAATTGCTGGTTTAGTAGCTAGAAGAATTGTCTGTGAATCAAACAAAGGCCAACAACTTAAGCAAGGTGAAAGAATTGGAATGATTAGATTTGGAAGTCGAGCAGATGTTTATTTTGAGAATTATAAAACTTTGGTAAAAGTTGGACAAAAAACAATTGCTGGAGAAACACTGTTAGCTAAAAGATAGTTCATGGAGCAACCGAAAAATAATTTTAAAATTGTATCAGATAAAAAAGCTAGAATGCTTTTACCTAATGCACTAACATTAATAAATGTTTGCATTGGATTAAGTTCAATTAAGTTTGCATTAGATGAAAAATTTGAACTTTCTATTATAGCTATAATCTTTGCTGCAATTTTTGATGCATTAGATGGTAGGGTAGCAAGAATGTTAAAAGGAACCTCACTTGTAGGAAAAGAATTAGATTCATTGGCTGATTTGATTAGTTTTGGAGTGGCTCCTGCTTTTATAATGTATTTTTGGTCATTAAATAATTTAGGTAAATTTGGTTGGTTGCTTACAATGATTTATGTAGTTTGTGTTGCGCTTAGACTTGCACGATTTAATGTAAGTTCAAATTCAGAACCTTCATGGAGAGATAATTATTTTGAAGGAGTACCATCACCAGCTGGTGGAATACTAATATTAATGCCATTAATATTAAGTTTGAGTGAAATTAATATAATTAAAGTAAATTATAATATTGTAGTACCAGTAACTTTTATTTTAATTTCTTTTTTATTAATTAGTAAAATTCCTACATTTGCATTTAAAAAAATTTCTATACCACGTCGTATGACAATTTTTGCATTATTTGGTGTTGTATTGTTTTTTGGACTTTTATTAATATATACATTTAAAGTTTTAGTTGTTTGTGGATTAATTTATATTTCTTTAATTCCAATTGGATATTTTAATTATCAAAAAATTTATAAACAAAAAATTTTAAGTGGTGAAAATAGAGACAATGATGAATTAGAGGACATACTTTAAATGAAGAAAAATGTAATCGTATCATTAGCTGATGAAAATTATTTTGAATTGCTTAATGAATTAATCGATTCTATCAAAAGTTTTGAAAAAAGCAAAGATACAGCAATCTGTATTTTAGATGCTGGCCTGTCAGAGGAACAAAAAAAAATATTATCAAAAAAAGTTGATGAAATTAAATCAGCTGAATGGGATATTAACGTTCCAGCTTTTAAAGTTAAGGGAAGAGAATGGCTGAAGAGTCAAGTATCAAGAGCATTTCTTCCTAAGTATTTTCCAAATTATGAAAAATACCTATGGATTGATTGTGATGCTTGGGTGAATAATTGGAACTCCGTTGAATTATATTTTAAAGCTTGCGAGGATGGTAAGTTAGGGATTACCCAAACATTAGGACCAGGATATAAAATAATGTCGAAGGTAAACTGGTTATTTGGAAAGATAGCAATAATAAAGTCTCAAAACTTTAAACACGCAATAAAATCAAAAATTGGAGTAAATAAAGCTAGAAAACTAGCATTTGCTCCTCATATCAATATAGGAGTTTTTTCTTTAGAAAAAGATTCTCCTGGTTGGATTTCTTGGCAAAAAAATCTTGAACAAACTTTAAAAAGTGGAAATATTTTTGGCTCGGAAGGTCTTGCTATTAATATGTCTGTTTATATAGACGAATTAGAAACTGAATTTTTACCATTAAACTGTAATTGGATTGCTAGTAATTTATTACCTAAGTTTGATGAAATTAAAGATACATTTGTTGAACCCTACTTACCAAATTATGAAATAGGAATTATGCATTTGGCTGCTGGAATTTGGGATGGTGATAAAGATATGCGATTGGATAAAAAGATTAAAATTAACATTCAAACTCTTCAAAAAAAAATATTATTTAAAAGCTTAAGATTTGGTCATTAATTGAAAAAGAACAGAATTTCTAAAAATTGGATTAATAAACAAAAAAGAGATATTTATGTAAGGCAATCTCAGGTAGATGGTTATAGGGCAAGATCTGCTTATAAACTAATAGAGATTGATAAAAAATTTAAAATATTTAAAAATGGAATATCTGTAATAGATTTAGGAGCATCTCCAGGTAGTTGGTCTCAATACATTGCAAGATCAGTAAAGAGTGGGCGATTAGTATCAATCGATCTAAAAGATATAGAAGAGATTGATAACACAATTTTAATTAAGGGTGACTTCACAGAAGTAGATATCAAAGAAAAGATTAAAAGTTTTTTTAAATCAAAAGTAGATGTTGTAGTTTCCGATATGGCAGTCAATACAACAGGTATCAAAGATATAGATGCGATTTACACAGGTGAGTTAGCAATGGAAGCTATGAACTTTTCTAAAGAAATGCTAGTGAAAGAGGGGCGATTTGTCTCAAAAATATTTTTAGGTACATCATTTAATGAAATAGTAGCATTAGGTAAAAAGATATTTAAAGAAGTGAAGGTATTTAAACCCAAATCTAGTAGAAAAGAATCCAAGGAAAGTTTTATTATTTGTAAAATATTAAGATAGAGACTTTAATTTTAAAAGGAATCATATATAAATTATTATGGATCCTATAAAAGAAGCACTTACCTTTGATGATGTAACAATGGCACCAAAATACTCAGAAGTTCTACCTTCTGAAGTAGATACGAGAACAATATTATCATCCAATTTAACATTAAAAATCCCTTTATTATCTTCTGCAATGGATACGGTAACTGAAAGTAAAATGGCTATAGCCATAGCTAAAGCTGGAGGCATAGGTGTTATACATAGAAATTTGGACATTAAAAAACAAATTGAAGAAATTAAAAAAGTAAAAAAATTAAAATTATTAGTTGGTGCAGCTGTTGGAGCTGGACCTTTAGAGCTTAAAAGAGCAGAAGCAATTTTAAAAGAAAAAGTAGATTTAATTGTAGTAGATACAGCACATGGACACAGTAAAAAAGTTTCAGAAATTATCAAAGCAATAAAAAAAAGAAAAACAAACAAAACAGCTTTATGTGCTGGAAATATTGCAACTGCTGAAGCAGCAAAGTTCCTAATTAAATTAGGAGTAGATATTGTTAAAGTTGGGATTGGACCAGGATCAATTTGTACAACTAGACTTGTGGCTGGAATTGGCGTTCCTCAATTAAGTGCAATATTGGCAGTAAAAAAGGGTGTTAAAAAAAATAAGGTAAAAATTATTTCTGATGGTGGAATTAAATACTCAGGTGATATTGCAAAAGCACTATCAGCCGGAGCAGATGCAGTGATGATAGGTTCTTTATTTGCTGGTAGCTCAGAGACACCAGGAAAATTAATTAAAAAGAATGGAACATTATTTAAAAGCTTTAGAGGCATGGGTTCAGTTGGTGCTATGAACAAAGGATCAGCTGATAGATATTTTCAAATAAAACAAAAAGATTCTTCAAAGTATGTACCTGAAGGGGTTGAGGGTTTTGTAAAATATAAAGGTGATGTTAAAGATATAGTCTATAAATTAATAGGAGGGCTAAAATCATCTATGGGCTATCTTGGTGCAAAAAAAGTTCATAATCTTAAAATTAAACCTAATTTTGTAAAAATAACTAAAGCAGGTTTTTATGAAAGTATGGTTCATAATGTAGATGAAGTAATAAACGATAGTAAATACTAATGATAAAAATTATTAAACTATTCTCAATTTTTTTTATAGGAATAAACATGATAAATTTTGCATTTGCAGAAAATATCTTTTTTGAAGATGGTAAAAAAAAATATGAAGAAAAAAAATACAAAGAATCAAAATTTTTATTTCAAAGAAGCATAGTTTTTAATCCTAAAGATCATAAGTCATACTTATACCTAGCTAAAATTTATAAATATGAAGATAATAACAGTGAAGAGCAAAAAAATATTAATACAGTACTTTTATTAGATCCAAAAAATGAAGAAGCAAATTATTTATTAATGGAAGTAGAACTTAAAAAGTCTAATTATTTAAAGGTTAAAGAATTAGCTGAGAATTTTACTAAAATTTGTAATAAATTATGTGATAAAACAAATTTGATTTTAGAATCCTTAAAGAATTTGGAACCTAAAAATGAGTCTTAGTAAAAATTTAAGTAAAATTTTAATAATAGATTTTGGGTCTCAATTTACTCAACTAATTGCTAGAAGAATAAGAGAATTTGGAGTTTTTTCTGAAATTATTAGTCATAAAAAAATTATTATTAGTAAAATTATTAAAGATAATGTAGGTGGGATAATTCTTTCTGGTGGTCCTCTTAATGTTTATGAAAATGAAAAATTTAAATTTGATAAGAAAATTTTAAAATTAGGTGTGCCAGTTCTTGGCATATGTTTTGGACACCAAATACTATCAAAAGAATTAGGTGGAAAAGTTAAAAAATCAAAACATAGAGAGTTTGGTCTTGCAACAATAGCTAAGATTTCAAATAGCTTATTAACAAAAAATTTTTTTAACAAAAAAAATAGTAGTAATGTTTGGATGAGCCACGCTGACCAAGTATCAAAATTACCCAAAAACTTTAAAATCGTTGCATCAACACTAAATTCAAAATTAACTATAATTGAAAACTCTAAAGATAATTTCTATGGCGTTCAGTTTCATCCAGAAGTGACACATACACATAAAGGTAAAATTTTATTACGCAATTTTATTTTTCTTATATGTAAGATTAAAAAAAACTGGTCTTCTAAAGACCAGAAAATAAAGTTAATTAATGAAATTAGAGAACAGGTAGGTAATAATAAGGTAATTTGTGGATTATCAGGAGGAGTTGATAGTAGTGTTGTTGCTCAACTATTAAATAAAGCAATTGGAAAAAATCTAACATGTGTATTTGTTAATAATGGTCTTTTAAGAAAAAATGAAGAAACACAAGTAGTTAGTACATTCAAAAAAAAATTAAAAATAAATTTAATTTATGTTAATGCTGAAAAAGAATTTATTAAAAAATTAACTAACGTATCAAACCCTGAAAAAAAAAGAAAAATAATTGGAAACCTCTTTATTAAAATATTTGAAAGATATGCAAAAAAAATTAAAAATGTAAAATTTCTTGCACAAGGAACTCTTTATCCTGACTTGATTGAAAGTAAATCTGTAACTGGTAGTCAAACATCAAAAATAAAATCACATCATAATGTAGGAGGTCTACCAAAAAAAATGAAATTAAAATTAGTAGAACCACTTAAATCATTGTTTAAAGATGAAGTCAGAAAATTAGGATTAGAACTAAATCTACCAAAAGACATAATATCTAGACATCCATTTCCAGGTCCTGGTTTAGCAATAAGAATGCCAGGTGTTATAACTAATGACAAAATAAAAATCTTGAAAGAGGCAGATTTTTATTTCATCAAAGCTTTAAGAGATCATGGTCTATACCATAAAATTTGGCAAGCTTATGCAGCATTACTGCCAGTAAAAACTGTGGGTGTTATGGGGGATAATCGTACCTATGAGCATATTTGTCTATTAAGGGCAATTACATCTGAAGATGGAATGACTGCTGACTTTTTTGATTTCTCAAAAAGTTTTATGCAATCAATTTCTAATCAAATTATTAATAATATTAGTGGTATTAATAGAGTAGTTTATGATGTTACCTCAAAACCCCCAAGTACCATTGAATTAGAGTAATATTTCACTATAAAATATAATATATAATGAAAAATAAAATTATTAATTTTATTAAGAAAAAAAATAAATCAAAAATTATTAGCCTCACTGCTTACTCTAAAAATATTGCTTCCATCATAGATAAACACTGTGACCTTATATTGGTAGGTGACTCTCTTGGCTCTGTACTTTATAATTTTTCCTCTACTAAAAAAGTGACATTAAATATGATGATTGAACATTCTAAAAGTGTAAGAATGGGTGTAACTAAAAGTTTAATGGTAGTAGACATGCCTCATAATACTTACCGAAACCCAAAAGAAGCATTAAAAAATGCAAAAAAAATAATCTCTAAAACAAAATGTGATGCTATTAAACTTGAAGGTGGAAAAAAAATTATTCAAATAATTAAAACTTTAATTAAGAATAAAATTCCTGTTATGGGTCATTTGGGAGTGCTACCACAATCTGCAACTAGTTTTAAATTTAAAGGAAAAAAAATAACTGAAAGAAAAAATATTTTAAGAGATTCTAAGCTTTTAGAAGAAGCCGGTGTATTTTCAATTGTTTTAGAGTGTGTTGAAAGCTCTTTGGCTAAAGAAATTACAAAAACAATTAATATACCCACGATTGGAATTGGTGCCTCAGTATATTGTGATGGCCAAGTCTTAGTTACAGATGATATTATAGGATTAAATAAAATTAGTGCTAGATTTGTTAAGAGGTACTTAAATATTGAAAAACAAATTAATGATACTGTGTTAAAGTTTAAGAAGGATGTGACTCAAAGTAAGTTTCCTACTAAAAAACATTCATATTAAGTTAAAAGTATTGTTTAAAAGTTTCGTTAATCGATAAAACGCCATAATCATTAAGTCCGCCAATTATTAATTGAAGTGCTACTATTAAAATAAAGCCTAAGCCTACATAAGCAATCCATAAATTTTTTTGAATATAATTTGCTAAATATGTTGCTAAAGCTCCAGTTAATACAACAGACAAAATAAGTCCAAATATCATAAAACCAAAATAACCTTTTGCAGCACCAACTACACCAATTACATTATCAAAGCTTATAGTAATGTCTGCAAATAAAACTTTGTAAATACTTTTTACAAAAGAAGGTTCTGTAGACTTTTTTATTGGGGATTTAGTTTTATTTTTCATTTCAACTAAATCTTTTCGTAGATCGTTAACTATCCAAATCAAAAGAATTCCACCTAAAATTTTTATATAATAAAATTCAAATAAATAAGTAGCAAAAAGTGCAAAAATAATCTTAAAAATTAAAGCACCAGCAACTCCCCATAATATTATTTGCTTTCTATTCTTTGGAATAAAGTTAGCAGCAATTAAACCAATGATGATAGCATTATCAGCTGCTAAGATGATATCTATAAAGATAATTTGGGTTAAAATTATGAACTCTTCTATCAAGATACTTTTATAATATTAAATAATTTTGAAAATTCAATGTTTTAATATTTAGATTTTTTTGTACCTTCAATAATTTCTTTAAGTTCATTATATTCTATACAGTTACAAGTTTTTAAAACTTCTAATCTTTCTTTAGCTAAATTCATTCGATTAGTAACAACGTAAAGTTCACCTAAATATTCATTAATACCCTTATGGTTAGGCTCTAAAGCTAATCCCTGTAGATAATATTTTTCTCCACCTGAATAATCACCTAATTTTCTAGTTGTGAATCCTAAGTAGTTAAGTGTGTCAGCTTTATTGGGTATTTTTTCATTCGACTTTATTAAAAGACTCAATGCTTTTTTGTATCTTTTATTTGCTTTTTCAGTCTTATTTTTTTTTTCATACTTTTTTGCTGATTTAATAAGTAAAACAGCTTTATCATAATTTGATTTAACTTTTGATGAGCTACCATCATCTGTACCAGCCGCTTGTGAATTAATAGAAAATAAAATAAATAAACAAAATATGATACTAAATTTTTTTAACATTAAATAAATTTCTCCATTAAATTTAAAGGTTTTAATTTAAGTCCATTATCTCTTAAATTATCTCTAATAGATTTTGCTGTAGCTAACGAACTTTCATTATCTCCATGTATGCACACAGAGTCAATTTGACAAGGTATTTGTTTTCCACTGTGACAATTGAGTGCCTGATTTTTAACCATACTTAAAACATGTATTTTTGCTTTTTCTGGATTAGTAATTAATGCGTGCGATTTTTTTCTAGAGACTAGATTTCCGTCATCTTCATAATTTCTATCTGCAAAAATTTCACATGCTATCTTCATATCAAGTTTTTTAGCTGCATCTTCCATTTTTGATCCAGTTGGTACTAGATAAATTAAATCTTTACTGATTGCATTAATAGTTTGTGCTAACGTAGTAGCTAATTCACTATCTTCACATGCCATATTGTTAAGGGCGCCATGTGGCTTTATATGAGTAACAATAGCTCCATAATTATCAGCAATTTTTTGTAAAATTTCGTATTGATCAATTATTAATTTATTAATTTCATTTGGTGAAAGTCTCATTCTTTGTCTACCAAAATTTTCAGGATCATTAAATGATGGGTGCGCTCCAATACTTACATTATTTTTTTTTGATATTTGAATAACTTGATTCATTGACTCATCATCACCGGCATGAAATCCACAAGCAACATTAGCAGAATTTACTATTTCAAGTAAATCTGGATCGTACTTGTTAGAATGATGTTTCGATTTCTCACCTAAATCACAATTTATATTAATTTCCATAGTGTAAATGTTGAAGTATAACATGACATGATTAAAAATATATCTAATCTTGGTGACGCAGCTATTTATTGTGATTTTGGCTCAGAAGTTAATGAAATGATAAATAGTAATGTTATTGATTATTTTGATCATTTATCAAAATTAATAAAAGAAGAAAAAATTCAGGGAATAACCAATCTTACTCCATCTTATAATAAATTAATTATTAGTTTTGATTTAAAATTAACTAATTACAAAGAAACTAAAAATTTAATAAAAAATCTAATTATTAAAAAAAATATAAAAAAGAATAATAAAAAGATAGAAATCCCAGTTTGTTGTGAGGAAGAATATGGATTAGATTTTAAAAGACTGAATACTAAATTAAATATTAGTTACGATGAAATTTTAAAATTATTTTTTAGAAAAGAATATTTTTGCTATATGACAGGATTTATTGCAGGTATGCCATTTTTGGGTGACTTAAATGAAAAAATTAGGTCTGAAAGATTAGAAACACCAAGAGTTAAAGTACCAAAAGGTTCAGTAGGTATAACGGAGCAATTTGCTAATATTTATACTTTTGAAAGTCCTGGAGGATGGAATATTATTGGAAATACACCTCTAAAAGTTTTTGATGAAACTAATTTAGAGCACCCATCATTAGTCAAACCAGGCAATAAAGTAAGTTTTTATCAAATCTCAAAAAAGGAGTATTTGAATTGGAATGAGTAATATTTATTTTGAAATTTTAAGACCAGGTATTAACACAACTATTCAAGATAGCGGACGACATCATATGTATCATGAAGGTATTGCTGTAAGTGGTGCTATAGATCAAAGAAATTATGAATTATCTAATAAGTTAGTTAATAATCACCCAAATGAAGCTGTTATAGAGTTTGCCTACCAAGGACCACTTCTAAAGTTAAAAAATAATAAAATTAATTTTAGTATTACAGGAGATGTTATCTTTAAGATAATTAGAAAGAATTTAAAAATTGAAGATGGCATATGTTATAAAAATTATATTTTAGAAGAGGAAGATCAATTAGATATAATCTCAACAAAAAATACTGCATATGGGTATTTGTCAGTTAATGGTGGATTTCGATTAGAAAAACTTTGGAATAGCTATTCAGTAAATACAAAAGCTAATATTGGCCCTAATAAAGGAAAAAAATATTCTATAGAAGACAAAATTTTTATTAAAAATTCAGAACTACAAAAAATTAAAAAAATAGAGTTAGATTATTCAGAATTGTCAGATAACATAATTAGAGTTATCAAGGGTACAAATTTTAATTATTTTTCTATAGAAGCTCAAAATAAATTTTTTAATCAAGAATTTATGGTTACCAAGCTTGCTGACAGAATGGGTATTAGGTTTAGTGGTCACAAATTGGAAAATATTGTCAATACTAATATTAAATCTGAAGGTCTTGTTAGAGGAGTAGTTCAAGTTCCTGCGGATGGCAATCCAATTATTATGCTTTCTGATCATGGAACTATTGGGGGATACCCTAAAATTGGAGTTGTAATTTCAGCAGATTTAGACCGTGTAGGACAACTAACACCTAGATCTACTGTAAACTTTAAAGAAGTAAGTCTTGAAGAAGCTCAAAATATATTTAAAGCATATAACGAAGATACAAATAAATACATAAATGAATGTAATTAAAAATATTCCAGGTCCCATATTAATTTTTATGGGTGCATTAAGTTTAAGTTTTGGTGGTCTTATTGTAAAATCATTTGAAGGTGCTACTTTATGGCAAATTTTATTTTGGAGGAGTATTTTTTTTTCGCTAACAATTTTAGCTTTTTTAATAATTACTTATAAAAAAAAATTATTTAATTCATTTTATGAATCTGGCTTACCAGGATTTATTGGTGGTGTAGTTCTTTCATTTGGATTTTGTGGTTACGTGGTTGCAATGTACAGTACAACAGTAGCAAATACTAATTTTATAATTTCACTACAAATTTTATTTTTAGCAATTTTTGGATATTTTTTTTTAAAAGAAAAAATTTCTTCAGTTACTTTGTTATCAATAGTCTTAGCAATTACAGGTGTATTGATAATGGTAGGGAACTCACTGACTCCCGGAGAGATGACTGGAAATTTAGCAGCTTTCTCAATGCCAATAACATTTGCTGTATTAATTATAATTGTAAGAAAATTTCCTTCTGTTGATATGGTTCCTGCACAGTTTGTAGCAGGAATTTGTTGTTGTTTAATTGGTTATGCGCTTTCAAATAAGCTTACGATTTCTTACCATGATATTTTTTTAGGTTTTTTGGCTGGTTTTTTTCAAGTAGGTTTTGGGTTTATATTTATTACAATTGGTGCAAGAACAACGCCATCAGCAATGGTTGGAATAATTATGTTATCCGAATCTGTTTTGGGTCCACTTTGGGCATTTCTATTTGCAAGCGAAAGACCTTCGATGTTTAGTTTAATTGGTGGTGTTGTTATTCTTTTAGCAGTTTTGATACAGTTTCTAAATATATATTCCCAAAAAAAAGTATAATTATTTAAGTTTTATATAAGTAATATAATTATAGATTTGTAATTCTTTACTAAATTCATTTAGATCTAATTTATCATAATTAATTAATGGTTTTTCAGTCTGATATAATTCTTTGGTTGTATCGTAGCCCCAATTGCGCTTAATATTTATAATTGGTGGAAATTCAAAATATATTTCCATAATTTTTTCAATATTCTTGAAATCGATTGAGTTAGGTTTTCTGTCACGCAATCTAGAGTTTATTTCATCTAAAGAGATATAATAATTATTTTTAAATTTCTTTTTAATAAATAGATTAAATAAAAGATAAGCAGTTTTAAGAATATTTCTAAAATTTAAAGGATGACTAAAGCCTTTGTTTGCATAGATATGCCGCATTGTTAGAAAATCTCCACATAAGGCCGGATAATTATCTTCTAAAATAATATGTTTAATATTAAAAAATTTTGACTCTTTTATTCTATCTAAGTGACTTTGATGATCATCAAAAAATACAATAGTATTATCTGGAATATTTGAAAAATCATGGTATTTGAAGTCAACATTTGAGTATCTTGCTTTATTTGAAATGTATAAACGTTGTTTTAAGTCTATATCAATAGATAAAATTTTAGCATCAGGCACACTCTTTTCAATTAACCAAGTTGATTGACCTTTGTAAACTCCACTTTCAATAACAAACTCAGGCTTTAGTTTCCTCAAAATAAAAAAAGTTGCAAACATATGAGGAAACATCATTCCATGATAATTTTCCTTTATTGGTCTTGTTTTATAGATTGGTATAAATGTCTCCATTTCATTTAAGATTTCATCTTTATCCCAATTTGGAGGATTTTTTTTATATGGATGCATTATTAATTGTTATTATTAATTATTTCATTTAAACTTATTAACACCTTAATACTAGACATAAAAAACCAATATGATAAAATTTTATTAGTTTTAATTAGCTAAAACGGGAGAAAGTCTAAAAAAGTTAGGCTGCCGAAGGAGCAACCACCCAGGAATCTCTCAGGCAAAAGGACCGTAACGTATTAACTCTGGAAAGAGATTAAATTCTCGCCGAAGGAGCAAAACTCTCA
>Ga0209632_10003525_pt1 | contig 14317 bp, 10 predicted proteins | sample COG_10_FD_184754 | JGI IMG/M metagenome (GOLD analysis project Ga0209632, IMG submission 184754) | Pelagic Microbial community sample from North Sea - COGITO 998_met_10 (SPAdes) (version 2) | ecosystem: Environmental > Aquatic > Marine > Neritic zone/Coastal water | place: Helgoland, sampling... | reverse complement strand
ACTGATGACTGAGATTTCCGGCGAGGATCGTCAAATGATGGCACGAATTGTCCAAAGATGGGGCAGTCTCAGTGAGGAGCTAAAGAGAGCGGTCTTGAGGGTGGTGGGGTAGGGAGTGTCAGCAATTACTGCCCCATGTTGTACAGAGCCTGCACTTCTTCGGCAGCAGATAAGGCACGGTCGTAGATGCGGACATCGTCGATGAGGCCGTTAAAGAAATAATTATTACCGATTGAATTTAGTGCGTACGCTCCAATCAATGAAGTTCGATTATTATGTTGAAAATAAACCTGTTTCTATTACTTCTCAGTATTATGCACAAATCTACCTTATTCTGTTTAATTTTTATGGTCCAATTTTCTTTCGCTAAGACTGCAACTGTGAAAGCTTATGGTATGCAGTTTTCCGTTCTTCCTACCCAAACTTCGGAGGGAACGACTGTTTATTTCACCTCCTACGACGGGAGTTCGAGCAGTCCTTACAAAGACAGCTCGACAGGTTTTATCAGTAATGAGTTTAGGCAGCAATCATCTGGATCTGCTGTCTTTCGAGCTGACTATATGGCGGGGGATGGATACGGAATTGAGGAATACGGCACCATCAGCTTTAATATTTCGAATACAGATTCTGATGGAAATGGGGTGCCGGATTGGTTACAAAAAGAAAATGCCGTAAACCTGAGTGTTACTGGGAGCTCTTCCCTTCACTGGCAGAAGCTAGGGTGGGGTTCTGGAAACACTTCTATCACTGGATCCTTCACCCGAGTTGCTGGTCAGAGTAAGGGAAACTACACGGTTTATTACAATAGTGGAGGATATATCATTTCGGCTTCTGGCAATTGGTATATACGGTATTTCGAGGGTACTCTTGAGTATGATAATGGGAGTTTTAACCTAGCTATTCAATCCAATAACTTCGATGGCATTCCTATTACGGTTCTTGGATCATCGAGTTATACTTCTGCCACTGAGGATTCCTTGACTTTGACTTCAACTCAACTTTCCGGTGCTGTTGGAAATATTGTCTCTAAGCAATCTACTTTTCAGCGAAACGGATCGGTATTTTCTGGTTCACTGGAGTTAGTGGATGGAGAACCCGACACCAGTTGGGTTGATTATGAAGACTGGTATTTGGAAATCCAAGATTCCAATGATGCAGATGGGGATAGTATTCCTGATTTGAGCGATGCTTCAAGTGTACAGGATTCCACAAAAGTTACTCTGCAAGAAAGTGGGTGGAGTTACCATGCTTGGCCATGGGTATACAATAACTCGATCGGTGACTGGTTATATTATTCTTATTCTTCTACTGCTGGGTTTATGGTTTGGAGCAATCTTGATAAAAATTGGTATTTGTGGAATTCGAGCAGCACAAGTTGGCAAAAAAACTAGTATTCTAGATTTTCTCTTCTTAGGCGATTTTCATTTGAAAAACCACTCTAAGCGACGAATTGAAGAGGGCAGCTTTCAGAGCTACTGCCATAAACAAAATTAGTTTAATTTTTAATAATCGATTAAACATCTTTAGGGCGGTGTGAAGATCCCTCTTTCAATCCTCTACTTGCACATATTTCAAGCTGCTTATTATAAAATGAGATAGTGGGAATTGTCTTTCTGGGGTTAATCCGGATACAATTAATTTATATCGATTTTCCACCTGAACTGCTAATGAGGTGTAACTACTACAGTAATAAGTACCTATTACATTGTGCTTCTTCTTGATCAAACCTGATAGTCCTCATAACTGACCTCATGCAATTTTCACCCAGGCTTGTAGCTTCCTTTATTACACTCACATCTGCTCTATGTATAAACCTATCAGCGATCTCAAATGAGAGCCTAGAAACATATGTAACGAGTTCAGGGAAGACTTTTACTCCGAAGAGTTATTACCCCAAATGGGGATGGGATACGGTAAAAGAATATAAAATGTTATATTCTGAAAAACCTCTTACTGATACTCAGGTAGTCAAGATTGCGGGTTTAAGTGACTTCATTTGTATTGAAAAGGCCCATGGTATCCACACATTTAAGTGTGCAATGCTGGGAACCAAGCACGAAGTCGCACGGTTTAAGAAAGTTAATCCAGGCATCAAAACACTATTCTACTTCAATTCTGCGTTTGCTTGGCCGTACACAAGCTATACCAAAGCAATCCCCAAATGGTCTGAGCAAAAGAAAAAAGATATCCTCTTAAAAGATTATAAAACCGGAAAGTATGCAAAGTTTCTCAATAATTATGTCTTTGATATTATAAAATCACCCATGCGTACATGGTGGAGTGATACTGTATCCGAAGCAGTTAGCCAAAGCCATGCGAACGGCTTGTTTTGGGATCAGACTCATGGCGTAAACTGGATGCGCCCCAGGAGTGAGAGAAACCAGATCCAACCAGCTCATATAAAACTCCTCAATAGTACAAAGGAGAAATTAGGTGAAAACTCAATTTTAGTCGTAAATAATGCTGCGGACATTTCTGACTATGTGTCCAATTGTGATGCGGTGATGTATGAGCATTATGGCATGGATAAAAGGTATAAAATAAATCGTCAGTTATTTGTTAAAGACTGGGATCAAATGTTAAAAGTAGCCAATATGGGGAAAATTAATATTTACCGCATGACTCCGCTCTCCTTTGTACCTCATGATCAATCACCGGTTAACAAAGCATCTCTGGCCAATCGAAAAAAAGACTCAAGTTATGCCGACAACTATACCCGCAAGTTGATTCCCTTCCCACTTGCATGCTTCCTGATGGGTGTTCAGCCATACTCATACTTTATGTATGGAATGGGGTGGGGTTTGCACGACGGTGCCCTCATCGACTTTCCTGAGACCAAAAACAGGCTGGGACTTCCGAAGGGCGTGTACAAGAAGATGCCAGAGGAGGGTAAAATGGTATTCACTCGTCAATTCGAGCACGCCTCAGTCTGGGTAAACCTTAATACATTTGAAGCGGAAATCAAATGGTCTAATGGAAGTAAGACCAGTAACCGCATGTCGGAACAGTAACTGCACCTCTGCATAAAGCCCCAAGTACTTTGTAGGTATCCAAAGCACTTTGATGCTTAGGTTAGTGCTTCAATAACAATTTACTTCCAATCGGAGAAGTGATTCGCAAGTTACCCGATGATGAATCGTTGATCAAGATGTTGACTGAGATTCCTGGGACAGATCGTCAAATACTGGCACGAATTCGGTCAAAAACAGCTTATTCAAAACAGAGCCTAGGAACCGCTTGAAACCTGCATCCTTACAGGGAAAAGTGCCCCAAGAGGGTCTTTGAAACTTTGGTGGAGGTGGCGGGAATCGAACCCGCGTCCCGCAATCTTTCTGATTCGGCGTCTACGTATGTAGTTCTCTTATTGATTTAGGACTAATGAAGGAAGGAACACCTATTAATCCGAGGTTATCTTCAACCGTTTAGCCTCCGATAGACAACCAAACGCTCCGAGGTTTTACCTGCCTTTTAACGCCCCGACCACCCAGCAGGTGTCAGTGGACTGTCGACGTCGCAGAACTAAGCTGCGAGGGCTTCGAACTCAGGTTCGAAGTTAACGATATTATTTTCGCCATTTAATGATTTGAAGCATTTTTTACGAGGCCAAGCGTCATCCTCGATACGCGACCGGATTTTCCACATTGCAGTCGAATCCGGAACACCCCCAACAAAATTTCAAAGACCAATTTTCAACATAAGCTTGAATGATGATTTCGTCAAGATTCTGGGTGGAGTATCACAATAATATAAGGGTGGTGAGTAATAAAATCGTATTTTTCGTTGCGAAAAAAAAAGATTAATGAAGACTTGTTACTCTTGAATGACTAAAACAAAACAAAACTTGCCTGGCGTCCAATATTTCAACCGTGAATTAAGTTGGTTAGCTTTTAATAACCGAGTTTTAGATCAAGCATTATCGACTCGCTATCCTCTGCTTGAAAGAATTCGCTTTCTCTCTTTTGTCTGTTCAAACCTCGATCAATTTTATGAAATTCGGGTGGCCGGATTACTGCAAAAAGTAGACGGTGGATCAACCAAAAGTGGGATCGATGGAATGCTACCTGCAGAATTGTTGGATGAGATCCGTATTCAGGCAGGGCGAATGGCAGAAGATAAACAAGCGTGCTGGAATAATGTGCTTCAACCTGCCCTTCATAAAAACAATATTTCATTCAAGAAGGTGGAGGAATTATCAAAGGAGCAATTCAATTGGCTGAAAACTTATTTCAAAAAGGAAGTCTTTCCAGTACTGACTCCTCTTGCGATTGACCCTACCCATCCATTTCCTCTCATACTCAATAAGTCTCTGAATTTAATTGTTGCGTTAAAGAATCAAAGGAAAAAAAAGGCAGATACTCTTATGGCGGTGGTTCCCGTCCCTCGCGTACTGCCAAGGTTATTAGAAATCAAAGCCAAGGGCACCACGAATAAAACATTTTTGTTCTTGAGTGATGTCGTCCGACATTTTGTGGATGACCTTTTCCCGGGTCATGTCGCCACTGGGGCCTGGGCATTTAGGATTACTCGAAATAGTCACCTCTATGTGGATGAGGAGGAGGTAGAAAACTTATTGCAAAGTATAGAAGAAGAATTACACAATCTGCGAAAAGGTGCTGCGGTTCGCCTTGAAATTGACAAGGGAGTAAAGGAAGAAGTTTTAAACTATCTGCTAGGTGCAATTCATTTATCGAAAAAAGATGTGATTCCCGTAGACGGACCCATTAATCTTTACCGTTTAATGTCGTTGCCTGGATTGATCGATCAACCCGAGCTTAAATTTCCCTCCTTTGAAGCTTACAGTCCATTTGAATTCGAAGATAAAGAAAAGATTTTTGATACTTTAAAAAAGAAAGATATTCTTCTCCATCACCCTTATGATTCATTTGGTCCAGTAGTAGACTTATTACGACAGGCTGCCATTGACCCGAATGTATTTGCGATAAAACTTACTATTTACCGAACAAATGGAAATTCTCCTATTGTGCGGGCATTGATGGATGCAGCAAAAAACGGCAAGCAGGTTACGGCTTTGGTTGAGTTAAAGGCGAGATTTGACGAAGAGGCAAATGTCCAATGGGCTTACAAGATGGAAGAAGTCGGAGTACATGTTGTCTATGGACTGCCGGGATTAAAAACACACTCCAAGTGCTGTCTTATAGTCAGGAAAGAAGACTCCAAGCTCACAAGTTATGCTCACTTGGGTACCGGTAATTACAATCCCAGTACAGCCAGAACATATACTGACTATAGTCTGTTTACCTGTCATCCATCATACACATCTGATTTAACCAACTTATTTAATACTTTAACGGGGTACAGCCGAACGCCCCGGTTTAAAAAGCTCTTAGTGGCACCCTTTACCCTTCATGACCGCATGATCAAATTGATTTCGAATGAAATCGAAGCTGTGCGTGACGGAAAGCCTGGGAAAATCATAATCAAGGTAAACAGTCTAATTGACCAACCAGTCATTGACGCACTTTATCTTGCCTCACAGGAAGGGGTAAAAGTGGAGCTAATAATAAGGGGGATATGCGGTTTAATTCCAGGTGTGAGAGGAATGAGTGAAAATATAAAGGTTCGCAGTTTACTGGGTCAATTTTTAGAGCACAGCCGTGTTTTCTATTTCCAAAATGGAAAGCCAGGATGTAAGCTTTATCTTGGTAGTGCGGATTGGATGCCCCGAAATTTCCTACGAAGGGTGGAAGCCGTTTTTCCGATCGAGGATCCTGAAAAAATTGCCTCCGTATTAAACGACCTCGAAAAGATACTATCTGACAACGAAGGAGCAAGCCTGCTCAAAAAGGATGGAACTTACTCACGAATAAAGCCCCCCGCTAAATCCAAAGCTTCATTCTCTTCCCAACAGGCATTGCTGGAAAAATCTGCGAACCACCATACGGTGAAAAAGGAAAGTAAATCAACTACTCCCCCGAGAAAACCCAAGAATTAGAGCAAAGCAGACAACGAATAGCCCTAAGCCAATAATCGGATCCCTGGACAAGCATAACAAGATACCGACTATACAAAGAATTGGTGCTACCGGTCTGCGCCAGTCAAATTTCATAGTTCACTATCTTACTCGAAACGGGATTTCGAGGGAAGAAGAAAGTGTTCCACCCGGCGGACGGCCCAAGTTGCCAACTGACTTACTTACCTGAATGACCAATCGATCCAGGGCTTGATTTCCGGATGACCTTGAAATAGTGGGAGAGATCAAAGTACCGTTCGAAGAAATCTTAAAAGATAAAAAGGCTTCCCCTTCAATCGCAATATTTGATTCGGATTGTAATCTCCGCCAGACTGCTTCGAGTTTTGATTTAACTGCTCCTAAGTATCGATTTAAGATTGTGGGATCGACTTGGGTTGATTGTGAAGCAGGATTCGAAATCGTAATTTGCGGGAGAGCGAATTTTTTTGGATCAATCCGAACTCGAGGTACCTGTTTAACCGGCTTGGAGGAAACCTTGGGCGGAGATTGAACAGGGTGCTTTTTTTGAAATTGGGCAATTGATATAGTCTTGGGTTTTTGGACAACCGGTTTGGGTTTTGGTTTTACAACCGGTCGAGGGGTAGGTTTTGGTTTTACGATTGGCTTGGGCTTTGGTTTTTGAACCACCGGTTTTGGTTTGGGTTTAGGTTGGGTAACAACCCTGGGTTTAACTGGAGTCACCACTGGAGGAACCGGTTTTGGTTCTGGTTTATAAACGGGGGGGGGCGGAGGCACGAATGAGGCAGATGCTAATTCAAAAACATGAACCTCTTCTTTTTCCTCCTCGCAACTTGGTAGAAAGCCTAAAAAACCTGCCAGTGTAATCAGTACCACATGGCCAATAAATGTATTCACGAAGAATCTCGATTCTTTCTTTGTTAATCCTAGCATATTTTATTCACCCGCATTTATAATGTAAGACCTAGAACCATCTTAAATGTTCAATCATAGTTGAATCAATCATTAACTAAATTTTCAAGAAACTTATAAATTGATTCATCGTATAATCTCCCGCCCACTTCAGCGATATTGTTATGTGACGCTCCTTTAATTTCGAGTAATTCATTGGGATGTGGGAGTGCTCGGTGAATTTTGCGGCCCTGTCGAAATGGGACGACCTCATCCATATTTCCATGAATAACGAGAGAAGGGCATTGAATAGACGAAACAAAGTTTATGTTTCGAAATCGGTCCCACGGCAAAACTGGAATTTCTGTAATGGTTCGAAAGGCACTCAAAAATGGAGTTTCAAGGACTAATCCAGCAACTTCATTTTTCGAGGCAAGAAAGCAAGACGGACCAGTCCCCAGGGATCGACCCCAAAGAATAATATTCTGTGGAGCCACCCCCATCTCGGTGATCAAATGATCATATAAACACTTGATTGCCTGGTAGCATCCCTCCTCTGTGGGGGTTCCACCACTCAAGCCATAACCTGGATAGTCATAAGAAATGAAATCACATCCAAACCGGGTGAGTTTTTTTAATTGCTCTCTTACCATCCCCAAGTCTTCTCCATTACCGTGACTGTAAAGCACAACTAAACCGTTCGTTTTCTTCGCCTCTTCCTGGATACATGCAATTTCAATTTCATTTGGGATAGATATTAAAAAATCGACCTCCTTTTTTGAATAAGTGGCGGGTTGAGGAAAAGGGAAAAGAATCTTCTCCGCATAAAACCATGCGAAAACGAGAAAGAGCAGATAGAAAAAAGCAAAAAGTAAAATAATTCTCGGCCAAGGTAGATTAATGAATTCGTTAAGCATAATATAAAGGTTACAAAAGAAATTGGTTAAGAATTATAGAATCGCAAGAACCTAAAGATTTAAATACTAATACTAGCATGAAAATTTGTTGTATTGGTGCAGGTTATGTAGGTGGACCGACGATGGCGATGATTGCAAAGAATTGCGTGGACTCGAAGGTTACGGTAGTCGATTTAAATCAAGACAGAATTGATTCATGGAATTCTGACGATCTCCCGATATACGAACCCGGTCTTTTAGAAGTTGTTAAGGCAGCACGGGGAAGGAATTTATTCTTTTCTACTGAGATTGATCAAACCATACAAGATTCCGATATTATTTTTATCAGCGTCAATACTCCCACTAAGGATTATGGATCCGGTAAAGGGAGAGCGGCAGACCTCAGGTTTGTTGAGTCCTGTGCCAGGAACATTGCGAAGGTGGGAGGGGGCAATAAGATTGTAGTCGAAAAATCGACCGTGCCAGTCCGAACCGCACAAATGGTGAAAGAAATCCTGGGCGAATCAAATAATGGATTTTCTTATCAAGTATTATCGAATCCAGAATTTCTTGCCGAAGGAACTGCCATTGCTGACTTGGAGAACCCGGATCGAGTTTTAATTGGTGGGGATCAATCAAAAGAAGGACTTGAAGCAATTGAAAAGGTGGTCAGTTTGTATAATCAATGGATTGACAGGGAGAATATTATTACAACAAACCTGTGGTCTTCTGAACTTTCTAAACTCACCGCAAATGCTTTTTTAGCTCAGCGAATCTCAAGTATTAATGCAATTTCTGCCCTATGTGAGGCAACGGGAGCAGATGTGGATGAAGTCGCAAACGCAATCGGAACTGATTCTCGCATTGGTCCAAAATTCCTTAAGAGTTCTGTTGGATTTGGTGGTTCCTGCTTCCAAAAAGATATTCTAAACTTATCGTATTTATGCCAACACTTTGGCTTGCCAGAAGTCGCAGAGTATTGGGACCAGGTTGTCCGAATGAATGACTATCAAAAAGATCGATTCGTTCAACGCATCATGGATGCAATGTTTAACACAGTATCCGGCAAAAAAATTGCCATCCTAGGATTTGCATTCAAAAAGGATACCAATGATGCTCGTGAGTCACCTGCAATCGCGGTTTGTTCTAGATTACTGGATGAAAGAGCACATCTTGCAATTTACGACCCGCAAGTTCCTAAAGATACTATTCTGTCTTCCTTACGACTTGATGCAAATGACAAAAGAGTGTCATTTCATGATTGTGCAACTGATGCAGCAAAGGGAACCCATGCGATTGCCTTGCTTACAGAGTGGGATGAATTCAAAAAGCTAAATTTAAAAGAAATCTATGCGGAGATGGAAAAACCGGCTCATTTCTTTGATGGACGAAATTTAATCGACCCTATTGAAGTGCAAAATGCAGGTTTTAGACTTCATCGAATTGGAAAAGGGTAGGTTTTTTAAATCGCGGGTCGCCTCGCCGGTCTCGGCAACCTGCTGAGCACTTTATCGAGAACGCCATTTAAAAATTTCTTGGAGTTTTCTGTGGAAAATTCCTTACTAATTTCCAAAGTTTCATCAATTACAACTACTGGTGGAATATCGAGCCGGTATTGAATTTCATAAATCGCAACTCGAAGAAGTCCAAGATCGGCTTTTGCAATTCTCGAAAATTCCCAATTGTCGACTAATTCTTTGATCATTGAATCAATAATTTCTTTCTTCTCAATAATTCCATCCACCAGTTCTATGGCATAGGAGTAATAAATTTCATCCTTACCCAGCCGGAATATAAAATCTTTAAGATCACGGCTTATATCATCCGAAGGGTTCATTTCCCATTGAAAAATGAACCGAAATGCAGTGGCACGATTTTGCCGCCTTTGGCTCCACTGTGGGTTAGTAATTAAATCTTCGTCCATTTTTTGTAAAGGTGTCCCATTTCGATTGCGGCTTGTGCAAATTCATGGCCGCGGTCCAAGTCTCCGGTGATTCGTTCTTCCGCGTCTTTAATAGTATCGGTAACAATTATCCCGTTAATAATAGGTACATTGAACTTAACCACTAGTGATTGGATCGCATTACCCGCCGATTCCGCGACTAAATGGTGGTGCGAGGTAGTTCCTTTAATGACAACTCCCAACCCAATCATGCAGGAAAAAGTTTGGGCCTGTAATAATAATGACAAAGCCGAGGGAATCTCATTAGACCCGGGGACTCGTTCAATTAGTATAAACTCAGGTTTTCCATTTTGAGCTAAACAATCAGTAACACGGCCGAGAAGTGATTCAATAAGGCTTCGATTAAATTGAGCTGCCACTACGCCGATCCGTAAAGTTTGAGAGGATAAATGGGAGGAAGGTTGAATTTCTGAACTCATCGATTTTATTTCAGTAAAATTCTCTCAACAATCTCTAAGCCATATCCTTCTAATCCAACCACCTTCCTTCGATCCCTAGTGAGGAGTTGAAGTTTTTCAATACCGAGAGCCGCTAAAATTTGTGCACCAATGCCATAATCCCTAAAATCCATTTTGGGCATGGTAATTGCCTTACTAGACAAAGCATCGGAATCATTTGATTCTTTCTTTTGGAAATCTAAACGCCTAGATTCCATATAAAGTAAGACACCTGAACCATTTTTCGCAATAACTTCAAGTGCTTGTTCAATCGGATTTGATGAATTGGAACCATCGTTCAGACCAAGGGAATCAGTAAGAATATTAGCCGTTTGTACACGAACCAGGGTAGGGGAATTTGTGGCAATAGAGCCAAGTGTCAGTGCGTAATGAATTCGACCATCCAGAATACTCCTAAAACCATAGAGCCTGAATTTACCAGATTTGCAGGGGAAATCAGACTCAGTAAACTTTTCAATCAGTTGTTCTCGTTGATGGCGGTATTCGATCAGAGCTGCAATTGATATAAGTTTAATTCCCCATTTTTTCTTTAATACCTTCAACTCTGGGAGACGGGCCATGCTACCATCTTCATTTAAAATTTCACAAATCACTCCACTCGGATGGAGCCCTGCCAATGAAGCAAGGTCTACCGCTGCCTCCGTGTGACCGGCACGCTCTAGTACACCACCTGGGCGTGCTCGCAAGGGAAAGACATGCCCGGGTTGCACTAAATCCTGAGCAGTGGCAATGGGGTCGGCTAAAATCTTAATTGTAGACGCACGATCGAATGCGCTTATACCAGTTGAAATACCATGTGCCGCATCCACAGAGACAGTAAAATCTGTCTTTTGTGCCTCTCGATTATTCGAGACCATACTAGAAATCCCAAGACGATTTAATTGATTGCTCATTAAAGGAACGCAAATCAAGCCACGAGCGTCTCGAATCATTTGATTGACCGACTCAGGAGTAACCTTCGATGCGGCCATAATAAGATCACCCTCGTTTTCACGAGACTCATCGTCTGTTACAATGACTAAGTTTCCTTTACCAATCTCAGTAATTGCATCTTCTATGGGGTCGAAACCAGAATCAATTTGCTTTGACATAAGTTGGGATAGATAAATTAAGGAAATTCAATAAGATACAGATCAATCCTTTAATCTCAATGTAATTCGGCTAAAGAAGAGCTAATAAAGGGGAACTTTTAGCCTTTCTGGATCATATCATAAAACTCAGATTCGCTAATTATTGGAATATTCAACTTTTCGGCTTTGTTAAATTTTGAACCTGTACTAGAACCTGAAACTAGAAAAGAGGTTTTCTTACTCACGCTTGAAGAGACTCTCCCGCCAAGAGCTTCGATTTTTTCGACTGCTTGATCGCGGGTAAGTTCAGACAATGCACCCGTTAAAACAAATATCTTACCGTCCAGGATTAAATCCAACTCCAAATCTGCAATGGGCAACTCAACTTGAAGGCCTTGGTCCTTAAAAAATCGAATCAAGTCTTGAGTCGCATTATCTTCAAAAAATGAAATCACACTTTTTGCCATAATTCCCCCAATTCCTTCGATTGCAGTCAAGTCCGACTCAGTTGCCTGGGCTAGCGTATGGAGCGACCTAAATACTCGAGCAAGATCCTTTGATGCAGAGACACCAACATGCTTAATTCCTAAGGAGCATATGAGTCTCCACAAGTCCTGTTCTTTACTTTTTTCAATTGATAAAAGTAAGTTGTCTGCAGATTTTTCAGCAAAACCATCTAACTGTAATAATTGATCTTTGGATAGATTATAAATATCAGAAAGCTTTATTGCTAAAGAACGGTCAACCAATTGCGAAATCACAGATTCCCCAAGATGGTCAATGTTCATACATCCCCGGGACGCAAAGTATTCAATTCTAGCTTTGATCTGATCCGGGCATAGCGAATTGGGACACCTCCAAGCGGTTTCTCCCTCCGTTTTAAAAAGTTCACTCTCACACTCAGGGCAAACACTGGGAAATGAAAATGGGACCAAGGAATGCTCTCTCTCGGAGAGTACCACCTCGACAACTTGTGGGATAATTTCTCCCGCCTTTTCCACGATCACTTGATCGCCAATTCGAATATCTTTTCGGCTAATTTCATCCGCATTATGAAGACTCGCCCTGGAAACGAGAGATCCGGCTAATTGAACTGGTTTCAAGCAGGCAACTGGTGTGATAGTACCGGTTCTGCCTACTTGAATGATAATATTTTCAAGCAGAGTCTGCTGTCTTTCAGACTCAAACTTATAGGCAATAGCCCACCTTGGCGCCTTGGCGGTAGTTCCGGCTACTTGCTGCATTTCAATAGAATCAAGTTTAATTACAGCCCCATCAGTTGGATAGGAATAATTATTTCGCTGTTCATCTAAATGACCAATGGCAGCCCAAGCCCCTGAAGCAGAGGAGACTGCCTGTAAGAATTCAACAGTGGGCAAGCCCCAGACTTTTAGGGAGTGATGAAACTGCGATTGAGTGGAGAAATATCCTGAAGGGTGACATGCACCAAGTCCATAAACGACAATTTCGAGCTTTCTGCGCCTCGCTTCTTTTGGGTCTAAGAGTTTGACTGTACCGGCAGTTAAATTACGGGGATTTGCATAGAGATCCAACCCCTCATTCTCTCTTTCTGAATTAATACGATTAAATTCATCATGGGCCATAAAAATCTCTCCACGAATCTCGATGAGAGAGGGAAAATTTGCAGAAGTGATCTTGGTTGGAAGATTTTGAATATGTATTATATTTTGAGTAATAATATCACCCTCAATGCCATTACCTCGTGTAGTTGCCTTCACTAAAACTCCCTGTTCGTATGTAAGGGATACCGCAACTCCATCAATTTTTGGTTCAACAACATATGGAAGTTCTTCTTTTTCCAATATCTTGCATAATCTTTTATTAAACTCAAAAAACTCCTCTTCATCGTATGTGTTATCCAGACTGAGCATCGGAGAAATGTGAATGTGGGACTCAAATTCCTCAAGCCTGTCATCGCCTACGACGGGAACTAGTTCTCTCTTCTCATTGCCTAACTGATCCTCCTCGCCCGCAAATAAGCCGAGCATGTCATCCTGAGAACCCAATGAGTCGAACTCCTGCCTTAGTCGATCATATTGCTGATCGCTAACCTCAGGTTTTGCGTTCCGATAGTACGCCTCGTCATATTTCTTAAGCAAGCCTTCCAGCTCCTTCCTTCGACGCTCCAAATCTTTCATTAAATGGAGATAAGAACTAAAGGCGAGCGACTGCCGCCTTCATCCTAGCCACAGCTAATTCAAGCAAACTGTAGGTACATCCTAAGTTTAGGCGAAGGAAACCAGGAGCTCCAAAGTCCTTGCCATTTGACAAGCCAACTCCTGCGTCTTCAAAAAATGAAAAGGGACAATCCACATCCAAATCCCGTGCATCAATCCAAAGGAGGTAGGTAGCTTGGGGCGAGTAGGGGGTAAGCCCCTTCACTGAAAGAAGTTCATTAAATACAAAATCTCGATTCGCTCGTAAATAATGAAGCAACCGGCTCCGCCATTCTTCACCCTCTCGATAAGCAACTTCAGCTAGCCTAAAACCCATAGCAGGGGGATCGGGAACTATCCCGCTCATCGCCCCCTTGAAACGACGCCTTAACTCGGGATTTGAAATAACAGCAAATGAACAACCAAAACCTGCCAAGTTAAAGGTCTTGCTGGGTGCCATAAGAGTAATGGTTCGGTCGGCAATTTCATCGCTCAAGGAAGCAAATGGGATATGTTTCAATGAATCTTCTAGAATTAAATCACAATGAATTTCATCGGAACAGATATAAAGGCCACGCTCTAAGATAAACTCACTCAACTGAGTAAGTTCATTAAGGGTGAAGTTAGTTCCCACTGGATTGTGGGGGTGGCAGAGCATAAATAAGTCTCCGCTCTTAGTGTGCAGAGACTGGAGATAATTAAAATCAATAGTGAACCTGCCATCCTCCAAGACCATAGGAACCTGAGTGCAGCTAAGCCCGGAGTTAAATGGGCTCGAAAGGAAGGGAGGATAGACAGGAGTATTGGTAATTACTTGCGTCGCTTGGTTGGCAATTGCCCTACAGGATACATTTAATCCACAAACCATTCCGGGCAACCAGGTGACCCACCCTTGATTGATCGACCAATTGT
>Ga0209632_10003524_pt1 | contig 14317 bp, 14 predicted proteins | sample COG_10_FD_184754 | JGI IMG/M metagenome (GOLD analysis project Ga0209632, IMG submission 184754) | Pelagic Microbial community sample from North Sea - COGITO 998_met_10 (SPAdes) (version 2) | ecosystem: Environmental > Aquatic > Marine > Neritic zone/Coastal water | place: Helgoland, sampling... | reverse complement strand
AGCAGAACAGTGCATCGAGAGAACGTTTTTATCGTGCGGAAGAACATAATTCAATACTGAGAAAATTCCCTTTTTGATTTCTCCAGTATAAGCGGTACCACCAATAAGAATCATCTTCTTAGTGAAATTCAAGACCGCGAAGTTGTGCTGACGTGTTCCGTCAGTTTCTGGGTCTGCATAAAACCCAGGTGCGCAAACAATTCTCCATTCTGGTTTAAAATTCAAAACCTCTTCCTTTGTTGGACGCAAGAACATGTTGTCTGCAAACAAGTTTGACCAAGGAAACTCTGTCGCCACACGAATATTCATTCGGTGCTTTTCATCCGCGCAAGCGTATGCATCACGTACATAAACTTCTTTGTTCTGCAGGTAAGCAACCATCTTAGAATGAAGCTGGTCAAATTTATCTGCATCAAACTTGATGTTGATATCTCCCCACCAAACTGAGTTTTCAGTTTTCTCATCACAGACTACAAAACGGTCTTTTGGAGACCTACCTGTAAACTCTCCCGTGTCAACGGCTAGCGCTCCACTATCGGTTAAAGCACCTTGTCCATTTATCAATGTTTCTTCTACAAGCTCAGCAGGTGTTAGGTTCCAGTAAGCTGCTGCTACGTTTTTCAAGCCCAGATCAGCAACTGATGCTCCTTCTGCTCTCAATCCGTATTCGTCCATGTTTTATGTTCTTTCGTTTCTAAAAAGGAAAGCACAAAGATAACCTAATCTTGGTTCATCCGAGGTCGGTTTGTGTCTGATGAAGGTCAGTTTTCCACAAGTGATACGGTGGTAAAATGTTAATAATACTGAAGTGGAATGGGTGTGATGATTTGCGCTTTGGATGAGTATTTTTTTTCCAATTCCAACTTCATGGACTCCAAGCCTTCTGCGTCCAATGCCTTGAATGGCTGGTCCTTTCTCCTAAAAAAATTCTCCCAATGAATAACGAAAATGCGCTTTGGCTTACTCAGTTCAACAATAGGTCCGGGGTAAAATGAGTACTCACTTTTTCCTGAAGAGCCAATGAACAAATCGTCAATTCCCCGTTCAGACAAGAGTTCTTCAGGAAACAATCCGAAAGGCGCTTTAGCCATAGACGACATGAAAAACATACGGTAGCCAATCACTGAATCCTCCAACCAATCCACCATAAAAGATAAAGTTTGTCCTTCTTGCCAATCGGAAACGAGTGTTGGTTCGGCAACCAAATCCTCAGAATATCTTTTCTTAAGAAAGTTGATTCCCGCAATGTGTGGCGGATGAAGACTTTTAAATGCCATTGTGCGCATAGTACTGTCTAAACTGTAATGCCACTGCCCCACTTCATTTTCAGCACCCATATTGTTATTAACCGCCACTATTTCTTGAGGAAGATTATAGTAACTAAGTAAGTGCTTGCTTGTTTTGCTACTAATAATTTGAGCGGAATCCGGGATAAACTTGGATAAATACGGCATGTCCATCAGATGATCATAATGCGCATGAGCAGCAATCACCAGCTTTACTTTGCCAAAAGCAGCAGGATTCAAATACTGCTTAACATAACTGGTATCCGTTCTCACCTTACCAAATAGCACTCTCGTAACCGAAGGATTATCAACAAACGGATCCGTTAAAAGCACATTTTCACCACGCTGAATAGTGAAACAGCCTGTTCCGTAGTATCGGATTTCGGTTTCGACATTTTGAGCAAGCGAAGGAGAAAAAACTAGCGCAAGTCCGAGAAATAGACAGCAACGGAAAAATGACATGCAGAAAATGTTTAGTCGTCAAAAATATTGAAATGTGCAGGTTCTATTCTTTAATTCTTGCATTTGCAATGAGCTTTGAACTATTTAGCGGAAAGAACATCCATTCGTACTTCCTGTTTCAGACCATTCATCTATTTTTGTCATGCTTTATATTTTTTTTGAACATTACCTGTTGAAAATAAGAGCCGTATAGCAGCAAGAGAACATGCTTTTATGTGTACTCTTGATAAACACGTAGCCGATGCATTCTGAATCTGGAGGAGAACAGGAAGACGAACGATTGACGGAATGCCTTGTGCGTTTCGAGCACATGTTGGCGCATGACGATCAGTATTATTTTGATGTAGCTGATCTCGAAGAACTTATCGACCATTACATGGAACGCCTTGATATTGACAAGGCTTGGAAGGTACTCGAACTAGCTTCAAATCAGCACCCACATAGTCGGGAATTTGAACTAAAGCGGGCGGATATACTTGGACTAAAGGGCGATTACGAAGGGGCAATGAAATCCATCGCACTTTTAGAAGCCATTATGCCCAACAATCCAGATATGCTGATTACCAAAGGCAGTCTTTACAGTAAATTGGGCAAGCACAATAAGGCAATTGAAATCTATAATCGTGCGCTAGAAACGGCAGAAAACAAGAACGATGTTCGGCTACTACTTTCTTTTGAGTTTCAATCGCTGGGGAATCAATTGGAAGCGCTGAGTCAGTTGAAAATGGGATTACTCAATTCTCCTAACGACCAAGGTCTGATTTACGAGATTAGCTTCTTGTTTGATATGATGGGCGAAAATGATTCGGCCATTGCATTTTTCACCAAGTATCTAGACGAGCATCCCTATCAATACAATGCTTGGTACAACTTAGCCACGTTTTATATCAAAAAGCGAGATTTTAAAACAGCTATTTGGGCGTTAGAATTTACCCTTGCCGTAAGCGATAAACACTTAATGGCACATCAGGAAATTGGTGATTGCTTTTTAGAAATTGATAAATGGGATAAGGCCGAAGAACACTTTAATGAAGTATTGAAGATTGATGAAGATAACCCGGACGCCCTCATTGGCATTGCAGAATGCTCGGAAGGTCGTGAGGATTTTGAACTTGCGTTTAAACGCTACAAAGATATCGCTGATACGGATGCTTTTCATGCAGAAGCGTGGTACGGAATGGCAGTTGTTCGTGAAAAGCAAGAACGATACGATGAGTGTCTTCCATACATTGAAAAAGCGCTAGAAATAGATGCTACGGACCCAGAATACTGGACGTTTTTAGCTGATTTAAAAGAGCAAGGCAGTCAATTTGAAGAAGCAATTGAAGCTTTGGAAAAAGCAGGCGAAATCGCTCCAGAAGATGTGACTATTTGGATAGCAAAAGCCGAATTGGTTTTCAATCACGTTGACCGTCAGTTAGGTATAGAAGTTTTAATGGAGGCTTTAAAAATTTCTCCAGAAAATGCTGAATTACATTATCGCCAATCAGCTCTATTGCTGGCTTCCGGACAAGTGTCCGAAGCATTGCACTTTCTTCAAAATGGGCTCGAACTAGATTATAACAAACACATACTTTTGTTCGAGCAATTTCCTGATGCAATCAACATCCCACGAGTGATGGATCTCATTCAGATCTACGGACAATAATGAACTTTAAACTTACTCACCTTCCCGAACGAACCGCTAAGCCGCGAGAAGCTGGCTTGACAATGGTTATGGACAAAGGTTTGAGCCTTCGAGGTGCTGAAGACCTTATAGAAACAGGCGACCATCTTATTGACATAGTTAAGTTGGGTTTTGGGACTTCACTTGTCACGAATAAACTTCAAGAAAAGATTAAACTTTACCAAGATGCTGGCATTATGGTATACTTGGGAGGAACACTTTTCGAGGCTTTTCTTGTGCGAGGACAATTTGACGAGTACCGTAAACTCTTGATTAAACTTGGAATTGATACTGCTGAGGTTTCTGATGGATCTATCGATTTGAATCACGATACCAAGTGTGAGCTTATTCGCGAAATGGCCAAGGATTTCAGAACACTTTCTGAGGTTGGATCAAAAGAAGCAGGAATCATCATTCATCCAAACAGATGGAAATCCATGATGAAAGCCGAGTTGGAGGCAGGATCTTGGAAAGTAATTGCAGAAGCGCGAGAAAGTGGAAATGTTGGTATATATCGTCCGAACGGGTCAGCACACGTCTCGCTAATCAGCAAAATATTGGACGTCATTCCGAAGGATGATATTCTTTGGGAAGCGCCACAGAAAGCACAGCAAGTTTGGTTTATCAACCAGTTGGGGAGTGATGTGAACTTGGGGAACATTGCCCCTAACGAAGTGATTCCACTAGAAACCCTACGATTGGGAGTTCGTGGTGATACGTTTTTCAACTATCTACCAGAAGGAATAAACGTGAACGAGGTTATCGCAAAAACGAAAAAGAAGAAATGAAGGAATTAACGGTACAGCAGCTGAAACAAATGCAGGATGCTGGAGAAACATACCAGCTTATTGACGTTCGTGAAGGATATGAAGTGGAAATCTGCACCATCGGTGCTGAGCATATTCCAATGGGAGAAATTCTAGACCGAGCATCTGAAATAAAAAAAGACATTCCTGTAGTGGTTCATTGTCGAAGTGGAGCGCGTTCTGCCAATGTTATTAATGCCTTAGAAATGCAGCTTGGTTATACACATCTCCACAATTTGAAAGGCGGGATTCTTGCCTGGGCAAATGAAATTGACAACAGTCTGGAGCAATATTAATGGCGTCTGAAACCAACTCTCGAAGTACTAAAAGCTTCATTTTTCTCTATTTAAAAGGAATGGCAATGGGTGCGGCAGATGTCGTTCCTGGTGTGTCTGGCGGTACAATTGCCTTCATCACAGGTATTTATCAAGAATTACTGGATACGATTAAGGGATTCAATCTTTCGGTATTTAAAACACTGAAAGAAGATGGAGTTAAGGCTACTTGGAAAAAGACGAACGCCACATTTCTCGTGGTGCTTTTTGCAGGGATTTTTACCAGCATCATAAGCCTCGCAAAGGGAATTACTTTTTTACTTGTTACGTACCCTATTCTACTTTGGGCTTTCTTCTTCGGATTGATTGTCGCTTCAAGCCTCATTATTGGCAAGTACATTAAAGAGTGGAACTGGAAAACCATTGGAATAATGGTGATTGGAGCAGCCGTTGCATTCTACATAACCATAGCTGCACCATCGCAAATCCCTGATGGATTAATCTACATTTTCCTCTCAGGATGTATCGCCATTTGCGCTATGATTTTACCAGGTATTTCAGGAAGCTTCATACTTCTGCTCTTAGGGGCTTACGCTACCGTACTTGGCTCTATTAGCGGTTTAGTTGATGCGTTAAAAGAGTTTGATATTCAGCAAATTACGAAATACGGAATGAACATCGGTATTTTTATGATTGGCTGTGTGGTCGGCATTATTTCGTTTTCCAATTTCCTTTCGTGGATGTTCAAAAAAGCATACAGCTTAACCATGGCATTGCTTACAGGTTTTATGATTGGTTCGTTAAATAAAGTTTGGCCATGGAAGGAAACGACAGAGTTTAGAATCAACAGTCATGGAGCAGAAGTTCCATTCTTACAGTCCAATATTTCACCAAGCAATTTTGAATCACTTTATGGAGAACCTTCACAACTTTGGTTCGCAATAGGCTTGGCCATAGCAGGCTTTCTTATCGTATTTGTGATGGAGAAAATGGCCGCTAGCAAGTAAAATGAGAAAGTTTGGCCTAATAGGTTTTCCTCTCTCCCACTCGTTCTCGCAGAAATACTTTACTGAGAAGTTCCAAAACGAAGGTTTGGATGCAGAGTACTGCAATTTCCCTATTGAATCGATAGATCAATTAGAAGACATCCTCCGTTCCGAACCTGATTTAGTAGGGCTGAATGTGACTATTCCTTACAAAACAGCTATCATTCCAATGCTGAATGAACTGACAAATTGCGCAGCTTCTATTCAGTCCGTGAACACCATTTCCATACAGCGCATTGGAAACTCTTGGAGTTTAAAGGGATCTAATACAGATGTGATTGGCTGTAAGGAAAGCATTGAAGCACATGTAAATGGACACGACAAAGCACTGATTCTGGGTACAGGAGGTGCAGCAAAAGCTGCATTCCATATTCTGGAACAACTTGGGCTGGAATGCAATTTTGTCTCAAGATCTGTTGACGAAGGAGATTTTGTCTATGACGAACTCACGCCAGAGGATATTTGGGAACACACTATCATCATCAATTGCACACCGCTTGGCATGTATCCAAATGTTGATGCAGCGCCTAATATCCCTTACGAGTCTATCACACCCGAGCACGTGTTATTTGATATGATTTACAATCCAGCTGAGACAGTATTTCTAGAGAACGGCAGAAAACGAGGAGCTACAACTATTAACGGACTTCAGATGTTAGAAAGACAAGCTGAAGAAAGTTGGGAGATTTGGAATGAACTATAAATCCTAGACTAAATGAGTTTTAAAGGAACAGAAACATACATCGCATCAAACGAATTGCAGATTGCGGTAAACGCAGCCATTCATTTGGAGAAGCCACTTTTGGTGAAAGGCGAACCAGGAACAGGAAAAACGCTTTTGGCGCATGAAATTGCTAATTCCTTAGGTAAGAAGTTGATTACTTGGCACATCAAGTCAACCACCAAGGCGCAGCAAGGATTGTACGAATATGATGCTGTTTCTCGCTTACGCGATAGCCAATTAGGCAACGAAAAGGTCAATGATATTTCGAATTACATCCTGAAAGGAAAACTTTGGGAAGCATTTGATGCGGATGAATCCGTGGTTTTATTGATTGATGAAATTGACAAAGCAGACATCGAATTCCCGAACGATTTGCTACTTGAATTGGACAAAATGGAATTTTTCTGTTACGAAACACAGGAAACTATTAAAGCCAAGAAACGCCCAATCGTTATCATCACGTCAAACAACGAGAAGGAATTGCCTGATGCATTCTTAAGAAGATGCCTTTTCCACTTCATCCGTTTTCCAGAGGAAGAACAAATGAAGAAAATCGTTGATGTACATCATCCAGGATTGAAGGAAGAAATGCTTAACCGTGCGTTGGGAGAATTTTACAAGCTTCGAAAAGTAAACGGCATCAAAAAGCGTCCAAGCACAAGTGAGTTGGTTGATTGGATTTCGCTGATTTTACGAGATGACCTTTTGAAACATGAACCAGACGACGGGAAACGAAAACTCCCTCCTCACTTAGGTTCACTCATTAAGAATGAGCAGGATTTGATGTTACTTGAACGAATGTTGGGATAGGAATTATGCCGACCGATATATCCTATAAATTAATGACATTAGGATTATCCGTGCTTGCAGGTGTTGTTTTTGTAGTTCAAATCAGGCGCAGGAAATTTCACGATGCTAATGACGGGTTTGAGTACGTCTATGTAGATGAAAATGGTTCTGTTAGAGAACTTGATAAGGAGGAACAAGAATACTTAGAGGAGGAGTTTAGCCCTGCAGACGGTGAAAGGCCTTACATCAAATGGAAGTACGAAGAGTTAACTCCGGAAGACAAAATATGGGGATTCTTACCTAGAAATAAAGTGCCCAAACACATCGAAATTCAAAAATTGAAATCTCATATCTAAAACATGTTCCTACAACTCTTTTACGCTTTAAAACACGAAGGTATTCCTGTCAGTCTAAGGGAGTATTTGACGTTGCTGGAAGCCGTAAAAGCGGGTTTGGGTGAGACTGTAGATGATTTCTATTCGCTAGCACGAACCATTCTTATTAAGCATGAAGAACACCTTGATCGCTTCGATGCCATTTTCAGTCAATATGTAGCTGGAAGTATGAAGCTATCCCCTACTGATCTTTCTAAGATTCAGGAAGATTGGTTGAAGTATATGGCTGAGAACAACCTTACGGATGAGGAAAAGGCTATGATTGAAGCAATGGGCGGTTTAGAAGAACTGGCTAAGCGCTTTGAGGAGTTGATGAAGGAACAGCAAGAACGACATCAAGGTGGAAGCAAATGGATTGGCACGGCTGGGACATCACCGTTTGGAGCGTATGGTTACAATCCTGCTGGTTATCGCGTAGGACAAGCTGGAAGCAGAAACCGAAGTGCGGTAAAGGTTTGGGACAAGCGTGAGTTCAAGGATTTAAGCGACAAAGAAGAACTCAATACGCGAAACATGAAAATGGCTTTGCGAAGGTTGCGGGTTTTTACCCGACAAGGCCATGAAGATGAATTGGATTTGGACAATACGATAAAGAACACGTCCAAAAACGCAGGCTTTCTTCAAATTGAAATGGCTCCTGAACGTAAGAATAATGTGAAGGTGCTCATCCTATTTGACATTGGCGGCACGATGGATGACCACGTAGAGATGTGTTCTAAACTGTTCAGTGCAGCCAAGTATGAATTCAAGCACTTGGAGTTTTATTACTTCCATAATTGCTTGTACGAGCGTTTATGGAAGGAAAATCGTAGACGTTTCAACAACATCAGCCCAACGTTTGATGTGATGAATAAATTCAATGACGATTATCGATTGATAATTGTCGGAGACGCTACCATGTCTCCATGGGAGATTCTTCATCCTGGAGGAAGTGTTGAGCACAACAATCCAGAAGCTGGTTTGGTGTGGATAAAGCGTATTACGCAGAAATTCAAACACCATGTTTGGATAAATCCTAATCCTCAGGATACATGGGAGTATTCAGAATCAACCCGTATTCTGAAGCAATCCGTAAACGATAGGATGTTTCCATTAACCATGGAAGGTCTTAGCAAAGCAATGCAAATGCTTAAAACCTCTAACAAACGGACAGTAAGTACAACGGAGACTGAATTCGGCTAATAAGCTGGAAGACAGGCTACATGTAGCTCTAACTCCTTTTTGATTAGGGAAATCCTCAATTATTCATGTTTTCACTCAAACCTTAACTTTGTGAATATCAAGCAGATATTCTATTGGGCTTGAAGCGAGAAAACAAAACCATTTTGAAAAAAATTCGTCTATAGCTTTCTGATGCTCTCCTCGAAATCTAATAAAAGGCAGCAGTTGAGCGATAGCGACTTAATTGATCGTTATCGTTTCTCGCACGATAACGCCTATGTCGGAGAGCTCTTTCAGCGTTATTCTCCCATGCTTTTTGGTGTGTGTCTAAAATATACCAGAGATGAGGAAAAAGCGAAGGATACGGTGATGGATGTATTTGAAAAGGTGCTAATGGATTTGAAGCGCCATCAGGTTGAAAATTTCAGAACATGGGTTTACAGCGTAGCCAAAAATCAGTGCTTGATGGATTTGCGAAAGGAAAAGCGCCTAGATGCACGGCATGAAGAATTTGCACATTTGAGCAAGGAAACTGTGGAATATGACATTCCGAAGCATCTGAACGGTGAAAGTGATGAGGAAGCGGACAGAAAGCTTGATGCAGCTATTGATGAACTGAAGGATGGCCAACGTGAATGTATTCGCATGTTTTATTTTGAAAAGAAATCGTACGAAGACATTGAAGCGGAAACAGGTTACAACTATAAAGAAGTGAAGAGTTTTTTACAAAACGGAAAGCGGAATCTAAAAATCAAACTCAGTGTAAACTATGAGTGATATGATTTACATACAGGACGATTTCGGAAATCAAATTCCGTTGCTGGACGACTATGGAAACATGTCCGTGCATGTGATTATGCTCTACACGGAGGATAAACTGACTGAAGCGGACCGTAAAACAGTAAGTGATTTTGCTGCCACGGACGAAATGACGAAAGATGCTTTGGACGGGTTTGCTCTTACGTCTAACCCATCTAAAACACGTCATATTCTAGGCGAATTAAACAGTAAGATTCAGAAAAGGACGGGTGCATCAGCTGTTGGTAAATTGCCAAGGCAGCAATCAGATTTTGATTATCGCAAGTTGGCTGCTGCTGTTGCTGTTCTAATAGTTATTGGTGGTGCCACGTTCTTTGGCTCACAATATTTCGGGAAGGATGAATTGGCTGATAATACTTCGGGAAAAACGGTTAAGAACGAACCTCGTAAACGGGAAACAGTCAGGGCTCTGGTGGTGGACTCTGTAGTTATAGAGGAGTTGACGAACAGCAATGATGTTGCTGAAGCCGAATTTGTTTCTGCTTCCGATAAACCGACAATAGTAGAAGAGCCGAAGCGAGAATTACAGAAACAAGCTGAGGTGCAAGCTCCCCAAAAAGATGAAGTTATGGAGAAACTAAAATCAAAAACCGATGACAGTAAAGACATTGCAACTTCGGAGACCGGTGTAATTCAAGAGGTTGAGGATTTGGTTGTTTTGGCGGATGTGGAAGAAGAAATTTCTGACACTGACCAATTAGCGGAAAGCAGTCCGGTCTACACGGAACAAAAAGCGGCAGGAGCGGCTGAACTTGACCAAGAAAGACTGAAGGAGGAAGCGGAAGCTGCCAACGAACGTGCTGATATGGTTATTGCAGCATTTCAGGACAAAGCGCGCTCCTCTAAAAGAAAGCAAGAAGAACAGGGTAATCAAATGGAAGCTGAAAGGCAAGCGCTTTCTGACCAGGCTGGCGCAGCAAAATTTCCTGAAGGCGACATTGCTCTCTACAAGTTTATTGATCGCAAGAAAATTTACACGGACGCAATGAAAGCACTCAATTTGAATGGTGCCGTCACAGTGAGTTTTGATATTGAACCTGATGGGCGCGTTTCCAACGCCAAGGTTAAGTCTGGCGAAAACGGATTAATGAATGAGGATGCTCTCCGTGTTGTTCGGTCTATGCCTTCCTGGAAGCCGGCAAAAGACTCAAATGGAAATGCTGTCCGTTCTTCGAAGACTGTTGTGGTGAAGTATGGGGAATAGTTTTTCAGATGCGATTTAAACAGCTCAAGAAGAGGCTTCCTTCAATTCAGAAATAACACTACTTATCACTTCTTAAATTCCATTAGAGCCTGATTCGTCACAACAAACAGAGTAGGTTCTTGTTTTCTTCGTGACGTATGAGGATGGTAATCACCTAAGCGTTAGTTTAAACCATTCATGGAAGGCATTCAATTCAATCCCAGTCAGGGATTTATTTTCAGCAAACACAATCCGAAGGACATCCCTCCTTTCGATAGAGTGTTTAAGATATTTAAGGAATTACTCACCCATACTTCTGGCGATATAGAAGAGGCATTTGAATGGCTTAACACGCTAGACAAGGAGTACGACATCTTTACAGATGAATACACATTAGCTAATTTTGAAGAGGACTTGAAGAAACGCGGTTACATCCGTGAAGAAATCGATTCGGAAGACGGAGATGCTGGAACTGGCAAAGGTAAAAAGCTGCTTACGGCTAAGCTTGAAACAGCTTTAAGAGAATACGCATTAGACCAAATATTTGGAAAACTGCGAAAGAGCGGTCTGGGAAATCACCGAACGAACAAAACGGGTCAGGGTGATGAAAAAGATGGTGATTTACGGTCTTTCAAATATGGAGATGATCGATCAACCATCAACCTAACTGAAAGTCTGAAAAATGCACAGGTCAATCATGGAATTGATGACCTCCGAATAACCGAAGATGATTTGGTGGTGGAGGAATCAAAGCACAAGGCTCAAATGAGCACGGTGCTTATGATAGACATCAGCCACTCAATGATTCTTTATGGAGAAGACCGCATAACACCTGCTAAAAAGGTGGCAATGGCTCTGGTAGAACTCATTCATCGGAAGTACCCAAAGGACACCATAGATTTAATTGTTTTCGGGAACGAGGCTTGGCCAATTAAGGTGAAAGACCTCCCCTACTTGAAGGTTGGACCTTACCATACAAACACCGTTGCTGGTTTGAATCTAGCTATGGATATTCTAAGGCGTAAACGGAATACGAACAAGCAAATATTTATGATTACTGACGGTAAGCCAAGCTGTGTTGAAATGCCAGACGGTGAACTGTATTTCAACAGTAATGGTCTAGATGAGATGATTGTGAAGAAGTGTCTGAATAAAGCTGCACAAGCCCGAAAACTGAAGATTCCTATTACCACATTTATGATTGCCTCAGACCCGCACTTAAGAAGGTTTGTAGAGCTTTTTACTGCTCAGAATAATGGTAAAGCTTTTCTTACGGGCTTGAAAGGTTTGGGACAAATGATATTCGAAGATTACGAGAAGAACAGAATTAAAAGAATTTAAGATGATGAAGGAAATCACCTTTGGAGAACTAAAGAAATCTGGTTACAAAGAGCGAAGTATTAGCGAAGAGTTGAAAGAAAACTTGATTGCAACCATCAAGGAAAACAAACCTGCGTTTAAAGGACTTTGGGGCTACGATAATACTGTCGTACCGCAATTAAAGAAGGCGATTTTAGCCGGACATCACATCAACCTGCTCGGTTTAAGAGGACAAGCAAAAACGCGTATCGCACGCAACATGATTGAGCTATTGGATGAATACATGCCCATTGTAAAAGGTTCTGAAATAAACGACAGCCCCTACTCGCCTATTTCCAAATTTGCCAAAGACACGTTAACAGAACTTGGTGATAAAACACCTATCGCATGGATTCATCGGTCTGATAGGTTCTTTGAGAAACTAGCTACCCCAGATGTAAATGTTTCTGACCTTATTGGAGATATTGATCCGATTAAAGCAGCTACACTCAAACTACCGTATTCAGATGAGCGCGTGCTCCATTACGGGATGATTCCAAGAGCTAATCGTTGCATTTTTGTGCTTAATGAACTCCCCGATCTTCAAGCGAGAATTCAGGTGTCACTGTTCAATATTCTGCAGGAAGGAGATATTCAAATCAGGGGTTTTCAACTACGAATGCCGCTAGATATTCAATTTATTTTTACTGCTAACCCTGAAGATTACACCAATCGCGGAAGTATTGTAACTCCGCTTAAGGATAGAATTGGATCGCAGATTTTCACGCATTACCCAAAGAGTATTGAGCTAGCAAAGAAGATTACTTCTCAAGAAGCAAACGTATCAGAATCGGATAGAGCGAATATTGCATTACCTGAACTTGCACAAGACCTGCTAGAGCAAGTGGCTTTTGAAGCACGAGACAGCGAGTATGTAGATGCAAAAAGTGGTGTTAGTGCTAGACTTACCATCAGCGCGATGGAGAATTTGTACGCTGCTGCAAACCTGCGATTAATAGAATCGGGTGATGAGAAAACAACTATTCGCCTAGTCGATTTCATGTCTATAATTCCGTCTATTACGGGTAAAATTGAACTGGTATATGAAGGCGAACAAGAGGGAGCGACTGAAGTAGCAAAGCTTCTTATTGATAGAGCTGTTACCACAGAATTTGAAAAGCGTTTTCCAGAAATTCCAAATCTTGAGAAAGACGGAGTCAAAACCCCATATACTGATGTAATTGAGTGGTTTGACAATAACGATATGCTTGAATTAAACTACACTGACAGCGATGCCGATTTTCGTACAAGTCTGAACTCAATTAAGCCATTATCAAAATTGGTTGACGAGCATCTCGGGAGCGTAAACGAAACGGAAAAACTGTTCTGCATGGAATTAGTTCTTTGGAGTTTAGCTGTTGGAAACAAATTAGACAGAACGGAAAGTGATAAAGCATTTTCATTCGACTCCTCTCAACTTGGGCGTTTGTTTTATGGTGATAACTAGAAGGTAGTTAAAGGCACGCTAAAACCACAAAGCACATCTCGATTTGAGGTTATTGTTTGGTGAAAAAACTCGCCAAAGGCTAAAAACTGATTGCTTTTCGATATACTTGGCTTTGTAATGAAAAGCCATCTAACCATTATCGTAAAAGGAAAAGTGCAGGGCGTTTACTTTAGAAGAGACACCCAAATAGAAGCTCGCAAACTTGGCGTAACTGGAACCGTTGCCAACCAAGAAGATGGTTCTGTTATTATTCATGCTGAAGCAGAAAAAGGACTGCTGGAATCTTTTGTTGATTGGTGCCATAATGGACCCGAATTGGCAAACGTAACAGAGGTTGAAACCAGTGAAAATCCTCCACAGGGTTTTACCAGTTTTGAAGTACTTGCAGAACCATCCGATTTTCTTTCCTAAGCCATGTTCAGCTCCCGATTAACAGAAAGATTAAGTAAGGCTAACCCAGCCGTATTCTCGTTTTATGCAATAGTGGCGGCATTCTCCACCTACTTCTGCATGTATGCGTTTAGGAAACCTGTAGCAGCAACATCTTACGATGACATTCTGCTTTGGGGAATGGGTATCAAAACGGTTTTCATAATTAGCCAAACTATCGGTTACACCATTTCCAAGTTCTCTGGAATAAAGGTGATTGCTGAAATGAAAGGCAGCAAACGCGCCCTCAGCATTTTGGGTTTAATTGGATTTGCTGAGTTGATGCTTCTAGGATTTGCTATTGCTCCTGAGTTTATAAAACCCGCTTTCATACTTCTTAACGGATTGGCTTTAGGGCTAATATGGGGATTGGTGTTTAGCTTCTTAGAGGGCAGAACCAATACAGAGCTATTGGGTGCTGGATTAAGCGTAAGTTTTGTTGTTGCTTCTGGCTGGACTAAATCTGCAGG
>Ga0209632_10003521_pt1 | contig 14323 bp, 13 predicted proteins | sample COG_10_FD_184754 | JGI IMG/M metagenome (GOLD analysis project Ga0209632, IMG submission 184754) | Pelagic Microbial community sample from North Sea - COGITO 998_met_10 (SPAdes) (version 2) | ecosystem: Environmental > Aquatic > Marine > Neritic zone/Coastal water | place: Helgoland, sampling... | reverse complement strand
TAATAGCATTTTTCACAATACTAGGTAAAGTGAAAGAATCTATTAATAGCATTTTTCACAATACTAGGTAAAGTGAAAGAATCTATTAATAGCATTTTTCACAATACTAGGTAAAGTGAAATAAAAATATAATATAAATTGTTAATTAAATATTTAAATAACAATTTAAAGTTAAATACATTATCTAGGTTAATAATATGACCAAAAATAAAAAATTAGATAAATATGGAAATGATTCAGAACAAGAATCACTTGCTGATATTCATTTCTTTTACCCGCTTTCAGATATTTTAATCGGTCCATTACATAGCATTGGGTTGAAACCTAATCATATTACAATAATGTCAACATTATTTAGCATAATAGCTGTTTTGTATTATTCTTACAATAATTTATTATTAACTCTAATCTTTTATTTCTTAGGTTACTTGATGGATTGTATCGATGGTAGAATGGCAAGAAAATATAATCAAGGTAGTATTTTAGGTATGATTTTAGATTCGACATCTGATGTTTTATGTAATTTTCCGTTTTTACTGATAATATTTTTCAAAACTATATATTCACTAAAAAATAATGGGATTATAAATAATTATAGAATTTATCTTTCTATCGCTTTATTAATAGTTGGTTTTTATTTCTGTGTTGCTTTTGGTACTAATGAAGCAATTGAATCGTATATTAAAACAAAGAGTGATAATTTCCACGAGTACAAATTAAAAACGATTAAAAAAGAAAATTGGGATAAAACATTAATTGGCAAGTTTTTCTTATATATCTATAAACAATCATACGAATCTTATAGGAAAATATTTCCAGATAAAATAAATAAAGATAATATTAAATTAGTTAAAGAAAGACTATTAAATTTAAAAGAATTCGGTCCAGGTAATTATAATGTATTTATAATGTTAATGCTGTGTCTTTACTCCTATTAGATAGTAGCCCCGGTAGAACCAAAACCACCTTCTCCTCTTGAAGTTTCAGATAGTTCATTCACAATTATAACCTTAATAGGAGATAAATCAGGTGAACAAATTTGAAATAATCTATCACCTTTTTTAATTGGATAATTACAATTATTTGATGGTTCAGTAGGAATATTTCTAACTTTTGCCATAATATTACCACGATAGTCTTTATCAATAATTCCAACACTGTTAGCCATAATTAATGGTGTTTTAGAAATACTAGACCGAGGATACAAGTAATAAGGATAAAAATGTTTATTTTTACTACTTGTCATTTGACATTTGATTCCAAAATTAATCGTACTAACTGTAAAAGGTTTAGTATCTTGTTGATTAACACATACCAGATCAATACCGCTATCAGAACCAGTATTATTAACAAGTGTTTGATAGTATTGTCTGATTTCCTTATCAATATTATCAGTTAACTTTATTTCTAAAATGTACATTATATAATGTATATTTTAGACAAATATAATATATATCAATTTTTTATTCTAACTATTGATTGTCTATATCGAAAGATTTTATACTTCTATTGGTATGGTAATATAAACATCTGTTCCATAACCTTCCATGGACATTAATCTAATATCTCCATCTAAAAATTTAATAATCGAACGACTGATTGGAAGTCCAAAACCAAAGCCTGCCATTGGACTATTTCTTTGTAAATCTATTTTATCATTATAGAAATTATCTTCAAGTGTGGTATAAGAGTAATACCATATTTTTTTCAAATCTACATATTTAATACCTTTTCCTCTATCACTTATTTTGATAATGAGATCTTCTTTACCTGTTATAATAATTTCGATTTCATCTTGATTATTTTCTATACTTGCTCTCAATGAATTTTTAACTATTTCAAAAATAACATAATAAAGATGTGAAGGAATATAACATAATATTGGATTACTTATTTCATTTATAATAACATTAGGAGAATCACCATAATTAATTCTACACAGGTCAGTAGCATCTATAACTGCATCATTAATAATTTCTAGTGGAGATGTTTTCTTATTGATTACTCCAATATAATTCTCTTTTGGATTATCATAATTAATATACTGGTCTATTAATAATCGAACACTTAATCGATTGGTATAAAAATGATCCAAAGCCATATTTAATTTCTCGAATTGACCAAATGGTAAATGTCCATTTATTTTTAAATATCCAAAAACATCCTCTTGATATCTATTAGATAGATTCTTATTTAATTGTTTAAATCCTTCTGACATTCTATCATTTGTATCGGCATGTCTATTATATATCGTCTTTAATAACTGCACCATTTCATCATCATTATTAAGATTATTAAAAGTATACAAGTCTTCAAATGATTTAATATACCAATCAGATATTTTATTAACAGATGGCATTGTTGATAATCCATAAGGAAAATTTTCAATTTCGACAGTACGTTTGGCTAATCTAGTTAACAAATCTTCCTTAAACCCTGATTTAAAGGTCTGGTTTGTTTTGAAAGAATTAAAATTATAACTTAACAATGTCTTTAGTTTAATTTTCTTTTCAACTCTATTTGAATAATTATAAATTTCCTTGATTAAGAATTTACTCATTGTTATAATATAATAACAAATAAATTTTAAAGTAAATTATATGTCAAAATGATTTGCTTTATCTAATATATAAAAAATTTATTTATACTATTTTTAATTTTAGGATGATAATAATAAATTTTATCATAATCTTCTATATTTGGTTCTTCATAGTATTTATTATAAGTATGGTATACTACTTTCGGTACTATCTTATCTCCTAATTTTAAACTTCTATAATAGTTAAGATGATAAGCTAAATCCATATCTGTTTCTAATTGAATTATATATTTGTTATAATTATACTTTTTGGCTAGTTTTAAATATTTATCTCTTTGATCTTTTGAATATAAGAGTCCTTCAATAATAACATTCTTATTCTCATCTAATGCTTTTTCTAATATACCTTTTAATTTTGTTTTATCCTTATCCTGACTGAAATAAATATACTCATTCGTAGAATTATTTTCATTCGTAGAATTATTTTCATTCGTAGAATTATTTTCATTCGTAGAATTATTTTCATTCGTAGAATTATTTTCATTCGTAGAATTATTTTCATTCGTAGAATTATTTTCATTCGTAGAATTATTTTCATTCGTAGAATTATTTTCATTCGTAGAATTATTTTCATTCGTAGAATTATTTTCATTCTTAGAATTATATTTATTTAATAATTTTTTAGCTAATCTTGATTTACCAGAACCAGGTAATCCAGATATTAGTATCATATTATTATTTTCGTTAAACTTAAACTTTTTATATTTTTTACGGTTATCATTTTTAAAATCTAATAGATATCCACTATACTCCCATTTTCTTTCCATACTAATATCCTTATTAAAAAGAAAATAAACTTCTGGAGTATAAAAATTTATACCAATATTAACTGCAAATTTTCTGTCACTATCACTATGGTCCTTTGGTAATTTATTATCTTTTATTCTACCGGCAGCATCGCCTACATAAAAAGAACCATCTTTAATAACACCTTTTTCTTGTAAGAATTTCCATGAACCAATTCTCGGTTTTCTATAATTATCATCTTTATCGGAAACTAAAAATATTAATTGAATATTTAAATCTAAGTGAATTTGTTGAAATTTCTCTTCTAATTCTTCTACTGTTGTTTTACCTTTTTCTATACCTTGTTGATTAGTAAAAATAACAATAACATAACTTTTATCATTAGATAAATTTAACAATTGTTCTTTAACCTGTGGATATAACCAACACCAATCACTTGAATCTTGTGGAAATTTCTTTCCGGATTTAGGTTTAATCAAATTATAATCCAAGTCAAATCCAGCAATTTTTTTACCATCAAATAGAGACAAAGTTTCTATTTTAGCATTTGGATATTTTAAATATATCATATAATATTTATCTTTATAATTTTACTTTTAAATATATCAATTTTTAGACTTAAATTGTTTGAAATCGAAAAGACATTTGCAATATGCAAAAAGACATTATAAAGAAAAATTGAAATATAATCGGTTATCAAGCAATAATATATAAATTATGTCAAGGTTTGCAATACAAAGTGACGTAAATATTAAAATTAATGGACCCATTATAACTAGACCCCTTAATATTAATGTACCCTCCCGTTCTAATCAGGACAGGGGACGAAATTGGACCATTGGTTCATCTCGAGGCGATATAGACATTCTTCTAGTCGCCGACGGACATGGACTTAATGGAACTTTATATTCAGAATTCGCAGTTTCATGGTTCAATGAGATTATTAAATCTGAATCTATTGATTGGGAGCAAGAAGACCTAACAGAAACTCTTCGTGTTACAATACTTTCTCTAGAAACCAAGGCGAAAGAAATGTATAGAGATAGATATGGTGGAACAACACTTTCACTCTTTATTCGTCGTGGAAGTGTTGATAATTGGGTTGTTAATCTAGGTGATTCAGAAGTTGTTATGTTTGACAAATCTTCGAAGACTCATGCTATTTTGTCAGAAGCTCATTGTCCTGCAAATATTAATGAAGTTAAAAGAATGAAATCAACTCATCCAGATACCGTTTTTGAATATGATAAACAAGTTAAGGGTTGTCCAATTCTTCATGTGTATGAACAAGTTAATGAGGAGTGGGTAAAAAAAAGTATTCCTACTAGTAATGTTTATTACAAGAATGTAGAATCCGAGCTTGCCATGTATTTTGGCGATGGTGTTAGATTCAGGTTGTCGACCACTAGATCAATTGGTGATTTTCATTTCAAGGAATCTTTTGGAGCATCTGCCGAACCATATATTAGAAAGTTGGAACCACTAACTGAAGATCAAGTTGTTTTTATTGCAACTGATGGATTTTGGGATTGTTGGAAATATTCTGAGGTAACTGAGTTTCTTCAGAATAAATCATTAGACGATCTTGAAAAAGTTCATGTTGAGAAAGCAGATGGTTATTTTGGTAGTTCCAAGGATGACACCTTTCTTTATATTATCTAGATTATTACTTTATAAAATTTTACTATGTAAATATATTCTCAAAATCGTGACAATTGTAAAAAATTGAAATAGAAAATTTATTTATATATAATTATAATATATGGTATTCACTCCAATAATTGACTCACTAATTGTTCTTGTTTTGTTAGTAACTGCATTAAAAACTATATACTACAAGTGTATTGCATATAATGAAGAAAAGAAAGATGATGATATACAAGCAGATAATATACAAGAAAAAAGAATGCAAAGTAATTCTTCACTTCATAATTTAAATTTATTATATCATGAAGAATATATATTAACTCCTATTAGAAGAAATAATAATATTAACACACATAATAATACTAACACAAATAATGATATTAACACAAATACTGATATTAAAATAAGTTATGAATGTTTTCAATGTTATAAAAAACTTCATGATTTCTACAAGAAACATTACTTTGCATTTGACCATGAGTATTGTGAATCATGTTGGAATAAACTTCATTCGAAAGTAATCAATAATCGTTCTTAATTTTTTTTATAATATCGGTTGTTGATATTTTATCATAATAGTTTATTCTTTTAAATTTATTATTTTCATTTAAAAATTCAAAGAAACTCTTTTGTTTTTCCCAATCCTCATCATTGCTAAATCCATGAACTACTAAATCTATATTATTAGTTTCAACAAATTCTTTTGTTATTACTAATGGTGCTTTTTCAATTACTTCATCTACTATTGATAAATTTTTTATAATTTCAACTCTATCTTCATGTCTAATTATAGGAACACGTTTATAATCAGTGGCTACTTCGTCAGAAATTACTCCAACAATCAAAAAAGTATTATCTTCTATTGATTTGGCTTGTTTTAAGGATTCTAGATGACCTCTATGAAATAGGTCAAAAATACCATCAATATATACTCTACGCATTAAACTATATACTATTTTTATATAGTAAATTTAACGAATTGAAAAAAATTGAGAATGTTAAATATTAGATATAAATCGCTATTAGTAATGTCCAAGTCTAAGAATATAAATAAAATGTCAGATGATTATAACGAACTTAAGGAAGAACTATTAACCAATTGTCAAAATTTGGTTGAAACATCAACAGACCTTAATAATATTGTTATTTCTGTTTTTAAAGAAACAAATGAATCATCAGAACTTGACTCTATTAAAGAAGAGTGGGTTAAAAGTTCTAACAAGATTGATTCTTTAAAAGATGCGATTATTAAACTTCAAGAAGAAAAATCTAGTATTATTAAGAAGATGGATTCTATTATTAAGAAAAAAAGTAAAAGTAGTACATCTGATGCCAAAAATTTGACTAATCACCAAGACGAGTGGTTAGAAATTTCAACACGAATTTCAGTCCTTGATACACAATTAGAATCTTTTAACAAAGATAGAGCAATGATTATAAATAGAGCTGAAACATATTTTTCAAAATTAGATACACCTAAAACAAAATCTTTAGTAAAGAAAATACAAAAAGTAGATTCTATTGTACCAGTTAAGAAAATTGCAACATCTAAAAAGGTTGTAGAAATTGAAGAGGTAACAAATAAACCTAAAGGAAAAGCAAAGAAAAATGAAAAGATTCAAGAAACTAAAAAAGTAGAAGTAGTAGAAGAAGAAGACGATGATGATAGTGATGATAGTGATAGTGAAGTTGTTATTCAAAAGAAACCAATTGCTTCTACCAAGAAAACAGTTGCTTCTACCAAAAAACCAGTTGCTTCTGCCACAAAACCAGTTGCTTCTACCAAGAAACCAGTTGCTTCTACCAAGAAACCAGTTGCAAAAAATGTAAAAGGTAAAGAAAGTAATTTAGAAAAGAAAGAGGTGGTTGTTAAACAAATTAAACTAAAGTTAGATTCTGATTCAGATTCTGATACATCTGATTCCGATACTGATTCTGACCTATCATCAGTAGATTCGAATAGTGATTCCGATAGTGATTCCGATAGTGATTCAGATGAGGATGTTGCTAAATAAATATTAATATTTTTTTAATAAATAAATTTATGATATTATATGATATTAGATTCTTTTAACTGATATTTAATATTTTCATCATTGAAACTAAACGTGAAACTTTCATTTTCTAATTGAGACATAATTATTACTTTAGACTTTAACAATAATTCGAAATAATCTTTCCATTTATTAAAGTCTTCATGTTCAAGAGTATTTTTATCAAGTACTAAATCTAATTTATCCCAAATCTTATATTTTAAATTCTTTCTTACTTCTTGGATTTCTCTTTTCCAAAGAGATAGTTTCATCTTCCAAATTAAATCATCATCTAATGTAGTATCAAGTAGAATAACATAATTTTTTCCACATCGTGTGGATTCAATAGTATAATAATCTTCTTTTTCTATATTGGTACTAGAAAGATTATAATACTCTGAATTAATTGTAATATTTTCACCGTTATAATTATAACTAATTTTGTTTTCAAGTATATCTGTCATATCAGATGATTTAATTAATTTTATAACCTCACTAGATTCTCTTTTAAATTTCTTACCAATTATTCCTTTATTTGGTTCAATATTACATTTAACACCATCGTAAATATATTCTAAATTCTCAATATTACACTGTTCCTTAATATATTTATCAAAATAAGTATCTATCTTATTCTTATAAATACCTGGTAGATATACTTTCATATTTCTAATAGGTGAATTGGTTGGTCTATCAAATTTATCTCTCATCTCTTGTCGAGCCCCTCTAACAATCTCAATAATTTGATAAACATTGTCTACACTATCAATAATATCTTCTTCATATTCAACATTATTATCCAAGACGGTAAGATGGATACTTTTAAAATCTACTGTTTTCCCATGAACTATCCATTTTAAGTAATGGTGTAACAAGTCAGTATTAAATGGCATAAACGGTGACAAGACAATGTTTACTTTGTTTAAGACTCGATATAAAGTATTTACTGAATTAATTGTGTCTTGTGGTTCTTCATTATCTTTCATTCTATCTCTAGAAAATTTTACCCAAGTGTTTGTTAGACTATCGATATATCTAAAAATATATTCTGGAACTCGATAAAGTTCTAATTTTTCAATTGATTTATTAATATCAAATTGTAACTTGTTAGTTAAATTTATAATCCAAATATCAAATTTGTCTTTTGATAAATTATCTACACTACTAAATTTACTAATATCTTGATTACTTCTCTTGTAGTTTTCAAAACATTCATATAACATTTTATGAGCATGAAAATATGGTAATAATTTTTTAGTAAAAATTAGCAAGTCATCATCTACAAATCTAAATTCTTGGGCTTGAGTTGCCGGTGAAGAAAGTAAATATAACCTCAGCACGTCTGCACCATATTGTTTAATAATATCTTCGGGTGGTGTATAATTATTTAGCCTTTTTGACATCTTCATACCATTGGAAGATAAGATTAATCCTGATACAATGACTTTCTTAAAAGCTGGTTCGTTATATAAAGCAGTAGATAATACATTAAGAGTATAAAACCAACCACGAGTTTGATCTAGTGATTCAGCAATAAAATCAACTGGATAACTAGCTTCTCTGCATTGTTTACCTTCTTTCGCAATACCTGCCATCCCAGATTCATACCAACAATCAAATACAGCATCAATCCTTTTATATTCTTTTCCATCTTTATATATAATAATATCATCGATATGTTCACGATGTAAATTATCAATTACTCGATCAGAATACTGTTGTAATTCTTCAACTGATTCCAAACATAAATAATCATCATCCTCTGATTTCCAAATTGGAATAGGTGTTCCCCAAAATCTATTTCTAGACAAACACCAATCGGGTGCTCCTTCTAACCAATTATTAAATCTTTGTGACCCAACAAATTCAGGAAACCATTGGATTTTAGCATTATTTTTAATCATATCTTCTTTAATCATTTGGACATTAAGAAACCAACAGTCTTGTGCTAGATAAATAAGAGGAGTATCTGTTCTCCAACAAAATGGATACTTGTGAACAATAGATTCTTTCTTAAAATATAGATGTCTTGATTTAAGATTATTGATAATAATATCACCAGCATCTAAAATAGGTGTGCCATTAAGATTAGTATCATCTATCATCATATGCTTTTTAATTTTGGCCTCACCATCTATAAAATCCGGAAGGTCACTTGCTTTATTATTAATAATCTTATAATCCATACATACTCTAAAATCATCTGCACCAAATAATGGAGCCATATGTACAATACCAGTACCCGATTCACTAGTAACATATTCATCATTTAATGTTTTAAATTCAGATTGATTAACAAAATTATAAACTGGTAGATATCGAATATTATTTAAATCTTTACCCAATACTGTTTTAATAATAGTTTCATCCTTTTTAAATATTTTACTATATAAATCTTTAGCAACCCAATAATGTTCTATTTTTTCTCCGACACTAACTAAAACATATTCTAATTTAGGATTGAGACATATAGATTGATTTGCCAATAGCGACCAAGGAGTAGTTGTCCATACTAAGAAGAATTCATTATCTTTTTCGGCTAGTTTAAACTTTAGATATAAGGATGTATGATTTACCGATTGATAATTTTGATTGGCTTCAAAATTACTTAATGCAGTTTGACATCCATAACTGTATGGCATTACTTTCTTACCGCGATAAATAAGTCCTTTATTAAATAATTGTTTGAAACTAATCCAAAGTGCATCCATATAATCTAAATTAGAAGTATAATAAGTTTTATCTGATTCAAATTGTCTTCCAAGTCTAGATAAAACTGTTTCAAATCGGTCCGAACATCTATCTTGGATTTCTTGACACTTGTTATTAAAAACAGATATTTCTTCAATGGTAGCACCTGAATTCATTTTCTTACCCAACTCTTTCTCTGCTGCTTGTTCCATAGGTAACCCATGACAATCAAAACCAAGTTGGTATGATATTTTATAGCCTAAATTAGAATGATATCTTGATAAGACATCTTTAATAGTTGATACTAACAAATGACCATGATGTGGATTTCCATTAACAAACGGAGGTCCATCCAGAAATTTCCATTCTTTGGAATCTTTTGAAGCCACTTTTAATTGACCCAGTACGTCTGTTTCCTTCCATTTTTCTAAAATAATTTCTTCGTTATTTGAAAGAGAAAAGATATTACTAGTTTCGTATTCTTTATCGAAATTCATTACTTAGTTATTTATCTATAATAATATTAAATATATTCAATTTTATTTTAATACCATCATAAAATAAAAATTGATTTATAATAAATATAGCTTAGTAGAGTTACTTATAATGCAAGATAATATTGAACAACATCCTGATGTAATGAATTTCCTTAATAACGAGGATCCAAATGTTAATACCATAGTCAAGGCGTATATTGCACGCGACATTATTATGAATATTGATTTTGATAAGATTAATATTTTAGAAAAACTTGGTTATACCATTGAAAAGGTCCAAACTAATCTTGGTAATAAAGTGAAAGCACACCTTCATTCTTTGGTTGATAAATTTATATCTCAAACAATAACACAATCAACATATAATTTTATAGAAGAAACTAATAGTGTTATGACGTCAGAAGAAACACAAAATTATATTAAAACTAGAAAAGAAAGATATGATACTCTAATTAATATTGACGATCGCGTATCGTTCTACGAATCTCTAACTAAAGATGAACTAATAGACCTGGGGTGGTAATTTGTATATTGTATAGCCAATTATTATTGGAAATAAGTTTTTGCCAGCAAATTATTATTGGAAATAAGTTTTTGCCAGCAAATTTTTATTGGAAATAAGTTTTTGCCCACAAATTTTTAATTTATAAAAAAAATGATTTTTATATCTATTATTATATAATAATAGTAATATATCAATGAAAGACAAGTACCATAGAAGGTTAAGGAAACTTTTAGAAGAAAAATGGGGTTTTTCAGAATTAAAGCCAAAACAAATGGAAATTATAGAGGCGATTGTTAGTGATAAAAGAGACGTAGTCGGTTTATTACCAACAGGTTATGGAAAATCAATGACTTTTTTAATACCCCCATTAATCACAAAGAAAGTTTGTATCATCATATCACCATTAATTTCACTAATGGAAGATCAGAAAGAAAAATTAATTGAACGTGATATTCCGGTTGCAGCTTTACATGGAAATAATTATAATAAAGACAAAGAAATATTTCAGATTATAGATGGTGAAATACATATTGTTTATATGAGTCCAGAATTTTTAATTCACGGTGATGGATTTGAACTAGCTACTACTTTACACAATGATAATATGTTAGGATTATTTGCCATTGACGAAGCTCATTGTACTAGTGTTTGGGGTCATGATTTTAGAAATGATTATTTAAAATTAGGACAGTTTAGAGATAAATTCCCTAAAGTTCCAATTTTAGCAGTTACAGCAACAGCAACTTTTCAAGTAGTACAAGATATTGTTGAATATACACAATTAAAAGAACCATTATTAGTACGAGCTGATTTTGATAGACCAAATTTATTTTTAAGATTTGAAAAATCTGATACTATTGATGCTGCTGTTCTAGACCCATTTATTGAAAAATATATAAAAGAAAATTGCGAAGATAGAATTATTATATATACGTGTAGTAGAAAGGATACTGTGGATGTCAGCGAAGAAATTAATAAAAAATGGAAGAAACTATCATTGGCATATCACGCTGGTCTTTCTAAAAAAATGAGAAGTATTATTCAGAATAAATTTAGTAGTGGCGAAGTTAAGGTTATTGTTAGTACTATTGCATTTGGTATGGGTATTGATCAAACTGTTAGATGTGTTGTTATTTTTGGCGCTCCGAGTTCAATAGAAGAGTATTACCAACAAATAGGAAGAGCAGGTCGTGATAACAATGAAGCGGAAACAATATTATTTTTTCAGTATAAAGGAATAAAAATTGCTGAGTCAGGGTTGTCAAAATATAAGAATCCAAAGGTAAGACAGGCCAAAGCAATGGCTTATAGAAATATAACAAGATTATTTTTTACTAAAACTTGTCGTAGAAAATTCATTTTAGAGTATTTTGGTCAAGTACCCAAATTTTTTAATTGTCATAAATGTGATAATTGTGTTAATCTAACAAAAGATGTTACCAAAAAAATATTCAAGTTCTTGTTAAAAGATAAAAATATATTTGATACTTTTAAAGAACAGGATATTAAAAAATTAAGTGATATGAATTTATTATCAATCTATGGAAAAGATGTAAAAATATATCAGGATTTATTAAATTGGAAAAAAATAATGCTGGCAAATAACATAACCATGGATAATATGAAGGATAAATATAGAATTTATATTTAAAAAAAATATTTATTATAATCTAATATATAATATAAATGCTTATTAATATTAAAGATAAGGTAAATTATAAGAATTTTATAACTATCTTGAAATTAATAGAAGGTGTAAATTCAATTGATGTTACAGGTAAAGATAAAGGAGAAATAAATAATGTTGATATTAAAAATATTATTATGGAACAGTATTGTAACATATTTCAAGCTAGTCATTTTACTCCCAATAACAAGTTTAATTTAACTAATATATATATGGACGGAAAATATAATATTATTGAATTAACCGACCTACCAAAAGGTACATACATTTTTGATTTTAAAAATAATTTTGAAGAAGATACTAATAGTAAAGTAAATAGTACAAAAGTACCTTTTGATAAAATAGATAAAATTTTGAAAACAATTGAAAAATCTGATAAAACATTATTACTTAAAAACAAAAGTCATAATAAATTTGAAATTACTGATCATGATTTAAAACGATACAAAGTTTACTATCTTAAAAATGTTAGTGGGGATACGCAAATTCCAACAATCAATATTAATTATAAACATGATAATTTAAAATTAGTAATAGATAGTACAGTTGCTAGAATTATTATTAATAATAATTCTGACCCTAGAATAGATCATGAAGAAATAATAAAAAATCAAAGGGCTCTTGATATGATGGACGAAATGAACACGATTGATGAAACAGACGAAGAGGGTATTATTGATGAGATTGAATTAGACGAAGAGGGTATTATTGATGAGATTGAATTAGACGAAGAGGGTATTATTGATGAGATTGAATTAGAGGACGAGGGTATTATTGATGAAATTGAATCAGATGAAGAGATTACAATTGAAACATTTACTAATACTAAAACTTTTATAAGTGTTGGACAATTTATATTAATTATGATAATTCTTTTAGTTGTATTTAAATTAATTACAAAACGCCAAACAATTAAATTACTTTATTAAAAATAAATTATAAATTATAAATTAATATAATATGAAATTTTATTATATTAATTTAAAAAGATCACCAAATAGAAATAGAAATATGTTATCATTCTTTGATAATTTATCAAAGATAAGAGAAAATATTAATTTTGAAAGGATTGAAGGATTTGACGGATATAAAGAGAATATAGACGACTATTTGAATACTTTTAAATTTGAAGATTTAAAAGGTTGTTACAATATTAATAAAAACATTTCACATTATGGGATAGAATTAGGCCACAATAAAGCTATTTTAGAAATTCCATTGAAAAAAGGAGAGTTTGGTTGTTTATACTCCCATTTAAAAGCTATTTATGAATTTAGCCAAACAAACGAAGATGTTGCAATTATTTGTGAAGATGATTTAGATAATAATATTATATACAAACCTGAATACTTTAATAACAAGTTGGATAGTTTAGTAGAAAATATAGACAAATATGGAATAATAATGTTATCATGTGTTGGACATAACAGTATTATCAATAGTATATTAAATAATGCTAATGCCAATGAACTTTATAAATTTGTTCCATATTATTTTTTTGGAACAGGGAGTTATATAATTAATAAAGAAACTGCAAATAAGATTGTCAACTCGTGTCTTAAATTTAAGAATAATAATATGGTATTAGATATTGCCGAAACTAAAATTAGTTTAGTAGCAGATAATTTTATTTATTCATTTGCTAATACGCATGTATATTTACCAAGTTTACTTTTTATTAGAGAAAACAATGACTCATTAATAGATAACAGTATAACTAAACAAAATCTTTCTCAACAAATTATGAAAATATATATCCGGGAACATAAATTACCATATTTAAATGATATTAAAAATGAAAAAGTATCAAAAAATAGAGGATTATCAAATAATCTTTTAATAAAAATAATGTCAAGATAATACTTGGCAAACAGAAATCAAATAATTATTAAATTCTTGGTAAATATTAATATATAA
>Ga0209632_10003515_pt1 | contig 14351 bp, 11 predicted proteins | sample COG_10_FD_184754 | JGI IMG/M metagenome (GOLD analysis project Ga0209632, IMG submission 184754) | Pelagic Microbial community sample from North Sea - COGITO 998_met_10 (SPAdes) (version 2) | ecosystem: Environmental > Aquatic > Marine > Neritic zone/Coastal water | place: Helgoland, sampling... | reverse complement strand
GAAGAAGCACTCGCTTTGATAAAGGAAGAAGCAGCCGCAAAAGCGCAAAAAGATTCACTGAAACGAGCTGAAGCAATCGCTTTACAGGAAAGAGCCCAGGTTGATGAGGCTGCAAGACAGGCCGAAATAGCAATAGCAGAAAAGGAACGGCTAGCAACTATTCGCGAAGCTGAAGAGAAAGCACTCGCCTTATTGGAGGAAGAAACGAAAGCGAAAAAGGCTAGACAGGACTCCCTAAAACAGGCTGAAGAAATTGCCTCACAGGAAAAAGCCCAGATTGAAGAGGTTGCTAAAGAAGCAGAACTGGCTAAAGCAGAAAAAGAGCGTTTAGCAGCTATTAATAAAGAGGTTGAATTAGCAAAGCAACAGGCGATGCGCGATTCTTTGATTCAAGCAGAGTTAGTTGACAATGCCAAAGACGAATCGGTTTCTTACGATGAAATCTTAAAGGAAATGGCACAAAAAGAGGCCGAAATTTTGGAAGAACAGGAAGTTCTTGGGGAGACGACATCACTAGAAAGTATTATTCCAGATTCCTCATCAACTGCAATCTTAGCCGCAATACCAGACACTGCTAAAGCGGACTTAACCAAAGAGCCTCAATCGGAAACTAAAACCCTATCTGCATCTGAGCTTTTCTTGCAAACCATTGCCAAACTAGAAGCCCAGAAAAACGCACAGGAAGAACTTGTGTCGCAAGAAAACGAGGATAGAAAAAAAGCAGAATCTGACAGAAAACTAGCACAAGCAGAAGCAGCCAAAGCTGCCGATACCACTGCGCTTAAAAACAGCTCTATAGATACACTAGGGCTTGAAGTTGCTAATAGTGAGAAAAACGTGGAGCCAAGCGATACATCTGACATAGAAACGATGTCTGTTGCTTTGAAGAGCGATGCAAACCCTGCGGAATACCTTGCTGCACTGGATAAGATAGAAAGTGAAATTGCGAAAGAGGCGGAGATAAATAAGGATAAGACATATGAGTTAAAAGAACTGAACCCAGCGCCTATCTCAAACAACAAAGAAGCAGAACCTGCTTTACAAGCTAAGGTTGATGCTGACCGCAAGGCATTAGCAGCGCATCAAAAAATTGCCGTTGAAAAAGAACGGTTGCTAAATGAGCAAATGCAGCGCGACAGGGAAGCGGTTACGTCTATTGATGAGGCTGCTGAAGTAGAACTCGCTTCAATGGAACGTGAAGTTTTAAATGAGTTGGAATCGGGCGTAGATAAAAGCGTTAAGACCGCTACGAAAGGCAGAGCAGTAACAAGCGAAGTTGAATCAACAGCGACTGAAACGAAGCCTGAAATTGCAGCAAAGATAGAGAACGCAATCACAGTTACGGAAGAAGAAACAGAAGTGACTGCTGAAAATTCCGAGGTAGATAAACAAAATGTTTCTTCTTCTGAACGGGACGTTCTGGATGCACTTGCAGCATTTGATGAAATCCTCGGTACAACCAAAGATTCTACAATGGTTGAAGAGCAAACCCAATCTGAATTTGCCACAGCGAAGAACGAAGCTCCGGGTTTATTACAGAAAGAAACCGCAGTAAAAACCGAAAAATCAAAACAGGATTCGATAAACCAAACTGAACAGATTGCCTTGCAAGAAAAAGCGAAGATTGAGGAGGCTGAGCAGCTTGCTGAGTTGGCTAAGGCAGAAAAGCGAGCGCTGGCTTTATTAGAGGGAGAAACTGCACCAAAGGCTGAAAAAGCAAAACAGGATTCGCTAAAACAAGCTGAACAAATTGTCTTGCAAAAAGAAAAAGCTAATCTTGAAGAAGCACCAAAGCAAGCCGAACTTGCTGAAGCAATAACGGAGCCCGAACTTCTAATCGAGGAAGTTGTAGAAACACCAGTATCGGAAAATGTTCCAGTGGAAATTGCCGACAACAAGCAAGAGTTAGTTCTGCCTGCAGTCGAGAACAATCAACAAGCAGAATCGAATTCCGGAGTTATTTCTAGTTCTGAAGATGGTGTTGGAGAAATTCCTTTCATGACTGCTGCTTTGAGGGATTACGGAACACGCAGCAAGCCTTCCTTTGATGAAATTGAGAACCCTTCCATGAGAAGAATGATTAAGAGAATGCGTTCCGAAGATATTGGTCGCATTGCTGTTCTTAAAAACATGAAGAATGACTGGGTGGATGCAGGGAAATCCGCAGAATCATTAAAAAACATCAAGGAAAATATCAGAAATAAAGACGTACTGGAAACAGTTGCTTCTGCGCCTTCTAGAGAAGAATATGTGCGGGCACCATTTGACAAGAATACACTCCGTAAACGCAAGGATGTGCATTACAAACTGGAATTAGGGATAAGCACTTCTGGTGTATCAGAAACCATCTCGGAAACAATGACTCCGGAACAGGCCATTTCTTTTGTCATGCCAGAATTTGACTTACAAACTGGTTACTACCAAACATTGGCCGATGCAGAATCCGATTACAAGGAATACCGAAGTAGAGGATTTGAAACCGTTAGAATTGTTCCTTATTTAAAAAATGAGCCCGTTCGGTTGTCTGACGTTGCGGAAGCCCCGTTCATCGATTAATATTCTTATCTCGTCAGCGAAAAGTATATCTTCGTATCAGATTAAAAAATGAAGTTCGACCCACTGGCAAATTTAGACCTCGAAGTTGAGTTCCAAGAGGAACTTGACCAACTGGTGCAAGCACCTAAAACGTTGGTTATTCACAACGATGATTTTCATTCTTTCGATTTTGTGATTGAAACATTAATTGAAGTTTGTGGGCATGAGCCATTGCAGGCAGAGCAATGCACTTTCATCATTCACTACAGCGGAAAGTGTGCTGTAAAAACGGATATGTTCAGCAAGCTTCAACCCGTTTGGGCACAGGTAATTAACCTCGGTCTTACGGCAACAATCGAAGATATTCCTAAGCTAGCCAAATGATAACAGGAGTAGTAATTGCGCTTCTACTTCTCGGCATTTTACTTTTACTTCTCGAAATTTTATTTGTACCCGGAACAACCATCGTTGGTGTTGGTGGTATCATTCTGCTGGCAATTGGAATTTACCTTGCCTATGATTTTATTGGGACAACTGCCGGACACCTTTCACTAGCATCTAGTGTAGCCGTTATTTTTCTCGCACTCATTGTCTTGTTAAAAGGGCAAACGTGGAAGCGAATGGCACTGGAAACCAACGTTGAGGGAAAAGGTGTTGAGCAACTGGAAAAGTTAGTCTTTGTTGGTGATAGAGGAAAAACTATTAGTAGATTGAACCCAGTTGGCAAAGCATTGTTTGGCGAGAAGATTTTTGAAGTTTCTACAACAGGCGAGTTTGTTGACGAAGACGTAAACATCGAAGTTGTAAAACTTGACCAGAATAGAATTAAAGTAAAAACCGTTTAAAAAGACCATTATGGCATTACCCATTTTAATTGCATTAGTCGTATTCTCCGTAGTCATTCTATGGCTCTTTTTCTATTATGTTCCACTTGGCTTGTGGATTACCGCCATTTTCTCTGGTGTACCAATTGGTATTGGAGCGCTGATAGGAATGCGATTGAGAAAGGTACCGCCTACGGTTATTGTAAATGCCATGATTAGTGCGACCAAGGCTGGTCTCACTGTTGACCGTGACGCTCTGGAAGCACATTACCTAGCTGGAGGAAGCGTGCAGAACGTAACGTTCGCCCTTATATCTGCTGACAAGGCAAATATTCCGTTAGATTTTAACATGGCTACTGCCATTGACCTTGCTGGTCGAGACGTATTGCAGGCGGTACAAATGTCTGTTAACCCTAAAGTGATTGATACACCACCCGTAACGGCAGTGGCAAAAGATGGTATTCAGCTGATTGCCAAAGCACGAATTACTGTACGTGCCAATATTGCACAATTAGTAGGTGGTGCAGGCGAAGACACCATTCTTGCCCGTGTTGGTGAGGGTGTGGTATCGTCTATTGGTTCTGCAGAATCACATAAGAAAGTACTTGAAAACCCAGATTCAATCTCAAAGGTTGTTTTGTCAAGAGGATTGGATTCTGGAACAGCTTTCGAGATACTTTCTATTGACATTGCGGATGTTGACATAGGCAAGAATATTGGAGCTGAATTGCAGATGGACCAAGCGGAAGCGGATAAGAATATCGCGCAAGCCAAGGCTGAGGAAAGAAGAGCCATGGCTGTTGCCTTTGAACAAGAGATGAAGGCGAAAGCGCAAGAAGCACGTGCAAAGGTTATTGAGGCCGAAGTTCAGATTCCTCAAGCCATGGCAGAGGCTTTTAGAAACGGCAACCTTGGTATTATGGACTACTACAAATTCGACAACATTAAGGCTGATACAGATATGAGAAGCTCTATTGCTAAGCCGGGTGGAAAAGGTTCTGGAAAGACCTCGAAGTAAATTCGAATTCTATTGAACAGAAAAGGCGCGGTGATATCACCGCGCCTTTTCTGTTCATAACTGTAAGGTTTTAAAACCCCGTATTGATTAATCGATTAATACGCCAGTAGCTTCAAAAGTGATTGCTAATTCTGGTTCTGTAATGGCATCAATTTCTTCTTGGGTTGCATTCCCATCTTCAGCTAAATGCTTCAAGAAATCAACGTCAATTGTATCGTACGTTGCCACTCCTTTCATAGTCATGGTACTACCTGCTGCATCCAACGGAACAAAGAATCCATAATCTTTAAAGGATACACGCATTGATTCACCATCGGCAGTTGTCACTTTCATCCAGCAACCTTTTTTCTGACAACATTCTTCAATTTGTCCCTTAATTACGAACTCATTAGCCGAAGAGTCAGACATCAACCCAGCAATATCACCAGCAGAAATAGCTTCTGTCATTTCAAACTCTTCTCCGTACCAACCTGCGTTAGTTTGTTCGGTTGTTTCGGTTGACGCTGAATCGGCATGTTCGTGGTTTTGCGATCCGCAAGAAGCGAATAATACGATAGCAAATAGGGACAATAGATATTTCATGTTTGTTTTTTAAAATTTCGCGGCAAATGTAGGGTTCTTGCAAGAATTGGTGCGTGCTATCCCACACGCAACTTTACTATCTTGCCCCATATCCATTTATTATGACCAGCGAAAAGAAACCATCATTACTACAGTCTTTTATTCCACTGATTTTTTTGGTGAGTTTACTGGGAATGAACGTTGCCTTTTATGGCGATGACTCTCTGGGTGGAGCAAACCAAATGGCGTTGCTTTTTTCTGCTGGTGTAGCGGGAGTTGTAGCCATGGTACTTGGTCAAAAATGGGACACATTATTTGATGGCGTCATCTCAAGTATTGGCAGTGCTTTGCCTGCGCTCATTATCTTGTTAATGATTGGCGCCTTAGCCGGAACGTGGCTTATTAGTGGCGTTGTTCCTGCAATGATTTATTATGGATTGGAAATTCTTAATCCGACCATATTCCTTTTTGCTACATGTATTATTTGTTCCATTGTTTCTGTAGCTACTGGTAGCTCGTGGACCACCGTTGCAACTGTTGGTGTAGCGTTAATGGGAATTGGTAGAATCCTAGGTTTTGGTGACGGAATGATTGCTGGTGCAATTATCTCTGGATCGTATTTTGGAGATAAAATGTCTCCACTTTCTGACACAACTAACCTTGCTCCAGCCATGGCTGGAACCGATTTATTCACACACATCAAGCACATGATGTGGACAACATTTCCTTCTATTACAATTGCCGCATTAATGTTTCTGGTTCTCGGTTTTACTTCTGGTTCTGGTGCTGATGTGGAAGGAGTAGAATCCCTACAAGCGGCAATCGCATCCAAGTTTAATATCAGTCTGGGTTTGTTTTTAGTTCCCGTGGCTGTTATTGCTCTTATAGTTAAAAAGGTGCCGGCCGCACCAGCCTTGCTAATTGGAGCCCTCATTGGCGGAATTACTGCAATTGCTTTTCAACCACAGATTATTGAGTCACTGGCCACCGAAGGTGTTGGCTACGGACAAGCCGCGTACATGGCTATGATTGATGCCATGACTACGGATGTGGCTATTGTAACAGGAGATGCGGCCGCAGATGATTTGCTTAGTTCAGGCGGAATGAATGGTATGCTTGGTACCATTTGGTTAATTATTTGTGCCATGATTTTTGGCGGTATTATGGAAGCCAGCGGAATGCTAGAGCGCATTGCTCAAACTATTCTGCATCTAGCTAAAAGCACGGGTTCTTTAATTGCTTCTACAGCCGGAACGTGTATGGTATTTAACGTGACAGCATCTGACCAATACTTGGCTATCGTTGTTCCAGGACGAATGTTTGCCAAAGAGTATGAAAAGCGAGGTTTAGCTGGTGAAAATCTGAGCCGAACGCTAGAAGATAGCGGTACAGTTACATCAGCCTTGGTGCCCTGGAATACGTGCGGTGCATATCATGCTGGTGTACTTGGTGTTGCAACAGGAACGTATTTGCCCTTTGCATTCTTTAATATCATCAGCCCAATTATGACCATATTCTATGGCTATATGGGATGGAAGATTACGAAATTGGTAAAGAAGGATTAAGCGGGTTTCTTATCCTGGAACACTCACTTTCAAACTGAAGTAGGTGACTGTATCGTCTAGGTCTTGAAAGCAGAAACCGAGTTCATTCCCTGACTTCTTCTTCATGTCAATAAGTCCAAGACCAGCTCCACCTTTGGTAGAAAATTTCACTACTGTTTGTTTCATTATAACCCCGTAGAGGAATTTAACTTCTTCCTCATTCAAGCTATTAATTTTCAAAATCTTATCCTCAAGAACCGCTTTTTCGTCTTGTGCAACTAAGTTACCAATCGTAATAGTGATGAATTCATCACTTTTAGCAACGATAAAAAGGGGAGATATGTCGTAATCTCGTTTTCCGTTCTGATAGGAATGAAGTTGCAAGTTTTGTAGCGTTTCAATTGCAATATTCACAATCTTACGCTTGTTCTGTCTGCTTACGTTAAGAGACTCTAGTATTTCTTCAATCTGCGGAAGCGTTTGTAGAAGTATTTTCTTGTCCACTGCCCCTTCATATTCCAAGAGGATAGCTTCATTCTCAATTAGAGCATACTTATTTATTCCTTCAGCCATTCCGTTTCGCAGCTTTGAAGCTAGAAAAAATATGGTGCATGACGACACCGCTGGGTTAGGTACGGGGATAACATGCTATTTGTTACTTCATTTTACTCATCCTCCTATTTACGACATGACTACCTGTTTGCAGGCTGAATATATAAAGTCCTGAACTAACTTCTGGAACGTTGATTTCCATATAGTTAAGTCCTCTTGGGGCTTTTCCAAAATCTTCACTTAACACGACTTTTCCAGAAATATCGGTCAACTGAATTCGGACGGTTTCAGACTCAAACAAATTAAACTGAACCACAAACTTTTCGACAAAAGGATTGGGGTAGGCACTAACTATTACTGGGTTTAAGTCTTGTTCTTTAACACCAACGCCCTCCTCATTAAGACCCGGAGCTAAAGGAGGGTACATGCCTGCTGGTGCCGCAGCGTTTGCTTGAGTTAAGTGATTATCACCGTCATTTGTAAGCCAACCTGCCCCCCATGTTGAGCCGTTGTATGAAGCATTGGTTACTTCCGTTACGTAATACCAATCCGACTGTGCCGCAGCAGGTGTCAAATCAAGAATCATGTATCCATTTTGATCTAAATCTGCGTATTTAATGTGTGGATTCAGACCTTGAATAATATTTGAAGGAAGTGGAATTGGAAGGCCTGGAGAGGTAATACTTGTTACCACAAACTCAACAGCAACAGAACCTGCTCCCGTATTCGAATCGTAATTATCTCCCGGAAGATCGTTCCCCCAAGAAGTATGAATATCTCCAGTTAGAACAACGGCATTATCTATAGAGTTAGAAACTAAGTGCGTAAAAAGACTATCTCGTTCAGCAGGGTATCCATCCCATTGATCATCATTTACGGGAATTCCGAATGCTAAAAGCGGTGCTATCATCACCTGCTGTCCAATAATTTTCCATTGCGCTGTAGAATTGCTCAAATTATCATACAGCCATTGACGCTGTTCGTAACCAAGCAGATTCCTATCGTTATCTGCTCCAGCACCTTGCTCATCTCGTCCTTCAAGTCTGGTATCCAACATTTCCAAATCGGCTAAATCCCCAAAACTGAAATCGCGGTATCTTCTCTCAGGATTATTAGCATCTGGAAGTCTTGTTGGCAACCATTCCCTATTTGCCTGAATGGCATGCGCTTTTCTATCAACCCATAACCCTTCCGATCCTTCGGTGTGATTTCCAGCACCATCCATGTACGAGTTATTAGCTGTTTCATGGTCATCCCAAATAACTATAAAAGGATACTGTTGGTGGGCAGCACGCAAATCTGGATCTAACCTGTAATGCGAGTAGCGCATGCGATAATCACTCAAATCAATAATCTCATTTGCTGGCTCGTTGGTACGACCAGCAATGTTTGACGAATAACCACCCGCGTCATATTCATAGATATAATCACCTAAATGGAGAATGCAATCCATATCATTTCTGGTTGCCATATCTCTGTAAGCGTGGTAATAACCGTGCTCGTAGCTCTGACAAGAGACAACTCCAAATCGTAAGTGATCAACACCTCCAGTTGGTGCGGTTCGTGTCCTTCCAATTAAAGAACGCACGCCATTGTGCTCAAAATCATAGTAGTACCATGTGTCAGACGATAGACCAGTAACATCAACGTTCACCGTCCAATCAATGGTAGAATCTGTAGTTTCCATGCCACTTGCCACAACATTTGTAAAAAGGGTATCGGTAGCCATTCTCCAGTTTACGTCAACTTCGGAGGTAGTGCTTAACGTAATTCTCGTCCAAATAACAACCGCATCTGCAACCGGGTCACCCGAAGCAACGCCATGGTAAAACGGCTCCAATGCTGGATCCAATGCATTTCTGACATTATCGGTTGGAACAACATCGTTCTGTGCAAATACAGCAACTGATAAAAAGGTAATTATTAAGGTTAATATGTGCTTCATGGAGAGAATATTTATGTGGTTTAAAAGTATGAGAATACATGGTTTCTCAAGTGTCATTTCTTGTACACATTTAGTGTGTTGCAAATTGACTAATTTGGTGTTTGAACATCAACTTAAAATAAAACGCAAATGAGCAAGCCAGAAACACCACAAAAAGCACCGTACGTAGAAGACCTTGAACCAGGCGTTTATGCCTGGTGTTCGTGCGGGAAAAGCACCAAACAACCGTATTGCGATGGTTCACATAAAGGAACCGACTTCTCGCCTGTAATAGAGAAGCTGACTGAAGCAAAAAAAGTAGCATGGTGCGGTTGTAAGCAAACTGGCGGTAAGCCCTATTGCGATGGCTCGCACGCTAAACTATAAGCAGATAAATCTTAAAAAATGGACGGCCTCTGATGATTTCCCATCAGAGGCCGTTTTTGCAAACCCGTAAGCCAGATCCTGTTTTAGCTCACCATTTATCTACGCAACCTACCCATCAGGAAAGAGCGAGCAGCCCTTAAATCCTGACCTATTTGGTCTTGCAGCCCGCAAGGTTTGTCCCATTCCAATGTCGCCACCGAAACGCGTGAGCTCTTACCTCACATTTTCACCCTTACTCCAATAAATTGGAGCGGTTATTTTCTGTGACACTTGCTGTTGCTAAAGAATTTCTTCCTTAACACCCACATTTACATGCGGTACGGTGCTCTGTGCTGTCTGGACTTTCCTCTCCCGAAAGAGCGGTGAGCCGATTTGCATTGCAAAGTTAATGTTTGGGCGTTACCCCGAAAAGCTCCGTAAACTCCGCAGTCGCGGTCAGGCTTTTCGCTAAATCTTTTCTTCGTTCCTCAAAAAGGATATCGCTGCAATCCTTAACGCGATGCTTCTAGCCAACTATCCATTCAAACGAACAACCGTGGCCCCAACTCCATATTTATGGAATGCACCATCTTCAAACGTAAGATTGTATTCCTTCAATTCGGCACAAATAGCCTCTTTCAAACGACCAGTTCCAACACCATGAATAAAAGTTATTTGAACATATCTATGCGTCAATGCATAGTTCAACCTCTGCTCAAAGTGTCGCATTTGAGTAAGGAATTTTTCGTGGTCGGGCATGTCGTGCGGGTCGTTACCAAGAATCGAATCTAAGTGTAAATCCACTTCCTCTTCTAACGTTGGTAAAGATGGTTTTTGCACTTGTTTGATTGTACTTTCCCGCCCAGTCTTGAAACTTGGGGAAACCACAGCTTTTTCATTCTCAACAGGAACAGCAATTGCCGGGTTTTCCAATCCCAGATAACTTAGATAATTACCAGCTTTCACAAAACGTGTTGCCTTAATTTTTAATGCACACGAAATAGGTTTTCTGTTCTCATATCCAGTCTTACCAAAAAAGAGAACATCAACGCGCAAATTACCCACAGAACCAACGTCTTGCCTTCTCAAAGATTGAACAAGTTCTTCCGAATCAGGGACGATTTCTCCACTAAAAAGGCTGAACCATTCGTCATTTTCCTTGGCTGCAACATTTACTAAAAGATGGTACTTGCTATTACTCACAAACAACAAATCCAAGTCGCCTGTTTCTGGTTTTGAAGGTTTGGTTGTTGCGAACACCAACGCCAACTCTGGCAATTGCACTGCTTTTGGTCCCTTAGCAATTGGTTTAGAAACAGGTCTTGCTTCAAATTTCTCCAGCACAACCACTTTCGGTTTTTCAGGAACGTGATGCCTTTCTGCTGATACAAGCTTGGCAATAGGATGCGAATGTCTTAAGCCCCACTCATCTTCAACCAAAGCCATTTTAGCATCAATGAATTTGATGATATTGGCTTCCCCAACGTCATCCAGATAGCGTACTTTTTCTCCAACCTCAAGCATAACTTAAAAGTAAACGGGGTGGAATTTCGTCTTGCCCAGCGTATTGAACTCAACTGTAGGGAACGGGAGCTTGATAATATTTACTGCTTTAAAAATGGTTCTTAGCCACTTTTTATTGGTCCTAATCTTTGTCAAATCTACATCCAGCGAAATATAGAATTGTCTGTGCCGAATGAGATTTGGAAGCTCGTTTCCATCATTATCAAAATCTGGATTCTCCATTCCACCAATCATTCCGCCCGCACCAAAACCAACAGCAAAGTTTATCCATCTCGGAAACTTGCTTTCGTCCTTTAAAAACGAATGAATATTGGCAGAAAGCCAAAAGGTTTGCCCATTATAATCCTTCAGCATTTGAGTAGCGAAACTATCTCCCAGCAAATTTGGGCGGTACTTGGCATACCGAGTGGGGTGGTAAGAAATTTTAGGCGTAATCCGCTGCTCATTCCAAGCTAATTCTTGAAGAATTACCGCAAACGACCCAGCCGTGTTGACTGTAAAATCACTTAATGAAAACCCCCAAGCAGCAGATAAACCATCTAATATTTCAATGCCAGCCAAATAAAAACTGCCCATAAATCCACCAACCCAAATGCTTGTTTTTCTATTAAAACCAGCCCATCGCATTAAATCGATGTAATAGTATCCGATGGCGTAGCTGGTCAGGAAATGACCTGCCTTATCCATTTGAAACCACTCCCGACTATCATCAAACGTTTTAAATTTTGATCTCGGTTCATTCGCATACCAAAGTTCATTAAGACCAACAACAGACCCAACCCACAGCGCGGCACTTCCTCCTCCTAATCCCCAAGCACGAGGCTTACTGATAGAGTCTGAATATGTTTTCCAGTGAAACTGTGTTTCTTGCGCTGAAGCGTTCTGTTGCCAAAAACAAACAACCAGGAATAAAACTAACAGGCGCTTAAACATATTACAAAGGTAGGTAGAAGGTTTTTCCGTGAAACACTCCAAATAGCTTTACCACTAATGTTTTGAGAAAACTGACAAACTGTTTACTAAAAAAGCCCCGATACGAATACGTATTGGGGCTTTTCATTTGTATTAAAAAACTCAGTTTCCGTTGATGTATGCGTTGAGTTCGTCAATACTTGAACTAAAATCGAACGCATCGTTTAGTTTATAATAGTTGCCTATATCGTAAGTCTTGTTGTAAGCAAACTTGGCATATTCAAGCTTTGCAGAGTCAAAACTAAGTTCCATCATTATTGTTCTGGCCTGGTCAACAGTTAGGCAATTGGAACCTGTAATTTGCTTTGCTACCGTTGCCTTTTCATCATCGAAACTTCTAGAAGAAACAGATTTTAACGCATCCGAAAATGGACCATGACTCATTGGCCAAGGACAGCCAATAGGACCATTATATCCAGGCATTACATAATGATTTGGCTCATAAACTGGTTCAAAACTAGGTGCGGATGTGGTAGTAGTTGTAATCGACTCGGTATAGGTTGAACTACCGCCTTGAGGCATACTTAAAAAAGGGTCGTTCATATTCACATTGACATTTATTCCAGGTACACCTAGAGACATGTTGACCCCACCTCCGTTATTCATAGAATTTGACTGGGAAGCAGTAGATGTCGTAGTTGTAGTGGTTACAGATTGCTGAACTGGGGCAGGGACAGGCGCAGGAACTGAATGGTACACTACCACCTGTTGGTTTGATGGCGGTGGTGTAGCCAGATTAAGAGATGTTGCAGTTTGAGCACGCAAGGTCAGTTCTCCATTCCTTTTGGCCTTTATCTTATACACGTATTCCATTCCCGCGTCTCCGAAAAATATTTTCTTATCCACTTGTATGTTGCTGCTTTCAAACACCACCCTTGCGTCATAGACGAGCTGATTCAAATCCGTTACTCGAACATTCGTCATTGCTTCCTCATTCTGCTTGACACCATTAAGAATCAAAAAGAATGGATCTGGATCAGTTGTATAAACAACCAAATCACTTATCGGCTGGGCAAGAACGTTCACCGCAAAAAAAACTGAAAATAAAAATGTAAGAATCCTCATGTTAAAGATTATTTCCCGTTGATATAATCATTTAACTCATCAACGCTAGAACTAAAATCGAATGCATCATTCAACTTGTAATAGTTTCCGATATCATAGGTTTTATCATAGGCAAACTTGGCGTACTCAAGCTTTGCGGAATCAAAACTAATTTCCATCATCATTCTTTTAGCCTGTTCAACAGTTAGGCAATTGGAGCCTGTAATTTGCTTGGCTACCGTTGCCTTTTCATCGTCAAAACTTTTGGATGAAACCGACCTTAGCGCATCCGAAAATTGATTTTCACTCATTGGCCAAGGACATCCAATTTTACCATTATAACCAGGCATGACATAATGATTGGGGGCAGTTTCTCCTCCACCTGCTGAAGTAGTGGTTGTGGTAGTAGTTGTCTGAGTCTCGGTATATGTTTCATTCATATTCACATTCATATCAATCCCCATTCCACCCATATTCATGTTTACATCTATGTCAGTATTCTGAGCTAAAACTGTCATACTACCACACACTGCCAAAATTGTAATTGCTGATTTCATTGTTATCGCTAATTTCATAAGTAAAATTTATATTATTTTTCTTCCCTTGTTGACAAAATTGATGCCAAAGATATAAGAGAAACAACAGAAGAATTAGTCAGTCTTTGAATTTGCCTGGCCTAGCATCTGCGGGCAAGTTATTTAGGCTACGGTTTTTTGCAAAAACATCACGATATAAAATCCACTTACCTTTTTTGAATATCAGACCATCATAGCTAAAATCGGGTCCATAAAACTGGTATTGTCCTTCAAACCGAGAATCTTCTGGTGCTAGATGATCCATGATAATCATCTTTTCCTTTTCGTCATAATTTAGTGCCATCGAAACATCGTTGGCGTACTCATAAATAAGGCGGTGCACTGGAAGTTCCTTTTCATTTTTGAATAAGGAAGAACCTAAAATAACCGACTTCCCTTGAATGCTGATTACGTCAACCACTTTTCTGTTGGTGATGTTGTCTTTTCCATCCCAGCCGAGAATGGTATAATTCGTTTTTCCTCGGTACCGATTGGCCAATATCTTATAGTAAAGGGCGCCATACCATTTGTTGGATCGAATTGGTTTTCGGTCCATGCGATTCCAATCAGCATTATCTTGAAACACAGTAACAACAACTGTTTCTTTTTGGGGCTTGTGACGCATTACGCAGTGATATTGGTATTCGTCATTTTCCATGGCAAGGTTCCAACACAGCATTTTAATTACACCGTCTTCTGAAGAAAGCTGCCCGAGGAATGGCACCGAATCTAATTCCAACTCGAAATGCGCTGGGTTAGAATAATATTCGGAGAACATAATTTCAAGCTTTGCTGAGGCCACTTGCTTTTCGGAATCCTCTCCAGTTCGCATGACATCGAATGTTCTGAGAACGGAATTACGGAATGTGGTATCGACTTGGGCTGAAACGAAAATTGGAGAAAGGAAAATGG
>Ga0209632_10003514_pt1 | contig 14354 bp, 11 predicted proteins | sample COG_10_FD_184754 | JGI IMG/M metagenome (GOLD analysis project Ga0209632, IMG submission 184754) | Pelagic Microbial community sample from North Sea - COGITO 998_met_10 (SPAdes) (version 2) | ecosystem: Environmental > Aquatic > Marine > Neritic zone/Coastal water | place: Helgoland, sampling... | reverse complement strand
GGAAAGGTGTAAATCAAATCAACCTCAGACTTGTCCAAGTCTTTATTGGCAAACTCAGCTAATTGTCTAAAAAGCCCAACGCCCCTGTAGTTCGGGTTGACGGCTACATCCTGAATGTTTCCAATCAGTTTTTTCTCGCCATTAATCGAACAACGATAAATAGGAACATGGTAGTAACCGATAATTTTTTCGGCATCCCAAGCAACGTACGCAAAGCTTTTTCCCGTAGGTAATTCCTTGTATTGCCAATTCCAATAAGCTTGGTCGTAAATGTCAACGGTGTGAGCCCCAACTTCAATTAGAATATTGCGGATTTCCTGTAGCAGCTGAGGTTGCTGCTCAGGTTCAATCCTTGAGAATCTCAATGCTATACTCATTGACTTCTCTTTGGGATTTATACTGTTTCACCACATTACTTACGGTGTCAAACTTGAATTGACCAAGCAGTTTGTCCGTAAACGGAATGGTCTTACTCAAACGTGTATAGTGCGTGATTTTTGCCTTACGTTCCATATCCACTACAGGGTGGTGCGGGTCGTATTCCCAAGGGTGGATGTAGAACATATTCACCTTGCCTTCTTTAGCGCGTTGCTTCAGTCCATTGCTTGTAAGCATGTAAGGGAACAAGCGGAAATATGCGCCACCAATACCTAGATTCTTAGTCAATAATTTGAACGTAGAAACAGGGAATTCTGTGAGACCGTTCTCCTTAATAGTGAAGATCTCATCTGGAGTAGTGGAAATACCGTATCGCCATGTTTTTACGGGCGAAATGGAGCAATCAATTTTGTATCCTTCTTCCTTCAGAATATCCAACGCCCACAGCGACTTGTTTGTGACGGAGAAAAACGGTGCGCGATAGGAGCTCACCTCTGTTCCCGAAATGTCTTCTAACAGCTTTTTTGTTTTGCCAATGTCTTCTTTGAAAGTTGCTGGCGTTAGGTCGTAAACCTTATCGTGCGCATATCCGTGTGAGGCCATTTCGTGACCAGCTTCTGTAATCTGCTTGATGAGTTCAGGATACTTCTCACCAATCCATCCAAGGGTGAAAAACGTGGCTTTCGTATTGTGTTTGTCTAGTAATTCAAGTAACGGATCTACGCCTTTTCTAATTCGGTCTGAGTGGCCGCTCCAAGATTCAAACGGTAGCTCAATTCCTTGGTACCAATCTTCCAAGTCTACGCTGAATGCATTCATGTGCGAAAAGTAATGATTTACAAAAGGTTTAATCTTCACCTTTTCAAGGTAAGTTTTAACTTACGCTCAAGTTGATGACACTTCAAACGATTAAGGTAAAACTGGCTGGAGTATTAGCTGCTTTGGTAATTGCAATTCTTGCAGTTTTTACTGGTCAGTACATTCCGCTTTTCGGTTCAATTTTACTGGCCCTCATATTCGGAATGATTGCAGGGAACACGTTTTTGCAATCTGATAGTCTTCAATCGGGGTTAAAGTTTTCTGAGAAAATAGTTTTAGAAATATCCATCGTTTTATTAGGATTCGGATTTCAAGTCGAAAGTTTAGGGAAGCTCGATTTTACGCTGGTTGTTTTCATATTCATTAGCATAATTCTTGTGCTTGGAATTACGGTTGGTCTTGGGAAACTTTTTGGATTAAGCACAAGGCTTAGCGTGCTTTTAGGTGCCGGAAGCGCTATATGTGGTTCTGCTGCCATCGGTGCCACCGCTCCAATTATTCGCGCTGGCGATGAAGAAGTTGGTCTGTCTATGGGCGTGGTAAACTTACTTGGAGTAGCGGGGTTAGCCGTACTTCCAGCCATTACCGTATTTCTTCACTTTACTGATTTTCAATCTGCCGTATTGTTAGGAGGAACACTGCAATCAATCGGGCACGTAGCAGCATCTGGGTTTGCTATGAATGATCAGATAGGAGAGTGGGCTATGGTGGTAAAAATGAGCCGAGTAGTCTTTTTGGTTCCGCTGTTGATTGTTCTATTCTTTATAGGAAGGCGTACTGGGAATAAGGATAAAATCAAATTCCCGCTTTTTATCTTCTTTTTCGCGGGTGCAGTCTACATCGCACAACTTGATGTCTTTCCACACGAGCTCTCTGATAAACTGGCTTCTTTAGGAAGTTTCCTTATGGCGGTTGCAATGGCGGCAATTGGAGTTGGTATAAGAATAAAACCGCTCTTGCAAATCAGTACAAAAGGAATTGCGCTTGGTACAATCGTCTTTGCAATTCAGATTTTGATGTTTGTGGGGTTTGTTTTGATTTAGATTGGGTTAATCAACCAACCTTCAATCTAAACCCGACCCCGTGAACGTTCTCGATTTTGATGCTCTCATCAGCTTTGAGGTACTTACGGAGTTTTGAGATGAAGACATCCAAACTTCTTCCGGTAAAGTAATCTGTGTTTCCCCAAACAGTGCTGAGGATTAGTTCGCGCTTGACTGTTTCGTTTTCGTTTTGACAAAAAAGTTTGAGAACGTCAGCTTCCTTTTGCGTTAGATGTTTCTCTTCACCATCTAAAGAGAGAATTAGATTGTTGGGTGAAAAGGAGAATTTGCCGATGGTGTATTCATTCTTCGCCTCAGCTACAGAGTTGTTGGCGTAGCATCGGTTCAAAACCGCTTTCACTCGTAAGAGAAATTCTTGATTACTGAAAGGCTTGGTTATGTAGTCATCAGCGCCAGCTTGGAACCCTTTTACGCGGTCGGTTTCCATACCACGGGCTGTGAGGAAAACAATGGGCGCTTGCTGATTTTTCTGCTTTATCTCTGTTCCTAACGTATAGCCATCTTTCTTGGGTAGCATGATGTCTAAAACAGAGAGGTGCGGTTGAAAATCGCTAAAGGCTTTCATTCCAGCTTCGCCATCTTTTGCCCAATGCACCTGATAGCCTTCCATTTCTAGCAAATCATTGACTACAAACCCAAGGTTTTCATCGTCTTCTACCAAAAGTATTCTGTACGAGTTTGTATTGCTCATTTCAAATAAGGAAAGAATATTTTGAACGTGCTACCGTTTGAATCGCTAGAAACATCAACCGTGCCGTGGTGTGCTGTAACCAACGATTTAACGTAATACAATCCAAGGCCGAATCCTTTTACGTTATGCACGTTTCCTGTAGGAACACGATAGAATTTCTCAAACACTTGCTTCTTTTGAACAGGGTTAATTCCGATTCCGTTGTCTTTTACAGAAATGGTGATACCGTTTTTTGAGTTGGTTGTTGAGATAATGATTTTCGGGTTTTCAGTACAGTATTTAATGGCGTTGTCCAATAAGTTTCTAATGATATTGGTAAAGTGCAACTCATCAACTTTTACTTCTGGATTAGTCGCATCTAAGTGAAGTTCTAACGAGCCATTTCGTTCTTCCAACAGAATTTGAACACTTGTTGCGGCTTTTTCTATTAGCTGATGAATGTTGCTGGATGTCAGGTTCAAATCAATCTCACTTGTTTCGAACTGAGCCATTTGCAGCACTTTCTCAACTTGCAGTTTCAACCTGTTGCTCTCGTCAGAAATCATTTGGTAATAGCGATTGCGTTTATCAGGCGAATTGTCCAAACTCCCAGAGCGTAAGAGCTCGGCAGAGGCCGTAATGGTGGAGATGGGCGTTTTAAATTCGTGCGTCATATTATTAATGAAATCGTTCTTGATTTCTGACAATCGTTTCTGTTTCAAGATAACCCAGAGCGTGTATCCGAAGAATATAATCACGACCAAAAGAATACTGGAACTGAATAACCAAATGGTCATCTGCCCGATGAGGTAACTGCTTTTCTCAGGGAAATAAATTGCGAAATAATGACTATCGCGATCCCATTTTGGAATGATTGGTCGTTCCGTTTCCTTTATGGGTTCATTCGCCAGAGTTACAGCGCCACCGTAAACCAAACTATCTGTAAAGCAATCGTAAATACTGTATTCAAAGTTGGTCTTCAGGTTTCTAGATCGGAACTCGTTTTCCAACAGGCTTTCTAGCAAATAGGGGTGAAGCGTATCGTTTGTGCTCACAATAAAATAGTTAGAAGCTAACTGTCGAACGGGAGGAACATCAGAAGAGTCCTTATTTACCAGCATAATTTCCTGAGCAACCGAACGTAGTGCAATATTCACACGGTCATTGAATTCTCTATCGCGGAGGTCAAATGCCTTGTCCATCCAATACAGTTGCGTGGCAAACAGTCCCACAATAGAAATGGTAGCCAATGCAATAACGATGCGAATGGTACGTCTGGTCATTAACTGCGAATTTACAGAGAGTTCTAGGTTAGAATCCTAACGTTCTGTTAAAGTGTTTCGTTCTCAGACTTTCAGGGTTTTCAAAACCTTGAAGGTCTTATGGCAGAAGCATCCGTCCTAATTCCCTAATTTTCTTTTTCTAATCCCCTATTAAGTTTTTGGCACGGCAGTTGAAAAGCATACAGCGAACCTTTAAAACTTGAAACAATGAAAAAGTCAATTATGATTATCGCTTTAGCGCTGTTGGGAACAGCTGCTTTCGCACAGAATGCTAAGTCAGATGTTTCTCACAAGCAATCTGATACTAAGAACTTGAAAAGTGCAAAACTGAAGGACAAGCTTCAGACAAATGAGGTGAAGGAGACCAAAAGTGCTGCTGAGTACCAGTCAACGGTAGCAAAGAAAAAGTTAAAGATGAAAAAGACAACGGTTACGAGCGATGTGCTTTTGAAAACCAAACAAGAAGAGAAATAACTTTCTTGATTTATAGGTAAAAAAGGCTTCGAGAAATCGAAGCCTTTTTTGTGTTAATCTGTTAGTAAAGCCTGAACAGTATCTGTTTGATATCTGCCAATGATAAGTCCACCACGTTCTGTTTGTTCCAACAACTCTGGACTGTATCGCTTATCCAATACGAGACTAACCATTCCAGAGTCTATTTGGCTGAGTGCCAATGAGTCGAAAGTGATGGTTGTAGCTCCAAGCGTATCAATACTAAAAATACGTCTGTCGGTTTCTCCAACACCATCAATGGTAAGTGATACGCTTTCGTTGGAATCTAGCGGCAACCCTGCCCACATGAAACTGGTGATAGAGTCTGAAAATAGAAGGTTGTTCACAGGATTTGGAAAGTTTACATCACGCAGTTCAATTTCGTTTGTGTACGAATTCCCGTCTAAATCAACCCAGTTGAAAGAAGCAGTAGCTTTCAATCCGCTAAACTCATTACGGTAATAACCATTCTCTGATTGCCATTCCAATTCGGCACCATCTACAGTAGCCGTGCTGGGGTCTGATAACATAAGTTTTGTTCCGTTTTGATTACTGAAACGAAACGTGGCTGTAGCGTATGTTTTGTTCTCAGCTTCGTTGTAATGTAACTCGTAGTACGTCCAGATTTTCGCTTGGTCTACATTTTTAGAAATCTCCTTTTCGCAACCTGTAATGGCAATTGCAAGGATTGATAGAAATACCGCGATTCGCTTCAATTCAACGTTTTTTTGACTGTTATTAAACTCCTTGATGGTTTAGTCTGTGCAAAGTTGTGATTTTTTTGCGGGACAAGGCATTTTCACTGCTTTCGCTTCAGACGTAATATGTATTGCCGCTTACAATCAGTAAGAATATTATTGGTTCATTTTGAGTTCGAGAGTATGAAATAGTACTTTCAGCAGTAATTAGACTAACCTAGTTTATCAAATGAAGAAGAACTTCTCTATTGTTTTAATGGTAATCGTGAGTGCAGTTTTCTGCAACAGCAGCTCAGCTCAAATTTCTTTCACTAATCAAGTTTCTCGTCTTACAGACCCAACGCATTATAGTGGTGTTGCAGTTACAATTAACGATGTAAACAACGATGGGCTAGATGATATTGTCATCCTCGATAATGCTCGCGATTTAAAGATTGAATTTCAGGGATTGAACGGTACTTGGACAGCACAAAATACGGGTGAGGAGATGGATGCCGGCAATGCTTGGGGCATGGCCGTGGGCGATGCTACCAACAATGGACACAGCGATGTTTTTTCTGGCCTTTTTGGCGGGCAACCTGATTATGCCAAAGCTAATGCAACAGGTACGGCATACACGGTCTCTGAACTGCCAGACTACGGTCTTGCAACTCAGTGCGTGAATTTGGCAGACATGGATGCAGATGGTGATCTTGATTTTTTCTCCTGCGGAGATACTGGTCCAAGTGGAATTTGGGAGAATGATGGTAGCGGAGCGTTTTCTTATTCTGGAGATGATATTATACCTATGACACCAACGCCAAATGCTAATTGGCCAGGTTGGGATGGGTCTGGAAATTATGGGTCAACTTTTACCGATTACGATCTTGATGGTGATCTTGATCTATACATCTCGCATTGTAGACAAATAACGACTACACCAGATGACCCTAAGCTGATAAACCAAATGTTTGTCAATGATGGAAACGGAAATTATGCAGAGGATTTTACCAATTTGAATCAACTAAGAATAGGTTCACAGACTTGGACCACAGACTTTCAGGATTTTGATAACGATGGAGATTTTGATGCCTACCTGACCAATCACGACATGGATGATATGTTATTGGAAAATGTAAATGGTGTTTTTACCGATATCTACACAGCTAGTGGATTAACGGATGTAGTTTCAACGCCCATACAAGCGCTTATGCGCGATTTTGACAATGATATGTATGTAGATGTTCTTGTTACTGGAACAGGCACTCCTAGTTATGCTTACTACAAGAATAATGGTGATAACACCTTTACACTTATTCCTGGAGTTTTTGGTAACCAACGCTTGTATTCAATGGCGATAGGAGACCTTAATCACGATGGTTTTCAAGATGTCTATGGTAGTTATGCTGGTATATACACAAGTCCGTCAAGTACGCCTGATGCCGTTTGGATAAACGATGCAAACGAAAACAATTGGTTAGCGGTAGACTTGGAGGGAACAATCTCCAATAAGAGCGCCATCGGTTCTGTTGTTAGAATGTATGGCCCTTGGGGTGTGCAAGTGCGAGAAGTACGTTCAGGAGAGAGTTACGGGATTTGTAATTCGCTTACTGCATACTTCGGATTGGCACAAAACACGGAAATTGATAGTGTGGTGGTTGATTGGCCTTCTTCAGGTATTCATCAGGTTGTAGAAAATCCTTCTCCAAATCAGTTCCTCACAATTATTGAGAACGTTTGTGTTGCTCCTGAGGCATTTATCACCTCAAATGGACCAACGGTTCTTTGCGCTGGACAAAGTTTAGACCTTATAGCAACAACAGGCTCCAATTATGCCTACGAATGGTCAACAGGAGAACAGACTTCGCAGATTTCAATTACCACTACAGGAACATATATGGTACGTATTACTGATACAAATGCAGGAGCGGCTTGTTCTTCAGTGTCTGCTGTGGTTGAAGTTGAGGTTTCGCCAGACGAAACCCCAGAAGTGTCTATAGCAGGAGATTTGAAGTTCTGCCAAGGTGAATCGATTACGCTTACATCTAGTACAGCTTTAGCGTATCAATGGTCAAACGGATTAGGTAGCAACCAAAATGCCGAGGTAACAGAGTCGGGAAGTTACACCGTAACTACAACCGGTGCTTGTGCTGATTTTACATCTGCAGTTATTAATGTTGAAGTTTTGGCAGCACCAGCCCCAGTTGCCAATGATGTAACGTTGCTTATACCCGGTGCTGCAAACCTTTCAGCTTCTGGAGTAGGCACTGATTTTTATTGGTACGAGCAGGCCGTTGGTGGAGCCATTGCGGCTACGGGGCCGTCTTACACAACGCCAGTGGTTAATGCAACTACATCGTTTTGGGTGGAGGAAACACACGCTTACAGTGCAGATGTTGCCAGTGGTGGTAAAACTGATAGTACTGAAACAGATGGTTCTTATCACAACTCTACAGGGTTCTATTTAATCTTTGATGTTTTTGAGAACTCAACCTTAAACTCGGTAAAGGTTTACACCGATGAAGCTGCTGATAGGACAGTTTATATCGAAGATGATAATGGCACAACCATTCATTCACAGTTGCTCACTGTTCCTGCTGGTGAATCGCGTATCAATTTCACCAACTGGAACTTGTCTCCCGGAACAGATTACAGACTTCGTGTATTAGAATCAGGACATGGTTTTTGGAGAGATAATAGCGAGCTACAGGTAAATTTCCCTTACAATTTGGGAGATTTGATGTCAGTTACTGGAGCTAATACAGGCAATCCTACCTATTACTATTACTTCTATGACTGGGAAGTTCAGGGAGAAGCTTTTATGTGTGTTAGTGACCGAACAGAGGTTGTGGTAACAATTGGTACGGTTGGTATTGAAGAAGGCGAATTGAGTGGAGTAGAAGTCTACCCAAACCCAGCATCTGATTTTGTGATGGTGGCTATTCCTAATTCAGTTGAGGGCTTGGTTGAGATGAACGTACTAGATGCTTTAGGAAATCTTGTGTATTCAAAAACTGCCAATTCGGGAGTTAATCAAGTTGATGTTTCTGCTTTAGCTAAAGGCATTTATTTCTTAGAAATGAGAACGGATTCTGGAAGATACCGTAGAAAAATAATCATTCAGTAACGCAGAAAGTCAACTCTTTTTAGTCTCAATAAGCGCTGCGTTAATTCTAGATTAAGGTAAATACGCTTCAAGAAGCGGACTTTCTTTGTATATAGGGTCAATATCTTGTAATAACTCTTTGCTTCCTGAACAGGAATCCATCATTAGATTTGCGCAAAATCTAATGATATGGACCAGTATTTATCGGAACGAATTAAGAAACTAAGTGAGTCGCAAACTATTGCAATGGCTAGAAGAAGCCGCGAATTGCAAGCAGAAGGCATAGATGTTATTTCATTGAGTTTAGGCGAGCCTGATTTGAATGCGCCAGAGCACGTGAAAGAGGCAGCCAAGAAAGCGATTGACGAAGATTGGAGCCATTATCCGCCAGTTGCTGGTTATCCTGAGTTGAGAAAAGCTATATCTGACAAGTTTAAAAGACAGAATGGCTTAAATTATTCTCCAGAACAAATACTTGTGTCAACGGGAGCAAAGCAATCGCTTGCCAACGTTATTTTGAGTTTGGTTAATCCGGGAGACGAAGTAATTATTCTCGCTCCATATTGGGTGAGTTACCTGGAGCTAGTAAAATTAGCAGGCGGTAAAGCCAAGTTTGTAACCGCAGGAATTGATACTGATTTTAAGTCCTCAGCAGCTGAATTAGACGAAGCGATTAATGAAGATACTAAGCTTATTATTTTTAGTTCGCCAAGTAACCCAACCGGTACTTATTACACCAAGAGTGAATTAGAAGGATTTGCGAAAGTTATTGCTAAATACCCGAACGTTTTTGCCATTTCTGATGAAATCTATGAGCATATTAACTTCAGTGGAAAGCACGAAAGTTTGGCGCAATTCCCTGAAGTGTACGAACAGGTAATTACCGTAAACGGAGTTTCTAAAGCCTACGCCATGACGGGGTACCGCATTGGTTACATTGGTGCGCCATTATGGATTACCAAAGCTTGCGATAAGATGCAAGGACAGATTACCTCAGGTGCAAATACTATTGCACAACGAGCAAGTATAGAAGCTGTGAATACAAGCGAAGAATGGCTTTCTGAAATGTGTTCCATATTTGAAAAGAGACGCGAATTGGTTACTGATTTGTTCTCAAATATTGAAGGGTTTAAAACGAATATGCCAGGTGGAGCATTCTACCTGTTTCCAGAAGTGAGCGCGCTTTTCGGCCATTCGTTTAACGGGCAAGAAGTAAACAACTCTAACGACCTCTGTATGTTTTTTATGAACGAATGCCATGTGGCCATGGTGCCGGGCGAAGCATTTGGTGCTCCTGGTTACGTACGAATGTCTTATGCCACATCAGAATCAAATTTGAAGGAAGCAGCAAAAAGAATCAAGATAGGTGTAGAGAAGCTGTTGCATCATTGATGTGAATAGGTCTCGTTTTGTGGAGTGTAGCATGTAGGGTTAAGACATCTTAGTCCAAGGAATCTCGTCTTTGTTTTAAACCCCTCTTCTGTGAAACGTATTCTATCGCTTTTTCTTTTCATCAGTCTCGTCTCTTTTACAAAAGCACAGAGTCCTTGTGATGATTTGAATTTCATCTCCATCGGCTACAGCCCATTTACGGATACCGTGGTTGTTGTTGCCGTTGAGAATAACAGCACTACCGAGATTTTCGATTATCCGGGTTTTATTCTGATAAACACGAATGGTGATACGGTTGCCAAAGAAATAGTCAATTATTTTGGAATTGGAGCACAATCCGTCCATCTGCTTCAGGTAAGGCCCGGAGTTCAAGACCCATTACAGGATTTTAATGGTGCGCTTCAGTTGTACTCAGGTTTTTACAGTGATTTTGAGTGTGAATGGCAGCTGAATGAAACGCTTTGCACAGAGAACGAATGCGATTCAATCATACTTGCTTTTGAAAACTACGGTGGAGCTTTGGTGCTTGGCGATTTTGCATGGAGTTTGTTTGATAGTACAGAAACCGTTCTTGAATCTGGGACTTTTACCATGGAAGCGCAAGGCCAACATTGGGAAAAGCGGCTGTGTCTTCCTAAAGGAATGTACAGCTACACGTTAGCGGCATTAGGCCAGCCAACAGGAGGAGGTCCAACCTTGACGGTTAGCACATCGCCTTGGTTTTTAGCACCCAGTATACAGCAGCCATTCGATTGGTTTAATGAGACTGCTACGGCATTAGAATTTCCATTTTACACGCATTGCATACAAGAGGAAACACCAAACGGAATAGACGATATTCAAAACACGTTGGAACTTAGGATTCTTACAACTGGAGGTCAAACCATTGTCCAGCATACCCAAAATATTGATTTTGTACAAATTTTCGCCTTGGACGGTAGAATGGTTGCAAGCTTAAAACCAAATCATACCGAATTCATTCTCCCTTCAAATTTGAATAAGGGGCTCTATTTGGTTTCCTTAGAAACGGAACTTGGATTAAAGACGCTTAAGGTTATTCTGTAATCAATTAGTTGCTGACCTTCCGTTAATAATACATCTAACCAGAATCAGGTATACAGTAGTGGTCCGATTTCGATTTTAATGTGCTGTAGGTCAATAATATAAGAGCGCCAAGTTTTCAGACTTCATGTATTCTCATACAGCTTAGACCAATCCGAATTATTTGCTGCCGGAGATTTTACGTAGACGTAAAGAGTCTTTAAGCATGCTCTAAGACTCTATCTCTATGCTCTAAAAGTTTTGGAGCACGCTCTAAACTTCTATCCCTATGCTTTAAGAACCTTAGGCGCAAACCATCAGAAGACCTACTAGGTTTTTAAAACTCAGTAGGTCTCGTTCGGGCAAAGAGCTACGGTCAAAACTTTACATCATCCACCACTAACTTATACGTTGGGTCTTCCATGATGTTTACATCAATAATCTGCTCTGCATTTTTAAGCAGCTTAATGCAATCTGGGCTAAGGTGCTTCAAGTGAAGCTTTTTATCAGCATTTAAATAGCGCTCAGATAGCTTGTTCAATGCTTCAATAGCAGACATGTCTACTACACGGCTTTCTTCAAAGTCAATAATTACTTCTTCAGGGTCGTTCGCCACATCAAATTTCTCGTTAAACGCGGTCACAGAACCAAAAAACAATGGGCCGTAAATCTCGTAATGCTTAATGCCATTATCATCAACATACTTTCTTGCACGAATACGTTGCGCATTGTCCCAAGCAAAAACTAACGCTGATATGATTACACCAACCAAAACTGCCAGCGCCAAATTGTGAACAATAGCGGTAACCAAGGTTACCAAAACCATTACAATAATGTCTGATTTCGGCATACGCCTTACGGTTCTAAAACTCGCCCATTCAAAGGTTCCAATAGCAACCATAATCATCAGGCCAGTAAGTGCAGCCATAGGTACTTTCTCAATTAAACTAGCCCCAAACATGATAAATACGAGTAGCATAATTGATGCTACAATACCTGATAATCGAGCTCGTGCCCCAGAAGAAATGTTAATCAAACTCTGACCAATCATAGCGCAACCGCCCATACCAGAAAACACACCAGAAAGGATGTTTGCAATGCCCTGAGCGATTGCTTCTTTGTTACCTCTACCACGAGTTTGTGTGATTTCGTCAATAATATTCAAGGTTAGGAGACTCTCAATTAGACCAACTCCTGCCATAATTCCCGCATAAGGAAGAATGAGCATCAATGTTTCCATACTCAACGGAACACTTGGAATATGAAAAGGAGGGAACCCACCTTGAATAGAGGCGATATCTCCAACGGTACGTGTGTCAATATCAAGCCCAACTACTAGTCCGAAAATGGCAAGAATAGCCACTAGTGAAGATGGAATAGCCTTGCTGATTTTTGGTAATCCCCAAATAATAAACATGGTAGCAGCAACTAAGCCAAGCAGGATGTAGAGTTCTGTGCCCATCAACCAATTGCCATCCATGTCTTTAAACTGGTCTAGCTGAGACATAAAAATGATGATTGCCAAACCGTTTACAAAACCGAAGATTACAGGATGCGGAACCAATCGCATCAGCTTACCAAGCTTCATAAAACCAGCCACCATTTGAATGATTCCTGCCAGCACCACGGTGGCGAAAACGTATTCAACTCCGTGAGATTTTGCAAGTGTCACCAACACAACGGCAACTGCTCCTGTAGCTCCAGAAATCATACCTGGCCGTCCACCTAAAACGGAAGCAACCAGTCCCATCATAAAGGCTGCATATAAACCAGTTAATGGCGAAAGTCCCGCAATAAGTGCAAATGCCACGGCTTCTGGAACCAATGCTAAGGCAACGGTCAATCCAGATAGGATTTCGTTCTTGTAATCTACCTTTTGGGTAAGGTCAAATAAGTTGAAGTACTTTTTCATTCGGTCAAGTCAATACGTTACACACGGAGAACAGAATCCGCAAAAACAAACACAAAATAGAAGGGGAGATGTACGCTTAAAGTGAGTTTTACACTTTCGTACCACTTCGTTTTTACTGGCGCGCAAAAGTACTGCTCCTTTTGGCTTTCTAAAGCCGAAATGATAAAAGATGCAGATGCAATAGACGAACGGTTCTATTAGCTTTGCAATTCAAACTTTTAAGATGAAAAAACTAATTGCTCTTTCTTTAGTGCTTGCCATTATGGCTGCGTGTACTACTGTTCCAATTACTGGTAGAAGACAAATGAATTTGTTGCCTGAAAGTCAGATGATGGGAATGGCGGTTACAAGCTATAGTCAGTTTGTGACTACCAATCCGATGGTGCCAGTAACTGATGCAAGGGCTCAGCAAGTAAAAGAGATTGGCGAAAAAATTGCAGCTGCAGCTACACGGTATTTGAAAATTAAAGGAGCATCCGATCGCGCTGCTGGGTTTAAATGGGATTTTCAAGTAGCAGAAAGCAATGAGGTAAATGCGTGGTGTATGCCAGGCGGAAAGGTTGTTTTTTACACAGGATTCTTCCTATTTGCCAAGATGCTGATGGTATAGCAGTTGTAATGGGGCACGAAGTAGCCCACGCCATTGCACGCCATGGTAATGAAAGAATGAGCCAAGGAATGTTGGTTCAGGGTGGTGGAATGGCTTTGGATTTTGCTACTGCCTATGCAAATCAACCCCAACAAACTCGTTCTTTATTTCAACAGGCTTACGGAATGGGAACAACCGTAGGAGCAATTTTTCCTTTCTCTCGCTTACACGAAAGCGAAGCGGACGAAATGGGCTTGATTTTTACTGCTATGGCAGGATATGATCCAGCGAAAGCTGTTCCGTTTTGGAAGCGTATGTCGCAATTGGGTGGAGGACAGCGCCCACCTGAATTTTTGAGCACACACCCAGACCCAGATAAGAGAAGTGCTAAGTTGGCAGAGCAGGTTAGGGTTGCACGTGCTTACGGTATCAAGTACGGAACTAACTAGTTATTTCGTTTTTACGATAGCGAGTTTCTGAGAGTTGGTACGAGTTTCGGTATTTACTGTCAATAGAAATACTCCCTCTATATTGGGGAGTTGTAGCTCTAGATTATGCGAACCACTTTGAATAACCCGGTTCAATAACTCGAGTTTGGTTCTCCCATCTAGTGAATTAAGATAAATAGAAACACGTCCTTTTTTTTCGTTTACGAAACGTACGGTAGCTGAGGAAGATGCAGGGTTTGGAAAAACATCCAGCTTGCTATAAGTTGAGTTGCCAACGAAAACTGCGGTTAAGGAGTCTCCGTGTACCGGAAGAAATTTCTGATTTGTTGTTGCTGGATTGAGTTCGCCACGATTCGTTTCCCAATGACTGAATTGAAACCCTTGATTTTCTGTAACACCCACGGAGATTGGAACATCCTCGAAGTAAATGCCATCAAACGGAAATTCTCGAAGTGAAATTGAGTTTAATTCAATCTTCCCGG